>Ga0111538_10006111_pt1 | contig 16346 bp, 15 predicted proteins | sample SoiMethybrSBSTD1_FD_79669 | JGI IMG/M metagenome (GOLD analysis project Ga0111538, IMG submission 79669) | Bulk soil microbial communities from a Populus tree surrounding site in Tennessee, USA - Soil MetaG P. TD hybrid SBSTD1 (version 2)... | ecosystem: Environmental > Terrestrial > Soil >...
GGGCGTGAGCCCGTTGCAGTACCAGAAGCAATTGCGTCTGCAGGAAGCGCGGCAGCTGATGCTGAACGAGAATCTCGATGCAGGCGGCGCCGGCGGGCGCGTTGGGTACGAAAGCCCGTCGCAATTCAGTCGCGAGTACAGTCGCCTGTTCGGCGCGCCGCCGCAGCGCGATGTCACGCGCATGCGATTGGCTTCCATTGCCACCGTCTCAACTCGTCGCATCGGAGCGACGTCTGGTCACGGAGCGGTTCGCGGCATCGTTCGGCGCGACCCTCGCTCGGTTCCTCGTGAACGGGGCGTGGCTCGGTTTGACGCGACGCGGCGGTTGTTTCTCGTTCGCAATTGTGATCAGCGCGCGCGCCAGCTTCGCCGGGACCCGTGGCTGTTGTGCGTTCTGGCCTTTCAGTATTGAACCAGTTGCCCTCTGCGCCGTCGTAGTCGGCGATGGACGGCTTCTGCAGCGAAGGGCCGAGTTGCTGAACCAGCGCGACGAGTGCTGTGCAGAATTGAACAGTCTTGAATTTCAGCTTGTGCAGATACTAACTGCCCGCTCCAACTTTGCACGAGACACATCCTCTCGAGCGAGAGAGGACGTTCGCGCACTAGAAGAGGGTCAAATGCTCTACGAGTTCATCACTACGTATCGCGATGAAATCATCGCCAGGGCGCGGCAAAAGCTGACGGCGCGGCCGTGGCCGACAGCTTCGGAGGAGGAACTCAAGAACGGCGTGCCGCTTTTCCTGAGTCAGCTTTCGGAGACGCTTCGGTCTGAGTCGACCGGCACGCCTCACTCTGAGCAAGCGATCGGCTCCGGCGCTACTCGTCACGGGCGCGAGCTGATGGCGTTAGGGTTCACGGTCTCCCAGGTTGTCCACGACTACGGCGACATCTGTCAAGCCGTCACCGAGATCGCCATCGAACAAAATGCGCCAATCACCACCGACGAATTCAAAACACTGAATCGCTGTCTAGACACCGCGACCGCGGAAGCAGTCACTGAGCACGCTCGCATTACGGCTGAATCGCGGTCCTCGGAAGAATCCGAGCGAGCAGGCCACGTTGCCCACGAGACGCGCGATCTGCTCAATACGGCAATCCTCGCGTACCAGACGCTGAAGCGGGGCACGGTTGCCATCAATGGCAGTACGGGGGCGGTACTAGGACGAAGCCTCATGGGCCTCCGCGACCTCGTCGACAGCACGCTCTCCGAAATTCGAATTTCTGCGAACCAGCAGCGACGAGAACGCGTGTTGGTAGCCCCTTTCCTCGACGAAATCTTGATCGCTGGCAACCTTCACGCCGAATCGCGCGGAATGGCATTCACGGTGGATCCAGGCGAGCGCACGTGGGCAGTCACCGCGGATCCGCAAGTACTCGCGTCGGCTGTGACGAATCTCCTGAACAATGCCTTCAAATTCACTCCGGCCGGCGGGCACGTAGTACTGCGGGCACGCACAAACGATGAAGCACGCCTCCTGATCGAAGTGGAAGACGAGTGCGGTGGCATTCCCACGACCGCGGGCGACCCGTTTCAATCGTTCGGCGAGCGCCGCGGCAAGGACCAAACAGGACTTGGCTTGGGACTATCGATTGCGCGCAAGGCCGTTAGGGCGCAAGGTGGGGACATCCACATTCAGAACATGGCCGGACGAGGCTGCATCTTCGTCATCGATCTTCCATTCGCAGCCGAAGACGTGCCGGTCCTCCTTGGCGTGGCCCGATAAACGCCGTTCAGAAACCGAGACGTCGGTGCATGGAACCCTCCGAGTATCCTAGGAGGACCTCAAATTTCCACGCGTACTATCCCGCCGTTCCCGTCTCCATGAACGCAGCGACGCTGGAAATTCGTCAGCGGTAGCGTCGTTCGGCATCGATCGTTTCCAACCTTCCGCCGAGAGCTCCAGCGTCGATCGTGCGGGCTAATCGTGTGACGACCGCGAACTGTTGAGGTCGAACGACTCGGATGCCATTGTAGTCTTCACTGTGCGCCTAGCCGATTTCATCGTGGCGAATGTGGAACCCATTCTCGCGGAGTGGGAATTGTTTGCGCGCGGCATCTGGCCCGAGGCGGGTGCCGCCGACCCGACCGAGATGCACGACGAGGCCGAAGACATCCTCCGCGCGACTGTGGTTGACATGCAGTCCCATCAGACGGCGGCGCAACAGGCCGAAAAGTCCAAAGGCGCAAGCCGCCAATCGGACGAGGATGATGACTTAACGCGGGCATCGTCATCCCACGGAAGGCGACGGGAGGTATCGGGGTTCGAGTTGTGGGCCGTGGTCGCGGAATACCGGGCTCTTCGCGCAAGCGTGCTCCGACTGTGGCGAGAGAGCGAACCGACTCCAGACCTGCGCGACCTGGATGACATGACGCGGTTCAACGAGTCGATGGACCAGTCGCTCACGCACGCCGTTCGCAGTTATGCCGAACAGGTCGAGGAACAGCGTGAGACGCTGATGGCCAACGAACAAGCGGCCAGGCGGGAAGCCGAAGCGGCCAACCGGGCGAAGGACCTGTTTCTGGCCACGCTCAGCCACGAGATGCGCACGCCGCTGAACGCCATCGTCGGTTGGCTCAGCATCCTGCGCCACGATAGCGCTGAAACGCGACACTTTCAGGAGGGGCTGAAGGTCATCGAGCGCAACACCATGGCGCAGGTGCAACTCATCGATGACTTGCTGGACGTGTCGCGAATCGTATCCGGCAAACTGCGCGTGGATATCCAGCCCTGCGACCTAGCGGATGTGATTAACACCGGCGTAAATGTGACACGCACGGCAGCTAAGGCGCGTGGCATCACATTAAACCTGCGGCTTGACCCTTCAGCTAACGACGCGTCATGCGACAGCGTCCGAATCCAACAGGTCGTCTGGAACTTGGTATCGAACGCCATCAAGTTCACACCCAAGGGCGGACAGGTCCACGTCACGTTAAGCCGCGAGGAGTCCAGTTTTCAAATCCAGGTACGCGACACCGGACAGGGAATCAGTCCCGACATGTTGCCCCACGTCTTTGACCGCTTTCGCCAGGCCGACAGCAGTATGCGGCGGAAGTTCGCCGGGCTCGGCTTGGGTCTTTCGATTGTCAAGTACATCGTGCAAGCGCACGGCGGGACGGTCGAAGCCGTTAGCCCGGGGGAAGGTAAAGGTTCGACGTTTACTGTTCGTCTCCCGATTCATGCGGTGCGGATGCGACAAGAGAGTGAAGAGGAAGAGGTCGCAGCCAACAGTGGCGCGGATGAACCCGCAGATTCGTTTCGCATCGCCGACCGCCCTCCACCGGTTCGTCTCGATGGCGTGCACGTGCTCGTTGTAGATGACCAGGCCGACGCGCGCCGTGTACTGACGATGGTGCTGGAGCGAGCGGTGCCGTCGTCACTACAGCCGACAGCGCACGCACGGCGATCGAGACGTTTCTCAAGGCGCGTCCCGACGTGCTGGTCAGCGACTTGGGTATGCCGGACCAAGACGGCTTCGACCTGATTAGGCAGCTGCGCGACGATGGCCATGACGCGAGGGTTCTACCGGCCGTCGCGCTAACCGCGTTTGTCCAGAAGGACGACGCACACTTGGCGCTGTTGGCTGGGTTTCAGGTCCACCTGCCCAAACCCGTCGATGAGCACGACCTGACATCGGTCATCTCCAGACTCGCGGGGCGCACCAGTTAGGTGCTTCGATTAGCAACGGCCGGCGACCTGCGCGGTCGAGCCCCGGAGACCCAGGTTCGCCTCCCGAAACCTTAGCGAACCTAGCGAAAAACAGGCCGTTTACGCCGCTTCTCGGATCAACCAGTTGCGGAAATCGTCCAGTGCGGCGAGCCATTTTGCCTCGGAAATTCCTCAACTTTCGGTGGCGTCCGATCGCGCACTGGAGCACGTTGCCCTTTTCTTGCTGTCCCTGCTGAAAACACCGTCGGCGTGCGTTCGGACGCACGATCCACCGACATCCGCGATACGCCAGCGGTCGCGGTGCCTACGCTGCCGATTTCAGCGAAAACGCTACGTGCCGAGGGACTGAGAACACTCAGCGGGGGATTGGACAACCGGCTTGGCGGACTGGTCTGCATTCGTCGCCCGTCGGGGTCGACGACGACCTCGGAGCTCGCGGCTATGCCGCGCGGCGGTCGTAGCGGTGGTGGAGGCCACCGACACGGGGAACCGTAATGATGCGGCCGTCCGTGTTCGCGTAGGTTGGTCGCGGCACCGGCGAGTCCTTGCTCAGCGACAGGTGCGTTCGAGATCGCAGGTAGTAGTCGACGTAGGCGTTCAAGACCCGTTGCAGGCCGCGCGCATTCACCACGATGACGTGGTCGAGACACTCGCGGCGAATTGACCCAATCAGACGTTCGGCATGGGCGTTCTGCCATGGCGACCGAACCGCTGTACGCTCCTGCTCGATGCTGACTGCTGCCGTTGTCGTGGCCCAGGCCCTGAAACGCCGTATCGCGATCGTGGATGAGATAGCGTGGTACCGCGTCGAAGGGAAACGCTTCGCGAAGTTGTTGCGCGGTCCACGCCGACGTCGGGTGGTCGGTGACCGCGACATGAACGATGCGCCGGCGTTCATGCGCGAGCATGACGAGGACGAATAACAGTCGGCACGTGGCGGTCGGCACGACAAAGAAGTCCGCAGCGGCGATCTGCTGGAGATGATTGGTCAGGAAGGTGCGCCAGGACTGCGACGGTGGTCGCTCGCGTCCCCGGATGTATTTCGCAACGGACGGTTGCGAGATCTGGAATCCCAGCTTTAGCAGCTCGCCGTGAATGCGAGGCGCGCCCCACAGGGGATTGCTCTGCGACATGGTCCGGATCAGTGCACGGAGGTCGGGCGGAACCGTTGGGCGCCCGGTCCGCCGCTGACTTTTCCACGTCCAATAGAGGCGGAAACCCTGACGATGCCATGCGATCACGGTCTCGGGTTTCACGATGACGAGGCCCGTTCGCCAGGCAGACCAGGACCGGGACAGCCAGGCTCAGAGCCACCGGTCCGGTTTGGTGAGGCGCACGCGGCGTGGTCGACAGCGTTCAAGCACCTGCAGTTGATGGCGCAGGGCCAGCACCTCAAGGTGCAAGGCGGCGCGTGACCGCACCAGTCCCTGGAGCGTCGCCAGAATGGAGATCAGCACGGACGTCATCGGAAACAGGAGCTGATGTCGTAACGCGAGGATCTCAAGCTGCAGCGCAGCTCGACTCGCGGAGTGATGCGCACAGGGTGACGAGCAACGAGACGATGACGGATCGCATCGGCGAAGACCTCATCCGCCGAAGCCTGCAACTTTACTGTTTTCACGAACAACCAAATTCTTGGTATGCACCGCGATCGCCGCGCGACAGACGAGCGTGGCGCTGAATCGACGGCCCCGGCACACTTTCAGCGTGCGTGAGAGAAAGAGGCGTCCTCAGGACTCTTATCGAGTGCGAGGGAGGAAGAAGCGCTTTTCCGCGCCAGGAATCGTCCCCGCATCGGTAACACGTTCCTGAGTCTAAAGGAGAAAATTATGAAGAGAATCATGTGCAGAACGCTTCAGTGCGCGCTGACGACGGTGTTCGTGATCGGCTTCACCGGGCTGGCTCACGCCCAGATCGACGGGAAAAGCTACTCGCCGGCGTCCTGCACGCTCGTGTTCAATGGAACCAGTTACAGCAATCCGACGCACACCATCATTCCGGGAACAGGCTTCAGCAACACATCCGGCGGCAGCCTGTACGTGACGTGCCCGATTGTCAAAGAGAACGAGTACTCGAAGACCGGCCTTGCCTTTGCCGAGGTATTCCTCGACAATCCGTCCGGCAGCACGACATCGTGCTCGGTCTACAGCTTCACCGTCTTCGGAGATCAGGTTCAGTCACCCGTGTGGGTCAGCACGTCGGCAGCCGGACGGGTCGGCCTCATCCTCTCCTCGCCCTCGAAGAGCGATTACTGGGGCAGCTACAGCATCATGTGCCAGCTGCCCAATCGGGGAGTGATCAAGAGCTACACGATTCAAGAGAACTGACGCGCACGGGCCGTGCGAAATGGGCGACACCGGTAACTGTAAAATCCCAGGAGGGGTTGACACGATTTCAACGTTCCCGATCCTGATCTTCTCGGACGGGTAAACCTAATGCTCGGCCCTCCGATCCTCGAAGTGTGCCGCCCGGCATTTCGAGTGCGCGCTCGTTCAGCGGGAGGGAGGCGGAGCCGTGTGGTGTCTTGCCGCTTCCAACCTTCATCACCTCGTTCGCGAAGTCCGGTCAACGCGAGATACGCCGGTTTCGGTCGGCCCCGCACGTCGAGAAGGCCGAACGAATGCCAGGGAGTGGTGGGTTCCTGCCAGTTGTACCAAATCGTGAGCGGGATGCCCGACTTGCGGTTCGTTTCGAGAGCGCGAAGAAGATAGTTCGCCTGTTCCTCCCGACCTCGGCCCTCCACCGCATATCCCCATTCGCTCACGACGACGGGGATGTCGCGGCCGGGCGCGTGGCGCGCAATGCGCCGTCGCACTTCGTCGTAGAACGCCGCGGCCGCTTCAGGATACGCGGCGCCGTAGGGATGCACCGACACCGCATCGACGATGTCGAGGAGCCCGAGAGCGAACGTCGCGTCCAGGTACTTGAAGTCGAATGTCGCGCCGCCGATGGATGGGCCCAGAATCCACGCTCGGCGATCCTCCCGGCGAATTTCGGCTGCCGCCGCTCGAGCGAGTGCGACGTACGCAGCCGGGTCGGGCGAACCGGCCCAGAACTGCGGCAGATTCGGCTCGTTCCAGATCTCCCACATTGCACGCCCGCGAAAATGCCGGGCCGCCGCGCCGGCGAACGCCGCAAACGCAGCGCGTGCGCTCTCGCTCGAGGGGGGCAGTCCCTCGTCGTACAGCCTGTTGCCGTAGTCCAGGATAAAAAGCGTTTGTATACCAAGTGGCTCGAACGAATCGAGGAAGCGATCCCAAGTCCGGAAGTCGTACCGCCCGGGCTCTGGCTCCGCGGCGCTCCAGGCGAGGTCGATACGAACCCAGCGGACCCCTGCTGCCGCCATCATCTCAGCTTGCTTGTGCGCGTCGCGATAGAACTCAATCTGGACACCGAAATCGTTGCTGGCGTTCACAGGCACGGCCGCGAGAATGGCCAGGAACGTCAGAACCGCAGAAACCGCGAGCGTTCGCTTCATGAACATCCATTCTTTCAGAAACGGCTGCCGTTCCGGACGCGCCCCGCGACGCGTGCTCAAACTTCCGGTTACACCTCTCGAGCCAATAACCTGTGGATACGCGACGGCCATCATTCCACGCGCGACATCGCTGGGCCGAGTGCCGCATGTCGTGAAAGCGGCATTGCACGCAGCTGGCTTATCTAACCCTCTATCAAAGAGCCAGTCGATTGGGGCGTCGATCGAATTGTTGGACATACGCGGTTCTGTGCTTCGAGTTCAGGGCCGGGTGCGCCCGAACACTTCTGGGCCGGCAAACCGGGCGCTGGCGCCAAGGCGCTCTTCGATGCGCAGTGCCTCGTTCCACTTCGCCATGCGTTCGCCGCGCGCGAATGAGCCGACCTTGAGCTGGCCGGTCCGCCAGCCAATCGCCAGGTGCACGATCGTCACATCTTCCGTCTCGCCAGAGCGCGCGGACACGATGCCGGCATAACCTGCTGCCTGGGCGGCGTGCCACGCCTGCAGCGTCTCGGTGAGTGTGCCGCGCTGGTTCGGCTTGAGCAGCACGGTGTTGGCGGCGCCCAGCGCGGCCGCGTGCTGGACGAGTGGCGCGTGCGAAACCAGCAAGTCGTCGCCGACGATCTGCAGCCGCTGCCCCACGGCGCGGGTGAACTGCGCAAATGCGTCGGCGTCGTCCTCGGCAAGCGGGTCTTCGATCGAAACGATCGGATACTTGTCGATCCAACGGACCAGCATCTCGATCAGGCCATCGGCGTCGAGTTCGCGCGACTCGAGCCCGAGCCGATAACGCCCGGCGTGACCGAACTCGGAAGCCGCCATATCGAGCGCGATCGCGACCTGCGTGCCGGGGGACAATCCAGCACGCTCGATGGCCTGCACCAGCATGTCCAGCGCCTGTTCGTTGGTCGTGAAGTCCGGCCACCAGCCGCCTTCGTCGGCGACGCCGTAGATCGAGCCGCGTGCGCGCATGAGTTCGCCGGCGCTGCGATAGACCTCGGCGGTCCATTCGAGCGCCTGGCGAAAAGTAGTCGCGCCGGGACACACGACCATGAAATCCTGCACGTCGACACGCCGACCGGCATGCGCACCACCGCCGAAGATCTGGATCTGCGGCATCGGCAGCAGCACCGTGCCCGATCCCAGGTACTCGTGGAGCGGAACGCGCAGCGAGTGCGCCGCTGCGTGGGCGGCGGCCATCGACACGGCCAGCGTTGCGTTCGCGCCGAGCCGTGTTTTTGCCGCCGTGGCGTCAAGAGCGATCAACCGTTCATCGAGGGCGGCCTGGTCGTCCGCCGCCGCGCCCACGAGCGCGCGCGCGATTTCGCCATTCACGTTCGCGACCGCCTGTTGCACATCCTGTCCACCGAACCGCGTCGAGCCGTCGCGCAGTTCCAATGCCTCGCGGGTTCCTCGCGACGCACCCGCCGGCACCATTGCCATCCCGACCGCGCCGTCGTGCAACGTCACCTCCGCCTCCACCGTCGGCCGGCCGCGGCTGTCCCACACGCGCCGCGCGTGGATGGATCGAATCGTGCGCGCGTTCATCGTGCGATCTCCTCGCGCCACGCGGCAGCGACCGACTGTAAGCGATCAACCGGTTGCCTGAGCAAGGGTGCCGCCACCCGGCGCACCTGTTCGCGTTGCGCCTCTTCGGTGACGTATTCGACCGGTGATTTGCCATCGATACGCGCGAGAAACAGTCCGGGCAGCAGCGCAGCGGCACGGCGCTCGATCTCGGACCGTGGCTCCCACTCGACGGCCTGCAGGTAGGTTGCGGAAAGCGCGTCGAACGCGGCGAAAAAGGCGTCGTGCGCCGCTGAATTCCAGAGGCACTTGAGCAGCAGGTGATTCAGACAGAACGCGAGGTCGAATGCCGGATCGCCCCACCACGCACATTCCGCATCGAGCAGGACGGGACCTGGTGCGCCGATGAGGATGTTCTTCGGGCTGACATCACCGTGCACCAGCGCCACCGTGTGCGTGCGCGTGGCCTCCACAAGTTGTTCCAGCTCGGCGGCAAGACCCGGATGGCGTTGCGCGGTGGCGAGCAGATACGGCTCGAGCCGGATGGCGAAGAAAATTGCGTCGGTGGCAAACTGCTGCGCCAGTTGCGGTCGCGCGGCCGAGAAGTTGTGAATGCGTGCGAGCACGGCTCCCACCGCGCGCGCCGTCGACAGATCGACCTGCCCGTCGCGCAGGCTCTGCTTCCACAGCCGGTATTCGGACGGCGGCAGGTAGCTCATGACCAGCACGCCCAGCGCGGGATGCTGGCCAAGCACGCGTGGCGTGCAGCCGCGGTGTGCGTCGTTGGCGACTTGCATCCAGCGCGCCTCGTAGAGATTGCGCTCGATCGGCGCACGCCAGTCGGGCGCCACACGCAGTTTTGGCAGCGCGCGTTTGGCACACACCGGACCCTGCTCCGTGTCGATGCGCCAGATGTCGGAGGACACGCCGCCGGTCAGTGGTGCGCCAGTGAGAGAACCTGACTGGGCAAGACCGAGCTCGCGCAGCGCCTGCACGAACTCCGGCGGCGCCGCAAGACTGTTAGCGGCCGCCATTGCCGGCTTCGACTAGCTTGACGAGCGCGTGCAGCGTCTGGTTCACCGGTGTGGCGACGCCCAGCTCGCGGCCGCGTCGCGCGACGAATCCGTTCAGGTGATCGATCTCGCTTGGTTTGCCGCGCGCCATGTCTTGGGCGGTCGACGAAAGCTGGCCGGGCATGCCCAGCGCGATGCGCTCCATCGCACGCAGCGAATGCTCGAGCGGCAGGTTGACGCCCTCAGCTGCCGCCAACGCCACGACCTCGCCCACGACCGCTTCCTGGATCGCGCGCACTTCGGGCATCGAGGTCAGCTTCCCGTAAGTTGCCTGCGCGAGCCCGGCGACTGCGTTGTAAGGGTCCATTCCGGTCAGATCGGTAATTTCCGGGCTGAAGACGGGCGCCCGCATGTCGCATATTGTCGCCGCTCCGTCGCGAAGTCAGTTCCTGCAGGCGGGCATTTCCACACAATCGGCAGCCAGTCAGCGCGCTTACGGCTCGGCGGGCTTCTCGAGCCCATATTTCTGCAGCCGCAGATAGAGCTGAGTGCGCGTGAGGCCGAGGCGCTTGGCGGCGCGCGTCCTGTTCCAGCGGCACTCGCGGAGCACCTGAGCGATGGTGTCGCGCTCGATTGTGCCGAGGTCGGTGGAGACGACGGTTGGTGGCTTGCCCGTGGCTTCGAGTGCGAGGTGTTCCGGCCGAATGAGTCCTCCTTCGCACAGAATGGCGGCGCGCTCCAGCGCGTTGCGAAGCTCGCGGACGTTGCCTGGCCAGTGGTACCGGAGCAGCGCCTCCCGGGAGTCCCGCGTGAGACCTGCCGGCGGCCGCCCGAACGACTTCCCGATATCGTGCAGCAACGCCTCGCCGAGCGGGGGGATGTCGGCGGTGCGCTCTCGGAGAGGCGCGATCGCGATGTCGAACACTTTCAGCCGGTAGTAAAGGTCCTCGCGGAAGTCGCCGCGATCCACGGCTTTCCGCAAGTCGCGGTTGGTCGCGGCGATCACGCGAATGTTCGCCTTCAGAATCCGGGTGCCGCCGAGACGCTGGAACTCCCGCTCTTGCAGGACGCGCAGGAACTTCGCCTGCGCCGCCTGACTCATCTCGGTGACCTCGTCGAGGAACAATACGCCACCGGCGGCCAGCTCGATCTGGCCAGGTTTGGCCTGGTGAGCGCTGGTAAACGCGCCGCGCTCATACCCAAAGAGCTCGGACTCCAGCAGCTGCTCGGGGAGTGCCGCACAGTTCAAGGCGACGAACGGGCCGCGGCTTCTCGCAGACGCGCGGTGGATGAACCGGGCGACGACCTCCTTGCCGGTTCCCGACTCACCGGTCACGAGCACAGTCGTGTCCGTCTCAGCCACCTGAGTCGCCTTCTTCAACACATCGCGCCATTCCGCGGATTCGCCCACAACGCGGGTCTGAGTTTTGGATTCGAGCTCATCCGAGAGCAGCTGCACCCTCGCTTCAAGCCGCTCGGCGCGTGCTTGTGCCTCGGCCGCCTGTCGATCCGCCTCGACGAGCTGCTCGTGCGAGACGGAAAGCGCGACGTAATCCGCAATGCGGCGCGCCAGTGGCAGATCTCGCTGGTCGAACGCTCCCAACCCCTTAGACCAGAAGGAGAGCTCTATCAATTGCTCACGCGCTGGTAGCGTCACGCCCATGAACGAGTGATATCCGGCCGCGATCACTGGAGCGAACGCATCCGCGGGTTCAAAGACCGGCAGTGGCGCGGTGGCAATGTCGGCGATGATGAATTCTCGGGGAAGAGGAGCCTTGTGCGTGACGAAGGGCGGGTCTGGAAAGTCGTCGGGCGCATGGGCCTGGCGTACGAAGTGACGGTCCTGATCCACGAAGACCATGGCCAATGCGTCATGCGGCAGCATCTTCTTGGCAATTTCTGAGATGCGGGGAAACACGGTCCGGATGTCGAGCACGCCGGAGATGGTCCGCAGTAGCTCGGCGGAGCTTTCGATCTCGGCCCAGCGTTGACGGTCGGACCCCGCCGCCCGGGCCTGTTCGGACAGCCGCTGATAGGCGAGGCAGTGTCCGAGACAGTTGGCGAACTGCTGTGCGTGAAGCAGGTCGCTCGCCGAATACGCATGAGGGTTCCGGGACAACAACGAAAGCGCGCCGACAACCCGCTCCTCGACCTGGACGGGGACCTTCAGGCCGCATTGCATGCCACGGTCCGATTCAGCGACCACATCGAGTAGTTGCGGCTGGTGGTCGTCGAGAATCGTTGCTGGCGACCGGACTACGGATACCTGGCAGGGTCCGTCTGGCGTTCCGGCGTACCGATGCGGGAATCCATCTTCGGCCACGAGGACGAGTTGGGCCTCGTCATACGGGATGATCCGGCAGATGGCCGCGCTCAGCCGCTGAAACAGCTCACGGGCATCCCTCTTGCTCGAGACGGCTGCGAGCAGGTCGTCGAACATGGACAACCCTTGGCTGGCGAGCGCCGACGAACCGGGACCAACCGCCATTTACGCCTCCACCTGCGCGACGCTCGAGCTGCCATTGAACCGTCCGCAAATCATAGCGCCAGAGTCGTCCTGGGGCGCCGTCTCCCGTTCAACGTTGTCCTGAGGAAACTGCCGTTTCTGTGCCACGGCGACGGTTGCTGCAAAGGCCGGATGGCTAACGTTCGCACTACCGCCCGCTGCACGTTGACACACCCCCGCGTGTATTCAGACGGATCGAAGGCGTCCGCGACGGACGCTACCGGCGGCCTTGCGCGGAGTTCTCGCGAATCGCACGGCGGCAGCGACATTGCTCATCCGACTCGTGACTGGAGCCGAAGCTGAAAGCGCGGCCAGAAAACGAGGACGCCAACCTACGGCGTGTAAATTATGGCGCAAAGAACCGTGCAGCTGATCATCGGCCAGATTCTGACAGACGAGGAGTTCCGCTCGGATTTTCTCGAGCGACCGATCGAAACGCTCCTGTCCCTGCGCGAGCGGGGGATCGAGCTCACCAACGTTGAAATCGACGCGCTCGCTCAAACCGATCGTCGCTTCTGGTCGATCGGGGCCGAGTGGATAGACGCGCGGCTTCAACGCTGTCGCCTGGTCGGTGGAGAACGGAAGTGACGGAGGAAGAAGAGAGCCTTACGGAACGTCGCGCGCTGCTGCCCCTCGTCCGAGCTCGAGCTCCAGGTCGGTGACGAGCCGATTCGCATCCACGGGCCGCAGATGAGGAGATGAATCAACGGTTACACGGCCGCTGACCACGACAGTGGTGCAAGCACCCGCCTGCCGGACGGCGACGGACATCGCGTCGCACCGACAGCCGGGCCGGTCGTTTGAGCGGCGCTACGGGGCGATCTGCCCAGGAGCATCATCAGCCTCTCTTTCCTGCGGGCGCTACGACAGCATCGCGTCCGCGGAAATGCGTCGATCGGAGGAGCGCGTGACGTACGAGACGGTCAGCACCGCAATCAATGCGACGGGCAGCAGAAACAAGGGGATGTCGCCGGCCAGATAGTGCGCCACGGATGCCGCGATCCACATGAACGTAAAGCCCGCGTAGGCCCATTCCTTCAACATCGGCAGCCGCGGCAGGAGCAGCACGATGGCGCCGGCCAGCTTCGCGACGCCGAGCAGGACACGCAGCTGCTGGGGATATCCCACATGCCGGAAGTTCTCGACCGCCTCGGGGCTGGTGGTCAAATACGCGAACGCGGCGAGCAGCGGCACGATGGTCACCACACCCGTGGCTCCCCAGTACGCGATCGTTCGCGGCACCTGGCCTTCTCTTACTGCTGGTCCGAAGTCGGACTTAACGACCGTACTTGACATGATTCTCTCCATGCGAGTTAGTGGACGTAGCGCATCACGCGCCGCGGTCTGAACCCTAGACCCTGGTCAGAAGAGTGTCTTCTTGATGAGGGCCGGGATCGTCGGAGTCACTTGCAGCTGAATGTTCCAGTTCGGACCGGAGACGTCTAGACGAACGGGGTAGTACTGAACCTGCAACTGGAACAACGTCGGCGTGCCCCCGCATCTGCAGAGCTTTCCGATCTGTGGTCCGATCGAAAATGCCACTCGGTTGTCTTCAGGTGCCTCCCGATTGACCGAGAGGCTCGGCTGGGTGCCTATCGTGTACCCGTTTGCGAGGGTGTACGTGAAGTTGAACACGCCGCTCATCTGGTTCGTGTCCCGGCCGTCTCCGCCGACCTTGAACCATTGCTGCACGAAGGCGTAGCCGATGAAGCTCTTGCCGAGCAGCGTGGCTCCGACATCAGGGCCGATCTGCCAGGTGTCCTGGGCGAGCTCTCGCTGCGACGCTGTGGGAAACGCGAACGTCGGGCCTGCTCCGAGCACGAGCCGCCCGCCGAACAACGGACGCGCTGCGGCAACTCCAAGGACGGTGTCGCCGAACCCGTTCGTGCGTTCACTGTGGCCGTTCTGATCGAGCTGGGGCAAGGAGTTGCCCATCGTGACGACTGGCCGGATGTAGAGTCCCCACTTGTCGCTGAGTGCCACACTTAGCAACGGCTGAAACATCAGGTCGCTCTGCATCCGATCTCCGGATTCGAGCGGCATGTCCATCCAATTGTTGTTCTGCTGGATCTGCATCAGCCAGCGACTGGAGAACGGATTGGCCGCCTCCTGGGCCATTGCGGCGGCAGACTGATCCCCTGATGTCTGGGTTCCGGCGGTTGTGGTCGCTTGCGTTTGCGCAAAGCCTGCGTTCGCCACGCACGCGAATGCGAGAACGGCGCCCAGAATCGTTGTGACCTTCTGCCGTGTCATCTCAACTTCTCCTCGTCAGCACGAATGTGTGCCGCACCGCACGGCAAGGGTCATGCCGTGGCGCGGTAGCGGATCCGTCACCCCTCTGTTAAAGCGGTGTGCGAGAAACACTCGGGATCGACCAGGTTCGTTAGCATCGTCGCGGGGATTAACGGCCGGCCCGTCTTCACCGTGCCGCGTGCTTTCAGACGGCGCGTGCGTTTTCGAGCGTGCCGCCTTCGAGTCCCTGCCTGACCGCTTCGAACCTCATTCGGCGCGATCCCATCACGCCAAGCAGGGCCGAAGGAACGGACCGCGCTTGGGTGGCATCCGCCGCGTGAAATCGCACGCACCGTCCGAAAACGCGCGCTGATTCGCGGGGCGATCGCTAAGAAACAGGCACATTCTGGCGTGTTCCGGCGGCATTGCGCGCCGGCATCGCCGTTGCCATCTCCCGATGCGTGACCGAACGGACCTCGCAACGAGGTTCGCCGAACAGTGACGGTGGCGTCGATGACGACGTCCGGGGAGATGGTTATGCGAGGGCTCACAAGGTTTGCGCGGTATCTCGTGGCAAGTGTTCTGGTGATCTCTCTGTTGTCGGTCGGCGCGCCGTGTGCTGCCCAAGAAGTAGAGGCGCCGGCTTTAGACGATGCACCCGATGGACGTGGCTCGGTATTTGTGCCCGGGGGCTTTCTAGGCTTAGTTACTCCTGCAGGTGATCGCGCCTCTGTAAACCTCTACGGCTTTTACTACGGTGCAGTGGACGCACCGGTCGCCCAGGTGGACATCCCTATTCGGACAACACGGTTTCTGACGATTACACCGAGTTATTTGTATTACGAGGTTCCTCCAAGCGGACTCGACACAGCCTCGCAGCACCCGGCCGGTTTCACAGACACATTTGCAGAGAACCAAGTTCGAATTGACGCGACAGTGAAGTTCGTCATTCGCGCATTCGAGATCTCGAGCCGCAGCATGTTTGTCAGAAGGTTTCGTCCCACCGACGACATCAACCGCTATCGCCAGCGAATCGGGATCGCGCATCCATTCAAGGTGAATGGCCAGATTTGGAAACCGTTCGCAACCTATGAAGCCTTCTACGAGCGCAGCAATAGTGGATGGAACCGGGACCGTGTGATTGCCGGTGTCACGCTGCCGCTCGTGAAGCACGTCTCGTTTCAGCCCTCTTACATCTGGGAGAACAACCGAGTTCGAGGACTACGGGACTTCAACTACGTGCAGTTTGGACTGATTGTCAACACGCGTTAGGGCCTTTAGTCGTCGTCAAAGTACCTGAAAGGAGACCATTCATGTCGAAAGTGTTGAAACGAGGAACTGCCATGCTTGCCGTGCTGATGGCCAGTGTGGTGTTCGCCACGACCGCCCTGGCGCAGATGCCGACCTCGCCGTGGAAGAAGGCCGCGCCATTCCCGGAAGCCGATGAAGAGCTCTACGGCGTCGCCGCGAACGGCAAACTCTACGTGATGGGCGGCTGGGGCGACGGCAAGGCTCGCGGCGCCAACTATGAGTACGACCCGGCGACTGATAGGTGGGCGAAGAAGCAGCCCATGCCGCGGCCGGCCCACCATGCTGCGCTTGCCGCGGCGAACGGCAAGATATACGTGTTTGGTGGCTTCATCGCACCCGCGAACACCGCGATCCCGGTCGGTGCCGCATGGGAACCCATCGCCGACGCGTACGAGTTCAATCCGGCCACCGATTCATGGAAGCCGCTGCCGCCGCTGCCCAGCAAGCGCGGTTCCGCAATCGCCGCGGAAGTCGGCGGCAAGATCTACGTGATCGGCGGCGCCACGACGATGGAAGGGTCCAAGGACCCGTTCTTCACGGCATTCGGGCCCGCCCGCGTGCTCGGCACGAACGAGGTGTACGACCCCGCCACGAACAAGTGGGAGAGCCGCAAC
>Ga0111538_10006112_pt1 | contig 16345 bp, 19 predicted proteins | sample SoiMethybrSBSTD1_FD_79669 | JGI IMG/M metagenome (GOLD analysis project Ga0111538, IMG submission 79669) | Bulk soil microbial communities from a Populus tree surrounding site in Tennessee, USA - Soil MetaG P. TD hybrid SBSTD1 (version 2)... | ecosystem: Environmental > Terrestrial > Soil >...
ATCGACCTCCCGCTCGGTGAGCAGCTGCCGCGGATCTGCTGATGGTTCCGGCCGGCGACGTGCTCTTCGCCCGCTACGCCTTCCCGCCCAACGAACTCGGGTACTGCGGGCCGGCGGATCCAGACGTCCTGCTGCGGCACGCCACGTCCGGTGGCGAACCGGCCGACGAGATCACCCGGCGGGCCCGGCAGTTCGAGGGGGCGTGGGTCTACCTCGAGGAGATCGCCGCCGCCGCCGGGATCGCCGATCCCATGGACACCCGCGTTGTCGAGGCGTACTGGATCGGCAACGAACTGCTCGACGCCGTCGACCCGGCGCGGTTCCTGGCGACGCTGAGGGAACGCTTCGCCGGGCAGCTGGTCGGCCCGGCGGCGCACCGCTGGCGCTCGATGCCGGCCACGCACGCGCTGGCACACCACGGTTTCCACGTATTCGCCGTGTACCCCTGGGCCGGCCTGCTCGGCGTCCGCGCCGGCACCGCACTGTCCATATTGGACAGTTGCCGGATCCGGTGGGGCACCGTCGTCGGTGTCCACGGCGCGCGGGTGAGCGTCCGGTCGCGGCCGCTGGCCTGGGACGGCCGCGAGCTCTGCCTCGGCGCCGAGCGGGTCGAGTCCGTGCGGTGGAGCGCCGGGGACCCCGTCGACCTGTCGCCCCCGGCTCTCGGCGCGGCCGTGGCGTGCCACTGGGACTGGGTCTGCGACACGCTCACGCCGTCGCAGGTCGACGAACTGGCGACGCGCAACGCCCACCAGCTGACGGCCCTGGCCGCCGCCTGAGGCGCGGCGCCACCGGCGCGCTACGGGAACGGGAGGTCGCCGAAGATCTCCCGGATGCGGGACAGGTCGCGCAACCGCGGCTCGGTGCCGCCGTTGACCCAGCGGCTGACCGTCTTGACCGACACCTGCAACCGGCGGGCCAGCGCCTCCATCGTCATCGACTCACGCCGCAGCGCCCCAGACAGCCATTCGGCGAACGAGGCCGGCGGAAGCCGATCCAGAGCGGGCTCGGCGCGCCCGTTGCCATTGCCGTTGCCGTGACCGTTCCCGTTGCCGTTGCCAGCCGAGGGAACCGCGAGCACCGGCACCGCGTCGGTCACCCGTTCGACGAGCGTCGCGGGCAGCACGTCGATCTCGGCGTGGTCCGGGAAGATCCGCACCGACACCTGGATCATGCCGGTCGGCCCGGCGACGTCGAGCAGCGTGTCCAGCAACTGGTCGCCGAGCGCGCGAACGTCGTCTTCGGTGAAGCTGCTCTGCCCGAGCCGCTGGCGGACGAAGTCGCGGATGTTCGGCAACGCCGACGGCCGGGCCGGGAACGACTGCGCGACCACGACGAGCGGCAGGACCTCGATCGGCCCACCGTTCCCGGCACGAATAGCCTGCATCGCGCATCCCTTCGCTCCGGCTGGCGAGATGCCTGGGGCGAGCCTACGCACCGCTTCGGCGGCGAACGGCGAGATGACGGACAGCCAGTGCGACTCCCGTCGTGGGATCCGAATACGTTGTTCCCAGCGGACCGGCCGACCGAGGGATGGCGCCTGTGACCGTCCCACCTGCCTCGCACGACGAGGAGACCCTGCACATCCTCTGGATGAACGGCGGGCTCAGTTGCGACGGCGAGTCGGTCGCGCTCACCGCCGCGACGCAGCCGAGCATCGAAGACATCGTGCTCGGCGCCCTGCCGGGGCTTCCCAACATCGTCCTGCACTGGCCGTTCTTCGACTTCCAGAGCGGGCCGCAGGGCGGCGACGACGACTTCATCGAGTGGTTCCACAAGGCCGCCCGCGGCGAGCTCGACCCGTTCATCCTGATCGTCGAGGGTTCGATTCCGGACGAGCAGAACAAGTCCGAGGGCTACTGGTCCGGGTTCGGGAACAATCCCGATACGGGCCAGCCGATGACCACCACCGAATGGCTGGACCGGTTGGCGCCCAACGCGGCCGCGATCGTCGCCGTGGGCACGTGCGCCACGTACGGCGGGATCCACGCGATGGCCGGCAACCCGACCGGCGCGATGGGCGTACCGGACTATCTGGGCTGGGACTGGAAGTCCACCGTCGGCCTGCCGATCGTCTGCATCCCCGGCTGCCCGACGCATCCGGACAACCTGTCCGAGACGATCCTGTACCTGCTCTACCAGATGGCCGGACAGGCACCGACAATCCCGCTCGACGACGCGCTGCGCCCGCGCTGGCTGTTCGAGACGACCGTCCACAACGGCTGCGACCGGGCCGCGTACTACGACCAGGGCCAGTTCGCGGCGTCGCACGACTCCCCGTCCTGTCTGGTCAAGATGGGCTGCTGGGGTCAGGTGGTGCGGTGCAACGTCGCCAAGCGGGGTTGGATCAACGGCGTCGGGGGGTGCCCGAACGTCGGCGGGATCTGCATCGCGTGCACGATGCCCGGCTTCCCGGACAAGTTCATGCCGTTCATGGAGGCGCCGGCCGTGAGCGCCACGGCGCCCGCCAGCGCCGGCTACGGCAGCGTCGTGCGCACACTGCGCGGCTTCACCCTCCGCAAGCAGCTCGCGCAGCCGGCCGCCCAGATTCCCGCGCAGCCGGCGGCCAGCGGGCGATGACGGAACAGCTGCCCGAGCAACCGCCCGACCCGCGCGCGACCGCCGAGCTGGTCGACGCCCTGCTCGGCCAGCTGCGCTCCGCCCCCGACCCGCGCGTGGCGGCGGCGGCCGAGGAGCTGGTCCGTGGCCTGGTGCAGCTCTATGGCGCCGGCCTCGCGCGGATCGTCGACCTGGTCGGCCCGGCCCGGGTCGCCGACCTGTCCGCCGACCCGCTCGTCGAGAGCCTGCTCCTGGTGCACGACCTGCACCCGCTCGACCGCGACGCCCGCATCCGCCGGGCTTTGGACCGCACCAGTCTCGGTCCGCAGGTGACCGGCCTCGACTTCCTCGGCGTCGACGCCGACGGCGTCGTACACGTGCGCATGACCGGCGGGCGCGGCTGCTCGTCGGCCGGCGCCAAGGAGACGATCGAGACCGCGATCGCCGACGCCGCACCGGAGACCTCCGGTGTGGAGGTCGAAGTGGCGGCCGCGCCGCAGCCGCTGCTGCAGATCTCGCTGCGCCCCGGCCTCCGCTGACCATCTCCTCCCGCTGACCTGCTGTGTCCAGCTCGGAACTGGCGTGTCCGGCCACCGGACAAAAATGTCCGGTCGCCCTCGGTATTTGACCGGGCAACGGCCTCCGTGGCGACATGATCGGCCCGGAATTCGGCCGAATCGGCTGGCTGACAGCCAGAACTGGCCGGACAGGACTGGGGCTGGTGGAGCCCTTCTCTTTCAATCACGCTAATTGCGACGGGTGCACGTCCCGCCCCACGTGACACCCGGCTGCGGTGCAGCGTTCCCCCCAGAAGGATGGAAGAGAATCATGGCGTCTTTCGCGCAGGAAACCAGCCAAACGCTCGTCCCGCTTGCGCCGCCGCAGCCCACGTCAACGCACGGCGCCGAGTCAGTCGCGACGCGTCCACGGCGCCGTTCCCCCGCCGCCGTGTTGGTCGCGGCGTGCCGATCCGCGGTGCAGCCGCTCCTCGCGGCGGTCCGTCCCCGGGTCGGCAGCCGGCGCGCCGGCCGACGCCGTCCGGTAGGCCAGCCGACAGGCCGCCCGGCGGGCGGGCCGGCCGGCCACGCGGAGGGCCCGCCGTCCGGCCGGCCGGCCCTCCGCGTGGTCGACACCCCGCCCACGGACGTGCCGGCGCCCGAGCCGCAACCCGAGTTCCGGCCCGACTTCGACACCGCCGCGATGACCATCGTGATCACCCGCGCCTCCGACGTGCGTCGCGGCTCCACCGCGCTCGTCGCCCGGCTCGCCGAACTCGCCGTGAACGACGAACTGCTGGTGGTGTGCGGGTCGAACGAGTTCCAGCACGGGCCCGACGCCAACGTCCTTACCCTCGGCCTGCGCCGCCGCCTCCCCCGCCACGACGTGGTCGCGCTGCACGTCGCACCGAACGCCGGCGCTCCCCGTCGCGCCGCCACCCTGCTCAGCGAGTTCATGGAGATCGGCAGCCTGCCCCTCGTCGTCACCCCGGTCGCGGCGGTGCGTGACGTCGTCGCGGAGCTGTCCAGCTACCTGCGTGCCGACCGGGTGCTGAGCCTGTCCTGCAGCACCGCCGACGGCGCCAACCTGCGCCAGGTGTGGGCGCGCCGGCAGACCGTCAGCGCCCGCACGGCGTGAGATCAGCGCCCGCACGGCGTGAGAGAGGTGTGGATGCACACGACTTTGACGAACAGCTTGTGGCGAACCACGGCCAACCGGGCCGCGCCGTGGTTCGCCTCGGCGCGTCGGACCCGCCGCAACGAGCGCCACGAGCGCAGCCGGCCGGCGGGTCGGCCGGCGAACCCGGAGAACGCGCGCTGGCCGGTGCAGCCGTCACCCGTCGCACTCGACGCGTGACGGCCGCGGCCCCCGGCGCCGATCCACGCCCTTGACGTCCGCCCCCCGCCGTGCGGGACTTGTCGGCAGGCCACGCGACTGGCGAAAGGGGTGGCTGACGTGAGTCTGCTGGATCACAACGACTGGCAGGGCAGGATCTGGTCCGGGGGCTGGGTGGAGGGTTCGGGCGGTGAGTACGACGCCGTCGAACCGGCGACCGGGCGGGCGCTGGCCAAAGTGGGCGCCGCGACGCCGGCCGACGTGCACAAGGCCGCCGAGGCCGCCTCCCAGGCGCAGCGCGAATGGGCGGCGTTGAGCTACGACCGCCGCGCCGCGGTGCTGCGCAAGGCCGGCCAGCTCTTCCTTGAGCACGAGGACGAGATCAACGACTGGCTGGTCCGCGAATCGGGGGCGATCCGGCCGTTCGCCGGGTTCCAGACGCACGCGGTCGCCGCCGAGGAATGCTTCGAGGCGGCCGGGCTCGCCAGCGCTCCGTACGGCGAACTGCTGCGCTCGACGCTGCCACGGCTGTCGATGGCGCGCCGGCGCCCGGTCGGCGTGGTCGGCGTGATCGCGCCGTTCAACGCCCCGGTGATCCTGGCGATCCGGTCGGTGGCACCGGCGCTGGCCCTCGGCAACGCGGTGGTGTTGAAGCCCGACCCGCGCACCGCGATCTGCGGCGGCGTGACGTTCGCCCGCATCTTCGAGGAGGCCGGCCTGCCGGAGGGCGTCTTCCACATGCTGCCCGGCGGTGCCGACGTCGGCGGGGCCATCGTCGAGGACCCGCTCATCCGCGTCATCTCGTTCACCGGATCCACCCGCGCCGGCAAGCTCGTGGCGCGCGCGGCGGCCGACCGGCTCAAGCGCGTCCACCTGGAACTGGGCGGCAACTCGGCAATGATCATCCTCGACGACGTCGACCTGGAGAAGGCCGCCTCGGTCGGCGCGTGGGGCTCGTTCGTCCACGGCGGGCAGATCTGCATGGCGACGAGCCGGCATATCGTCGCGGCGAACATTGCCGCCGATTACACCGCGGCCCTCGCCGAGCACGCCAACCACCTGCCCGTGGGCGACCCGGCCGGCGACAACGTCGCGATCGGCCCGATCATCGACGAGAAGCAGCGCGACAACATCCACCGCATCGTGACCTCATCGGTCGACGCGGGTGCGCGGCTGGCCGCCGGCGGCACGTACGAGGGGCTGTTCTACCGCCCGACGGTGCTCGCCGACGTCCCGCTCACGGCGCCGGCCTACGCCGAGGAGATCTTCGGACCGGTGGCCCCGGTGGTGGCGTTCTCGTCGGCCGAGGAGGCGGTGCGCCTGGCCGCCGACACGGAGTACGGGCTGTCGCTGGGCATCCTTACCCGCGACGTCATGAAGGGGCTGGCGCTGGCCGACCAGATCCCCATCGGCCTGGTTCACATCAACGACCAGACGGTGAACGACGAGGCGGTGATCCCGTTCGGCGGGGTCAGCGAGTCCGGCAACGGCGCGCGCGCCGGTGGCATGCAGGCCAACCTCGACGCGTACACCGACACGCAGTGGGTGACGATGCGCGGCGAGCTGCCCGAATACCCGTTCTGACCGCGCGTCGATGCGGGGCGACTAGGCTCGCGGGAGTGCATCCGCGCCTGGTCGCCTCGCTCGTCGCCGCTCTTGAGCTTCCGCCGCACAGTTGGCTGCACCGCTCCCCGGACGGCGGCTGGCTGCTGATCCGTTGGGACACGGGGCACCTCACGTTCCTCGACGCCGACCTCAACGGTCCGGTCCACGAGCTCACCCTGACCGACTGGCCGCCGGGCCGCCTCGGCACATGGGTGCTCGCCGTCGCACCGGACCGGTCGGCGGTCGCGGTCGTCTCGCACAGCGGCATCAGCGTCCACGACGGCTCGGGCCGACGGCGGTGGCACCGCGCCCACCGCATCGAGCCGAAGCAGTTGCCCTGCATTCCGGCGTGCCATCTGGACGGCGAAAACCGGCTCTGGGCGTACCTGCCGTCGGGTGACCCGGATCTGCTCGTCGTCCACGATGCCGGCACCGGGAAGGAGATCGCCCGCACCGCGCTCGCCTCCGACGTCGGCGGCGGGTCGTTCCTGCACCACCCCGACCACCCGGACGCGCTCGGCCTGCAGGTCGCCATGGGCCAGGACGGCTCGATCAGCTGGTGGGCCGCCGTCCTGGGCAACGACCTCGACCTGCGCAGGGCCGCCAGCGAGTGCCTCACCGACACCCTGCCCGGCGGCCGGTACCTCGCCGTCCCGCACGACGACCTCGACGACGGCATCACCGTCCGGCGGTGGGACGACGGCTCGGTGCTCGCCCGCCGGCCGCTCGACGATCTGACCCGGCACGTCGTCGGCGAGGAAGTGTTCGTCGAGGTCGGCGTGACCGTCGGCAGCGATCACGTGATCGCCGCTGTGTACGACCCGGAGGATCCCGAGGAGGCGGAGCACCACGTCCTGCTCGCCGCCGGCACCCTGGAGACCGTCGCGTGGCTCGACTACGGGGAGCCCGTGCGGGTGTACTCGATCGCCGGCGCGCAGGGCCGGCGGTGGCTCACGCACGAGGGTGCCGACCAGCCGGCGAAGCTGTGGGAACTGCCGGCTTAGGCTGACGCGATGAACGACTTCGACGGCCTCGCCGCGCTCGTCACCGGCGGCGCCTCCGGAATCGGCCTCGCCGCCGCCCGTTTCCTGGCCGATCGCGGCGCCCGGGTCGCCTGTTTCGACCTGAACCCCGCCGACCTGCCCGAACCGCTGCTGGGCGTGCGTGGCGACGTCGCCGACGACGACTCGGTGCGCACCGGCGTCGCGACCGCGGTCGAGCGACTCGGCGGGCTCGACATCCTGGTCAACAACGCCGGGATCGGCGCCATCGGGACTGTCGAGACCAATTCCGACGACGAATGGCGGCGCGTCTTCGAGGTCAACGTCCTCGGCACGGTGCGGGTGTCGCGGGCCGCCCTGCCGCACCTGCGCAGGTCGGAGCATGCGGTGATCGTCAACACCGGGTCGATCGCCGCGATCGCCGGGCTGCCCGAGCGTGCCGGCTACTCGGCCAGCAAGGGCGCGGTCCACGCGCTGACCGCCGCCATGGCCGCCGACCACGTCCAGGAGGGCATCCGGGTCTGCTGCGTGGCGCCGGGCACCGTCGACACGCCGTGGGTCCGCCGGCTGCTCGACCAGGCGCCCGACCCCGCGGCCGAACTCGCCGCCCTGCAGGCCCGCCAGCCCACCGGCCGGCTCGTCAGCGCCGACGAGGTGGCCGCCGCCATCGGCTACCTGGCCAGCCCGCTCGCCGGCGCCACCACCGGCACCGTGCTGGCGGTGGACGGCGGCATCCACGGCCTACGGCTGCGCCCCCGTCACTAGCGCGATGGCGCCCGCCGGCGGCGCGGTCACCGCGTCGGGGTGCAGGATCGCCGCGATCGCCTCGACCCCGTCGACGACGCGCGGGCCGGGCCGCACGACGATGCCGTCGGCATCGATGGCCCACACCGGACGGCCCGGCAGCGCGGCAACCACCGCGCGCGCCTGCTCGATCGCGCCGTCCAGGTGGAAGCCGCACGGCGCGACCACGACCACGTCGGGCGCGGCGTCGACGAACTCGGCCCAGGTCGTCTGCACGGACCTCGCGCCCGGGCGGGCGGCGACCGGCTCGCCGCCCGCGGCCCGCACCAGGTCGGGCACCCAGTGCCCGGCCGTGAACGGCGGGTCGACCCACTCCACGACGGCCACCCGCGGCCGCGGCCGGTCGCGCACCGCATCGGCGACGGCGGAAAGCCGCGCCCGAAGGCCCTCGACGAGGCGCGCGGCCCGCTCGGGAACGCCGGTGCGCGCCCCGACGGCGTGGATGGTGTCGAGCACGTCGTCCACTGTGTACGGATCGAGGGTGAGCACGTCGGCGCGGCAACCGAGGTGGTTCAGTGCGTCGGTGACGTGGTCGGACGGCAGCGCGCAGACCCGGCACAGGTCCTGGGTGAGGATCAGGTCCGGGTCGAGGCCGGCCAGCGCGTCGGCGTGCAGGGTGTACAGGTCGTCACCGGCGGCCATCCGGTCCTTGACGTAGGCGTCGATCTCGGCCGGTGTCATGCCGCGGGTGTCGCGGCCGCCGACCACCACCGCCTTGTCGGTGCGCGCCGAGGCCGGGTGGTCGCACTCGAACGTCACCCCGACCAGGTCGTCGGCGAGCCCGAGCGCATAAACGATCTCCGTGGCCGACGGCAGCAGCGACACGACACGCATCTAATCCCACTCCTCTGGCTCCATCGCGACGACGGCCTTGACCGCCGGCACGACGTACACCCGGTACTCGGCGCCGTCGGCCACGTACCGCGATCCGGCCCAGAGGCGGTTCCGCTTGCCGCCGACGGTGATCCAGGTGCCGCTCTGCACGCTCCGGCGGATCTTGACCGGGCCGCGCAGCGTCTGCACCCGGCCGTCCCGCAGCGCCCGCCGGATGCGCACGGCCCAGCTGATCTCCGCGGCCGTCAGCAGCACGAACAACCCGCCGACGACGACGTGGCCGACGGCGGACGGATCGGCGAGAACGATGATCAGCAGGAGCGCCACCTGCAGCGGCGCCACGACGAGGGCGTTGATCCAGACGTTGCGGCGCAGCCGCTGGACCTGGTGGGGGCCCAACCGGCCGTCCCGGTTGGCCGCCAGGTCGTCCGGGTCGATGCGGAACGCGTGCAACAACTCGTCTTTGGTGACCACACCGCGATGGTAGGCGCGGCTTCCTTCAGACCGGCGTCAGTCCCAGCCGTCCGGTTCCATCGCGACGATGAGCTTGGCCGCCGGCGCCACGTAGACCCGGTACGGCATCCCGCGCCCGACGTGCCAGTACCCCGTCCAGAGCCGGTTGCGCTCGCCGGCGACGGTGATCCACGTGCCACCCCGGCCGCCGGAGTGGACGGTGACCGGCCCCTGCAGGCACTTGACCGTCCCGTCGCGCAGCACCCGCCCGATGTCGCGTACCCAGACGACCTCGAGCAGCGTCCACAGCCCGAACAACACGGCCCAGACGGCGTACGACACCGCCGACGACGACGCGGTCAACGCGGCTATCACGACGATCGCGAGCTGCACCGGCGTGGCGACGGCGAGCACGCTGATCCAGATGTTGCGGCGCAGCCGCCGGACCTGGCCCGCGCCCAGCCGGTTCTCCCGGTTGGCGGCGAGGTCCTCCGGCCCGATGCGGAACGCGCGCAGCAACTCGGCACGATGCGACACGTCACCGTCACGTGCGCGGCCGACGGTCGGTTCAGCCGGCGACCTCCGCTACCGGAAACCCGACAGGACACCGGTTCGCCGGCCGGGCAAGGATTGATCCACACGGTTGTTCGTCCTCGCTACGCGGCGGTAACATGCCGCACACCGACAACTGCACCGGATCGGATCCGCATGTCCCAGGATCACGTGGACGTCCTCATCGTCGGCGCCGGCATCTCCGGCATCGGCGCCGCCTGCCATCTGCGCGCCAAGTGCCCGGACAAGACGTACACGATCCTCGAGGGGCGCGACGCGATCGGCGGCACCTGGGACCTGTTCCGCTATCCCGGAGTGCGGTCCGACTCGGACATGTTCACGCTCGGTTACAGGTTCCGGCCGTGGACGGGTGAGAAGGCGATCGCCGACGGCGACTCGATCCGCACCTACATCCGGGAGACCGCCGAACAGTTCGGCGTCACCAGGAACATCCGGTTCAACCACCGCGTGCTCGGCGCGGAGTGGTCCTCCGCCGACGCCCGCTGGACGGTGCGCGTGCACCGCACCGACACCGGCGAGGACACGACGCTGACGTGCGACTTCCTGTTCGCCTGCACCGGCTACTACCGCTACGACGAGGGCTACACGCCCGCCCTGCCCGGCATCGACTCGTTCGCCGGCCGCATCGTGCACCCGCAGCACTGGCCGGAAGACCTCGACTACGCGGGCAAGCGCGTCGTCGTCATCGGCAGCGGCGCCACCGCGGTCACCATCGTGCCGGCGATGGCCGGCGAGGCCGAACACGTGACGATGCTGCAGCGCTCGCCGAGCTACGTGCTGTCGTTGCCGGCCCGCGACCCCATCGCGAAGCGGCTGCGCCGCCTGCTGCCCACCCACGCGGCCTACGACGCCGTCCGGTGGAAGAACGTCCGGATGACGATGATGATCTACGGCCTGAGCCGGCGGCGGCCGGACCTGATGAAGAAGCTGCTCCGCCGCGGCGCCACGAGCCAACTGCCCGAGGGCTACGACGTCGACACCCACTTCAACCCGCAGTACGACCCGTGGGATCAGCGGCTGTGCCTGGCGCCGGACGGTGACATCTTCGCCGCCATCAAGGCGGGCGACGCATCGGTGGTCACGGACGAGATCGAGACGTTCACCGAGAAGGGGATCCGGCTCGCGTCCGGCACCGAACTCGAGGCCGACATCGTCGTGACGGCCACCGGGCTGAACCTGCTCGCGCTGGGCGGCATGGAGCTCAGCGTCGACGGTGAGCCAGTCGACGTGCCGAACACCGTGGCATACAAGGGAATGATGCTCGCCGGCGTCCCAAACATGGCGCTCACGATCGGGTACATCAACGCCTCCTGGACGCTGCGCGCCGACCTCGTCAGCGACTATGTGACCCGGCTGCTGCGCCACATGGACGAGCACGGGTACCAGGTCTGCACGCCGGTGCCGCCGCCGACCGACGAGCGGGTGCCATTCCTCGACCTGACGTCGGGCTACATCCAGCGCGGCATCGCCGCGATGCCGAAGCAGGGCGCCGCGGCGCCGTGGCGCGTGCAGCAGCACTACCTGCGCGACCGTCGGGTGATGCGGCGCAGCCGGATCGACGACGCGGGCATCCGGTTCAGCTACGCACCCGCCGGATCGGTCGCGAAGTGATCTGCTGACAGCAGATTGCTTTGGTCCGCGGCCGGAGCGGGCCGCATGGTGGCCGGAGAGCCTTCTTCGGCAAGGGAGACACCATGCAATTCACCACAGGAGTGACCGGCTCGCTCGACGATCAGGTCGCCGCCCGCCTGCTGCACCAGCGCATCATCGTGCTCGGCACCGAGGTCGACGATCCGGTCGCGAACCGGCTGTGCGGCCAACTGCTGCTGCTCTCGGCCGAGGACCCGCGCGGTGACATCAGCCTGTACATCAACTCGCCGGGTGGTTCGGTGAGCGCGGGCCTGGCCATCTACGACACGATGCGGCTGATCCCCAACGACGTCAGCACGCTCGCGCTCGGGCTGGCCGGCAGCATGGCCCAGTTCCTGCTCAGCGCCGGAACGCCAGGCAAGCGGTACTGCCTGCCGCACGCGCAGATCCTGATGCACCAGGGCTCGGCCGGCTTCGGCGGCACGGCGGCCGACGTGGAGATCTACGCCCGGCAGCTCGACCACGTCGGCGCGACGATACTGCGGCTGATCGCCGAACACACCGGGCAGTCGGTGGAGACGGTGGAGCAGGACAGCCGCCGCGACCGGTGGTTCACGCCCGCCGAGGCCAAGGAGTACGGACTGATCGACCACGTGCTGGACCGCGTCGACGACGTGCGCCCGGCAATCCGCCGGACCGTCGGCGTGGGGCTGGGGGTCTCCTGATGGCTCAGTACCTGGTGCCGACGGTGGTGGAGAGGACCCCGGACGGCGAACGCGCCTACGACATCTACTCGCGGCTGCTCTCCGAGCGCATCGTCTTCCTGGGCACCGAAATCGACGACGGCGTGGCGAACGTCGTGATCGCTCAGTTGTTGTATCTGGAGTCGACGAGCGAGCAGGAGGTCAAGATGTACATCAACTCGCCGGGCGGCACGTTCAGCGCGTTGACGGCGATCTACGACACGATGCGCTTCATCGGCTGCGACATCGCGACGACCTGCGTCGGCCAGGCGGCGTCGGCGGCCGCGGCGCTGCTCGCCGCCGGCACGCCGGGCAAGCGCGCCGTGCTGCGGCACGCGAAGGTGACGCTGCACCAGCCGTCCAGCCAGGCCCGCGGGACGCTGCCGGACCTGGCGGTGGAGGCCAAGCAGGTGGCGCGCATGCGGGCCGAGATCGACCAGATTCTCAGCGAGCACACCGGCCACCCGGCCGCGAAGATCCGCGTGGACACCGATCGCAGCATGACGCTCGACGCGACGGAGGCGGTGGCGTACGGGCTCGCCGACCGGGTGATCACCGCGCGCCCAAGGCACCCGCTCCCGGCTGCCCCCCGCCTGGCGCACGCCTCCTGACCGATCGCGTCGATCTTGCAGTTGTGGTGGTACCCGAACCATCCCAGATCAGGGCGAACTCTGGCACCACAGCTGCAAGATCGACGCGATCATGGGGGGCAGGGTCAGGCGGCCAGAAGGACCGCGTCGCCTCGACCGGCGGCGCCGCCGGCCGGCCGCCGGGCCAGGTCCAGCCGGTGCTTGCGCGCGGCGCCGATGGGGACGACGTTGGTGCGCTCGGCCACGAGGCCGTGCCACACCTCGGCCAGCAGGTCCGACAGCTCCATCCGCAGCGCGTCGCAGATCGCGGCCAGCACCTCGGAGCTGGCCTCCTTGCGGCCACGCTCCACTTCGGACAGATACGGCACCGACACCCGTGCGCCCCGCGCGACGTCGGCCAGCGTGCGGCGCTGGGCGAGCCGGTTGCGCCGCAGCGCCTCCCCGACGTGCGTTCGCAGCACCGGTCGCGGCCGGCGCGGCGAATCCCTGTGCTGCGGCTCCATCGCGTCACGATAACCGCGCGTTGCGCCTGCCCGGCCCGCGTTTCACGGACAGCGAAACCTCAGCCGACGACCGTCCAGGCCTTCGTGTACGCGTCGAGCGCGACCTGGTAGTAGTCCACGCCGTCGCCGACCCGGGAGTTGATGACCAGACCGACGTGCACACCGGTGGAGAAGCTGAGCACGAGCGTGTTGACCTCGGCCTTCCCGTTCGGCGTCGGCATCCACAGGTAGCCGTTCTGGCCGAGCACCGACCCGTGCCGCACCTCGGCCGTGCTGTTCCACCACCCCAGTTGCAGCGTGCGCATCGTCTCGCGCTGCGTCGCATCCAGAATCGTGTCCTTGTCCATGAGGTGGGTCAGGAACGTCACCAGTTCACTGGCCGAGATCTGGATACCGCTGCTGCCACACTTGCGGGTCTGGTCGCCCCAGTCCGTCCCGCGCACCGTGCCGGCCGGGAACGGGTAGCACAGCGTCGGCTCGGCCGACGACGGCTTCAGGTCGACCGCCTGGATCCCGCACGGCCCGAGGACGCTCTCGTTGACGTAGGCGAGGAACGCCTGCGCCGTACCCAGGTCCCGGTCGCCGCTGCCGGTGAAGCCACGCAGATACGGCAGCAGCACCCGCAGCAGCGCGTAGTTGTGGTTCAGGTAGGACGGCGTCTTGTCGGCCAGGACGATGCCGTCGGCGACGAGGCCGCGCAGTCCCTCCCAGTCGATGTCGTGCGCGTTGCCGGAGTTGCGCAAGCCGCTGCTGTGCGCGAGCAGGTCCTGGAACGTGATCGTCTTGACGTTGGGTCCGCGCGTCCAGTCCGCGGGCAGGTACGGGTGGATGAGCGTGGTGAGCGACAGGTTGTGCTCGCCCAGCGCCCGGATCGTCGCCGCCGCGGTGATCGTCTTGCTGACGCTGGCGACGTTGGTGCGCGCCCACACGCTGGCGTACCGCACGGGCACGTCGGCGTCCGTGCGGCGCAGGCCCTCGTCGCTGCCGGCCTGCGCCGTGCTGCCCGGCCCGCCGCCGCCGACCATCGCCGCGAAGCCGACGACCTGCGGGGCCAATCCGGTGCTGATCCGCTGCGCGAGCTTCGTCTTCGACAGCGCCTCGACCTTGTCGGCGGTGACGGCGAGGAGCCGGTAGTTCTTCGGCCACCAGTCGCCGTACTCCTTGGACAGCCGCGGCCCGGCGAGGTCGAGGGCGTGGTGCTGGCTCGCCGATCCCTGGTCGTACGCGGCGTTGTAGAACGTCTGTCCATCGTGGACGTACGTGCCGAACACCGCCAGGTGGAAGCCGTTGCTCGCCATCCAGGCGAACTCGGTGCGGAAGTCGTCGGCGGAACGGCCCAGCCGCAGGTACTGCCCGCCGGTGTTCGGGTTGTAGGCGGCGCTGTAGTACACGGCGCCGCCCAGCGAGTAGGCGGTGAGCGCGGCCAGCTTGAAGTTCTTCCCGAACAGTTCCCCGTACTCGGCGAGGAACTGCTCGTAGGTGCGGTGCAGCCGCAGGTACTGCCCGCCGGTGCCGGGGTCGAACGTCGCGTTGAAGGACAGCTTCCCGCCGTTGACGTAGCCGTCGATCGCGGCGAGGCGGTAGCCCAGGTTCCACATCACCCCGTACTCCGACTCCATGCCGGCGAGGTCGCGGTTCAGCCGCAGGTACTGCGGGTTCGGGTTCGGGTCGAAGGTCGCGCCGTAGTAGACCACCCCACCCCGGACGTACGACGTCAGCGATCCGACCTTGAAGCCCTTGCCGTACAGCTCGCCGTACGACGCGAGGAAGTCGTCATAGTTGCGGTCGAGCCGCAGGTACTGCCCGGCGCTGGTGGCTCTCCACACTCCACTGTAGACAACCTGATGCGCTATCAGCTTCTCGTTAGAGGTGGCCGGCGCCTGAACCTGATCCAACATCGTCTTTCGTCCTCCCTGGCAACTGAGCCAAGGAGACCAGCCCGGCCGCGCGGCGGACCATACGGAGTTGTACGTACCGCGCGGCCGGGCCGGCCAATGCGACTACCGCCACGTCCCCACGATTGCGGCCACCGCCAACAGTTTCAGCAACCAGTCACCGGCGTGGATCGCTGCCAACTGCCATGGAACCCTCTCGTGGAACACGGATCCGGCCAGGATCACCGCCGGGAAACCGATCCACAGCAGGAGCCCGAGCAGCAGCCCGCCGCCGACGCCGGACACGCCGACCCGGTCGGCCAGCACACCGGTTACCACGGCCAGCACGAGGTTGCGCACCAGTTCCACGGCCGCGGTCGCCGCGCGCGGACGCGGCTCCCGGTACGCCTCGTGCAACGCGGCGAGGCGGCCGCCGAAGACTCCGTACCACACTCCACTGAGGACGAACGCCACGACCGCGGACACGAGCACGGGCAGCACGTCAGGCATCGGCCGCTCCGTTCTCGAGGTGGGTCTTCAGCGCGGCGAGCGCGGCGCGCCAGTGTGCCCGCATCCGGTCGGCCTCGGCGGCGTCCGCGAGACGGGCGTGCTGGACAGCGGCGAGGCTGCGCCCGTCGCCCTTGTCCACGAACGTGACGTGCAGCCGGGACCCGGTGTCGGACCAGTCGAAGTGGGCCACCTTCGACCGCGTCGCCGTGCGGGCCACGAGCTTGACGCCGGGCAGCCAGCGCTCCCGCAGCAGCGGGTCGACGAATGCGTCGAACACCCGCTCGACCGGCACCGCGATCGTCTTCTGCGCGGTGACGGCGAACCCGTCGGCGTGCTCACCGACCTCGCGCAGCCCGCGCGCCCGCTCGTAGCTGTGGGTGACGGCCTGCGCCTCCCAGGCCAGCGGCACGATGCCCAGTTGCTCGGCGACCCAGCGCGCGGTCTCCCGGTGCGTGCGCTGCGCGGCGCCCCAGTCGTCGAGCAGGTCGAACCAGTCCTCCCAGCCGCGACCGGTGCGGCGGCGGATGGTCTCGTCGGAGGTCACCAGCGGCGACCGCTGTGCCACGGGAGACCCGGGTGCCGGGTCGGCGGCGGCCAGCAGGACGGCGCGCGCGGCGGCGTAGCTCTCGCCGGTCTTCTCCATGCGCGCGCGGACAAGGCGCTTGAACGATCGTTGCTTCGTCATCGGTGGTGCTTCCTCTCGCGCGGCGGCAGCACCGCGACTCACGCTCGCGACGCCCCACCGGGAAAGGGCATACCACTCACCGGCACCCCGACGGCTCGAAGCCACCTTTGCCCCCGTCGCACCGGCGGCGTGAGCGCCGAATTCGAGGGTTAGGCGCGAGGCAGCGCCTTCGCGTGACTATAAGCGCC
>Ga0111538_10006113_pt1 | contig 16341 bp, 14 predicted proteins | sample SoiMethybrSBSTD1_FD_79669 | JGI IMG/M metagenome (GOLD analysis project Ga0111538, IMG submission 79669) | Bulk soil microbial communities from a Populus tree surrounding site in Tennessee, USA - Soil MetaG P. TD hybrid SBSTD1 (version 2)... | ecosystem: Environmental > Terrestrial > Soil >...
CTGTTCGCCGGATGTGGCCCGATGATCGAGGCCGCGCCGTTTCCGGTCCGTCCGGACTCGGTCCGTCCGGCGGACTTGCTGGGCCCGTACGACGGCATTGTCCTCGACGCGGATACGGATCGGCCGATCGCCGGAGCGACCGTCGCGGCAGCGTGGGCGTTCGAGAGCGGTATCGGGTTCCACGCGCCGGCGGGCGCCCACGAGTTCGTCACCGAAACGGGCGCCGATGGCCGCTACGTCGTCCCCAAGCTTGCCGACCTGCCGGGCGGCGCCTCGATGCGCGTCCGGCGTTTCACCCTCATCGTCTACCACCGCGGCCACATCGCGTGGCGGAGCGATCGCCTGTTCCCGGGCCGGGAAGCGCGTCGTGACTTCAGCCAGCGCGGCAGCCGCGTGCGCCTCGAGCGCTGGCAGTCCGCGCTGCGCCACGCGGAGCACGTCGTGTTCCTGGGCGGTGGCGCCCGCGTGCGCACGGTGGCGGCGTGGGAGCTGCAGGCCGCGGCGCTCGAGCTGGAGGGCCAGCAGGTACCGGCCGCCGCGGCGGGCGCGGGCGAGGCGTCGGCCCCGGCGGCCGCCACCACGGCGGTCCCGCTGGATATCGCGAAGCTGCTGTCCGACGACGAGATCCGCGGCGTGACCGGCTACGTGGGCAAGTTCGAGGACGGCAAGCTCGCGGACCTGCCAACGACCGAGTTCTACGACAGCCGGCACTTCAAGGCGGCGGGCAAGGCCGAGAGCTACGACGTCGGGCTGCGGGTCTGGCGCCTCGGGACCGCGGCGGCCGAGGTCCAGTTTCGCAAGCTGATGAGCACGCTGCCCGAAGCCAAGACGACCGACGAGGTCGGCGACGCATCCTTCCGTGCCCGCTCGGGCGGCATCGCGGCGCTCGTCTACCTGGTGCGCGAACGCGGCGTGGTCGTGTCGATGACCTGCGGCGGATCGCAGTGCACGGAGCCGGGGCAGCTGGTCAAGCTGGCCAAGCTGGTCGAATCGCGCCTGCCCGAGCTGCCGCCCGAGACGTCGCGCGCCGAGCCGGCGGCGAAGCCCGAGGAGACGCCATGAAGCTGACGCGCGTCGCGGCTGTCGCCGCGCTGGGCCTGGTGGCGCACGCGTCCGTCGCGCGCGCCTACGATCCGGCGACGACGCATGCCGGGCTGACCGAACGGGCGGCGCTCGCCTCGCAGCTGCACCGCGTGCTGGCGCGGGCGTTGTCGCGTCCCCTCGGGCTGTTCGAACCGGTGGCGCTGTCGCTGGACGATCTGCCACGGCCGCAGGCGCAGTCGCTGGAGGCGCGTCTGGCGGCGCTCGACCCGTCGGCCGGTGCCAGCGTGGGGCCGGACGGCGTCGCGCCGGCGCTCGCCTGGGTGATTGCGGGCTCGGTCATCGCGTCGACGCCCGCCGAGCGCGGCCAGGACTACTTCTACGACCCGGCCCGCGGATCCGGCCTGTCGAACTCGGGTGGGGTGGCGTCGCTGGGCAACACGCTGGGTCTCTTGCTGGACGCGGGCGGTGGCTTTCGCGCGCTGTTCACCGGCACCCAGTTCAACATGACCGGGCGCCCGTCGACCGAGTGGCTGCGCTCACCCGAAAACGACGTCGGGCTCGACGCGTTTCACGCCGGGTTGGAAGCGGCCATCGTCGCCGATCGCCCGCAGCACCGGGCCACGGCGCTCGCGCGGGCGTTGCTGGCGCTGGGCGGCGTGCTGACGATCCTCGAGGATGCGGGCGAGCCGGCCCACGTCCGTAACGATTTCCGGCAGACCTATCTCACGCCGCGGGGCCCGAGCCCGTTCGATCGGGGGTCGCCGTTCGAGCGGTACGTCTCGGAGACGTACGGGCGCATGGGCGTGCCCGTCGTGGTGACGCCTGTCCGGCGTCCGACGGTGACGGCGTTCATCACCGCAGCCGACGGCCAGGGGCTGGCCGATCGCACGCAGCGCCGCTTCTTCTCCGACGGGTCGCTGCCCGACGACGCCGTCGTGGACCGCGGCACGACGGCGGTCGAGGTGATGCAGGACGCGCGCGGGTCGCTGCCCTACGCGTACCCGCGGCTGCCGAGGCTGGAGCTGAAGGTCATGGGCAAGAAGTACTACGCCCGCACGAAGGACAAGCGCCGGCTGCTCGCCTACGTGCGCGTCCCGGGACGCGTGCGGTTCTTCCTGGACGAGGGCGTGTACGCGGACACCGCGCGCACGTTGCTGCCCGAGATCGCGGGCTACGGCGCCGGCCTGATCGATCACCTGTTCCGCGCGGAGATCCGCATCGACACCACCGGCGAAGGCGCGCTGGTGTCGGCGGTCGGGGCGGCGGGCAATATTCGCAAGGGCGAGATTCGCGTCTTCGCCGAGGACGCCTCCGGGCTGCGCCGGGCGCTGACGACCGTGCAACCGGGATCGGCGGGCGTGCGCATCACCGTGCCGGCGGGGACGAAGAAGCTGGGCGCCGTCCTGCGCGGTGAGGACGACGCCGGAGACTTCGTGGCCGTGGGCGAAGCCCCAGTCAAGTAGGCACTGATCCGGAGCCGGCTAGCGAGAGCGTGAGCGTGTTCGAGTTCGTGTTCGAGGGAGGCGAGCGTGCCCGATTCGCGTCACGCGCACGCAAACGCGATCCCCACACGAACTCGCTCACGCTCACGCTCACGCTAGCCCTCGATGATCGGCAGGCGCCGCGGGACCTGTGTGCCGGGCGCCGCGGCTTCGAGCAGCGCGAGCGCCTCTTCGCGCGCTTCGTCGTCGGCGTCGGCCACCGCGCGGACGAGGCCGTCGACGAGGTGCGGGTCTTTCGTCAGCGCTTCTGCCCGCAATGCCGCGGCCGACGCCTCGTCGCCGGCCGCCCCGGCGGCGCGGACCGCCCACGCCAGCAAGCGGGCGGCCGTCGCGTCATCGCTGACGGCCGTGGCGGCGTGCCGAAACGCGGGCAGGGCGTTCGCGGCGCGCCCGAGCGCCAGCGCCGTGCGGCCGAGATCGAACCAGGGCCAGGGATTGTCCGCATCCAGCTCGGTCGCCGCGCGCAACGCCTCCAGCGCCGTCTCGCGCCGCCCCAGTCGGGCCAGCGCCAGCCCACGCGCGTGCTCGCTGTCGGCGGCGCCGGGGTCGATCTTCAGCGCGCGCTCCGCCTGACGGAGCGCGATCGTCGGGACGATCTCCTGCCCCAGCGGATCGAACACGTCAGGCGCGTATTCACCGTCCGGGCCGAACAGGATCTGCTCGCGCGCGACGGTCGCGTCCAGCCAGCGATCGAACGTCGAACCCGCCACGGCGCGCTCGTCGGCGCCCGGGTCGTAGCGCAGCACGCGCCCGGCCGCGTCCAGCGCGAACCGATCGCCGGACAACGCCTCGGCGAACACCAGCTCGCCGGGGCGATCCTGGACGATCGCCGCCAGCGACCGTGGCGCGCGGGCGCCGACGCCCGCGAGCACGACGCTCTCGTGAAACAGGTCGGCGCCGTCGAACGAACGCAGGAAGGACGCGTAGCTGGGCGGCAACGGGTGCCCCAGCGCCGTCTCGGCGCGCGCGACATCTTCAGGCCCGGCGGGCGGGAGCGCGCGGATCAGGCCCGCCGGCAGCCGCGCGATGGCCGAGCGGAAGCGATCGAAAAAAGCCGCGTCTCCCGCAGCCGCGCGCCTGCGACGGGCCAATGTCTGACTGCCTGCTACCTGCCTCTATTTGCCGACCAGCGAGGACGGCACCGTGCTTCCGGCGGCGGCCATCGCCGCGCCAAGCCGCGCCGAAACGCCGCGCCCCTGCAGCCGGCCACCCGCGGCGTCGCGCTTCGAACCCTCGCTGTAGAGCGAGAGCCCAACGTCCAGCGCCAGCTCGGTGCCCGCCACGCGCGGCTCGCCGACCTCGATGATGCGTGCGCCCCCATCCGCCGCGAGGACGTGCAGGTAGAGATCGAACGCGCTCGCGACCAGGGCCGCAGCGGTCGCCGGGGTCCCCAGGCCGGCCGCCGCCAGCGCGCCGAAGCGGGTGACCGCCTCCGTCGCGGTGCGCCCGGGCATCGCCAGCAGGATCCCGTTCTGGCCGCGCGTGGCGACCAGGACCAGCTCGGCGGCCTCCGGGCCGCTCAGCTCGCCCACCACCAGGTGATCGGGCCGCAGCGACGCGGCCACGCGCAATAGCCCGGCCGCATCGGCGGTCGGCGCCAGATCGATCCAGCCGCTGCGAGCGCGCGCGGTCGCGCCGATCGCGACCACCCGCCGATCGGCGGGAACCTCGCGGGCGAATGCCGCGAGCACCGACGGCAACGCCGCGACGTCGCCGGTGATGATGACGTTTCGGCGCGTCGCGACCAGCGCATCCAGCAACGCCTGGACGTCCTTGTTCGCGCCCGGGACGAGGTCGGCCAGCACGCGGTCCGGCAGCACCGTCCGCCGGATCGACGCGACGACACCGGCCGTCGCGGCCGGCGGGAACGCCGCCGACACGCGCGTGCCGTCGGCCAGGCGCACGTCGACGACCGGATTGTCCGGCGGCGGCGGCGGATAGGCGTTGTTCGAGTAGCGCCACAACACGTCGGCGACGGCGTTCGAGTCGCCCAGGCTGCCGTCGTACAGCGTCAGCCCCGAACCGCGATCGACCAGCGCCGCGTCGGGCGCGGTGATCAGGATCTGCGTCACGGCGGGGTCCGCGAGCAGCGCCTCGAGACCGGAGGCGGCACCGCCGGCCGCGTCCAGGCCGGCGACGATGGCCGGTCCGGTCGCGCCGCCGAAAGCCGGTGCCGCCGCGGCCACCGCGCCGCCGCCCGCCAGGCCGGGCCGGTTGCCGGTCGGGATGCGCCGCGAGCCGGCGTCGCCGTCGTCGTCGCCCCGGCGCGTGTGTTGAAACAGGCCGACGTTGCCGGTGTCGTCCGGGACCTGGTTGGTCTCCGACGGCGAGCCACCGTAGGCATCGTCGTCATCGAGACCCAGCGACCGGCTGGCGAGCGGCGTGGGCTGCCGGCGCGCCGGCGGAGGAGGCGGGGGCGGCGGCGGGATCGCGCGTCCCGCGCGCGGCGGGCGCGCCGCGAGCTCGACATCTTCCTCGTCTTCGCTGCTCGACGACGTCTCGTCCTCGTCGGGCAGCCGCGCGGCGTTCGATCCGCCGCGCGCCGGCGGTGGGGGCGGCGGCGGGACCGGCAGCCGGCGCGCGGCGCTGGTCGAGGTCGCCGCGCCATGCAATCCGCTCGCGGGGCTGTGCAATCCGCCCTGCTCGGCCAGGCCGGCGCCCGGACCGTCGAGGCCGATCAGAAAGTCACCGACGTAGATGCGATCGCTCGGGGCGACCGCCGTGGGGCCGGCAATCTTGCGGCCGTTGACGTAGGTGCCGTTCGTGCTCTTGAGGTCGGCGATCTCCATCCCGTTGTCGCGCTTGGTGAGCCGCGTGTGCCGCTTCGAGATGTTCCCCTTCGCGAGCACGATGTCGTTGCCGGAGACCCGTCCGATCGTGATTTCGTCTTTGTCGAAGGTGAGGACCTTGGGCTCCCCTCCCTTTTCCGTCAGCGTGAGCTTGATCATCGACCCCCTCTGGGCGGTTGGGCGGTGAAAGTGGTGAAAGCGGTGAAAGCGGTGAAAGCGGTGAAAGCCGTGAATCGGTAACTGGTTCGAAACGTTAAGAACTTGGGTGCCGGCATCGGGGCGCAGTATACAGGCAACGAGGAGGAGACATGAAAGGCTCGCTTTTCGCAACTTCGCTGTTGCTGGTCGCGACCACGGTCGCCGCGGAAGCGCCTGCCCGCGCCGCGGAGCCCAAGTTCTACTTCCAGATAAAGGAGGTCACGGCGGCCCCGGACGTGGACCCGGCCGTCAAGGCTCTCGCCGCGGACACGCTGAAGGCGGAGCTCGCCGGGCGGCCCGAGTGGGCCTCCGACATCGGGCCGACGGCCGCGGCCCCAGACCCGGACCGGTCGGCTCTGGTCGCGGAGTTGAACAAGCGCAAGCTGCGCGGCTTCGACGTGACGGTCCGGATGGAAAACTTCAAGCAAGAGATGAAGGATCCGCGTCCGGGGGGACGGCTCAAGCAGCTCGCGGTGAACGTGCAGCTGGTCATCCTCGGCGCGACGATCCCCGACGCGAAGCTGGCCTTCGAGGGCCACGGCGAGGCGAGCGTCGAGGCAGAGGTATCGGAAAAGAAGATGGCGGCGGACAGCGCCATGGCCTCGAAGGCCGCCCTCAAGAGCGCGGTCAAGCAGGCGGTCGAGCAGGCGGTGGTGAAGCTCGGGGCTGTGACGCCCAGCGCACCAAAGAAACCCGCCAAAAAGAAGAGCTGAACCGTTGCTGTCAGCCGCTGAGGCGGCTGCTTTGAACGGTTCTGGGCTTCCCCGTCGCCGCCGGTTTTGTTAGCGTTGGAGCTGCCCCCATGCAGCCGATCGAAGTCGCATTGTTCGGCGTCGTCATCGCGTTGGCCGCCGGCCTGATCGGCTACATCCTGTGGCCCTTCGCGCGGGCGCGGCGGAAGCGGGCAGGCGTGCCGCAGGCCACGGCGCGGGCCGGGGTCGCGGGGCCGGGTCTGGTGTGTCCCGCCTGCCAGCGCGAATACAACGCGGGGCTGCAGTTCTGTCCGCACGACGCCCGCGAGCTGATGCCGGTCACCGATCCGGCGGCGCGCGGCGGTTCCCGGCACGACCTGCCCGGCGTGCCGCCGCTCGTTCGACGCCTTGAAGCGGTTCTGCCCGTTCGATGGCGACGAGCTGGTGCCGCTGACGCTGGCCGTCGGGGCGGCGGCCGGTGCCGTCGGCGTGATGGGCGGTATGGGGGCGATGGGCGCCATGGGGACGATTGGCATCGGCATCGAATTGATGGGCAAGATCTGCCCGCATTGCTCGCGGCGCTACGAAAGCGACGCGACGTTCTGCGGCCGGGACGGCTCGGCGCTCGTCTCCGTAAACTGAGTCGGCTAGCCGATCCCGCGCAAAGCGCGGGATATCGGCTACCTGAAAAAACTGTAGTCGCACACCGCGCCTGCGGCGCGGAGCGACAGCCGCCTGGTACAATCGGGGTCATGCGTCGCTTGCTCCGTCTGGCCTGTGTCACGGCGCTGATCCTCGCCGCGTGCAAGAAGGCGGCGCCCGAGGCGCCGCCCCAGCCCGGCGCCGCACCGGCGACGATCGAGGTGCTCAAGGAGGGGCGCTGGCTGTTCACCTATGCCGAGCCCAAGGGGACGTTCGCGACCACCGACAAGCCGGACAGCGTGCCCGAGACGGCGCGCGCGGTGGTGCGGGTGTTCGACCCCGCGGCGCCCGAAAAAACGCCGGGCGGGGGCCGCGTTTACGTCACGAACCTCAACGAGGTCTTGAGCAAGGGACGGGCGCCGGCGCGTCCGATGTCGCGCGAGGCGTTCGAGACCGCGGCCCTGGCGGCGCACCCGACGGGCGAGTCGTCGCCGCTGGCGGCGCAGACGATGCGGCCCGTGCCGATACCTGCCGGAGACGGTGGCGCCGCGCCGGCGCCGGCCTCGCCGACGGCCGGGGGACCGCCCGTGGTCACGATTTACGGAACGTCGTGGTGCGGCGCCTGCAAGGCCGCGCGCCAGTACTTCGCCAGCCGCAAGATTCCGTTCGCCGACAAGGACGTCGAGCGCGACGCCGACGCGGCCCGTGAGCTGGCGGCCAAGGCCGCCAAGATGGGGATTCCGACCGACCGTGTCCCGGTCATCGACGTGCGCGGCCGGTTGCTGCTCGGCTTCGATCGCGCGCGCGTCGAGATGCTGCTGGGAGAGCCCACGTGACAGGGCGAGGCGCGATTGGCGCCGCGGCGCTGCTGGTGGCGGTCGCGCTGCCGGCGGCGGCGGAAGCGCGCATGATCGATCTGCACCTGGGCGCGAACGCCGGCGGGATGTACGGCTGGGGCACCACCGCGAACACGCAGGACATGTACCGGAACGCGGCGGGACCCGGCATCGGGGTCGAGGGTGGCCTCAAGCTGCTCGTCTTCGACGCATCCGTCAGCGTGTTCCAGATCCTCAAGGACGGGAATAGCGCGACGCTGATCACCGGCCTGATCGGTGTGGACGTCGACCTCCCCGCGGGAAACACGAAGCTTCCGAACGGCGAGAGCGTGCACATCATCCACACCGGGGCGATGTTCGGAGTCGTGCTGGGGACCAACGACATCGCCATGGCGCCGGTCACGAACGATCAGCTCGCCGGCAAGGGCTTCACGTCGCGCTACCGGCTCGCCTACGAATACTTCCTGAACCCGTTCATGGGCGTCGGCGTCGAGGGCCAGTTCGGCTACCACTACCTGGTGGGCGCCAGCGGGACCGTCAACAACAGTGCTGACCACTCGTCCGGCTACCACATCATGGCGCTGGGGAGCTTCATCTTCCACCTGGGGCGTTAGGGCGGCAGCGCGGCCACGAGCTTCTCGCGGAACCGCTCGGCCTGGGGCAGATCGCCGTCGACGAGCCTGGCGAGGATCTTTCCCTCGGGTGAGACGATGCGGACTGCCGGCAGCGTCTCGGCGTCGTAGCGGCGGCTGATCTCGCCGAGCGCCGGGACGTCGTTCGCGTTCGACATGTCGACGCGCAGGAGCGTGAACCTGGTCATCAGCTCGGCGACCTCGCGCTTGGCGAACACCTTGACGTCCAGCTCCTTGCACGGCGTGCACCAGTCGGCCGAGAAATCCACCAGCACCGATCTCCCCGCGGCCCGCGCGTCCGCGAGCGCGGCGGTCTCGTCGGAGAGCCAGGTGAGCTGGATGTCGCCCTTGGGCGTGAGCACGTAGTTGATCGAGCCCAGCAGACCGATCGTCACGAGGCCGACGCCCAGGCCCTTGCGCAGCTTCTCCGTGATGCCGCCGTAGAACGTCGCGTGAATGGCGCCCAGCGCGATACCCCCGACGATCATCGCCGCCATCGCGATCGCGAACCGGGGCGACGGCGACGTGAAGTGCCCGAGGGCCGGCACCACGTTCTTGAGGTAATAGAGCGCGGCCAGGAACAGCAGGATGCCGAAGAAGCTCTTGATCCAGTCCATCCACGCGCCGGGTCGGGGCATCGATGCCGAGAACGCCGCCAGCAGCCACAGCGGCAGTCCCACGCCGATGCCGTAGGTCGCGAGCGTGATGAACCCCCACGCGGCGTCGCGGGTGGTGGTCACGTAGGCCAGCAGGGCCAGCAGCGGCGGACCGGTGCACGGCGCCGCAATGATGCCGCCCACGAGGCCCATCAGGAACGCGCCGCCGAACCCGCGGCCGCCGACGCGAGACAGACGCGCCTGCAGTCCCGCCGGCAGCGCGATCTCGAACGCCCCGAACATCGACAGCCCCATCGCCGTGAAGAAGAGGGCGAGGGGAACGACCACCCACGCGCTTCCCAGATAGGCGCCGAACTTGCTGCCCGTGAGACCACACACCACCCCGAGCACGCCAAACGTCACGGCGATGCCCACGACGTAAGCGGACGCCAGCGCCAGCGCCCGCGCGCGCGGCGTGCCGGCCTTGACGCCGAAGATCGCGAGGGTGATTGGAATCATCGGGTAGACGCACGGGCTGAGACCCGTGAGCAACCCAGCGCCGAGCGCGACCAGTACGCTTGGGTGTGCGCTGACGTCCATCGGAATTTCTCGATTATAGCCCGTGGGCGAACGCGGCTTGGCCCGCGCGAGCCCTTCGCGGGGGTGCGGACCCTCGAGGGTCCGCGGTATATAGTCCGGCGATGCCCGCCGGTCCCGAGTCAGACGATCTCGCGACGCTGCGCGCGGCGATCGACGGCGTCGACGATCAGATCCTGGCGCTGCTCGACCGGCGCGCCGAGGTGGTGCGCGAGGTCGGGCGCCGCAAGCGCGAGCGGCGCGAGGCGTTCCACGTCCCCCAGCGCGAGCGTGCGGTGCTGCAGCGGCTGACCGCGGCGGCCAACGGCGCGTTCCCGCGCGAGGCGGTGCGGCCGGTCTTCCGCGAGATCATGTCCGCCTGCCTGTCGCTGGAGAGCCCGCTGGTGGTGTCGTACCCGGGTCCGGAGGCGACCTTCAGCCACCTGGCGGGCAAGACCCGGTTCGGCCTGTCGGCGCTGTACCGCCCGGCCGCCAGCCTGGGCGAGGTGTTCCGCGAGGTGGGGCGCGGCGCCGATTACGGCGTGGTGCCCGTCGAGGAGGCTTCGGAGGGGCTGGTCACGCACGCGCTCGACCATTTCATCGACTCGGACCTGCTGATCGTCGGCGAGATCGTCATCGAGGCGGCGCACGCGCTGCTGACTCACACCGGGGCCACGACCGGCGTGGAACGCGTGTTCGCGCACCCGGTGGCCGCGGCGCGCTGCGCGGCGGGGCTGGTCGAGGCGGTGGGGGGGGCGGCCATGGTGGCGGCGCCCTCGGCGGCGGGGGCGGCGGCGATGGCGCGCGACGACGTGCACGCCGCCGCGCTGGCGCCCGCGCTGGCCGCCGAGCTGTTCGACCTGGTGGTGGCGAAGCCGCGCCTCGATGACGGCCCCGTCGATGTCGCGCGGTTCCTGTTGCTCGGGCGGCAGCCGCCGCGCCCCACGGGCGATGACGCCACCAGCCTGCTGATCGGTCTCGACGACAAGCCGGGCCGGCTGGGCGAGGTGCTGAACCGGCTCGGGGCGGCGGGCCTCAACCTGCGGCGCATCGCCTCGCGCCCGACCGACCGGCGCGGGCTGCGCGATCTATTTTTCCTGGATCTCGATGGCCACCAGGATGATCCGGGCTGCCGGGCGGCGCTCGACGGGCTCGGCGCCGGGTTGCCGCTGCTGAAGGTGCTCGGTTCATATCCGCGCGATCGCGTGGGTGAGGAAAGGCAGTCATGAGCGCGCAGCGACGCTGGTCAGGGCCGCCGCTGGGGTCGATGGCGGTCATCGGCGTGGGCCAGATCGGCGGCTCCGTGGCGCTGAGCGCGCGCGTGGCGGGCGCGGTCACCGAGGTCGTCGCCTGGAGCCGCACCAAGGAGAAGCTCGACCGCGCGCAGGCGCTGGGCATCATCGATCGCGCCGCTCGGTCGACGGCGGAGGCGGCGCGCGGGGCGGCGGTGGTGGTCCTGGCGACGCCGGTGGGCAGCCTGGGCGAGGCCGCGGCGGCGATCGCGAAGGAGCTGGCCGAGGGGGCGCTGGTGTTCGACGTCGGCAGCGTGAAGGGGGCGGCGATCCAGTCGGTAGAGCCCAAGCTGCGGCCGGGCGCGTACGTCGCGTGCCACCCGATCGCCGGCACCGAGCGGGTCGGCCCCGACGCGGCCAGCCCGCTGCTGTTCGAAGGCAAGCGCTGTGTGATCTGCCCGACGCCGCGGAGCAACGAGGCGGCCGTCGCGACGGTGGAGCGGCTGTGGACAGCGATGGGCGCGGAGCCGGTGCGCATGACGGCCGAGCTGCACGACCGGGTGTTCGGAGCAGGTAGCCACCTGCCGCACGTGGCGGCCTACACGCTGGCGGCGGCGCTGGGCCAGCTTGCGCCCGACGTCATCGAGGGCATCCGGCGGCTCCCGACCTCCAGCCTGCGCGACACGACACGCGTCGCCGCGTCCAGCCCGGCGATGTGGCGCGACATCCTGCTCGACAACCGCACCGAGGTGCTGCCGTTGATCGAGGCGCTGGCCGGGTGCGTGCAGGAGCTGCGCGCGGCGGTGGCCGCGGGGGACGCCGCGCGCATCGAAAAGCTGCTGGTCGCGGGCAAGGCCGGACGCGATCGTTTCATCGCAGGGTGACGGGCGATGGGTGCGGCCGCACGCTCGACGTTCATGCACCTCGTTCCGGCGCTGGCAGCGCTGGTCGTGGCCGCGTGCGCGGAGACGGGCGCCGGGGCGGTCCGCGCGCGCGGGCCGCGCAGCAGCGCCGACGACAGCGAGCTGTGGAACCTGATTCCCGGAGATAGCGACGCCGTCGCCGACGTCGATCTGGCCGCGCTGCGCGCGTCGCCCTGGTCCCGGTCGCTGATGGAAGGAAGCCTCGACGGCGAGCGCGAGGAGCGCCGCCAGCGTTTCGGCTACGACGTGTTCACGGAGGCGGAGCGCATGCTGGTCGCCGGCACCGAGGCGGTGGGTGGGACGAACACGCTGACCATCGCCCGCGGCCGCTTCGATGCAGCGCGCGTCGCCAGCGCCTTCCTGGGCGCGACCCCGGGCGCGGTCGCGACGCAGTGGCGGGGCAGCTCGCTGTGGGAGGGGCAGGGGCGGGCGGTCGCGCTGGTGACGCCGCGTACGATCGCGCAGGGCGACGGCCCGCGCGTGCGGGCATCGATCGACGCGGCGTGGGCGGTCGTGGCGGACGCGGGTGGCGGCCCGCTCGGTGAGATTCGCCGCGCGCTGGACGCGGACAAGAATCTGCCCGCGGTCACGATTGCGATCTCGGTGACCGACGGCATGCGGGCCCGGGCGGCGGGGATGTTCGCCTTGCCCGACGGGCTGCGCCGGGTCGGTGCGCGGTTGAACCTGGGCGACGACCTCGACCTGGATGGGCTTGCGCTGTTCGACAGCGCCGGTCACGCCGCCACGGCGGCCTCGATCTGGAACGACGCCGCGCGGCTCTACGCGAAGCAGCAGATGGTCATGCTGCTCGGGCTCGCGCCGGTGTTCGACGGGCTGACGCTGGAGCGGGAGGGCTCGCGTGTCCACCTCCGCCTGCACATCGGCGCCGAGAGACGCGAGGGGCTGGCCGACAAGCTGCTCGCGGTGCTGCAGGCGCTCGCGAAGAATCGGAAGTGACGGCGGGACGTGATAGTGAAGCAGGCATGGCACCTACGCTGAAGGTCCGGCGATCGGGACCGTTGCGCGGGAGTTGCCGGGTGCCCGGCGACAAGTCGATCTCGCATCGGGCGCTGCTGTTCGGGGCGCTGGCGGACGGCGCCGTCGAGGCGCGCGGGCTCGGCCGGGGAGGGGACAACCTGTCGACGGCGGCGGCGCTGCGCGCGCTGGGCGTCGAGATCGTGCTCGCCGGCGACGAGGCGCGCGTCCAGGGCGTCGGCTTCGCGGGCCTGACGGCGGCGGCCGGGGCGCTCGACTGCGGTAATTCGGGCACCACCATCCGGCTGCTCATGGGCCTGCTCGCGGGCCGCCCGTTCGAGACCGAGCTGGTCGGCGATGCCTCGCTGACGCGGCGGCCGATGCGGCGCGTGGCCGAGCCGCTGCGCCGCATGGGCGCGACCGTCGAGGGGCGCGTCGATCCCGCCCGCCCGGGCGACGTGTTCCCCCCGCTGCGCGTGCGCGGCGGGGCCCTCGTCGGCATCAGCTACGATCTCCCGGTCGCCAGCGCCCAGCTCAAGAGCGCGCTGGTGCTCGCGGGACTGCAGGCCCGGGGCGCGAGCACGCTGCGCGAACCCGGCCGATCGCGCGATCACACCGAGCGGATGTTGCGCGCGATGGGCGCACCGATCGCCGTCGATGCCGGCAGCGGCGCCGTGATTGTCGATCCGGACGGCTGGAACGGCCGGCTGCGCGCGGTGCCGATCGTGATCCCGGGCGATCTGTCGTCGGCCACGTTCATGTTCGTTGCCGCCGCGACCGTCGCGGGCAGCGACGTGATCGTCGAGAACGTGGGGCTCAACCCGACCCGTGCGGGCGCGCTGGATGTGCTCGCCGCGATGGGCGCCGACATCGACATCACCCCCGCGGGAGACGCCATGGGCGAGCCGGTCGGTGCGGTGCGCGTGCGCGCGTCGCGGCTTCGCGGCACGCATGTCGCGGGCGAGCTGGCGTTGCGGTCGCTCGACGAGATTCCAGCGCTCGCCGTCGCCGCCGCGCTGGCCGAGGGCGACACGGTGTTCTCCGATCTCGCGGAGTTGCGGGTCAAGGAGTCAGACCGCATCGTCGCCGTCGCCCGCGAGCTCCGTCGGGCCGGCGTCGCCGTCGAAGAGCGCCCCGACGGCTTCGTCGTGACCGGTCTCGGCGGGCGGGCGCCCGCGGGCGGGACCGTCCAGCCCGAACACGATCACCGCATCGCGATGGCGGGTGCCGTGATGGGCCTGTCGGCGGGCGACGAGACCGTGGTCCCCGCGGCCGACATCGCCACGTCGTTTCCGGGCTTCGCCGACACGCTGGCCGCGCTCGGCGCGCCGATCTGACCAGCGACTACCCGCCGTCAGGTGCGGGCGGGGCGACGCAGACATCGACGTCCTGGCATTTGCCGAGCGTCTGGAGGAAGTCGATGAAGTTCGCGCAGTCGGTCGCGGCGATCGCGCTCAGGCAGACATTCAGCCCGGACTGGTTGATCGCCGTGCAGGTGGCGACCGGCCAGGCCCCTTCCCAGTTGGCTGTCCATGTGACGTTGCAGGAATCGTAGGTGACGTACGCGTCGCCCGCGTCCGTACCGATCAGGCCGCAGGTCTGATAGCGATCGCAGGTGGCCTTCGCGGCCTTGTCGCGCGCCGACTCGCGCGAGTCTGTCACCCCGCCGCAGGTCGACACGCCGGCGGCCATCGCCAGCACTCCGAGCATCCCGAGCAACTTCAGGTTCTTCATGTGCCCGCCTCCTGGTGTCACCAGCGAAACGCCAGGGTGACGCCCGTGACCGGGTCGCCGCCGTGGCTACGCACGATGGTAACGTAAGTGCCTCCGATGGTCAGCGCGGCGCCCGCGCCGATCAGGACGCCGGCTGTCGCGCTGCGGGTCCGGTTCTCGTCGCAGGCGGCCGCCGTGCAGTCGCCGTTGGTGGCCAGCACGGCGAAGCCCGCGCCGATGGCGAGCGCGCCGATCATCGCGACGATCACGGGACCGAGCACCCGCGCGGATGCCGGCGTTGGCGCGGCCGGAACCGGTGAGATCGGCGGCGCGTTGTCTTCGATGTGCGCGCGGAGACCGTCAGCGAGGCGCAGCATGACCGCGCGCGCTTCCGCGACCGTGCAGACGTCGCAGCTCTTCGATTCGGTCGCGATCGGGAGCGCCGCCGGCGCGGCGCCTTCGGTCGAGAACAGCCGGCCCACGCTCTTGTAGCTGTTGCCTGCGACGTCGACCTTCACGCGCACGATGTAGCCGACGTCGAGCACCTGCCCGATCGCCTTCAGGCACGGCGAGGCGTCGCAGCGCTGCAGCTCGGGGTGGCCTTCCAGCTTCTTCGCGGTATCGCTGGGATCCAGCACCTGCGCCCCGGCGCGCACCCACCCGAGCACGAAGCCGTCCTGCAGCTGGATGCCGAGGGCCGGCGGCGGCGAGCCGTCGAGCTGGAACTCGGGGATCGCGACGCGGATTCGCGCGGTCGCCGCGCGCGCGCTCGCGGTCGTCGTGAGGGCCAGGAGGCCCAGCGCGGCGGCGGCGTGCAGACGCATCGGCGCCATTGTAACAGGTCGCACCGGAGCCCGCGCTAGCGCTCCGCGCGCTCGGTTCGGCACGCAGGACGCGAACAATCTGCGTGCGTCAGCAATCCGACGGGCCGACGGGCCGACCGGCCGACGTCAACAACCCGATGGGGCGCAGCTGGCGGCGAGACCGTGGTACCCGAGCCCGAAACAGAGGTGCTGGAAGCTGGCGTCGGGGAGGCGCGGGCAGCGCGCCGCCGCCCAGCATTCGCTGCGCGGCACGTCCAGCTCGCAGGAGAAGATCGCGCGCGGCGGACCCGACAGGTAGTCGATCTCGACACGCGCGCGCCCCAGCGCGCCCGCCCCGAGGACGCCATCCAGCTCGGGGCCTTCCGGCCGGACGTCGAACCGCAGGCCCTGCAGATAGGGGTCGTCGTCGGCGATGACCGCGACCGGAATCTGCCCGGTCAGCTCCAGGTAGGCGGCGCTGTTCTGGGCTTTCTCCGGCTCGCGGGGATCGTTGTCGCACGGCTGGGTGCAGGCCGTCGACGCAACCCCCGCCTTCGCGTCCTTCACGAGCTGGGCCGACACCTGCTCGATGCGCCGGGCGCGGCCCAGCTCGACGCAAGGACCGGGATCGGTGGCGGCGCCTATTTCCAGATCCACCAGCGCGAACCGCGGAATGGTCGACCAGATGGCGTCGATGGCCACCGGCCAGGTCGCGATCTGCAAGAAACCGGAGGACTCGACGGGTTCGGTCAGCAGCCTGGTCTTGATGCGCGCCCACGCGGCCCGGCTGAGCACGAGGGGACCGACACCGGTGTCGAGCAGCAGCGCCAGGTCGACACCCGTCGCCAGCCGGGCGGCGTCCGGCTCCCTGCAGCACATCTCGCGCGGCAGCTCGGGCGAGAAGTCGGCGGGCGCCGCGCAGGTTCGCAGCACGATGCGCGTGGGCGCCAGGACCAGCGGACCCCGCTGTCCGAAGACGTCGGGATCCCCTTCCGCCGTCACCTCACCGCCCCCGGCGAGCGAGAAGCGGAGGACGGCGTAGCCGGAGTCCTGCAGGTACCCGATGTCGGCGCCGTGGTGTCCCCAGAACGTCATGGTCGAGCACAGCCTGGTTTCGGGGCCGCCGCCCGTGCCCGTGACGCCGCCCGTGCCCGTGACGCCGCCCGTGCCCGTGACGCCGCCCGTGCC
>Ga0111538_10006114_pt1 | contig 16341 bp, 9 predicted proteins | sample SoiMethybrSBSTD1_FD_79669 | JGI IMG/M metagenome (GOLD analysis project Ga0111538, IMG submission 79669) | Bulk soil microbial communities from a Populus tree surrounding site in Tennessee, USA - Soil MetaG P. TD hybrid SBSTD1 (version 2)... | ecosystem: Environmental > Terrestrial > Soil > Tree...
CGACCCGCACTATCACCTGGGCGCCACCCTCTGGTGGACCAAAGACGCCGCGGGTGCGGTGCCCCCGCTGCGGGTGGCCGTGCGCCTGCGCCCGCGGCACGCGGAGTCCCGCTACTACCTCGGCCTGGCGCTGAAGGACACGGGCGACCTGGCCGGGGCCATCGCCGAGCTCCGGCGGGCCACCGCGCTCGAGCCGCGGCTGGCTGTGGCCCAGGTGCGCCTGGGCGTGGCCCTGCAGGAGCAGGGCGACCTCGACGGAGCCGTGGCGGCCCTGCGTGCGGCGGCCGCCGCCGATCCCGCGCTGGCCGACGCGCAGAACAGCCTGGCCCTGGCCCTCACCGCGCGGGGCGACGCCGAGGAGGCGATCGCCGTGCTGCAGCGCCTCATCGCGGCCCATCCCGAACACGTGAGCGCGCGGGTGAACCTGGGCAGCGCGCTCCTGCACAAGGGCGACCTGGAGGGCGCGGTGTCCCTGTACCGCGCGCTGGTGGCCGCGGCGCCGGAGAGCGCCGAGGCCCAGTACAACCTGGGGCTGGCCCTGAAGCAGAAGGACGACTTCGCGGGCGCGGAGGCGGCCCTCGCGCGCGCGGTGGCCCTCGACCCCGGGCAGGCCGACGGCTGGTACACGCTGGGCGTCGTGCGCTGGCAGACGGGCCGCGCGCCCGAGGCCGTGCAGGCCTTCCGGCAGGCGCTGGCCGCGCGCCCCGATCACGGCGAGGCCCAGTACATGCTGGGCACCGTGCTGCGCCAGCAGGGCGAGCTCGACGGCGCGCTGGCCGCGTTCAAGGAGGCGGTGCGCCTGCGGCCCGACTCGCCCGAGGCCCACCTGAGCCTGGGCCAGCTCCTGGAGCGGAAGGGCGACGCGGCCGGCTCCGGCGCCGCGCTGGCCGAGGCGGAGCGCCTGCGCGCGCGCCTGGCCGACCGCCAGGCCGCCACCTTCGCCCTGGACGCGGCCGCGAAGCTGCAGGCCAAGGGAGACGCGGCCGGCGCGCTGGCCCGGTTGCGCGAGGCGGTCCGCCTCGACGGCGACAACGCGCGCGCCCACTACCAGCTCGGCCTGGCCCTGCGGCGCCAGGGCCAGGCGCAGGCGGCCCGCGCGGAGTTCGCCGCCGCGCAGAAGCTGGCCCCCTGGATGGCTCCCCCGGCGGCCGGCACGCGATGAGGCGGGGCGCGGGCGTGCTGGCGGTGGCCGCGACCTGTGCCCTCCTGGCCGGGGCGGCGGAGCCGGAGAAGCCGCTCGGCTTCGCCTTCGTGAACGTGGCCCGTTCGGCGGGCCTCGACGCGGTCACCGTCTTCGGCGGCAAGGACGCGAACCGCTACCTGCTGGAGACGACCGGGTGCGGCGCGGCCTTCTTCGACTACGACGGCGACGGCCGCCTGGACGCCTTCCTGATGAACGGCACCACGCTGGCCGGCTTCCCCAAGGGCCAGGAGCCCACGCATCATCTCTATCGCAACCGCGGCGACGGCACCTTCGAGGACGTGACCCGCAAGGCCGGCCTGGCCTTCGGAGGCTGGGGCCAGGGCGTGTGCGCGGGCGACGTCGACAACGACGGCGACAGCGACCTGTACGTGACGTCCTTCGGCCAGAACCGCTTCTTCCGCAACCGCGGCGACGGCACCTTCGAGGACGCCACCCGCGCGGCTGGGCTCGGCGGCCTCGGCTCAGGGGGGGCCACCCGCTGGGGCACGGGCTGCGCGATGATCGACTACGACCGCGACGGCCGCCTCGACATCTTCGCCGCCAACTACATCGACCTCGACCTGGCCACCGCGCCCACGCCCGACTCGGGGCTGTGCCGCTACAAGGGCGTGAAGGTGGCCTGCGGCCCGCCGGGGCTCAAGGGAGGCAAGAACGTGCTGTACCGCAACAAGGGCGACGGCACGTTCGCGGACGTCTCGGAGGCGTCGGGAATCACGAAGGCCGCGGGCACCTACGGGCTGGGCGCGGTCACGCTCGACTTCGACGACGACGGGTGGACCGACCTCTACGTGGCCAACGACAGCAACCCCAGCACGCTCTACCGCAACAAGCACGACGGCACCTTCGAGGACGTGGGCGTGCGCTCGGGCTGCGCCTTCAGCCAGGACGGCAAGCCCCAGGCCGGCATGGGCCTGGCCGTGGGCGATTACGACCACAACGGCTTCCAGGACATCTTCAAGACCAACTTCGCCGGCGACACGTCCACGCTCTACGCCAACACCGGCGACGGCCACTGCGAGGACCGCACGTTCATGGGCGGCATCGGCCTCAACACGCGCTGGCTGGGCTGGGGCACGGGGTTCCTGGACCTCGACAACGACGGCTGGCTCGACCTCTTCCTGGTCAACGGCCACGTGTACCCGGAGGTGGCGCAGATCCCGGCCGAGGCCGCCTACGCGCAGCGCAAGGTGGTGTACCGCAACCGCGGCGACGGCCGCTTCGAGGACGTGACCGAGCGGCTGGGCCCGCCCGCCACCACGCCCCGGCCCGGGCGCGGGGCCGCCTTCGGCGACTTCGACGACGACGGCGACCTCGACGTCCTGGTCAACAACGTCAACGACGTGCCCGACCTCTACCGCCTGGACAGCACTCCCGGCGCCCACTGGGTGGCCTTCCGCCTGACCGGCCGCGTGTCGAACCGCAGCGCCATCGGGGCCCGGGTGCGCGTGACCGCCGGCGGCGTGACCCGCACCGACGAGGTCCGCGGCGGCGGCAGCTACGCCTCCCAGAACGACCTGCGCGTGTACTTCGGCCTGGGCCCGGCCGCGGGCGTGGACAAGGTCGAGGTCCGCTGGCCGAACGGCCGGGTGGAGCAGTGGGCGGGCCTGCCCGCCGGCCGCATCCACGCGCTGGAGGAAGGGAAGGGACTGGCGCCATGATCCCCTGGCTGCTCTGCGCGCTGCTGGCCCAGGCGGCGGCCGCGTCTCCACCCCCGGCACCGGATCCCGTCCCGGCCGCGCTGGCCGCGGCGCGGGCCGCGCTCGACGCGGGCCGGCCCCAGGACGCGCTCCAGAAGCTGCTGGCGCTGGGCCACCCGGAGGACCCGCGCGTCGCGCACCTGCGGGGCGTGGCCGAATACCGGGCCGACGACTACGCGCACGCCATCGAGCGCCTCACGCCGCTGCTGGGCGCGTTCCCGGCCGGGTCCAGCGAGGCCCGCGAGGTGGAGCAGGTGCTGGGCCTCTCGCTCTACCTGGCCAACCGCATCCCCGAGGCCATCCCCCATCTCGAGCACACGCGCGAGTGGGCGGCCGACAACATGGAGCTGGCCCAGGTGCTGGGCATGGCCTACGTGCAGACCGCGCAGCCCGACCGGGCGCGGGCCTCCCTGGCCCGCACCTTCGGCGTGCCGCCCGACTCGGCCGCCGCCCACCTGTTCGCGGCCCAGATGATGATCCGGGTGGAGCGCGACGCCATGGCCGACGAGGAGCTGAAGCGGGCCATCGCCAAGGACCCCCGGCTGCCCCACGCGCGCTACCTGCGCGCGCAGGCCGCGCTCTTCCGCGGCCGCTTCGACGACGCCATCGCGCTGCTCAAGGGCGAGCTGGAGGTGAACCCGGCCAGCGCCATGGCCCTCTACCTCCTGGGCGACGCCTACGTGCGCCAGGAGAAGTGGGGCGAGGCCATCGCCGCCCTGCAGCGCTCGGTCTGGATCAACCCCTACTTCAGCGGCCCCTACGTGCTGCTGGGCAGGGCCTACAGCGCGCGCGGCGAGCCGGGCACGGCCGAGCCCATGGTCCGGCGCGCGGTGGAGATGGATCCCAACAACCGCGCGGCCCACTACCTCCTGGCCCAGCTCCTCCAGCAGACCGGACGGGCCGAGGAGGCGCGCCGCGAGTTCGAGACCGCGGCCCGCCTGCAGGGGCCGTGAGCCCCCTGCGCGCGCGGTGGGCGCGCGTGGCCCTGGCCGTGGCGGCCCCGGCGCTGCTCGCGCACGCCGCCCCTCCCGACCCGCGGCCCTGGGGCGTGTCGCTGGTGGACGTGGGCGAGAAGGCCGGCCTGCGCGTCGCCTCCGTCTACGGCGGCGAGGCCAGCCGCCGCTTCATCCTCGAGGCCAACGGGACGGGCGTGGCCTGGATCGACTACGACGAGGACGGGCGCGTCGACGCCTTGGTGCTGGCCGGCACGCGGCTGGCGCCCGGGGGCCGCCAGGACGTGGAGTGGAAGGCGGGCGAGGCGCCCACCAACCGCCTCTACCGCAACCTCGGCCGCGGCGCCTTCGAAGACGTGACCGAGCGCGCCGGGCTGCGGCGGAGCGGCTGGGCCTCCAGCGTCTGCGCCGGCGACTACGACAACGACGGCCACCTCGACCTTTTCGTGACGTACTACGGCCAGAACGTCCTCTACCGCAACCGCGGGGGCCGCTTCGAGGACGCCACGGCCGCGGCCGGGCTGGCCGCGGGCCGGCGGCAGTGGGGCGCCGGCTGCAGCTTCATCGACTACGACCGGGACGGCCGCCTCGACCTCTTCGTGGCCCGCTACCTCGACTTCGACCGCGAACACGCGCCCGAGCCGGGCTGCATGTGGAAGGGCTTCCCGGTCATGTGCGGCCCCAAGGGCCTCCCGACCGACGTCAACCAGCTCTTCCACAACGAGGGCGCCGGCGGGTTCAAGGACGTGTCCGAGGCCTCGGGGGTGGCGAAGGTGACGGGACGCTACGCCATGTCGACCGTGGCCGCCGACTTCGACGGCGACGGCTGGACGGACGTGTACGTGGCCTGCGACACCACGCCCTCCATCCTCTACCGCAACAACCACGACGGGACGTTCACCGACACCGCGCTGGAGTCGGGGCTGGCCCTCTCCGAGAGCGGCCGCACGCAGGCCGGGATGGGCCTGGCCCTGGCCGACGTCGACCGCGACGGCCTGCTGGACGTGCTGAAGACGCACTTCGCCGACGACATCCCCGCCCTCTACCGCAACCTGGGCGGCGGCCGGTTCAACGACGTGGCCACGACGGCCGGCCTCTCGGTGCAGAACCGCCACGTGGAGTGGGGCGGGGGCCTGCCCGACCTCGACAACGACGGCTGGCCCGACCTCGTGTACGTGACGGGCAACGTCTACAAGGAGAAGGGGGACTGGCTCAAGGACTACCCCGACCCCGGCCCGCGCGTCGTCTTCCGCAACCGGGGCGGCCTGCGCTTCGAGGACGTGACGGACGCGAGCGGCCCCGGCACGGCCGCCCTGCACTCCAGCCGGGGCGCCGCCTTCGCCGACTACGACGACGACGGCGACCTCGACGTCCTGGTCATGAACATGAACGCGCCGCCCTCGCTGCTGCGCAACGACTGCACGGGCTGCGGCCACTGGCTGAAGGTGAAGCTGGAGGGCACGCGCTCCAACCGGGCCGGCCTGGGGGCCACGGTGGTGGTGCGCGCGGGCGGCCTCGCCCAGGCGCAGGCCGTGCTCAGCCAGTCGAGCTTCTACTCCCACGACGACCTGCGCCTGCACTTCGGGCTGGGAACCCTGAAGGTGGCCGACAGCGTGGAGGTCCGCTGGCCCAGCGGCGCCGTGGACAAGCGCACCCACGTCCCCGCCGGCCGCACCCTCGTGGTCCGCGAAACCACGGCGCCGTCAGGGCAATGAAAGGAAGGGGGCCCGGTTACGCGGGCCCCCTTCGATGTACGACGCTGTCCCGGGGCTCCTAGAACTCGAAGCGCAGGGCGAACTGCAGGTTGCGCTGGCCGGCGTTGGAGGCCGTTCCCGTGATCATGCCGGCGTTGGGGTTCAGGTTGCCGGCCACGCCGACCTCGGCATCGGGTTGGCCCAGGTTCACGTGGTTGAAGACGTTCGCGGCCTCGATGCGCAGCTCGATGGTGTTGCTCTTGATGGGGAAGCGCTTGAACAGGGACGCGTCCACGTTCCAGAAGCCGGGCCCCCTGAACTCGTTGCGGGGCAGGTCGCCGAACGTGCCCTTGGCCGGCCGCCCGAACGCGCTGCCGGCGCTGCCGATGGGGGCCACGTTGAAGTAGGGAGCGGTCAGGCCGTCCCCGCTGCCGACGTTGGCGTCGCCGATGAGGTTGGGCCGGTTGGGGCCCACGTCGCGGTCGGCGCCGGCGTCACGGTAGCTCACGTTGAAGGGCAGGCCGCTCATCACGGTGGCGGTGGCGTTGAGCTGCCAGCCGCCCAGGATCTTGTTGCCGCGGGCGAAGGGAAGCTCGGCCGTCCCGGCCAGGACGTAGACGTGTGTGCGGACGAAGGAGGCCGGGCCGTAGTTGAGGTCCGGATCCTGGAAGAAGTATTCGGGATCGTTGTTCTTCGCCTTCTGGTAGGTGTAGTGCGTGAGCAGCGACCAGCCGTTCGAGAAGCGCTTGGTCAGCTTGGCCTGGATGGCGTTGTAGACGCTCTTGCCGGTGTTGCTGAAGAAGTCGATGCCCTGCGTCCAGCCGAAGTTGCCGCACTTTCCGTCCTCCGTGCGCGACAGGCAGGAGAAGAACGGCTTGCGCTGGTCCTGGGTCAGGGTGCCGAAGCCCTCGATGGTGGCCTGGTTGTAGTTGGTGGCCGGGTTGTCGCCGAAGAAGCCGCGGCCCTGGTTCCCCACGTAGGCGATCTCGGCCGAGATGTCCTGGCCCAGCTCGCGCTGCAGGGTCACGTTGTAGGCGTCGAGGTGGGCCAGGTTCTGCTGGCTGGGCAGCAGCCGGGCGAAGATGCCGTTGGGCAGCGCGAAGCGCCCGTTGGCGGGCACGGCCGGGAAGGTGGCCGGGGGCGGGCCCTGGTTCAGGTTGAACACGCTGTTGAACGAGTTGGGCGGGTTCAGCTCCTGCACGGCCAGCACGGGCAGGTTCTGGGTCACGGCGTGGCCGAAGGTGGAGCCGAACACGCCGATGTCGTAGCTGCGGCCGTAGCCGCCGCGGAGGACGGTCTTCTCGTTGACCTGGTAGGTCACGCCCAGGCGGGGCGCGAAGTTGACCTTGTTCTTCACGTTGCCGGCCAGGTTCACGTCGCCCACGCCGCCCACCAGGATCTCGCCCGTGTCGACGTCGAGCCAGCCGCCGTTGCCGGCCTCGTTCACGACCTGTGGGCTGACGATGTCGGCCCGCACCCCGTAGTTGAGGGTGAGGCGCGAGTTGGCCCGCCACGTGTCCTGAATGTAGTAGAACTGCCGCCACTGCCGCTCGCGGGCGTCCGTGTTGGGGCTCACGTAGCGGCGGAAGTTGGACACGTTGCCCAGCAGGTAGCTGGCCAGGCCCAGGCCGCCGCCGCTGGGGCCGGCCGTGCCCTGCTCGTTGAAGATGAGCTGGCCGGAGCGGTGGGCGTCGCTGGGCACGCGCAGGTTGTAGGCGCGGCGGATGTCGATGCCGAACTTCACCGTGTGGTTGCCCATCAGCCGGGTGAGGTTGGAGGCCAGCTGGACCTGCTTCTCCTGCTCGGCCAGCGGGCAGTTGCAGCGGCCGGCGTCGAGGCCGGACCCGAAGCGCATCTGGGAGGTGCCGCCGTTGAGCTCGAAGAAGGGCAGGCCGGAGGTGAAGTCGTCGCCCAGGTTCAGGCCCGGGATGCCGGCGTCGGTGGCGGGGCTGGTCCCGAAGTCGTTGGGCAGCACGTTGACGCCGTACTTGAAGAAGCCGATGCGCACGTCGAGCACGGTGCGGGAGTTGATGCTGTAGTCGCCGCCCGCGGCCAGGCTGTGGTTGCGCACCTTGGACTGGCCGCCCAGGCTCACCAGCTCCGCGCCGCCGCCCGCGCCGAAGGCCTGCGGGCCCAGGAGGTCGTAGCGGGCGTAGCTGTAGCGCACGAAGCTGTTGAAGGACTCGCTCAGGCGGCCGTCGACGCGCACGTTGAACTGGTCCTTGTTGAACGACTCCGAGCCCTGGGCGATGTAGTTGTCGCGGGTGCCGTTGTTGGTGCCGGGCGCGTTGGGCAGGGGGAGCAGGTTCAGCACCTGCAGGGCCTGCGGCGAGAGGCGGTTGGTCGGGATCTTGTTGCCGGGGAACTGGGCGCGCGAGCCGGGGGCCCCGCCGGAGGGGTCGAAGATGTTCACGCCGTAGGCGGAGAGGTCGCCGGTGCGCGCGGCCGCGGTGGGAACCGTCAGCAGCTTGGAGCCGCCCACGTTGGAGCGCAGTCCCTCGTAGTCGGCGTGGAAGAACCACTTGTTCTTGGCGATGGGCCCGTCCACCCGTCCGCCGAAGAGGTCGCGCTTCGTCTCCGGCAGCACGCGGCCGGTGATGGGGTCCTCGCGGTCGGGCTGGGAGAAGGGGTTGCGGGCCTGGAAGGTGTCGCGCTGCAGGAACTCGAAGAGGCTGCCGTGGAGCTCGTTGGTGCCCGAGCGCGTCTGCACGGACACCACGCCGGCGTTGGCCTGGCCGAACTCGGCGTCGTAGTTCTGGGAGGTGATCTTGCTCTCGGCGATCGACTCCAGCGTGGGGTTGATGACGATGATGCCCAGCACCGGGTCGCGGTTGTCGGTGCCGTCGAGCTGGTAGTTGGTGCCGCTGAAGGGCTGCCCGTTCACCACCGTCTGGGTGGACCCCTGCGGGTTCTCGCTGGCCGCGTGGCCCCAGCTCTGCTGCTGGGTGCCCGGGGTGAGCAGGATGAACTTGGTGAAGTTGCGGTCGATGACCGGCAGCTCCGTGATCTGCTTCGTCTCGAACGTGGTGGCCACGTCCGCGCGGTCGGTCTTGAGGAGCTGGCCCTGGGCCACCACCTCCACGGCCTCCGTCAGCTGCCCGACTCCCAGCTTGAGGTCCACCTTGGTCTGGGCGTCGAGGTTGACGCGCGCATTGGAGGCGAGGGCGGAGTTGAAGCCGCTGAGGTCGGCCTTCACGTTGTAGCTGCCGGGGAGCAGGCGCTCCTTCAGGAAATAGCCCGATGAGTTCGTGACGACCGTGTCCGAGGTCTGGCGCTCGACGCTCGTGACCGTGACGTTGACGCCCGGCAGGGCGGCGCCCGTCTCGTCCGTGATGGTCCCGGCGATGCTGCCGTAGACCGCCTGCGCGCTGGCCGGGTCGGGACCGGCCAGCCCGGCGGCGACGACGGCGCACACGGCGAGCAGCCAGACGGCGAAAGCCCGTCGCATCATAGAAAAGCCTCCTGCGGTTCTGTTGGACCCGTAACAGTTACGACTGGCGGAGGAACCAGGCGCCCTGCCACGGACCGGTGCCGCGCGGCACCGGCACGGAATCCCTTGTGGAAACGTTTGCACGATCCTAGCGCCGTTCACCGGAAGGTCAAGGGTTGTCGCATAATTTCACCGACAATGTTCCCGACCCGTGCCTTGGCCTGGGCCGCCGCCCTGGTGTTGGCGACGTTTGCTCCCGCGCCGGCCGGCGCCCAGGAGGTGCCGCGCTTCCCGTTCCCGGCGGACGGCCTCGTCCTGAAGCGGCACACCGAGGCTGGCGCCTTCTTCGATGTGGTGGGCCGCCGGGCCGCCGTCTTCGGCTACGAGAACCGGGCCTTCGAGGCCTGGGCCTACCCCCTCAAGCTGGTGGACGACTTCCGCCTGTCCTTCAAGGTGGAGGGCTACCCGCTCGAGTTCGAGGGCCCGCAGATCCAGAGCGGCATCGAGGTGCGGCCGGAGTCCACCACCTTCGTGTACGCGCACGCGGCCTTCACCGTGCGCCAGACCATCTACGTCCCCCTCGACGAGCCGGGCGTGGTGATGCTGCTCGACGTGGACAGCGTGCTGCCCATCACCGTCTTCGCCTCCTTCCGGCCCCGCCTGCGGCTCATGTGGCCGGCCGGGCTGATGACCGGCGACGCCGGCTGGGACGAAAAGGCCCGGATCTACAGCATCGGGGAGGAGACCAAGCGCTTCGCGGCCGTGATCGGCGCGCCCGGCGCGCGCGACCAGGCGGTGATGCCCTACCAGGAGGAGCCGCGCGACGTGCCCCTGCGCTTCGCGGTGGACGTGCCGGCGGGAGCGATGCGCACGCACTTCGTGCCCATCGTCATCGCCGGCAGCGTGAAGGGGCGCGACGAGGCGAAGGACACCTACGACCGCCTGCTGCGCGACGCACGCGCCCTCTACGAGTCGACGGCCGCGCACTACCGGGCGCTGCAGGAGTCCACCCTGGTGGTGGACACGCCGGACGCGCGCCTGGACGAGGCCTTCGCCTGGGCCAAGGTGGGCATCGACAAGGGCCTGGCCACCAACCCGCTGCTGGGCACGGGGCTGGTGGCCGGCTTCCGCACCTCCGGCGAGAGCGAGCGCCCCGGCTTCGCCTGGATGTTCGGGCGCGACGCGCTCTGGACGGCGCTGGCCCTCCACTCCTACGGCGACGTGAAGACCGCGCAGCTGGCCCTCTCGTTCCTGCGCGGCGTGCAGCGGGAGGACGGCAAGATCCCGCACGAGATCTCGCAGAGCGCCACGCTCGTGCCCTGGTTCAAGGACTACAAGTACCCGTGGGAGTCGGCCGACGCCACGCCGCTCTACGTGGTCCTCCACGCCGACCAGTACCGGGCCAGCGGCGACCGCGCCTTCCTGGCCGCGGCCTGGGAGTCGGTGGTCAAGGCCTGGCGCTTCTCCGCCGGCACCGACGGCGACGGCAACGGCCTCATCGACAACACGAAGGTGGGCCACGGCTGGACCGAGGGCAGCCCGCCCTATCCGCCGCACGAGGAGATCTACCTCCAGGGCATCTGGATCGAGGCCTGCCGCGGGATGGCGGAGATGGCGGCCGTGATGGGCGACGCCGCCCTGGCCGCGGAGGCGCGGGCCGCGGGCGAGCGCACCCGCGCGGCCGTGGAGAAGACCTACTGGCTGGGCCACCGCGGCTTCTACGCCTTCGCCACCGCCCTGGCCCAGCCCGAGAAGAAGTACGACGCCGAGCCCGGTCCGCGCCGGGCCGAGCGGCAGAAGCGCATCGAGGCCCTGCGCGGGAAGCTCATCGTGGACGAGGACACCGTGCTGCCGGCCGTGCCGCTGTGGTGGGGCGTGCTGGACGCGGCGCGTGCGCAGCAGGAGATCGACCACCTGGGCGCGGCCAGCCTGGCCACCGACTGGGGCCAGCGCCTGCTCTCGTCGCAGAGCGAGCTGTACGACCCGCTCTCGTACCACTACGGATCGGTGTGGCCGCTCTTCAGCGGCTGGGCCTCGATGGGCGCGTTCCGTTACGGCCGCCCCCACGTGGGCCGCCAGGCGCTCCTGGCCAACGCGCTCCTCACCGAGCAGGGCGCGCTCGGCTACGTGACCGAGCTGCTCTCCGGCGAGTTCAACGCGCCCTTCGGCCGCTCCTCGCACCATCAGGTGTGGTCGGAGGCCATGGTGGCCACGCCGCTCGTGCGCGGGCTCCTGGGGCTCGAAGCCCGCGAGCAGGGGAGCGCGCTGGCCTTCGCGCCCGCGCTGCCCGCCGACTGGGATTCCGTGTCCGCGCGCAACGTGGCCGTGGGCGGCGCCTCGGTGGACGTGCGGCTGGAGCGGGCGCCGGGACGGATCACCATCACCCTGGCGCGCCGCGGCGGGGCGTCGGCCCTGCGCGTGCTCCTGGGGCCGGCCCTGCCGCTCGACGCGCGGGTCCACGCCGTGTCCCTCGACGGCCGCGGCCTTTCCTTCAAGGCCGTGCCCCTGGGCGACGTGCAGCGCGTGGAGGCGGCCATCGACCTCCCGGCCGGGGCCACGCGCCGGGCCGTGCTCACGTTCGACGAGGGCAGCGACGTCTACGCGCGGCAGGAGATGCCGCCGCCGGGATCGCGGAGCGTCGGCCTGCGCATCCTGCGCTCGACCGCGGGGAAGGCCACGCTGCGCCTCGTGCTCGAAGGCCTGGGCGGCCGGCGCTACGCGCTCGGGGTGCGCACGCCGAAGCGGATCGGCAGCGTGCCCGGCGTCACCGCCGGCACCCGGGACGGCCGTCCGGAGATCACGGTGGCCTTCGAGGGACCGCCCGACGTGTACGTGCGCCGCGAGATCGTCCTACCGCTGCAGGCGCCCTGACGGGCGCGCGGCGGCCGCCGCTCCCTCGGTGAGGCCCAGCCTGCGGGTCAGCACGGAAGCGGCCATCGCGGTGTAGAAGAGGTAGCCCTGCAGCTGGTCGCAGCCCGCCTGCACGAGCCACTCGCGCTGGTCCTCGCGCTCGACGCCTTCGGCGGCCACGCGCAGGCCGAGGTGGTGGGCGAGATCCAGGACCGCGGCCGCGATGGCGGCCGCCCTGCCGTTGCCCGGGAGCTCGCGCACGAACGTGGCCGGGATCTTGAGGCCGTCCACCGGCAGGCGCAGGAGCCACTCGAGCGAGGAATGTCCGGTGCCGAAGTCGTCGAGCCACACCTGGAAGCCTTCGCGCCTCAGGCCCTCGATGATGGGATGGGCGACGGCGGGGTTGATCGCGCTCGTCTCCGTGAGCTCCAGCGTCACCAGGGCCGGGTCGAGCCGCGAGCGGCGGAGGCAGTCGGCCAGCCGCGGGGGAAGGCGCGCGGGGAGGCGCGTGCCCTCGAACTCGCGGGCGGAGAGGTTCACGTTGACCCTCAGCTCGGACCGGGGGCCGCCCTGCCAGGCGCCGGCGGCGGCGCCGCAGGCCTCCACCACCCAGCGCTCCAGGGCGTAGATGACGGGGCTGCGCTCGGCGGCCGCGAGCAGGTCGGTCAGGGTGTGGGTCTCGCGCCGCGGCCGGCGCCAGCGCAGGAGCGCCTCGGCGGCCGCCGGCCGCGCAGTACGGGCGTCGACGATGGGCTGGTACAGGACGGTCAGCCGGTCCGCGGCCACGGCGTCCTTCAAGTACTGGATCGACTCGCGCTTGCGGATCGCGCGGGGGGACCAGCCGCGGCGATCGTCGTCAGGGCGGGGCACCCTCCCAGGCTACTCCGCCCGGCCGTCGAAGGGAGAGCGTCGGCCGTTGGTGCACAATGCCTCCATGCACGCTCGCGTCACGTCCAGGCAATTGATCGTGGTGGCCGCGCTGCTCTGCGCGCCGCTCGCCGCGTGGAGCACGGAGCTCACCTGGCCCCAGTTCCGGGGTCCCAACTCCAACCCCGTGGGCAGCGACGCGGCGCTCCCGGACCGCTGGTCGAAGAGCGAAAACGTGGAGTGGGTGGCGCCCATTCCCGGCCGCGGCTGGTCGTCGCCGATCGTGGTGGGGGGCAAGGTCTTCATCACCACCGTCACCACCGACGGGGCCTCGAAGGCGCCGCAGACCGGGGTCGACTTCAGCAACGACTACGTGGCGGAGCTGGTGAAGCAGGGCCTCAGCGAGGACGAGATCGTCAAGCGCCTCACCGCCCGCGACATCGAGCTGCCGCACGAAGTCGTGCTGCACTACTTCCTCTACTGCCTCGACCTGGAGACGGGCGCCGTGGCCTGGAAGCAGGAGTTCTACACCGGGCGCCCGCCCGGCGGCCGCCATCGCAAGAACAGCTTCGCCTCCGAGACGCCGGTCAGCGACGGCCGGCGCGTCTACGTGTACGTGGGCAACCTGGGCCTGTACGCCTACGACCTGGACGGCAGGAAGGCCTGGTCCACGCCGCTGGAGGCCTTCCCGATCTACCTCGACTTCGGCACCGGCAGCTCGCCCGTGCTGCACGGGAAGCAGCTCCTCATCCTCAACGACAACGAGAAGCAGCAGTTCGTGGCCGCCTTCGACACCGAGACGGGCCAGCTCGCCTGGCGCACGCCGCGCGATCTCAAGGAGAAGTCGGACCCCCCGCGCAGCTCGGGCTGGGCCACGCCCTTCGTGTGGACGACTCCGCAGCGCACCGAGATCGTGACCACCGGCCCGGGGACGGTGGTCAGCTACGACGTGCAGGGCAAGGAGCTGTGGCGCCTGTCCGGCATGTCGCTGGCGCCCGTGGCCAGCCCCTTCGCCTACGAGGGCCTGCTCTACCTGAACGGCGGCCAGGGCCGCGGCCTGTTCGCGGTGCGGCCGGGCGCCACGGGCGACATCTCGCTCAAGAACGACGCGTCCTCGAACGCGTACGTGGTGTGGATGAAGGAGCGCGCGGGCAGCTACCTCCCGACCCAGGTGGCCTACGAGGGCGCGCTCTACGTGCTCTCCGACAAGGGCATCGTGTCGCGCTTCGACGCCAAGACGGGGGAGATGACCTACAAGGAGCGCATCGGCCCCGGCGCCAGCGCCTTCACCTCGTCACCCTGGGCCTACAACGGGAAGATCTTCTGCCTGAGCGAGGAGGGCCAGACGTACGTCCTGGCCGCGGGCAAGAAGATGGAGCTGCTGCACGTGAACATGCTGGACGAGATGGCCCAGGCCACGCCGGCCCTGGTGGGCGACCGGCTGCTGCTGCGCACCGAGGGCCGCCTGTATTCCATCCGCCGGCCGCGGCCGGCGAAGGCGAAGACCAGCTAGGGACCAGACCAGACGGATCGGAGGAGCGGAGATGAGGAAGACGATCGGGGCCGCGCTGGCCGCGGTGATGGCGCTGGCGATGGGCGCGTGCGCCGAGGGCCCGAGCGGGGCCGGCGAAGTGACGCTGGTCGAGTGGACGTCGTCGTTCGGGTTCTGCCCGCCCAGCGCGTACTGCACCACGCGCCTGCGCGTGAGCGGCGTGGACGCCGTGGTCACGCTCGAGAGCCGCGAGTCGCCGACGGTGCGGCGGAGCGTCCAGCTCAGCGCCGCCGAGGCCGACGCCCTGGCCCGCGCGGCCGCGGAGGCGCGGTTCGAGGGCCTGGGCCCGGTGATCGGCTGCCCCGACTGCGCCGACGGCGGCGCGGAGACGCTGAGCGTGACGGCCGGCGGCGAGCAGGACACGGTGACCTTCGAATACAACGCGTCCGTGGCCCGCCTGGAGCCGCTGCTGAGCCAGGTCCGCGGCCTGGTCGAGCGCCTGCGCCCGACTCCGTAGGCCGCGCGCGTTCATCCCGCTGGACGCGGCGCCCGCGGCCGCAGAAAACGCTTGGTCGAACGTGCTGCGGAGCTCTACCCTGCCCGCCTGGGGGTCCGGAGGGGACTCATGCAGTGGCATCTGCACCGCGGCCGCGCGCCGCTCGTCGGTGCTCTCGCACTGACGCTGGCTTCAGTCACACCCGCCGTCGCGCAAGACAGGAAGATCCCGATCACGACCACGTCCAAGGCGGCGCGCCAGGAATACCTGGCCGGGCGCGACCTGGTGGAGAAGCTGCGGGCCACGGACGCGCGCGCGCACTTCCAGAAGGCGGCCGCCGCCGACCGCGGCTTCGCGCTGGCGCAGCTGGGGCTGGCCAACTCGGCGCCCTCGGCCAAGGACTTCTTCGCGGCGCTGGAGAAGGCGACGGCGCTGGCTCCCCGGGCCTCGGAGGGCGAGCGCCACATGATCCTGGGCCTGTCCGCGGGCGTGCGCGGCGATACGGCCGCGCAGCGGAAGCACTTCGAGGACCTGGCCGCCGCCTTCCCGCAGGACGAGCGCGCGCAGAACCTGCTGGGCGCGTTCCATTTCGGGCGCCAGGAATACGAGGAGGCCATCGCGGCCTACCAGAAGGCCATCGCCATCAACCCCTCGTTTTCGCAGCCCTACAACCAGATGGGCTACGCGTACCGTTTCATCGGCCGCGACGACGAGGCGGAGAAGGCCTTCAAGAAGTACATCGAGCTCATCCCCGGCGATCCGAACCCGTACGACTCCTACGCGGAGCTGCTCATGAAGACGGGCCGCTTCGCGGAGTCGATCAAGGCCTACCAGAAGGCCCTGGCCGTCGACCCGCACTTCGTGGCCTCCTACATCGGCATCGGGCTGAACTGGATCTACCAGGGCCAGCCGCAGAAGGCGCGGGAGACGATGGCCGGCCTGGAGAAGGTGGCCCGCAACGGCGGCGAGCGGCGGCAGGCCTACGCGCAGGAGGCCTCCTCCTACCTCCACGAGGGCAAGACGGACGAGGCCCTGAAGGCGGTGGACAAGATGCGTGCGGTGGCGCAGCAGGAGGGTGACCTGGCCCAGCTCTCCGGCGACGCCGCCCTGATGGGCAACATCCTGCTGGAGGCCGGCCGCGTGGACGAGGCGGCGGCGAAATACGCGGAGAGCCTGAAGCTGGCCGACCAGGCCAACACGCCGGCCGAGGTCAAGCAGGCCGCGCACCGCCAGGCGTTGTTCAACGACGGCATGGTGGCCCTGGCCCGGTCCGACCTGGCCCAGGCCCGCGCGAAGTCGGCGGAATACACGGCCGCGGCCGCCGGCTCGAAGGTGCCGTTCGAGGTGCGGCAGGGCCACGAGCTGGCCGGCCGCGTGGCGCTGGACGAGAAGGACGGCGCGCGGGCCGCGGCCGAGCTGGCCCAGGCCAACCAGCTCGATCCGCGCGTGCAGTACTACCTGGCCCAGGCCCTGCGCGCCAAGGGCGACGCGGCCGGGGCGCGCGAGGCCGCGCGCAAGGCGGCCGAGCACAACGGCTTGAACTTCAACTACGCCTACGTGCGGGGCAAGGCCCAGCAGCTCCTCGGCCAGCTCTGAGCGTCACGTAGCGCGTCCCGCCCGGTCCGGCGGGCGGGACGCTTCCATGGCCTGGCGCTGTC
>Ga0111538_10006115_pt1 | contig 16337 bp, 13 predicted proteins | sample SoiMethybrSBSTD1_FD_79669 | JGI IMG/M metagenome (GOLD analysis project Ga0111538, IMG submission 79669) | Bulk soil microbial communities from a Populus tree surrounding site in Tennessee, USA - Soil MetaG P. TD hybrid SBSTD1 (version 2)... | ecosystem: Environmental > Terrestrial > Soil >...
AGATCTGCGTCGTCGCGATGTCCGCGTGACCGAGCATGGCCTGGATCGAGCGCAGGTCGGCGCCGCCCTCCAGGAGATGGCTCGCGAACGAGTGCCGGAGGACATGGGGCGAGATGTGCTGCCGGAGGCCGGCGCGCGCCGCGGCGTGGCGGACGATCGTCCACAGGGACTGCCGCGAGAGGCGCCCGCCCCGCGGGTTCACGAGCAGTCGGCCGGAGTCTCGCCGCCGCGTGTACGCCGGGCGGACGTCGCGCAGATACCGCGCGACCCATTGCACGGCCTCGCCGCCGACGGGGACGAGACGCTGCTTTCGCCCCTTGCCGGTGCACACCACGTAGCCCGCGCTCAGGTTGACGTCGTCCAGCGTGAGACCCAGGCACTCGGAGGCCCGCATCCCCGTCGCGTAGAGCAGCTCGAGCGCGGTCCGATCGCGGATGCCGCGCGGCTCGCTCACGTCGGGCGCCTCGACGAGAGCGGCGGCCGCCTCCCGCGAGAGCGTACGCGGCAGCGCGCGCGGCCGGCGCGGTGCCTCCAGATGCTCGGTGGGATCGCGGCGCAGCGCGCCCTCACGGACCAGGTGCTTGTAGAGACCGCGCAGCGCGGAGACGCGCCGCGCGACGCTGGCCGGTCGGAGGCCTTGGGTTCGCAGGCGTTCGAGGTACTCGACGATGTCGTCGGGGCCGACCCGGCCGAGCGCACGGCGGTGATCGCTCAGGAAACGGGTGAAATCGGTGAGATCCCTGCGGTACGCGTCGAGAGTATTCCGGGCTGCCCCCCGCTCAGCCTGGAGGGCGCCGAGATACTCAACGACGACATCGGTCATAGAGTGACCACGTCGGATAATATCACGACGCTCCATCGGGGGTGAAGCGTCCGCGTCGACGCACGACGGCGCTCAGATCTCGGCGACTTCGCCGCGTTCGCGCCGCGCGTAGAGCCGCAGCAGCACCGTCCGCTCCGACATGCCGAGCGCGACGCTGGCCGCCCAGAAGGCCGTACCGCCGACTGCGATCGTGGCCCCGAGCCAGGCGACGTCGAGCGCGAAGGTCGGCCTCGGCGGCCACAGCGCGAGCGCGAGCCAGCACGCGGCGGCCAGGGGCAAGGACGCGAGCGCCGTGCGAAAAGCGCTGCTCAGGAGCGCGCGGCCGCCGAGCCGGCCGAGCCGGATGCGCGCGATCACGATGAGCGCGAGCAAGTTCACCAGTGCTCCCACGGACGAGGCGCCGGCGAGCCCGGCGAAGCCGAACGGCCACATCAGTGCGAGCGCGGCTACCACGTTGGCGGCGATCGCCACGACGCCCCACCGCACGGCGGTGCCGGCCTCGCCGAGCGCGTAGAAGACCTGCGCGGCGATGCGCGAGCCGGCAAAGGCGACGAGCCCGACCGCGTACCACGCGAGCGCCTCCGCGGTGGCCGCGGTCTCGGCCGGGCCGAATCGGCCGCGCTCGAACAGCACCCGCACGATCGGCGTCCGGAGCATGACCAAACCCACCGTAGCCGGCAGCGACACGTAGAGCGCCAGCCGCAGCGCGAAGTTCAGCGTGCCGGCGAGCGCTCGGTGATCGCCCGTCGCGGCCTGGCGCGACATGACGGGCAGCGATGCCGACGCGAGCGCGATCCCGAACACCCCGAGGGGAAACTCCATGACCCGGTCGGCGTAGTACAGGTACGAGATCGATCCGAGCGGCAGGAGCGAGGCCAGAAGGGTGTTGACGAAGACCATCACCTGCACCGCCGCCAGCCCGAAGACGGCCGGCAGCAGCAGGCGCGTGATCCGGGCGATCGCCGGATGACGCAGCTCGGCCGACGGCGCGATGAGGAGCCGGCAGGCCGACAGATCCGGGAGCTGGGCGAGCAGCTGGCCGAGCCCGCCGATGAGGACGCCGACGGCCAGCGAGACGATCGGCGGCTCGACGTGACGCGCGAGCAGCAGGACGGCGGCGATCATCCCGACGTTCAGCACGGCCGAGCCGATCGCGCCCGCGAAGAAGCGGTCGTGGGAGTTCAGCACGCCGGTGGCCATCGCCGCCAGGCCGACCAGGATGAGGTACGGGAACATGATCCGGGTCAGCCGCACCGCCAGCTCGGCCTGCCCAGGGTCGCTCGTGAATCCCGGCGCGATGACGCGAACGACCCAGGGAGCGCCGAGGATGCCCAGCACGGTCGTGACGGTCAGCGCCATGAGCGCCAGCCCCAGCACGGCGCGGAGCATCCGGACGAGCTCGGGCCGCTCCCGGGTCGCGACGTAGTCGGTGAAGACCGGGATCATCGCGGTCGACAGGGCGCCCTCGGCCAGGACACGTCGGAGAATGTTGGGAATGCGAAACGCGACGAAGAACGCGTCGGTCACTGGGCCGGCGCCGAACGCGCGCGCCACCACCATGTCGCGCACGAATCCGAGCACGCGGCTGACCAGGGTCGCACCCGCGATGCCGCCGAGGGCCCGGACGACCTGTCCCTCGCTGCGGCTCACCTTGAAATTCCAGCGTCGGTACGGCATGATGCACGGCGTACCTGACGGCGAATCGAGCGAATCGAAGGAGCGTTCACGTGGCGAATACGAAGTCGGCGATGAAGCGCATACGGCAGAACGAGCGGCGCCGTCTGCGCAACCGGGCGATGCGCTCGAAGATCCGCGGCTCGGTGAAGACGGCGCGCGCTGCCGAGGGCGCCGCGCGCCCGGCGGCCATCCTCGAGGCCATCCGCGTTCTCGACAAGGCTGTGAGCAAGGGCGTGATTCACCGCAACACCGCCGCGCGCAAGAAGTCCGCGCTCGCGCGGCGTCTCGCCACCGCGTAGCCCCCGTTCTTGCCGCGTCTCGCGCCGGGCTGCCTCACCGCGTTTCCCTACCCGCGGCGCACCGAGGCGACGAGCGGCCCGCCGGACGCGTCCGCTCGGCCAGCCGGTAGAAGACATCGAGCGCGCCGTCCGCGAGACAGCTCGCGGTGTCCGGCCCGTAGAGCGTCGCGCAGGCGACGTAGCTCTTGGTCGCGGCCGCCTCGGGCCCCATGAAGTAGCCGAGGTAGTCGTTCGATAAGCCCGCCAGGAAGACCGCGCCGAAGAGCCCGCGCAGCTCGCGCTTGATCGCCAGGCCGAACGACGTCTGGAGCTCTCCGGGAATCGTTATCCAGGCCGTGTCGCCGACCGCCGCGCCGATCAGCTCGGTCTCGGCCGCCAGCCCGAAGAGCGGAAGCGCGAAGAACCCGGGCACCCAGCCGCCCGCGCAGCGCTTGAGCGATACCGCCGGCCGCGGCAACGCGACGGTTTGCCGCGCGACGCGCAGCCCGACGGCGGGCACGGCTCGGGCCTCGGCCCAGCCGGTCTCGACGGCCGCCGCGAGCGCGCCGGCGGTCTCGCTCAGCGCGGTCAAGCCGTGACCCGCGGGGCTCACGTCGCCCACGGCTCCGTTGACGAAGAGGGCCGGCACGCCGAGCCGCTGCTCGAGCATCGCGGAGGCAGCACCCGTCACGTCGCCCGATAGCTGCAGGCTTCCCGCCGGGAACATCGTGCCGTGGATCGCGAAGTTCCAGACGACGGCGAGCGGCTTGCCGTCCGTGCGCGTGATCTTGAGGACCACGATCTCCGGATCCAGGGGCTCGCGGATACGGCTCGAGGTGACGGCCGGCGCTGTCACCCGGGTCGCGGCGAAGAGCGCCGGCGCTCGCGCGCCGTCGGCCCGACGGATCGCCGCCGCCACGCCCTCGATGAGCGCGGAGCGGACTGTCGAGTCCATGCGATCGACGGCGATCAGGCCGCTGAGCTCGGAATCCATGAAGGCGCCGGGGCCGGAGTGCGTGTGGGAAGCCGACACGATGAGCGTCGCCGGCGGAAAGCTTGTCGCGGTCAGGCGCTCCTGGAGCGCGGTGGTGAAGGCGCGATCGACCGCGATGAGGTCGACCGTGACCCACGCCACGCGCGCCTTCGGGTTCTCGAGCACGAGCGCCCGCGCCCCCACCGGATCGTGCTGGCCGGCGGACGGCCGGAACCAGAAGGCATAGCGGTAACGGCCGAAGAGATCGGGAAAGAGCAGCCGTCGCTGCAGGCCGCCGTAGCCGGCCAGCGGCGTTCCGGGCGGCACGCGGAAGGCGGCGTACCCGGCGCCGGCGGTCACGCACTCGGCGCAGCGCTCGGCCGCGCCGGCGGAGGCGACGATCGACGTGAGCCCGAGGAGAAGGCCGGCGAGGATCGAGCGGCCGATCACCGCTCCGCGCACAGATCGGCCACCAGCGCCGCCATCTCCGCCCGGGGCTCGCCGCTGCTCTTGAGCCGGTGCTCGGTCTCCCAGCATCGCCGGATCTGCCGGGCGAAGTGGGTGTCCGGGCGCTCGGCGCTCGTGAGCGTCGCGATCACCCCCGGTGGCAGGCGGAGCGCGCGGGCGATCTCGTCGACGGACCGGCCCCGGCGCCGCGCCGCGACCGCCGTCCACGCGGTCCGCACATTGCGCACGAGGACCGCGAGCAGGAGCAGGGCGTCCTCGGTGGCGAGCAGGCGGTCGAGCGTCCGGAGGGCAGCCGCCACGTCTCGCTTCTCGACGGCCCGCGGGAGGTCGAAGAGCTCGCTGAGCCGATGCTCGCCGACGATCGCCCCGACGTCCCGCACGCCCACGTTGCGATTGTCGGGTCCGCCGGCGAGCGCCGCCTTGCGCACCTCGCCCATCAGGGTCGCCGTGTCCTCGCCGGTCAGCTCGACGAGCAGGCGCGCCGCCTCCTCGGTGACCGTCAGCCCCTCGAGCGCCGCGCGCTGGCGGAGCCAGCCCGCGAGCTCGCGCGGCGCGCGATCGGGCAGCGTGACGATCGCGGCCGCCGGCACGGCGCCGAGCAGCCAGTGGTCGCGGCGGTCGCGGTTTGCGCGGAGCGACTCGTCGGCCAGCAGCAGGAGGCACGTGGCCGGGTTCGGGCTCTTGACATAGACGGCGAGCGACTCCGCCGTCTTCGCGCTGAGGGCCTGGGCCCGGCGCACGACGACCAGTCGCCGACCGCCGCCGAACGGGAGCGTCATGGCGGACTGCACGATCTCGTCGACCGAGTGCTCGAGCCCGTCGAAGACCTCGCGCCCCCAGGCGGCCAGCGAGGGATCGGGGAAGAGCGCGCGGGTCACCGCCGCGAGGGTATCGTCGAGGAGCTGGCCGTCGTCCCCGTGCAGCAAGGCGACGGCCGGCGCCTCCCCGCGCTCCACGCTCTTCGCGAAGGCGGTGTGGTCCACCACGCGCTCAGAACCGGCTGAGGGTGATGCTCACGATCGCCCGCCCGATCTCGATGGCGGCCGAGCGCACGGCCGTCTCCTCGACCGCAATGGTCTGCGACACGGCGCTCTGGACGTTGAAGTCGGCCTTCTCGCTAAGGCCGTGCTCTTCGAACAGCACGGCGCTCTTCTTCATGTCGAGCAGCTTGAGGTTCATCGTGACGGTCAAGCGGTACTGCCGCACGTTGGCGTTCGAGTCGTACGAGATCGACACGACGGAGTAGCCGATCACCTCGCCCTCCAGGACGGCGTCGGCGTCTTCGCGTCTGACCACGCGGAGCCGCCCGTTGGTGGAGAAGGCCTCGAGGACTCCGTTCGTCAGCACGCTCCCGAGCTTGGGCTCCCCGGTCTTGTTGACGAAGATCGGCACCGCGACGGTCTGGATGTGCTCCGGAAGGGTCCCGCGGAACGAATACCCGCAGCCGGCGACGGCGGCGGCGAGCACGCCGAGCGCGAGCGCGCGGCCTACTCCCCTCACGCCCGCGTCACGATGTTGACGAGGCGGTTGGGCACGACGACGACCTTCTCGACGCGCCGCTGTCCAAGCCACGGCCTGACCCGGTCGTCGCCGAGGGCCAGCTGGCGCACTCGCTCTTCGGCGGCGTCCACGTCGACGACCAGCCGTCCGCGCACCTTGCCGTCGACCTGGACAACCACGGTGACCTCGGTCTTCTGCAGTGCCGCCGATTCTGCCTCCGGCCAGCGCTGCCGGAAGAGGCTTTCCGAGTGACCGAGCCGCGACCAGAGCTCTTCCGTCACGTGCGGACAGAACGGGCCAAGCAGCAAGAGCAGCGTCTCGGTCGCCTCGCGCAGGAGTGCGGTCCGCTCGGGATTGGCCCCGCCGCCCGCCCCCGAGGCCTGCTCGTAGGCCTGCAGCGCGTTGAAGAGCTCCATGATCGCGGCGATCGCGGTGTTGAAGTGGTGCTCGCGCTCGATGTCGTCAGTGACGCGCCGGATGGTCTCGTGAATCACCCGCCGAAACGCTTTCCCCGAATCGCTGATCAGGCTCGAAAGCGTTACAGCCCTCGAGCGATCCGGGGGGGCACTCGGGGGGGTCGTCTCGAGCCCCCCGAGCTCGGAAAAATGCGCCAGGACGAAGCGCCAAACTCTATTGAGAAATCTCGAAGCACCCTCAATCCCCTGGTCGTTCCACTCCAGGTCCTTCTCCGGCGGAGCGGCGAACAGCTCGAAGAGGCGGCCGGTGTCGGCGCCGTACTTCTCGCGAACGAAGTCGTCGGACACCACGTTGCCCTTCGACTTGGACATCTTCGCGCCGTCCTTGATGACCATGCCCTGGCTGAGCAGCGCCATGAAGGGCTCGTCGATCTTCGTGAGACCCAGATCGCGGAGGACCTTCGTGTAGAACCGCGCGTAGAGGAGGTGAAGCACGGCGTGCTCGATGCCGCCGATGTACTGGTCGACCGGCATCCAGTAGTCGGCGGCGCTCTGCTCGAACATTCCGCTCTCGTAGCGCGGCGAGCAGTAGCGCAGGAAATACCACGAGGACTCCACGAAGGTGTCCATCGTGTCGGTCTCGCGCCGCGCCGGCCCGCCGCACCGGGGACAGGTCGCGTTGACGAAGCTCGCGACACTCGCCAAGGGCGAGCCGCCCTTGCCGGAGAGCTGCACGTCGCGCGGCAGCGTGACCGGGAGGTTCTCCTCGGCCTCGGGCACCATGCCGTCGACGTCGCAGTAGAGCACTGGAATCGGCGCGCCCCAGTAGCGCTGGCGACTGATGCCCCAGTCGCGGAGCCGGTAGTTCACCTTGCCGGTGCCGAGCCCGCGCGAGACCAGCCAGTCGATCGCCTGGCGCTTGGCGGCGGCGACGGTGAGGCCATCGAGGAAACCGGAGTTGATCTTGACGCCGTCGCCCGCGTACGCCTTGCCCGTCCACCCGTCCGGGCGCTTGACGGTCTCGATGATCGGCAGGGCGTGCTGCTCGGCGAACTCCCAGTCCCGCTCGTCCTCGCCGGGCACTGCCATGATGGCGCCGGTGCCGTAGCCCATCAGGACGTAGTCGGCGAGGAACAGCGGGATGGCGGCGCCGTTGAACGGGTTCACGACCTGAGCCGACAGACGCAGGCCGCGCTTGGGCCGGTCGGCGGCGGTCCGCTCGATCTCGGACTGGCGCCCGACCTCGGCGCGGAACTGCGCGACCGTCGCGCGCTCGGCCGGATCGGTCACGATGCGGTCGACCAGCGGGTGCTCCGGGGCCAGCACCGCGTAGGTCATCCCGAAGGCCGTGTCGGGGCGCGTGGTGAAGACGCGGATCGAGAGACCCGGCGCGCCGGCCACTGGCAGGTCGAACTCGGCGCCCTCGCTCTTGCCGATCCAGTTGCGCTGCATGGTCAGCACGCGCTCCGGCCAGCCGGGCAAGCGGTCACACCACTCGAGCAATTCCTCGGCGTAGCTCGTGATCTTGAAGAACCAGCCGTCGATCTCGCGCGGCGTCACCACGGAGTCGCAGCGCCAGCACCGGCCATCCTCGACCTGCTCGTTGGCGAGCACCGTCTGGCAGGACGGGCACCAGTTCACGGTCGAGCGCTTCCGGTAGGCGAGCCCCCGCTCGAGCATCCTGATGAAGATCAGCTGCTCCCACCGGTAATAGGACGGATCGCAGGTGGCGACCTCCCGATCCCAGTCGTAGGAGATGCCCATCTTCTTGAGCTGGTTGCGCATGTAGTCGATGTTCTCGTACGTCCAGATAACCGGGTGCACGCCGTGCTCGATGGCGGCGTTCTCGGCCGGCAGGCCGAACGCGTCCCAGCCCATCGGATGCAGCACGTTGTACCCGCGCATCCACTTGAAGCGCGCGAGGAGGTCGCCGATCGCGTAGACGCGCACGTGACCCATGTGGATGCGGCCGGACGGGTACGGGAACATCTCGAGGCAGTAGTACTTCGAGCGGCCGGGATCCTCGCGGACCCGGAATTGCTTGGTGTCTTCCCAGATCCCCTGCCACTTCGTTTCGATCTCGCGGAACGGATAGCGGTCGTCGGCCATGTTTCGTAAATTTCTAACATCCTTGGCAGGCCGGGGCAAGAAAGTGCTGGCGGGGGCGAGGTCGAGGGAGCTGGTCGGCGTGGCGCGGCCGCTCTTCGGGCCGCGCCACGTCGGAACCGAGCTCTTACTTCAGGGATGCAGCAGCTTCGTTGGCCAGCTTCAGCGACTCGGCGTGCTTGCCCGAGTCGTGGAGCTTCTGGGCCTCGTCGAGCTGAGCCACTGCCTTCTTCACTTTCGGATCGTCCGCCTTCATCTTGGCGGCGGTATCCCGCGTCTCCTTGATGACCTTGGGACACGAGCTCGCGAACGCGGCGCCGCTGGTGAAGGCCAGCGCGACCGCTACAGCTGTGACTGCCATGAGCTTTCTCATGTGCTGTCACCCCCCTCCTGAGCCGGTAGGCTCTCCGCATTGTAACAGTCCCCTGTGGATTGGGGTTCCCTGGCCGGGGGGTGGAAGTGGTCGAAGATCCGCTGAGCGAGCTTCGGGGTGACCTTCGGCACCGCCGCCAGCTCGGCCACCGAGGTCTCGCGAATGCGCCGCGCGGAGCCGAGGGTCTTGAGCAGGCTCGTCCGGATCGCCGGCCCCACGCCCGGAATCGTGTCGAGCACCGACTGGATCGTGCGGGTCGCGCGGAGCTTCTTGTGATACGTGATCGCGAAGCGATGGGCCTCGTCGCGGATGCGCTGCAGCGTGTGGAGCGCGGGCGAAGTTTGATCGAGCACGAGGGGGTGCAGGCTGTCGGCCTGGTAAACCTCTTCGGCCTGCTTGGCGAGTCCGACGGCCGGAATGTAGTCGAGTCCGAGGTCCTGCAGCACCTTGAGCGCGACGTTGAGCTGGCCGCGGCCGCCGTCGATCAGGACGAGGTCAGGCAGCACGCTCCCCTGCTCGAGCGCCTTCGCGAATCGCCGCGTGAGCACCTCGCTCATCGAGGCGAAGTCGTCGGCGCCGGCCACCGTGCGGATCTTGAATCGCTTGTAGTCGTCCTTCTTGAGGCCGCCGTTCTCCCAGACGACCATCGAGCCGACCTGCTCGGTTCCCTGGATGTTGGAGATGTCGTAGCCCTCGATGCGATTGGGCAGCCCCGGCAGGCCGAGCGCGCGCTGGAGCTCCTCGAGGACGAGCTGCTGTCGGTTGTCGCGCGAGAGCAGGCGGTTCTGGAGCGCGATGGCGGCGTTGGCCTCGGCCATCGCGACGAACTGCCGCTTGGCGCCGCGCTGGGGTGCCAGCATCTGGACGCGGCGGCCGCCGCCGAGGGTGGCGAGCCATTCGGCGGTCAGCTCGGCCTCCGGCAGCTCCTCGGAGAGCAGGATCTCCGGCGCCGGCGGCACCGTCTTGCCGTAGAACTGGCGGACGAACGCGGAGAGGATCTCGCCGTCGCTCCACCCGGCGACCCGGTCGAAGAAGAACGGCTCCTGCCCGACCAGCCGGCCCTTGCGCACGAAGAACAGCTCGACGCAGGCGTCGCTGCCCTGGCGGACGACGCCGACCACGTCCTGGTCCACGTCGTCCGTCGAGATGATCTTCTGGCGCTCCCGCACCTTGTTGAGGGACTGGATCTGATCGCGCAGCACCGAGGCGCGCTCGAACTTGAGCTCGGCGGCGGCCTCCTCCATTTCCTTGGTGAGGCGGCGCGCCAGCTCCTCGTCCCGGCCCTCGAGAAAATGCATGACGTCCTGCACCGTCCTGGCGTAGCCCTCGCGGGTCTCCCAGCCCGTGCAGGGCGCGTTGCAGCGATGGATCGCGTACTGGATGCACGGCCGCTCGAGCGAGCCATCGATCGTGATCGAGCACGTCCTGAGGGGGAAGAGCTGGCGCGTGAGCCGGAGCGTCTCGCGCATCGCGGTGGCTGGATAGAACGGCCCGTAGTACTGGGCGCCGTCGCGCTGGACCCGCCGCGCCACCACCAGGCGCGGGAACGGCTCGTTGGTGGTGAGCTTCAGGAAGGGATAGTGTTTGTCGTCGCGCAGGATGATGTTGTAGCGAGGCCGGTGCTTCCGCACCAGGTTGGCCTCGAGCATCAGCGCCTCGAGCTCGTTGTCGGTGACGATGTACTCGAGGTCGCGGACCTGGCGGACCAGCGCGTCGGTCTTGGGATCGCGCGGACGCGACTCCTGGAAGTACGAGCGCACGCGGCTCTTCAGGGAGGCGGCCTTGCCAACGTAGAGCACCTGCTGCTTGCCGTCCCGGTACAGGTAGACACCGGGCTGGTCGGGGACCCGGGCGAGCTTGTCTTCGAGGAGACTCACTTCAGCTGCTGCTTGCGGAGCGCCTTGAGCCGGTCGCGCAGCTCGGCGGCCTGCTCGAAGTCGAGGCGCTTGGCCGCCTCCTTCATGCGCGTCTCCAGCTCGCCGATGCGCGCCTGCAGGGCCGCTGGCGACTCGAACGTCTCCGGGGCCTTCTCCTCGACCGGCACCGTGTAGTAGTCGCGCTCGTAGATCGTCTGGAGCAGCTCGTGGATCGACGACTTGATCGATTCCGGCGTGATCCCATGGGCCTCGTTGTAGGCGCCCTGGAGCTCGCGCCGCCGCTCGGTCTCCCGGGTCGTGGCCAACATCGACTCGGTCATCTGATCAGCGTACATGATGACCTCGCCGTTGACGTTGCGGGCCGCCCGGCCCGCCGTCTGGATGAGCGAGGTCGCCGAGCGGAGATAGCCCTCCTTGTCGGCGTCGAGAATGGCCACCAGCGACACCTCCGGGATGTCGAGCCCCTCGCGCAGGAGGTTGATCCCGATGAGGCCGTCGAACTTGCCCAGCCGCAGATCGCGGATGATCGCGACTCGATCGAGCGTGTCGATGTCGGAGTGCAGGTAACGCACCCGGAGCCCGAGCTGCTGGTAGTACTCGGTCAGGTCCTCGGCCATGCGCTTGGTCAGGGTGGTCACCAGCACCCGCTCGTCGCGGTCCGCGCGCGCGCGAAGCTCGCCCAGCAGGTCGTCGACCTGGTCCTTCGCCGGCCGCACGATGATGCGCGGGTCCATCAGCCCGGTCGGCCGGATGACTTGCTCGGCGAGGGCATCGGGGGCGAGCTCGAGCTCGTAGGCTGCGGGCGTCGCCGAGACGTAGATGGTCTGGCCGGTCCGCCGGGTGAACTCGTCGAACGTCAGCGGGCGGTTGTCGAACGCGGAGGGCAGCCGGAATCCATACTCGACCAGCGCCTCCTTGCGCGACCGATCCCCGTAGTACATACCCCGGATCTGCGGCACCGCGACGTGGCTCTCGTCGATGACGATCAGCGCGTCCTTCGGCAGGTAGTCGATCAGGGTAGGCGGCGCCTCCCCCGGCCGGTGGCCGGTCAGGTGCCGGGAGTAGTTCTCGATGCCGTGGCAGTAGCCGAGCTCGCGGAGCATCTCGATGTCGAAGAGGGTCCGTTGCTCAAGCCGCTGCGCCTCCAGCAGCCGGTTCTTCTGGCGGAGGAACCCGAGCCGCTCGCCGAGCTCTTCCTGGATGGTCTCGAACGCGCGCGCCAGCTGGCTTGCCTCGGTAACGTAGTGGCTCGCCGGATAGATGTGAACCCGATCGACGCGCTCCAGCACGGCGCCCCGGAGGGGGTCGATGCGCGAGATCGCGTCGACGACGTCGCCGAAGAGCTCGATCCGCAGCGCGATCGACTCCTCGTTCGCCGGGAACACCTCCACCACGTCGCCGCGCACACGGAAGGTGCCGCGCTGGAAATCGTAGTCGTTGCGCTCGTACTGCACCGCGATGAGCCGGCGGATGATCTCGTCGCGTTCGATGCGCTCGCCCTCGCCCAGCTCGAGGTGGAGCCCCTGATAGGTGTCGGGCTCGCCGATGCCGTAGATGCACGAGACCGAAGCGACGACGATGACGTCGCGGCGCTCCAGCAGGGACTTGGTCGCCGAGTGGCGCATCCGATCGATCTCGTCGTTGATGAGCGCGTCTTTCTCGATGTAGGTGTCCGACTGGGGAATGTACGCCTCGGGCTGGTAGTAGTCGTAGTACGACACGAAGTACTCGACCGCGTTCGACGGGAAGAAGGCGCGGAACTCGCTGAAGAGCTGCGCGGCCAGCGTCTTGTTCGGCGAGATGACCAGGGTCGGCCGGTCCACGTTGGCGACGACGTTGGCGATCGAGTAGGTCTTGCCCGAGCCGGTGACCCCGCGCAGCACCATGTGGCGTCGGCCCTCGCGGACGAGGTCGGTCAGCGTGGCGATGGCCTGCGGCTGGTCGCCGCGCGGCGAATATTCGGAGGACAGCTGGAACACGAGCGGGCTACGTCAGGACGGCGTCGGAACCGCCAGCAGGTATTTGCGCCACGAATCGAGTAGCGAGTGGGCGTGGGGGTGGCGCAGCATGTGCGTGGAGAACACGAACTTCGGATGGATCGGCTCGCGGATGAGGCGCATGCCGACCTCGTCGGGCAGGCGATTCCCCTTTCTCAAGTTGCAGCGCAGGCACGCCGCGACCACGTTGATCCAGGTCGTCTCACCCCCGCGCGAGCGCGGCACGACGTGATCGACGGTCAGCCGCTCGCCCCGCCGGTTGCAGTACTGGCAGGTGTAGCCGTCCCGGCGCAGGATGTTCTTCTTGTTGAAGGCCACCCGATCGAGAAACGGCTTGCGGATGTACATGGCCAGCCGGATCACCGCCGGGAGCGCGAACGTCACCGAGGGGGACCGCACCACGCGGGGGGACGCCTCGACGGCCTCGGCCTTCCCGGCCAGGAGTAGCGTGATCGCGCGGCGGGCGTTGGTGAAATGCAGCGGCTCGAAGGTGTAGTTGAGCACTAATACCGCGATTTCATCCATACTTACCGAGCTAGTCTAGTCGTCGCCTCCCGGAGTGTCAAATCACGATCGGCCCTTTATCGCCTCCAGCAGCAGGCCCTCGCGCAGCCCGTAGTCACTTACCTTGAGGCGTTCGAGGCGCGCCAGGTCCATGGTCACCGTGACGATCGCGGTGCCCGGAACGATCAGGTCCGCCCGGCCCGGCTCCAGACACGGAAGCGCGGCGCGCTCGGCGACGGTGAGCCGGCCCAGCCGGGCCGCGAGCCCGTCGACGGCGGCCCGGCTCAGCACGTGGCCCTGTACCCGCGCGCCGTCGTAGCGGACGAGGCCCAGGTCGAGGGCCGCCAGCGTCGTCACCGTGCCGGCCGTGCCCACGAGGTGGCCGACGCGGGCGGTGCGGATGGCCGCGGGCAGCTCGCCGTCGAGGCGGGCGCGGATCTCGTCGCACAGCGCCCGATAGCGTGGCGCGTCCACCGGGCCCGGGAACGGAAAGCGTTCCGCCAGCGGCACGACGCCCAATCGCAGGCTTGCCATCGACCGGATCGAGTCGCCCTCGGCCAGCACGTACTCCGTGCTGCCGCCGCCGATGTCGAACGTGAGCATGCTGCCGGCGAGCTCGCCGAGCGCGCTTTGCACGCCGCGCAGCGTGAGACGGGCCTCCGTCTCGCCGCTCACGACCTCGACCCGCCGGCCGGTCGCCGCTTCGATGGCCGTTGCGAACGCGCGGCCGTTGGATGCCTCGCGGACGGCGCTGGTCGCTACGATGTGCACATCGCGCGCGCCGAGTCCGGCGCCGCGCTCGACGTAGGCGCGCACGGCGGCGAGCGTGCGTGCCATCGGCGCCTCGCCAAGCCGGCCCGAGTGGGCCAGGCCCTCGCCGAGGCGGGTCACTGTCTGGTCCTGGTCGACGAGCCGCCAGCTCGCCGGGTGGAGCACGTCGGCGACCAGCAGTCGCACGGTGTTGCTACCGACGTCGATCGTGGCGAGCCGCACGCGTCAGCGTGAAAACGCCCCGCCGGACACGCCGGCGGGGCGTTTGAGTCGAGAAGTCGAAGCGGCTACTTTCCCTTCAGGGTCCGGATGTAGTTCACGACCTCCCAGCGTTCCTGCTCTGGCAGGTGCTTCCAGGGCGGCATCGCGCCGCGCCCGTTCGAGATCTTCCAGAAGAGCTCGCCGTCGGTCTCCTTTTGGATCGCCGGCGACGTCCAGTTGGCCGGCTTCGGCGGAGGCAGTGCTGCCGCCGCGGGTCCGTCGCCCTTGCCGGAGGCCCCGTGGCACGAGACGCAGTTCGTCTCGACCGTCTTCTTTGCGTTCCCGATACCCTTCACCGGATTCTTCGTCGCCTTGGCGTCCGCCGGCGCCACCCACGGCCCCTGGGCGGAGACCGCCGTCACGCCGGCCCAAGCGAGGAGCGGGACCGCGGTGACGGCTATGCTCAGCGACTTCCAGAACGGGCTCATGACGCCTCCTCTCGCGTTACGGCTCGCGCGGTCGAACATCGTGATGTCGTTCACAAATAACGAAGCCATTTAACACTCCTCAGACGAACGAGGTCAAGCAGTTATTCGACGCGCGCGTGTTCCGGCGAGCCACGCGAGCGCGGCCAGGACCCCGTAGGCGCCGGCCAGCCGCGCCGGCATCGCCGAGTGCGCCGCCCACGGCCAGAAGAGCGCGCCCGTGGCGAGCGGCGAATGGATCGCGCCGAAGAGCGCGGCGAGGCTCGCAACAACGAAGAGGACCCCGGCCGTCCCCAGTCGGCCGTCGATGATCGACGCCAGCGCCCATCCCCAGAGAACCGCGGTCAGGATGAACCCATTGCCGAGGAGGAGGAGGGCCTGGTAGCCGAGCGCGGCCTCACCGCCGAGGGCAGCCGGCGAGGCGCCCAGCGCCGAGAAGAGCGTTCCCGTTTCGATCAGCACGACGGCGGCCGCTACCGGCACGAACGTGAGCGCGACCGCGGCGCCGTGCCGTTGCGGGGTCGCGAGGAATCCCTGAGCCGTGATCTCGAGCCCGATGAAGACCAGAATGGGCGCGATCGCCGCTTCGGGCAGCACCGCGACCAGGACCGACAGGACGCCCGCCGCCGCGCCCACGCCGATCACGATGCCGGTCGCCAGCGTGTACCCGGCGCGGGCGCCCATCGCCTTGTACGCGGGGTGGCCGATGTAGGGCGTGTTCTGGACGACCCCGCCACAGCATCCGGCGAGGATCGTCGCCGCGGCCTCGGTCAGCAGGATGTCACGCGTGCGATATTCGTCGCCGGCCGCCGCCGCGCTCTCGGTGTTGTCGATTCCTCCGATGGTCGTGACGAGCGCGAATGGCAGCGCGATCGACAGATACGGAAGCGTCGCCGAGAGCGCGTCAATCCAGCCGAGCGTCGGCCACGGCAGCGCCGCGCGGAGCGGTCCGGCGGCGATCATGGCGCCCGGGCCGAGGTCGAGCCAGGCGCGGCCCCAGAAGATCAGCGTGCCCGCGAGCGCCGAGGCGAGCGCGCCCGGAAGTCCGAACGGCATGCGCACGCGCCCGAAGAGCGCCAGCAGCAGGACGATGAGGGCGACGAGGCCGACCGGCGGATCGCGCATGATCTTGAGCGTCGCGAGGAACGCGATTAGCAAGATCGCGATTCCGGCGATGGAGCCGAGCAGCGCCGCACGCGGGACGACGCGGCGCGCCCAGTCGCCTCCGAACGCGAGCCCCAGCTTGGCCACGCCGATTGCGACCGTCGCCGCCATGCCCACCTGCCATGCCAGGACCGGATCACCCGTCGCGAGCATCACCGGTCCGAGCACGCCGAAGACCATCGCGAACAAGGTCGGCGTGTCGATGCCGAACGGCATCGCAGTGACGTCCCCGCGTCCGGTCCGGCGCATGAGCCGTACGGCGAGCCAGGTATAAGCGAGGTCTCCGGCCAGTACGCCGAGGGCGGTGCCGGGAACCATCCGCTGCAGGACGAGGTCGGCCGGGAACTTGAAGACGCCAATCAGAAGGGACGCGAGGATGACGAGCTGGGTGACGTTGTCGAGGGCGAGGCCGAGGAAGCCGTTGAGGTCCCCGGCTCGCACCCAGCGCGGGCGCGAGCTAGCCGGATCGGGCGTCGGCTACTCCCTGATCGATGACCTCGCGGGCCAGCGTCCGCGTGCGCTCGGCCAGCCGGCTGCACCAGACGAGGCTCCCGCGATTGTCCGCGACCTCACGGAAGGCGAGCTCGATGGGCGCTCCGAGATGGCGGCCGAACCGCAATCGCGCGCCGTAGGACGTCCCTTCCCGATGGTCGTCGTCCTCGAACGCGACTTCGACGCGCGGGTCGACCCGCTTGGCGTGGGCGGTCAGGAAGTTCCAGAGCCA
>Ga0111538_10006116_pt1 | contig 16336 bp, 7 predicted proteins | sample SoiMethybrSBSTD1_FD_79669 | JGI IMG/M metagenome (GOLD analysis project Ga0111538, IMG submission 79669) | Bulk soil microbial communities from a Populus tree surrounding site in Tennessee, USA - Soil MetaG P. TD hybrid SBSTD1 (version 2)... | ecosystem: Environmental > Terrestrial > Soil > Tree...
GCGCTGCTGCCCACCGACTTCGACAACCACCGCGACATGGACCTGGTGGTGGCCGGCGACGGGCCGCTGCGCCTCTTCCAGAATCGCCGTGACGGAACCTTCCGCGAGGCGGCGGCCGAGGTGGGGCTGGGCCGGGCCGCGCGCTTCCGCGCCGCCACCGCGGCCGACGTGAACAAGGACGGCTTCACCGACTTCTTCTTCGGCCCGGAGGAGGGGGTGGGCGCGCTGTTCCTGAGCGACGGCCGCGGCCGCTTCACCGCCGCCGACGCGCCGGCCGCCGCGGGCAACGCGCGCCAGGCCCTGCTGCTCGACTACGACGCCGACGGCCTGCTCGACCTGGTGGTGCTGGCCGCGGACGGCCTGCACGTGGTGCGCAACGCGGGCGGCGGGCGCTGGGTGGACGCCACCCCCAGCGCCATCGGGCCCGCCCTGCGGGCCGAGAAGTTCGCGGCCTTCGCCGCCGGCGACCTCGACGGCGACGGCGACACCGACCTCGTGGCCCGCGACGCCAGGGGCGCTCTGCGAGTGCTGCAGAACGGCGGCGGCGGCAACCACGCGCTGCGCGTGGCCCTCACCGGCCTGGCCAGCAACCGCGGCGGCGTGGGCGCGAAGATCGAGATGCGCGCGGGCAGCCTGCGCCAGAAGCTGGAGACCTCGGCCGTCACGCCGCCCATCGCCCCCGCCGACGTGGTCTTCGGCCTGGGTCCGCGGCTGCAGGCCGACGCCGTGCGCGTGATCTGGCCCTCGGGCACGCTGCAGGCCGAGCTCACCCCCACCGCCGCGCTGGCGGTGAAGGAGCTGGACCGCAAGCCCTCGTCCTGCCCCTTCCTCTACGCCTGGAACGGCCGCTCCTTCGGCTTCATCACCGACTTCATGGGCGGCGGCGAGATGGGCAACCAGGAAGAGCCGGGCCACTTCAACCATCCCGACCCCGACGAATACGTGCGCCTGCGCGACGACCAGCTGGTGGCCCGCGACGGCCGCTACGAGCTGCGCGTCACCAACGAGCTGGAGGAGGCGCTGTTCGTGGACCGGCTGGCCCTGCTGGCCGTCGACCATCCGGACGGCGTGGAGGTCTATCCCGACGAGGGCCTCCTCTCCGCGCCGCGCGGCTTCGGCCTGCGGGCGGTGCGCGGCGTGCACCCGGTGGCGTCGGCCCGCGACGACACCGGCCGCGACCAGGCGGCCGCGCTGCGCGCGGTGGACCGCGTTTTCGCCGACGGCTTTCCGCTGCAACGCATCCGCGGCTACGCGCGGGAGCACGCCCTGGTGCTCGACCTGGGAGAAGGAGCCGGCGACGACACGGTGCTGCTCCTCACGGGCTGGACGGACTACGCCTTCTCCAGCGACAACATCGCCGCCGCCCAGGCCGGGCTGGGCACGGTGGTGCCCCGGCTGGAGGTGGAGGACGCGCAGGGCCGCTGGCAGCCGGCGCGCGAGGAGATCGGCTTCCCGGTGGGCCGGCCGCAGACCGTGCTGGTGCCGCTCCAGGGGCTCTGGCGCGGGCCCTCGCGGCGCGTGCGCATCGTGACCAGCCTGCGCGTGTACTGGGACCAGGCGGCGGTGGGCACCGCCGCGCCGGTGCCCGGTGAGCCGCGGCGCCTGGAGCCGGCGCGGGCCGACCTGAGCGAGCGCGGCTTCTCGGCGCCCGTGCTGCGCGGCCGCGAGACCCCCGACTCGCCCTTCGACTACGACTACGCGCGCGTGTCGGCCACGTCGCCCTGGAAGCAGTTCCCCGGCCGCTACACGCGCACGGGGGACGTGCGCGAGCTGCTGGGCGCGGTGGACGACGTGTTCGTGGTCTCCCGCCCGGGGGACGAGATCGCGCTCGCCTTCGAGGCGGCGGCGCTGCCGCCGCTGCCCGCCGGATGGCGGCGCACGTTCCTGCTCCACGCCGACGGATTCAGCAAGGAGATGGACCCCAACTCGGCCAGCCCGGTGGTGCTCGACCCGCTGCCCTTCCACGGCATGCCCCGCTACCCGTACGCGGCGCCGGTCGCCTTCCCCTGGACGCCGGAGCGGCAGGCGCTGGTGGAGCGCTACAACACGCGCGTGGTGCGCGCGCCCATGGCCGGGCTGGAGCTCACGCCCGGCGCGGGAGGCACGCCATGACGCCGCTGCGCTATTCCGCCGCCGCCTGCCAGACCGATCATCCCAACCCCATCGACCGCGGCCAGATGCGCGCCAACACCGAGCGCATGTTGTCGATGATCGACTCCGCGCTGGGCGGGGCGGCGCCCTTCCTGCCCGTGCGCCTGGTGGTGTTCCCCGAGTTCGCGCACGCGGCGCCCGTGTTCGCCACCGCGGCCGAGCTGATCGAGAAGCTGGCCGTGCCCATCCCCAACGAGCACACCGACCGCATCGTGAAGAAGGCGAAGGAGCACGGCATCTACGTGCAGACGGGCTCCATGCTGGAGCAGGACCCCAGGTGGCCGGGCGTCGTCTTCAACGCCACCTGCCTCGTCGGCCCCTCCGGCATCCTGTACAAGTACCGCAAGGTCAACCCGTGGATCCCGTACGAGGTCCACGCCAGCCCGCACGACCTGCCCGGCTACGACGAGCCGCTCTTCCCGGTGGCGGACACGGAGATCGGCAAGCTCGGGTGCGCGATCTGCTACGACTGGATCTTCCCCGAGGCCATCCGCCAGCTGGCCGTCAACGGGGCCGAGGTCCTCATCCGCGTCTCGGCCTACATGGACCCCTGGGGCGCCACCGAGCCCATGGACTGGTGGACGGTCGTGAACCGCTGCCGGGCCCTCGAGAACATGAGCTACGTGGTGGCGGCCAACCAGGGCGCCAGCCTGCGCCACTACCCGCCCTACTCGTGGCCGGGCGGGAGCCAGGTGGTCGACTTCGACGGACGCCTGCTGGCCCAGGCCTCGCCGGGGCCGGGCGAGCGCATCGTCACCGCCCCCATCGACATCACCGCCCTGCGCCACGAGCGGGCCACGCGCGTGGGCCATCACCTGCTGGCCCACCTGCGCACCGAGGCCTACCCGGGCTACGGGCGCCATGTCTACCCTCCGCGGACCGAAGACGGCGTCCCTCCGGGTGCGCTCTCCTACGAGCGCAACGTTGCGCTGATCCAGGAGAGCAAGCGCAAGATATAGCCCCCGGCGGAATGCCCGGGGTCCCTCCCGCGTAATCGAACCTGGAGCCATGGCATCGGCTCCGACGTCCAACTCCGCACAAGGAGGTTGCATGCCGATGCTCGCTCTGGCCGTGCTGCTCATGCAGGGGCCTTCCGCTCCTGCCCGCTCCGCCGACGGCTGGGTGGTGCTGCCGGTGGCGGACTACCAGGCCCTGCGGGCCAAGGCCTACCCGCCCGTCCTCGACCCCGAGCCGCCGCCCGTGGCCTCGGTGGTCACGCGGGTGGACTACGACCTCAAGGTGGTGGGCGACTCGGCGGTGGGCGAGGCGCGGCTCACGGTGGACGTGCTGCGCGAGGGCTGGGTGGAGATCGGCGTGCCCGGCGGCCTGCTGGTGCGCGAGGCCCGGCTCGACGGGCGGCCGGTGTCGCTGGTCGACCAGGCCAGCAGCGGCCGCGGGGCGCCGCACATCCTCCTCTCGCGGCTGGGCCGCTCGGTGATCACGCTGGAGGTGGCCGCACGTGTCGTGGCCGCGGGCGGGGCGGAGACGCTCACACTGCCCCCGCCCGGGGCCGCGCTCTCGCGCCTCGCGCTGACCGTGCCGCGGCAGGGCGTGGACGTGAGCCTGGCCGGCGGCTTCCTGGCCGAGAAGGCGGACGCGCCGGGGGCCACGCGCGTGGTGGCGCATGGCCGCGCGGGCGAGGCCCTGGTGCTGGCCTGGCGGCGCAAGGTGGAGGAGCCGCGGGTGGCCCAGGCGCTGCGCCTGCGCGGCAGCGTGGTCCAGCTCGTGAGCCTGGGCGAAGACGGCGCCCAGGTGAGCGCGGACGTGGGCCTGGAGGTGGTGCAGGGCGTGGCCACCGCGGCCAGCGTGGCCCTGCCCGAGGGGCTGGTGGTCAACGAGGTCTCGGGGGCCATGGTGGCGGAGTGGGACGCGCAGCCGGGCACGCTGCGCGTGCGCTTCCTGGAGCCCGTGGCCACGCGCGTCACGTTCCGGGTGGTGGGAGAGGCGCGCCCGCCGCGCGAGGGGCTGGTGGCGGTGCCGCTCCTGCGCCTGCCCGCGGCCGAGCGCGAGACGGGCGGGGTGGCGGTGGAGGTGGCGGGCTCGGGCGAGATCAACGGCCAGCAGCCCAAGGGCCTCGATCCCGCCGACGCGTCCGACCTGGGCGGGCCGGTGGCCGGGCGCGACGCGCCCTCGCTGGTGGCCTTCCGCTTCCGTCCCCAGGACGGCAAGGGCGAGCGCGCGCTGTCGGTGACGGTGGCCCGCTACACGCCGGAGGCCGTGCTGGTGGCCAACGTGGAGGAGGCGCGCTACCAGGCGCTGCTCTCCGAGGACGGCAAGGCGCTGGTGCGCGCGCGCTACGCCGTCCGCAACAACCAGCGCAGCTTCCTGGCCCTGCGCCTGCCCGAGCAGGCCCTGCTCTGGAGCGCGTCGGTGTCGGGCAAGCCCACGCGGCCCGGCCGCTCGGCCGAGGGGGCGCTGCTGCTGCCGCTGGAGAAGGGACGGGCGGGCGCGGAGGCGCCCGCGTTCGCGGTGGAGGTGGTCTACCTCGACCGCGCGCCGGCCTGGGCCGGCAAGGGGCATGCCCAGGTCACGCTGCCGGCCGTGGACCTGCCGGTGTCGCGCACCGGCTTCGTGCTGCACCACTCGCCCCGCTTCAAGGTCACGCCCGACACGGGCGCCTTCCGCGTGGAGGCCTACGAAGACCCGCAGTCGCCGGCACTGGCGCCCGCGCCGCCGCCACCGCCGCCGCCGCCGATGGCCGCGCCCGTCGAGCAATCGGGCGTGCAGTCGGGTGTGGAGTTGGGTGAGAAGACGAAGGACGAGCGGCAGGAGTCCGGCGCCGACGAGGGCCAGAAGCTGGTCGAGCGGTTCCAGAAGGAGGGCCGCGTGGCCCGCGTGACGGGCGCGCTGCCCGTGCAGGTGCCCTTCCCGTCGGTGGGGCCGTCGGTGTTCCTGGTGTCCGAGCTGACGGCCGAGGGGCAGGCGCCCTCGATCGGCGTGACCTACGCGCAGACCGCGAAGGGAGGCGGCAAGTGAGCGGGAGACGGGCGACGCTGACGCTGCTGGCCTTGATGGCCCTGCCGGCCCTGGCCGACGAGCGGCCGGCTCCGGTCCCGGGCACGGTGACGCTGCCGCTGGCCGATTACGACCGGCTGATCGAGCGGGCCGCACATCCTCCCAAGCCGGTCCTGCTGCCGCCGGTGGCGGCCGTGCTGGCCCGGGCCGACATCCACCTGAAGGCTTCGGCCACGGACGTGCGGGGCACGCTGACGCTGGAGGGCGAGGTGCTGCGCACCGGGCCCACGCTGATCCCGCTGCTGGCCGGATCCACCGTGCTCGACGCCCGCCTGGCCGGCAAGCCGCTGCCGCTCACCAGCGACGGCGCGGCCACGGGCGCGCTGGTCACCGGGCCCGGCCCCTTCTCCATCCAGCTCGAGTGGGGCGCGGGCATCACGCAGGAGCCGGGCCAGGCCTCGTTCACGCTGCCCACGCCGGCCGCGGGCAGCGTGAGGGTCACGCTCGAGGTGCCCGGCGGCGCGGCCGACGTGCGCGTGCAGCCGGGCCTGGTGACCCAGCGCTCCTCGGCCGGCGGGCGCACGCTGGTGGAGGCCACGCTCGATCCCGGCGGCCTGGCCCGCTTCTCCTGGTCGGCCCGCGAGACCACGGCCCCCGTGGTGCGCGAGTCGCGTTTCCTCTCCGACGTGAAGTCGCTGCTGACGGTGGGGGAGGCCGACCTGCGCCTGGCCGCGCTGCTCGACCTCAGCGTGATCCAGGGCGAGCCCGGCCGCTTCGTGGTGAAGCTGCCGCCCCACTTCGAGGTGACGAGCGTCTCGGGGGCCAGCCTGGACAAGACGGAGGAGGCGCCGGGCACGCTCATCCTGCCGGTGCGCGACGCGGCCCGCCGCCGCCACCAGTTCCTGGTCACCCTGGAGCGGTCCAGCACCGGCGGCTCCTTCGCCGCCGACGCCGAGCTGCCGGCGGTGGAGGGCGCGCAGCGCGAGACGGGCGAGGTGGCCGTGGAGGGCCTGGGCACGCTGGAGCTGACGGCCACCGAGGGCGACGGCGTGCGCCGCATCGACGTGCGCGAGACGGCGCCCGCCCTGCGCGCGCTGGCCCGCGAGGCCCTGCTGGCCGCCTTCCGCTACCAGAAGAAGCCGGAGGCCCCGGCGCGGGTGGCCCTGGACGTGAAGCGCTACCCGAGCACGCCCGTGCTGGCCGCGCTGGCCGAGCGGGCGGTGGTGACCACGCTCTCCACCACCGAGGGCCGCACGCTGACCGAGGTGACGCTGACCGTGCGCAACCACGCGCAGCCCTTCCTCAAGGTGGGCCTGCCCGAGGGGGCCACGCTGCTCACGGCCGAGGTGGCCGGTGAAAGCGTGAAGCCGGTCAAGGGCGAGGGGGGCACGCGCGTGCCGCTGCTGCGGGCCGGCTTCCGGCCCGAGGGCCCCTACGCCGTCTCCTTCGTCTACGTGCAGCCGGGCACGCCCTTCGCCAAGCGCGGCCAGGCCCGCCTGGCCGTGCCGCGCATGGACGTGCCCATCAGCGTGATGGAGTGGGAGCTGTTCCTGCCCGACCGCTACCGCGTGAAGGGGTTCGACGGGCAGGCCCTGGCCGCCAACCTCATGCCGGCCGTCTTCATCGAGACCACGACCGGAGGGCGCGGCTACCTCGCCAACGGCCGCCTGGACGGGTCCGCCCTGGGGGCCTCCCTGGGCGACGACACCGGCCCGCGGGGGACGGGGCAGGTGCAGGGCCGTGTCACCGACCCCACCGGACAGACGCTGCCGGGCGCGACCATCACGCTCTCCGGCCCCGGCATCTCCCGCTACACCATGTCCGACGGCAACGGCGAGTTCATCATCGACGGCGTGCCCCGCGGCGCGCTGCGGCTGAACGTGGAGATGGCCGGCTTCAGCACGGTGAGCCAGCCCTTCACACTGCGCGAGGGCGACGCGGTGCGCTTCGACACGGTCCTCAAGGTGGCCAGCGTGGCCGAAGAGGTCTCGGTGGTCGCGGAGCCGCAGCGGGTGCGCAAGGTGGAGAAGGCCGCCGCCAACGCCCCCCTGGTCTTCTCGCCCTCCTCCAACGTGGCCAACCTGCAGCGCCGCGTGGCCGGCGTGCTGCCGGTGCGCATGGACATCCCGCACGCCGGCGTGTCGTACCGCTTCGTGCGCCCGCTGGTGGTGGACGAGGAGACGGCCGTGAGCTTCAGCTACAAGGCGCGGTAGCGCGCTCAGCCGATGGGCGGGCCGGCGGGGACGGGCTCGGGCTCCGCCGGCTTGAGGTTCGGGTACGGCCGGGCGAGGAAGCGCTCGATCTCCTGGCGCAGGGCCGTGCGCTGGCGGACGCGGCTGGTGGGAGCGCGCAGGTCTTCGGCCAGGCGGCGCAGGGCGCCCTCCGCCTGGGCGCGGACCTCGAGCGACGGCGCGTTTTCGGCCAGGCCGCGCAGGCGCTGGACCACCACGCGCTGGACCTCGCGCTGGATGGCGGCCGGCATCTCCCGGGCGGGCTCCGGGCCGAACGCGCGCGCCACCACCGCGCGCAGGACCTCGTCCAGCGACGGCACGTCCGCGCTCTCGGCGTGGTGCTGCACCAGGCGCGCCGCCCGCTGGGGGTTGAGGAGGGCCGCGATGGCGACGTCGGCCGCATTGGCCGCCGCGGCCAGCGGGTCGAAGCCAACGCCGGTGCGGCTGGGGAAGTACTCGGCGATGCCGCCCTCGAAGCCGTCGGCGCGCGGCGGGATGAGGGCCAGCACAGCCGGGGGCACGGCCAGGAACGCCGGATCGACGCAGTCGAGGATGGCGGCCAGCGCCGTGCGCTGCCGCGGGCCCGGCACCAGCGACCGCACGGCGGCGGGCGCGCTTTCGCCGCCGTCCCGCACCGCGTAGCTGAAGTCGAGCCCGCCGACCAGCTTGGCCGCGGCCTCCAGCTGGTAGCGGTGGTGGAGGTAGAGCGGGAGGAGGCGCGCCTCCAGCAGGCTCCGCGGCTCGCCGTCGGGCTGGCTGGCGGGGCCGAAGTGGGCGAGGCCCAGCCGCCGCACGTCCATCTCGTGGCGCAGCGACGCCACCGCGTCGGGGCCGTTGTCCCACACGCTGGCGAAGGCGTGGGCGGTGCCGGCCTCGCGTGCGTCCGCGTCCTTCACGTAGCGCAGGCCGCGCGCCAGGCCGTCGCGCACGATCTGGCGCAGCCCGGCCGCCTCGTCGGTGCCGGGCGGGAACTGCGTGTACGCGTAGGCGACCGCGAAGCGGTCGAAGGCGCCGACGCCCTTCGTGTAGGCATCGTGGAAGTCGAGACGGCCGTCGCGGATGTGCACCAGCGGGGCCGGGTAGTCCATGACCGACGCCCGGTCCTGGCTGCTGGCCGCGAAGTTGTGCGCGAAGCCGAGCGTGTGGCCGACCTCGTGGGCGGCCAGCTGACGCAGCCGGTCCAGCGCCAGCTGGGCGGGGTCGCCCTGGCCGGCCCAGGCCGCGACGTCGGGGCCGTCGTCCCATGGGCTCCGCAGTCCGGCGGCGATCAGGTGGTCCTGGCGCACGCGCAGCGAGCCCAGCGTCACGTTGCCCTTGATGATCTCGCCCGTGCGCGGATCGGTGACGGACGAGCCGTACGACCAGCCGCGCGTGGAGCGGTGGACCCACTGGATGACGTTGTAGCGGACGTCCATGGGGTCGGCCCCCTCCGGCAGCAGGCGCACCTCGAAGGCGTTCCTGAACCCCGCGGCCTCGAAGGCGGCGGCCCACCAGGACGCGCCGTCCAGGAGCGCCCCGCGGATGGGCTCGGGCGCGCCGGGATCGAGGTAGTAGACGATCGGCTTCACGGCCTCGGAGACGGCCGCCGCCGGGTCCTTCTTCTGCAGGCGGTGGCGGTTCACCCAGCGCTTCACCAGGGGGCCGGTGAAGGGCGAGGCGTAGTCGTACACCTCGTCGAAGTTGACGCCCACGCGGGGATCGAACGCGCGCGGCGTGTAGCCGGGCTCGGGCAGGGCCACGAAGCTGTGGCGCACGCGCACGGTCACCGCCGCCGGCGTGGGCGTCACCGAAGCCACCAGGGGGCCGGCCGGACCGCGCGTGGCGAACGTGAGGTCGGCCTCGGCCTCGCTGTTGCGGGGGAAGGCGCGGCAGAAGCCGGGATCGAGCGCGCTGCGCGACTCGTCCAGCGCGTAGTCGCCCTGCCCGGCCTCGCGCAGCCGGGCCGCGATGCCGTGCGCGTCCGACAGGATCAGCGTCGTGACGTCGACCATCACCCGGCCGTCCCCTTCGGCCGCCACCTTGCCGCCCCAGAGGACGGAGCGCGCGAAGCTGCTGGAGACCGCCTGCTCCTCGGCCGGCGCTCCCTGGAGCGCGCGGAAGCGCGGGTTGTGCTGCACCAGCAGCACCGTCGGCCCGCGGCGCTCGAAGGAGACGAGGCGCGTCGGCCCCAGCTGCCCGCGGTCGAGGCCCACCGGGTTGGAGCCCAGGCCATAGGTCAGCGTGGTCTGGTGGAGGAGCTGCTCGCCCGGCCGCACCACCGCGAACAGCCGGCCCGCGACCGCGTCCCAGTAGAGGTCGAGGAAGCCGGGCCGGCGCTCGAGAAGGGCGGCCTTCTCGGCGATGGCCAGCGGGGCGGCCGGCGTGTCCTTCTCCGCCGCCGTGGCCACGGCCGTGGCGGGGACCAGGGCGGCCAGGGCGAACAGGAGCGGTCTCACGGCATCGGCTGGGCGCATGGTTGGCTATGAGGCCACAACGCCCCGCCCCGTGGCAATGTCCCGGCCGGGCTGCCGCCACCCGGCCCGCTGGCCGAGAAACGTTTTCGCGGGTTCCGCCATCAGGGAGGAAAGGTGGTGGAGCCCATGCGATCGATCCTGGCCTTGAGTGTCGTGGTATGCGCCGCCGGGGCCTCCCTGGCCGCGGCGGAGGTGAAGAAGCGCGGGGCCTGCGAGCCCGTGTTGTGCCAGAAGACGGCCATCGAGGTCCGCTGGCCGGTGGGCACGGACCCCGAGCATCCGACGGCGGAGGTTCCGCCCAAGGAGAGCACGCTGGGGGTGGGCCGCATCCGGGTGGACGGGGCGGCCGACCGCTTGACGCTGGAGAAGGCGGTGCGTGAGCTGACCGCCAAGCGGGACAGCAAGAAGAAGGACCGCCCGGCCGTGTGCGCGGGTGGCAGCACCTGCACCTGCCTCTTCACCGGGAAGGCCGATGAAGGCCAATGGGAGACGAAGACCCTGACCGTCACGTTCGAGTCCCAGGGCGTGCGGGTGACCGCCAGCTACGACTACGAGATCCGGCCCGTCATCCGCAACGGTGTCTGTGCCGACCTCTCCTGACCAGGCGCGCAAATGAAAACGGCCGGCGGGAGCGTCCCCGCCGGCCGTTGGCACGTCTGCGGCGGTGCTACTGCCGCGTGATGCGCACGTCGTCCACGGCCGCCTCGATGAGCGAGGCCGTGGCGGCGTCGGCCGCCTCGATGCGGATGCGCACGGTCTGGCCGGCGAAGGCGCTGATGTTGGCCGTGCCGGTGGCGAAGACCGCGGCGTCGTTGGTGGCCGCGCCCAGCTCCTGCAGGACCACGGTGGTGCTGCTGCCCACCACCGAGACGCGGAAGAAGTCCGCGCTGGTCGAGTTGTTCAGGTGCGCGAAGTAATAGCGGAAGGTCAGGGTCAGCGTGCCCGTGGCCGGCAGGGCGATGGCGGGCGAGGTGATCGACGTCGTGCCGCCGTCCACGTCGTTGACGCCGGCGGAGGCCCCGGCCAGGCGGGCCGTCACCAGGTCGTTGGTGCCGCTGGTGGTGGTGCCGAGCTGCGTGGTGATGCCGCCCGAGGTGGTCTGCTCCGGATCGCCCCGCTCCCACTGTCCGGTGGTCGCGGTGTCGGTGCCGTTCGCGTTGGTGGTCCAGCCCAGGCTGGTCTCGAAGGTGTCCTCGAAGACGACGTTGGAGGCGCCGCCCACGACGGCGGTCATGGCCTGGGTGTGGCTCAACGCGCCGGAGACGCCCTGCACGTTGAAGTTGGTGGTGCCCGCGCCGGCGCTGGGGGCGGACAGGGTCAGGGTGCTGGCGGCGCTGCCGTTGGCGGGCGGCGTCACCGAGGTGGGCGCGAAGGCGCAGGAGAGGCCGGCGGCCAGCCCGGTGCAGCTGAGCGAGACCGCGCTGTTGAACCCGTTCACGGAGGCCACGGTGCAGGTGCTGGTGGCGCTGCCGCCCTGGGCCACGTTGAGGGTGGTCGGGGTGCAGCTCACGCTGAAGTCGGGCGTGGCCGTGGCGTTTGGCGTCACGATGGCGCAGTTGCTGGCGCGGCCGAAGCAGGCGTTGGACGCGCCGGCGGCGACGATGTTGTACGCGTAGGGCCGCCCGTTGGCCAGCTGGCCGGTGGCGCCCGTGGCCGCGCCCGTGCCGTCGGTGAAGGTGGTGCCGGTGACCTCGGCGATCTTGGTCTTGCCGAAGTTGCAGCCGGCGAAGCCTTCGCTGCGGAACACCTGGTAGCGGGTGGCGCCGGCCACGCCGGTCCAGCTCAGGCCGGCGGTGAAGTTGCCGCCGGTGCCCGTGAGGGTGGGCGCGGCCGTGGGGCCGCCGCTGCAGCCGCTGTTCACCGGGGCGGGGGTGCTGCAGGCGATGCCGTGCCGGTTGAAGGCGTTGAAGAGGGCGGTCATGTGCGGCGTGCCGTCGTTCATGTTGCCGTTGTCGTCGTCGGCGGCCAGCCACTGCATGTAGCCATTGGTGGATCCGCAGCCGGTGGCGGTGCCGCCGCACGTGCAGGAGTGCCAGGAGCCGATGTTGCCGCTGCCCTGGAAGAAGAGGCGGTTGGCCACGATGAAGGCCGTCTGGGAGTCGAGGCCGAACGGCGCCGCCTGCAGGTCCACGGCCGCGAAGTCCCAGGCCGCCTGGCGGGCGGGCGCCGCCGCGCAGTGGACCTGCCGTCCGCAGGGCCCGCTGCCCGTGAGGCAGGAGGTGCAGACGAAGCCGAGGGGCGTGTCCGCGCTGTTCGGCGTGTGCTTCCGGAAGTCGGCGTCGCGCACGCCCGAGCAGTCGGTGTCGCAGTGGGCCGCGCCCTGCTGGGCCTCGTTCGTGTTGGGGCCGGTCCCGTCGGCGGTGTTGCCGCAGCCGCTGCTGCCGGTCTGCCGGAAGCCGAAGCCGACGCAGGACGCCTGCAGGCGGTAGATGGCCGCGATGTCGCCGTAGGCCTCGCTGGAGTTGGAGAGCGCGCCGCCGGCGTCGTTGTCGTCGAGGCCGTGGCCCCACTCGTGGTCGAACACGGCCGCGATCTCGCCCGTGTTCCGGCAGCCGCCGCCGGAGCGGTAGAAGTTCACGGTGCTGCCGTTCCAGAAGGCGTTGCAGGTGTTGTTGATGTTCACGTTGGTGGTGAGGCGCTGGCCGAGCCAGGTGTTGTTGGGCAGCCAGCCGCGGGCCTGCTCCTGCAGCTTGTTGAGCTCGTAGAAGGCGGAGCGGGAGGCGGGCGTGTTGCCGGCCCCGCCGCCCGTGCCCACCGTGCAGTCGTGCTGGTTGTTGACGCCGCCCAGCGCGATGTTGCCGGTGGAGGAAGTGGCGCTGATGGCGCCGCAGGTGTCCACGATGTCCACGAAGCGGCCGGTCAAGGTCGTGGTCACGTTGCCACTGGTCCAGTTCAGGATGCCGGCGCCGTTCGTGAAGTTGTTGGGCGAGGCGAGGCCCGTGTCCGCAAACGGCATGGGCGAGTTGAGCTGCATCAGGCCGCACTGGGGGTTGTTGTTGCAGATGCCGGTGTCGGTCAGCGGGTAGATGCCGCCCGTGAACTGGCGCTCCACGTAGTGGTTGATGTCCTCCATGGCCAGCACTTCGCCGTTGTGGGCGTCGACACTCACCTGCCAGCGCGCACCTTCGCCGGCACGCTGGAACACGAAGCTCCAGGCCAGGCGGTGTCCGTACCCGCTGCCGATGTCGGCCGCGAAGCCCTCTCCCTTCTGGAACTGGGCGGGCGCGAAGGGGATGACTTCCAGGGCGGCCGGCTGCAGGACCACGTCTTCCGGCGAGGGGCCGTCGGCGAAGGCGAAGCCGGCCTGCAGGGCCGCTTCGGCCGTGAGGTCGGGCACCGCGCTGAGGTCGCGCACGTTGCCCCAGGTCTCGGTGCCCACCAGCACCAGGTTGCCATGGCTGATGGTGGCCACCAGCTGGCCGTGGCGCACGGGCAGGCCCTGGTAGGCCTGCGGGAAGCGGACCTGCCAGAGCTCTTCCGTCACCTGGCTGACCCGCGGCTGCCCGAGCTGGGCCATGTCGATGCCGAGGAGGGCGGCGTGCCGGCGCAGGAAGCGGCGCACGGCCTGTTCGACGCCCAGGGCGTCGGCGGGCTTGCCGGCCAGGGTGTTCCCGAAGCCGTCGCCCGGGATGAGCGGATAGGCGCCGAGGATGTTCGTGGCCGCGCCGGAGCGCGGGTCGATCCAGACCTTCACGTCGCTCGGGTTGGCCCAGCCGCTGCGCGCATCGGCGGCGAAGCCGTCCCAGGCCGCGCGGTTGGGCAGGCGGCCCAGCACGTCTTCCAGGGGGAGTTGCGACGAGCTGATGTAGAGGTCGGGCTTGAAGAAGGCCTTCTGGTCCAGCGGGGCCGGGTTCTGCTTGGGCTCGGCCGCCTGGGCGGCCGAGCCCACTAAGCCGAGTGCTACCGCCAACAGCAGTCGCGTGCGTCGCGAGGAGGGATTGTTTCGCGGCATGCGTGCTCCAGTCTTCATTGAAGGCCCGCGGCTTGGCCACGGGCCAAGGGTCAAGGCACACCATCCACCGCCGGGGTTACCCCCAGAACAGGGGCGACAAAGTTGTAACCAGGGATGGCTGGATGAGGCGTTTAGCACGCCCGTCCGCGAGAGGTCAAGGAGAATCGTGCGCACCGAATGGATACACTCCAGGCGCGGCCACCTCCCTCCGGAGCGGTGATCCCCTCCTGGCCCTTTGGAGGGCTCCGTGAGAGTTGTCTCCTCCCTGGTGCTGGCGGCGGCGCTGGTCCAGCCGCTGTCCGCGGGCGATCTTCCCGACGTGAAGGCCCGGGGCACGCTGCGCGTGCTGGCCGTGGTGCGCAACCAGGCCGACGACTTCATGTCCACCGAGGCCGGCCACGGCTTCGACCGCGAGGTCCTCGAGGGCTTCTGCGCTCTGCACCACCTGAAGCTGGAGGTGATCACCCAGCGCAACTGGGGCGACCTCATCCCGGCCCTGCTGCAGGACAAGGGCGACGTGATCGCCGGCCGCTTCAACGTGACCGCCTCCCGCAAGGAGCAGATCGCGTTCACCAGCGAGGTGTTCCCCTCCCGCCACGTGGTGCTGACGCGCAAGCCGCACCGGGTGGTGAACACGCTGGAGGAGCTGCGCGAGGAGAAGGTCGGCACCGTGCAGGGCACCAGCATGGCGGAGGTGGTGGCGGCGGCCGGAGTGCCCGCCGCGCGCGTGAACGACACCATCGTCACCGGCACCCTGCCCGACGCCCTGCGCGACGGTCGCGTGAGCGCGGTGGTGCTGGGCATCGAAAACGCCATCACCGCCCAGCGCCGCGATCCCGAGCTGCAGCTGGGCACCTTCGTGGGCCCGCCCAGCTCGCTCTCCTACGGCCTGCGCAAGGAGGACACGGCCCTGCTGGCCGCGCTCAGCGAATACGTGGCCAACATGCGGCGCGCGCCCACCTGGAACCGGCTGGTCGTGAAGTATTTCGGCGCCTCGGCGCCGGAGGTGCTGCGCAAGGCCCGCGGCGAGGACGCGGCCGGCAACTGATCCGCGGCCCGCGCGGATCACGCTACACTCATCGCTCTTGCCCCTGGGTCACGACGAAGGAGAGGCGCCGCCGGCGGCGCCCCCGTCCGCGGGGCCCGACCCCACCCGCCCCACCGACAAGCCCTTCGAGGCCCTGACCGCCGGCCTGGAGGCCTCGGTGGCGGCGGAGATGGACGCGCAGATCACGCGCGCCTTCGGCCGCTACCTGAATCTGCGCTTCGTGGGCGCGGGCGGCATGGCCAACGTCTACCGGGCCGAAGATCCCGTGCTGGGCCGCACGGTGGCCCTCAAGCTCATCCGCGGATCCGATCCCGGCATGGCCGACCGCCTGCTGGCCGAGGCCAAGGCCCAGGCCCGCATCGAGCACGAAAACGTCTGCCACATCTACGAGGCCGGCATCCTGGAGGGGCGGGCCTACATCGTGATGCAGTACGTGGACGGCAGCACGCTGCAGGCCCTGGCCGACACCCTGGGCCTGGAGCAGAAGCTGCAGCTGATGAAGCAGGTGGCGGAGGGCGTCCACGCCGCCCACCGCGCGGGCCTCATCCACCGCGACCTGAAGCCCTCCAACATCATGGTGGAGACGACGCCCGAGGGCGAACGCGTGCCCTACGTGCTCGACTTCGGCCTGGCCCGCGAGGTGGCGGCGCCGGGCGTGACCATGAACGGCGTGGTGCTGGGCACGCCCTGGTACATGTCGCCCGAGCAGGCCCGGGGCGACTCGCGCGTCCTGGACCGGCGCACCGACGTCTACGCGCTGGGGGCCACGCTCTACGACCTCATCACGGGGCGGCCGCCCTACGACGGCGAGAGCAGCGTGAGCGTGCTGGTGCGCGTGCTGAGCGAGGACCCGGTGCCGCTGGCCGAGCGCGCGCCCGACGTGCCGGCCGACGTGCGCACCATCACCATGAAGTGCCTGGAGCGCGACCCGGCCCGGCGCTACGAGTCGGCGCGGGCCCTGGCCGACGACCTGGGCCGCTTCCTGGACGGCGAGCCCATCGCCGCCCGCGCGCTCGGCCTCTACCAGCGCCTGGCCCGGCGCGTGCGCAAGAACAAGACGGCGGTGGTGGCCAGCGCGCTGGCGCTGCTGGTGGCCCTCGTCTCCGGCGGCCTGGCCCTGCGGGCCTGGCTCAGCGCCAAGAGCCAGGCCGCCCTGGCCGCCGAGTTCGCGCAGGGCCTGCAGGACGTGAACTGGTTCATGCGTGCCGCCTACCTGGCCCCGGCCCACGACGTGAGCCGCGAGCGGGCGGTGGTGCTGGAGCGCCTGCGGGCCATGGAGGCGCGCATGAACACGCTGGGCAGCCTGGCCCAGGGGCCGGGCGAATATGCGCTCGGGCGCGGGAACCTCCTGCTGGGCAAGCCGGACGAGGCGCGCACGCACCTCGAGCGGGCCTGGGCCTCCGGGTTCCGCACCAGCGAGACCGCCTACGCGCTGGGCGAGACGCTGGGCCTCATCTACCGGCGCGAGCGCAACCTGGCCGACGGCATCGCCGTGAAGGCCGCGCGCGAGGCGCGCCAAGTGGAGATCCTCTCCACGCTGCGCGAC
>Ga0111538_10006117_pt1 | contig 16333 bp, 20 predicted proteins | sample SoiMethybrSBSTD1_FD_79669 | JGI IMG/M metagenome (GOLD analysis project Ga0111538, IMG submission 79669) | Bulk soil microbial communities from a Populus tree surrounding site in Tennessee, USA - Soil MetaG P. TD hybrid SBSTD1 (version 2)... | ecosystem: Environmental > Terrestrial > Soil >...
AGCGAATTGCCGACCGGAGCGCGGAAGATGTCGTCCAGCTCATCACCAGCTACAAGAGCCTCTTCCTTCACGCTCAACCTACTAGCGGTGAGGACGCGGAATACCGATCCATCGTTGTCGTTTTCAGCGATCTGCCTGCGAATCGTGCCAAGGATCTCTTGGGTCATGTCCTTCGACAACTTGCTGCGCCTTCGTACGCGGACGATGGACTCGTGCTGGGAGCGTTCTACGAAGGCAATGAAGGATCCGCGATTTACAACAAGGACTTCCACCCGTTCAGGTCGCCCGTTCCGTTCGTGTTGATCAGGCAGGCGGTCATCAGCGACTGGAAGTTCTTCATCGATGACAAGGAATGGCTCAACCTTTGGGCGCGTCGCTTTGGAGAGTCTGCAGTCGAGGCCCTTGCGGAGGAGCTGCGCCGCTTCCCTTGGCGCACGGCGCGCAACTAGACCGAGGAAGGGATCTTCAGCCATGGTTTTCAACGAGAAGGGGTCGACGCGGGTGCTTGGGTTGGCGGGAAGCCTGCGGGCAGGCTCGCTGAACAAGAAGCTTCTGCTGGCCGCGACTGGCCTGGCGCCGGCGGGTATGGAGATCGGAATCTTCGATCTCGGGAGCATTCCCCTCTACAACTTCGATGTGGAACAGGCGGGAGATCCGCCACCGGTCGCCGCATTCAAGGACGCCATCCATCGCGTGGATGGGCTCCTGATCGCGACGCTGGAGTACCAACATGGCGTTCCGGGCGTCCTCAAGAATGCGCTGGATTGGGCCTCGCGGCCCCCCGGAAAGTCGGTGCTTCAGGGAAAGCCGGTGGCGATCATGGGAGCGAGCCCGGGCTTCACGGGGACCGCGCGCGCTCAGACCCAGCTCCGCGAGTCCTTCACGTTTTCGCAGGCCTGTGCCGTCTTGCAGCCGGAGGTGATCGTAGGCCGCGCCCACGAGAAGTTCGACGGCGACGGCCGCCTCACGGACGCGACGACGATACAGCTCGTTCGCAAGCTTCTCGACGAACTCAATGAGCTTGTCGGGCTGCTGCGGCTCTCTCACTCCAAGCTGAACTCGCCCGCGGCTCCCTGAAGTCCATCGAGCCTAGTACTCAGACTCCGAGGTGCGCGAGAGTTCGTACGTAAGGGGATCCCATGGCGGGAACCGCCAGTACTGGTTGGCCGGCGACGAGTCCGCTAGGCTCGGAACATCGGCAGGGGACTCCACGGGTGAGTCAGGAATCGCTTTAGCTCCTGCTTGACGAGCCCCCCATGGAAGCCGGCATCAGGCCATTGCCTCTGCAACTCTTGCAGCCTGCTGCGGGGGATGCCGAAGCTCCGAAGCCCCAAGGTGACGTCGATCCAATCAGACTTCCGGAACGGCTCGACCAGCCAGTCGGCTCGGCCCCGGAACGGCGATATCTTGTGGTGCTCGAGAATCATGGTGGTGATTTCGGCGGTCCACTCGGCCTTTCCCACCCGGTCGAGATGGGCGCGAGCCAGCTCGATCGAGGGTTGCAGATAGTCGAACGTCTTATTCGTCCAGATGCCCATGTCGTGCAGCGCCGCGGCAATGGCGATCTTGTGCACGGTGTCGGGATCGCGAGGAGCGAAGGCGATGCACAGGTTCGCGACCCGATAGGCGTGATTCCTGTACGGGACCTCGTCGCGGCCCATGGCCGCGGCATGCTGCGCCAGCAGCTCATCGAGCTGGTGGATCGCCGTGAGCAATTCTGAACTCACTCTGCCGTGGCGAGCAGATCCTCACCCTCCACCTGCACGATCCTGGAACGCACGGGCCGGGTAGCCGGTCCGCGGATCACGGCGCCCGAAGTCACGTCGAACTGACTGCCGTGGCAGGGGCAGGTCACGGTCGTGCCTTCCAGCTGGCCCTTTCCAAGGGAGCACCCCCGATGCGTGCAGGTATCATCGATCGCGTATAGGTGTCCGTTCACATTCGCCACGCACACTTTGGTTCCCTCGACATCGAACACGTCCATGTGCCCCTCGGCGACATCCCCGGAGCCTGCAATTCGTATCATCATGATTCACCTCCCGGCCTAGCCGACGATGCCCCTGACGAACGCCAGCGCCTTCTCGGCGACCTCGCGCCATCTGTTGTCGATCGTGAGGGAGTGGCCCCGCCCCCTCATCTCGAGGAACTCGGTCATACCAGGATTCTTCTTCTGCTGGTCGTACGCCGCGTGGGCCATGGCCGGCGGAACCGATCAGCAGCGGCCCCCGTTCCGGGTTCGCAACATCGACTTGCGCCTCTGCCCACGGTCTCAGGCGTTCGCGCTCGCCTTCCATTGCATCAGACGCTCCGTGATCAAACCGGCGCGTTGCCGATCGTCCCGTCCGTCGACGATGCCCATGTCCTCGGCATTGGCGCGCACGTAAACGCCGGACGTCCGCGCGTTGAGTGCCGGGTCAGTATCCGAACGCGTTGTCCAGTAACCTGCCCCACGATCAGCAGACTCGAGCCGGATCTCTCCCGTCCCGTGCAACTCCGGTGCGTTCGCGTCCCGGGGCCGTTCGCCTTTCCAGTAGTAGAAAACGCCGGAGGGATCCCTCTTCTCCTTCACGGCTTCGCTCGAGTATCGCGCCGACAGGGTGCCATCCTCTTGCCATGACCGGCCGCTCACGTTCAGCACCCCGTCGCGATCTCGCGAGATCCGCAGGAGGCTTACGGCCGAAGGTTCCAAGATGCTGCGCTCCGTCTGGGATAGCTGCCACCACAGACCCTCGATCCGGGCTGCACGCCCCTCGTTCTCGATCGCCTTCCGGAGCTTCTCATTGACCACTCTCATCTCGGCAGCATTGATTGTTTCGCCGTAGCGCACGCACGTGAGACCGAGGAGATCGCTTGGAAGCTTGGAGCCGCTCGAATGAAGAATGAATGTTCGTCGCATTCCGAGGGCCGCACCGAAGAGACCTGCCTCGAAGACCACGTTGTCTCGCGGAGAAGCCTGGCCGGGTCCCGTGGGATTGGATGCGGGCGCGCCATTGGTCGTCCAGTCGTCGCGGGCGAACACGAACGCTGCAAAATCCACCTCCCGTGCCAGCTCCAGGAGCCGCTCCAGCGTGGTGGTCCCAGGGTTGAAGGAGGTCGTCCAAGGTTCTACGTGCGCGACGTCTTCGAGACCGCGCGTTAGCGCCTGAAGCAGCTTCTGCTGTTTTCCTGACGAGCCCAGGAAGATACGAGGCTTGTCCATCCATTCCTCCCGTCGAGTTGCGACGGCGCAAGAGCCCGGCAGGAGCAATCCTGCCGGGCTCGAGAGTATGTCAGACAGCTATCGTAGCCGACGGAGGCTTTGAAGCCTCGGTCACCGTCTTGGCTACGTTCTCTGGCTTGTCCTTCAGCGCCAAGTCGGCCTGCGACACGATGCCGATGACTTGCCCCTCGCCATCCACGATGGGTATGCGCCTGACCTGGCGCTCCTGCATCAGCTGTTCGCAACGATCCAGGTCCTCGCCTTCGCGGCACGCGGCCGGATGCCGACTGAAGAAGTTCTCAATGGGCGTGCTCCGCGCATTGACGTCGTTCGCCACTACCGAACAACAGAGATCACGATCGGTAATGATGCCGATCAGCTTGCGTGAGTCGTGGTCGGTCACGACTGGAATCGATCCGACGTTGTGCTTGCGGAGTAATCCGGCCACTGTCTGCGCGCTATCGGTCGTAAGGCAACACACCGGGTTGGGCGTCATTGCGTCCCGAGCCTTCATTGACACACCTCCTTGAGTAGCGTTACTCGTCGAACGGGGCATGCATCAGCACGTCCACGGTCGACGGCGCGTTGTAGGCAGGCACGAAACGCTCGCCGAAGTCGCGCGCGAAGTTGTCATAGGTTGTCTCGGGCTTGGTCTTGACGATGCGGCAGACCGAGTCCGTGAAGCCCTTCTTCATGTCGAGCCGGGGGAACGCCGCGAGGATGCTCTTCATCTCAATGGCCGGAATGCGGTCGTACTGGAAGCCGCCCCAGTCGAGGCCGATGCCGGCTGTGGAGAGCGCGACCTCGGTCTCCTTGTACAGAGCGAGCGACGGGGTGGAATTCATCGCGACGGTGTCCCAGATCAACTGCACGCGCCGGTCGTCGAGACCTTGCCCACGCGCGAACTCGCGTGCGACGTCGGCTCCTTCGACCTCGAAGCGCCGGTGTCCCCCGGAGAAGTGCTCCGTCAATCCCAGGTCATGGAGAAGAGTGCCGACGGCAAGGACTTCGGAGTCGTGCGTGATGCCCTGCAGCTGCCCGAGCCGGACGGCGAAGAGCCAGGATCGGACGGCGTGATTGAAGAGGACCGGCTCGGAGTATTCCCGGGCGTAGTCCAGGGCTCGAGTGACGAGCGGCGAGTCGACGACCGTGATGCCGGCAAGGACCCGAGTCGCTCGGTCCGCGACTGTTGACGACTGCGCATTCATGGGATTTCGTCTCCCTGGCTGCCGTGAAGTAGGAAGCGGCTCCGCGGCGTCCAGCAGTCGCCGCGGAGCCCAGGGCCGACCCTCGTCATCCCTTGAGGAATGCGAGCAACTCGGCGTTGATCTTGTCCTGGTGCGTGCCAGTGATGCCGTGCGGTGCACCCGGGATGTAGACGTCCTTCGCCCCCTTGATGAGTCGGACGGACTTCCTCGCCGATTCCTTCACCGGAACGATCTGGTCGTCCTCGCCGTGCAGGACGAGGGTTGGGACGTCGAACTTCTTGAGGTCCTCAGTGAAGTCGGTCTCGGAGAAGGCCTTGATGCTTTCGTAGGCGTTCTTCAGGCCGCTCTGCATGCTCCAGAGCCAGAACTGGTCGAGCAGGCTCTGCGGGACCTTGGTGCCGGGGCGGTTGGCTCCGAAGAACGGCGCCGCGAACTCCTTGTAGAACTGCGAGCGGTCCTTGATAAGACCCGCGCGCAGGCCGTCGAAGACCTCGATGGGAATACCCTCGGGATTGGCGGCGGTCTTGAGCATGAGCGGCGGCACGGCGGAGATCAGGACCGCCTTGGCGACCCGGCTCGTACCGTGGCGGCCGATGTAGCGTGCGACCTCTCCGCCTCCGGTGGAGTGGCCGACCAGCGTGGCCTGCTTGAGATCGAGGGCTTCGATCACCGCGGCGAGATCGTCGGCATAGCCGTTCATGTCGTTGCCGGACGTGGCCTGGGTCGACCGGCCATGCCCGCGCCGGTCGTGCGCGACGGCGCGAAAGCCGTTCTGCACGAGGAAGAGCATCTGCCCGTCCCACATGTCGGCGTTCAAAGGCCAGCCGTGCGAGAACGTGACGACCGGGCCCTTGCCCCAGTCCTTGTAGTAGATCTGCGTACCGTCCTTGGTCGTGACCATGCTGCTGGTGTGTTCGAGTGCGAGCGTGCTCATGGTGATTCCCTCCGTGGGGCAGGGCTGGTTGGGCTTGCAGCCAAAGGTGACGCGAGAGCGCTCGAGCACGGGACATGCCAGCCCCGCCGTTCTGTCGATCGGCGTCGGAAGTCGATGAGGCGTGCCGTTGGTTGCGGCCGTGGAGGGTTTGCGCCGTCACGATATTTCGTGAGGTGACGAACGGTCGTGAGGCCGGCTGACGACCGTTCGTCAGCGATCGGGGGTGTACCTAACGGGACCAGGCGGCAGCTCGACCGGAAACACGGACAGGCGACGGGCCAGCCCTAGCGGGGCCGCTTGATTCCGAATCGCTTGAGCCTGGAAGAGAGGGTCGTCGGCTTGACACCGAGGATCTCGGCGGCACCTCCGGAACCTGAAACCTTCCATGCGGCTCGGTCCAGCGCGGCGATGATGTTGTCGCGTTCGTGGCGGCTCAGCTCTTCTCGTGAGAACACCCGATTCACTTCGGCGGAGTCCGTGCCGGGTCGCCCCGGCCCGCAACGGGCCACCGGCTCGCTGGTGCCCAGCACCCGGTCGATCCGAAGAGGTCCACGCAGGGACAGGATGACGGCGCGTTCGATCACGTTCCGCAGCTCCCGGATGTTCCCAGGCCAGTCGTAGGCCGTGAGCTGCTCCAGGGCCTCGTTCGTGAGCCGCACCTCGGGACGGTTCAGCCGACGCGCCGCAAGATCCACGAAGTGGGCCGCCAGGGGCCCGATGTCTTCGGGACGGTCCCGCAACGGCGGCAGCTCGACCGGAAACACGGACAAGCGATAGTAGAGGTCCCTGCGGAACCGCCCGGATTCGCATTCACGCTTGAGATCGTGATTCGTGGCCGCGATCACGCGTACATCGAGCTGCCGCACGTGATCTTCGCCGACGCGCTGGACTTTTTGATCTTGCAGGACGCGCAGCAGCTTGCCCTGGAGCTCGAGAGGGATCTCGCCGACCTCGTCGAGGAAGATCGTTCCCCTGTCGGCCAGCTGAAACAACCCCGTCCGGTCCCGCACCGCGCCGGTGAACGCCCCCCGTACATGGCCGAAGAACTCGCTCCTCGAACAGCTCTCGCGGGACGGAGGCGCAATTGACCGTGACCAGCGGCCGGTCGCGCCGCGGGCTTTGTTCATGGATCGCCCGCGCTGCCAGCTCCTTGCCGGTTCCCGACTCCCCAGTGATCAAGACCGCGGCGTCGGTCTCCGCAACCATATCGATCTGCTGGAGCACCTCCTGAAGCGCCGGGCTCTCGCCGACGATCTCGCCGAACGCCAGCCGCTCCTTGACCTGTTCGTGCAGGTAAGCGTTGTCCAGCTCCAAGCGTTTCCGCAGCTGGTCGAGCTCCTCGAACGCGCGCGCGTTCGCGATCGCGACGGCGGCCTGATTGGCAAACGACCCGAGCCAGGCGAACGCCCGGTCATCCAGGGGGTCGCGCGTCAGAGTCGCCAACACACCCAGCACCTCGTCGCGAGAAATGAGGGGATGCGCGGCGATACTGCGGATGCCCTCGCGATCGACCCACTCGGGTCGCTCGAGGTACAGGCTCTGCGTAGCGACGTCCTGGATCAGAGAGGCTTTTCCCGTGGCGCCAACCACTCCGACAATGAACGAGTTCAGGGGGAGGCGGCGGAACCGGCCGTCGAGGCGCGACCAGTCCTCTCCCGGTGAGTCGAGGGCGGTTCCGGCGCTCGCGACCAGATGGAGACACCGCGTGCGGTCCCGGCAATGATCCCGCAGGAAGCACGAATCGCAGATGTCGCCGGGTGCGTGCTCCCAGATCCGCGCCAAGGCGACGCCAGGCTGCGACGCGAGGCCCTGGACGATGGTCTGGAGTACGCCCTGGAGATTGCGTTCGGCCGCCACTGCGACCGAGAGGCTCAGTAGCCGTTCAGCTTCCATCGAGGGAGCCGCTCCCGAATGCGTCGGCGATGTACCACGATGCCCTGAACCCCGATTCTAGTCTCTTCGAGGTGCCCTGTCAGCAGCGAGGGAAGGGCAGGGAGGAGCCTGTAAGAGACGCGCTTACAAGGAGGAAGAAGAGCGGGCATTGGGGCCGATTCTGAGCCCGAGCGAGAGACAGGAGCTACGGGCCATGTTGAAGAAATTGGGACTATTCGCGCCAGGATGGGAGGAGTGATGAAGGATGAACCCGGTGTCTGGACGTATGAAGACTGCGCTCGTCGCTGGGACGTTTCCGGGTAGTCCCCTGAACATTACTATGAAATTGCACTCGCTCATCTGATGATCGTCCGTCTAGTGATTCGCTGAAGGTGAACATCCGCCGGAGGTACCGTGACTGATAAGACCGTCTGGTTCGTGACCGGTGCCGGCCGCGGCATGGGCGTGGACATCGTGAAGGCGGCGCTCGCCGCAGGGAATGCCGTGGTCGCGACCGGCCGTGACACTGACACCGTGGCTAAGGCGATCGGCAAGGCCGACCAGCTGCTCATCGTCAAGCTCGACGTGACCCGCCCGGAGGACGCCGACGCAGCCGTCGGCGCTGCCGTCGAGCGGTTCGGCCACATTGATGTCCTCGTCAATAACGCGGGCAACTTCTACGCAGGATTCTTCGAGGAACTCTCCCGCGAGGACTTCCGGGCACAGGTCGAAACGAACCTTTTCGGCCAAATGAACATCACCCGAGCCGTGCTTCCGGTTATGCGTGCCCGGCGTCGCGGACTCGTCGTGACGATCTCCTCCACTGCCGGCATCGTTGGGCAGCCCTTCGTCTCGGCCTACGCGACGGCGAAGTTCGGCGTCGAGGGCTGGATGGAGTCGATTGCCCCCGAGGTCGCGCCATTTGGCATCCGCACCATGATCGTGGAGCCAGGCTTCTTCCGAACCGAGTTGCTTACGGAGCAATCAACGAAGTATCCCGAGCCCTCGATCGACGACTATGCCGAGACGACGAGGCAGACCGTCGCCGGTTGGAAGAAAATGAGCGGCTTGCAGACAGGCGACCCGGCCAAGCTGGCCAAGGCGCTGGTGCAGCTCGCGAGCCGGGCCGAGCCCCCACTGCGCTGGCCCGCCGGCGCCGACGCGGTCGAGGCTCTCGAGAAGAAGGCCCGGGAGCTGCTCGCCCAGGCCAACGCCCACCGGGAACTGTCCTCTTCGCTCGGCCACGACGACTAGCGAGGATGGTTCGGTGGCCAAACAAAATATGGCTGCGCTCCAAGTAGTCGCGGGCGTTCTAGGTGGGACTCCAGAACCCACCGTAATCACGGGGCCCTATGCTGTGACGCCTGTCTGGCTCCCGTCCCGACTCCACTTGCACCCGCACGCGCACGAACAAGCGACCTTGAACGTCGTCCTGGAAGGGGAATACCAGGAGACGGTGAAGGGAGGCGTCCTTCAGTCTTACGGGCCGGCGACGCTCATCGCGAAACCGGCCGGCACGGTGCACGCGAATCACCTTGGATCGACTCCAGTGGACTGCCTCGTGATCGAGCTGAGGACCGACACGCTGGCGGCGCTCGGAGATTCACCGTTGGTCGACGTGCATGTGCGGCGCTCGGCGCAAATCGCACGATATGGAGGAAAACTGCGCGCCGAGCTTACGCGGCGGGACGATGTCACGCCGCTGGCCGTCGAGGGCCTCGTCTGTGAGCTACTCGCTGAATTGGCGCGCGCACCGATTCGCAAGCCGGATGCCCGCAGTCGCTGGCTCACACGCGCGCGTGACCTGCTGCACGATGAGCCTGGCCCGCAATCGTTGAGTGAGCTCGCCCGCCGAGTCGGGTTGCACCCCATCTATGTCGCCCGCGCGTTCCGAGCCCAGTTCGGGTGTGCGGTCGGCGACTACGTCCGCTGCCTGCGCGTCGAGCGCGCTCGGCGCTTGCTTCACCACACCCGACTACCCCTCGCGGAGATTGCCGACCAGGTGGGATACAGCGACCAGAGCCATATGACCCGCGATTTCCAACGCGCGTTCGACCAAAGCCCGGCCGCATACCGGAGGGTAGCCCGAGGTCATTGAGTTCTCGAGCGTCGCCCAGGTTCCGCTAATTCAAGACGTGGCAGCGCACGATGCGTACGATGCTCCCATGAAAACATTCCTGTCCATCTTGTTCGGGGCCGTTCTCCTCTTGTGGGGCACCGGAGCGTCGGCGGAATCGCCCGCAAGCCGCGACTCGATCGACGGCCGCATCGAGGCCATCTTCGCGCCGTTCGCTCGGACCGACGCCCCCGGATGCGTCCTCGCCGTCTTCCGGGCGGGGACGGTCCTCTATGCGCGCGGCTTTGGCATGGCCGATGTCTCGCACGGCATCCCCCTCACGGACACCACCAGAATGGCCATCGCCTCGACGTCGAAACAGTTCACAGCGATGGCGGTGCTCCTCCTCGCTGCCGAGGGAAAGATCCGGCTCGACGACGATATCCGCCACTACGTACCGGAGCTCCCCGTATTCGGGCGGCCGGTTACGATTCGCCATCTGCTGAACCACACCTCGGGATTGCGCGATTACTGGAACCTCTTCGACATGGCGGGGTGGCGCATGTCGGATGTCGAGACCCGGACGGACCTGCTCTGGCTGCTTCATCGGCAGGAAAGCCTGAACTACCCGACCGGCACCGAATTCCTGTACAACAACACCGGGTACGCCCTCCTCGCCCTCCTTGTCGAACGGGTGTCCGGCATCACGTTCAGGCGATTTGTCACCGAGCGAGTCTTTGATCCGCTCGACATGGCGCACTCGGACGTCAAGGAGGAGGTGGGGCAAGTCGTGAACGGTCTCTCCACGGGATACTGGGGGCACGATCCGTCGGCGCTTCGCGAGGCGCGGCCGCCCTTCTCCTTTGCCGGTCCTACCGGGGTGGTCACGACCGTGCGCGACCTGGCCCGGTGGGACGCCAACTTCTACGCGCCGCGGGTGGGAACCCGGGCGTTGCTGGATTCGATGACCACGCCGCAACGACTGAACGACGGCACCATCATCGGATACGGCATGGGTCTCTTCATCGGGACGCATCGGGGCCGCCGCATGATCAGCCATGCCGGATCCGACCCGGGGTACAAGGCCGACTTCATCCGCTTCCCGGAGGACAGCCTCAGCGTGGTCGTGCTCTGCAACGCCTTCGACATCGCGCCCACACCACTCGCTCTCCAGGTGGCAGACTTGTATCTGCCGGCTGCTGCGGGCGCCACGATCGCTCCGCCGGTCTCCACGACGCAGGTCGCGCCGGATGTCTCGAGTAGAATCCCCGTCAAAACGCTGGCGGGGTTGTACTGGGACAGCACAACGGGGGGGCTTCACCGTTTCTTTGAGGAGAACGGTCAGCTGGTTCTGGACGGCGGCGGAGAAGGACGGTTCCCGCTTGCTCCCCTGCGCAACAACGCCTATCGGCTGACCGCAGCGCCCCGCCGCTTCGTCTTCACGTTCGCGCAGCGCCCTGGTGCGCCGATCGCTCTGGAGGTGGACGTCGAAGGGTCGCCGTTGCGCACCTATACTCGAGTACCGGAGGCGAAGCGCGCCGCAACTTCGCTCGGTACGCTCGCGGGAGCGTATTACAGCCGGGAGCTGGATGTGACATGGACCTTTATTCTCCGCGCCGGGAAGCTCGTCTTGCAGCGACCGCGGGTCGAACCATCTCCGCTGACGAATCTGTTCGGCAACGTGTTTCAATCCGAGAATGGATTCGTGCTCGAGTTCTCCCGTGGCAAGAGCGGCAAGCCTGTCAGCGTGGACGTGACCACCGAGCGTGTTCGCCGTCTCCGATTCACCCGAGGACGCGGCGCGTAGCGCAGCGACGCCCATGCTTGGTCCTCTACGAAGCAGCCGCGGGCTCGTTCTCTTGACCCTGTTGCTGGTCGTCTCGGCAGCGCCTCGCGCCAAGCCCGCTCGCGGGCCTACCGACCCCGAGGTCGCTTCGTTCGTCGAGCTGATGAACGCGCATCGAGTCGCTCGGGGTCTTCCGCCGCTCGTCTGGGACGGCCGGCTCGCCGCGGTCGCAGAGGCGCATAGCCGGGACATGTTCCGCCGGCACTACTTCAGCCATACATGGAGCGACGGCAGCTCCACGTTTGAGCGTCTTGCGGACAAAGGCATTGCCTATTCCGCGGCGGGGGAGAACATTGCGTGGGGACAGCCCACCGGAAGCGCCGTTCTGCGATCATGGCTGGGGAGCCGAGGGCACCGAAAGAACATCGAGAACCGCACGTACACGCGCCACGGGGTCGGCAAGGTGGGCCCCTACTGGACCCACGTCTTCCTTCGCCCGCCACGCTGACGAAAGAGGTGAAGTGATGTCGAAGGTCGTACGGAAGCCGACCATGCACGGGGAGGCTCACCGTAGCGGGCGAATCGGCTGGTTGCGTGCCTCCGTGCTCGGCGCGAATGACGGATTGATCTCCACCAGCAGCCTGATTGTTGGGGTGGCTTCCGCCGAGCCGAACCGAACGGCGGTCTTGCTCGCCGCCGTGGCCGGTCTCGTGGCAGGCGCTCTCTCCATGGCGGCGGGCGAGTATGTCTCGGTCAGCTCCCAAGCCGATACCGAGCGGGCCGATCTGGCGCGCGAGAAGGATGAGCTCGCTTCCTCCCCCAGCGCCGAGCGCGCTGAGCTGGCTGCGATCTACAGGACTCGCGGCCTCAGCCGCGATCTCGCGGTCCAAGTAGCCGATCACCTCATGGCCCATGACGCTCTGGGGGCTCATGCCCGCGACGAGCTCGGCATCCACGAGATCACACGGGCGCGTCCCATTCAGGCGGCTGTGGCGTCCGCAGCTTCATTCGCGGTCGGGGCAACCCCGCCCGCGCTCCTGGCGGCGTTGCTGCCTGCCGGAGAATTGACAGTCGCCCTCATGGCGGTCACGCTCGTGCTCCTTCTTGCCCTCGGTGGTTTCGCGGCTCGGCTGGGAGGTGCGTCGGTCACCCGAGGAGCGTTGCGGGTTGCCTTCTGGGGCGCGGTGGCGATGATATGCACAGCATTGGTCGGCCGGTTGTTCGGCGCGGTCGTCTAGGTGCCAACCTCAACCAAAGCATGAGAGGAGGCAGATCATGCCCAATCTTGTAAAGAGCACGAGGTCGTCGGTTATTCCCGTACTTCGATATCGTGAGGCATCGGCCGCGATCGAATGGCTATGTGCCGCGTTTGGTTTTGAGAAGAATCTCGTGGTGCCGAACGAGGACGGAACGATTGCGCACGCGCAGCTGAGTTTCGGCAACGGGATGATCATGCTCGGGTCCGTTCCCAAGAACGAGACCGACTTCGGGCGACTGATGAAGCAACCCGACGAGATCGGCGGCGCCGAGACACAATCCTCATACGTGATTGTGGAAGATGCCCACGCGGCCTACGCACGGGCCAAGGCGGCCGGAGCCAGAATCGCCATCGAGATCAAGGACGAAGACTACGGTGGTCGGGGATTCAGCTGCTATGACCTCGAGGGTCACCTCTGGAGCTTTGGCACTTATGATCCCTGGTGAGCGGAGATGAACGATGTTGAGCTGCTCCCCCAAAACACTGCCACTCTGAGATAGCGCTGCCGGCAATGCGTCCCCGCACAAACCGTCCAAGCAACAAGGCCAATCCCGATCCCAGGCGCTCGAAAGGGCGCCGCGGCCTCGATCGGGTGCTGCTCCTGATCCTCGCCGCCGCGTTCGCGCTTCGGCTTTGGGGCATCACGGACCGGCTCCCCTCCCACGCCCACGCGGATTCCCCGATGGACGACAGCGCCGTCGACGAGGGAGATCGGCGGGCGATGAAGTATGCGTGGGCCATGTGGTGGGGCGGCACCCACGCGCTCCAGCTCAACCCGACGACGGGCGACTGGCCGGGCCTTCCGTTCTACCTGACGCTCGGGTCGCAGATGGCGTACCGGGTCTACGATCTGGCCGTTCATCCGGGATCGGACGCCGTGTCGTTCCGGCAGCGCATGGAGGCGGAGATCGGCGGCATGTTCCTCGCCGCCCGTCTGCCCTCGGTGGCGCTCGGCACGCTGAGCGTCTATCTGTCCTATCTTCTCGGACTCCAGCTCGGGGGACGTGCCCTGGGGCTCGCAGCGGCGGCCATCCTGGCCGTGCTGCCTTTCCACATCGTGAGCTCACAACGAATCGCGGATCCCAATCTCCTGTCGCTCGTATTCCTGAGCGCCGCGAGCCTCGCGACGGTCCGCCTCCGACGGACTCGGAACATTCGCGACTCCGCCTGGGCGGGCGTCTTCGTCGGTCTCGGGGGCGCGAGCAAGTACGTTCCCTTGGTGCTGGCGGGTCCGCTCGCGATGGCTCATCTCGTGAAGGACGGCGGCGCCGGGCCCCTTTCCGGGCTCAGGCTGCGCTGGCGGGCGCTCGCGGTGTCGCTCGCGGCGATCCTCCTCGCGTTCGCCATCGCCTCGCCGTTCACCATCCTCGATGCGCGCGCGAAGCTGAAGGACATGAGATCTCAGGAGACCATCCTCACGTCCGAGTGGGCCGGCGTCTCCGCACGGTCCGGCACGCTCCTGACGTACCTCACACGAACCCTTCCCGACATGATGACGTGGGCGGGATATCTACTCGCCCTTGTCGGGTGCGTGACGCTGTGGAGGCGGGGAGCCGAAGGGTGCGTGACGGTTCTCATGCCGGCCGTCTTCATCCTGGCCCTGGGCACGCTCGGCCAGGCCCAGCCGCGATTCATACTCCCAGTCGTCGGCGTTCTCACGGTCGCGTGCGCCTTCGGAATCGAATCAGTAGGTGCTCTGGTAGGGCAGCGCTTTGGCGCCTCCATGCCCGGCCGTCCCATAGGATCACGGCTCGCCGCGGGCATGGCTGGGGCGCTGGTCCTCGTTCTACTCGGAACGACGATCGCGATGCAGCGGGAGAGGCTCAAGCCGGACTCGCGCCATGCCGCGTATGACTGGGCCGTCCGATCGATTGGGCCCAATGAGACGGTGGGCCTCGACCTGTACGGGCCCGTGTTCCGGACGGGGACCGAGGGCCGGCGGGGAGTCGTCTGGCCGTTCTATACGGCTCAGTCCGAATACGTGGAGAGCGCGTTCCACGTGGAATGGCTCGACGGTCTGCGCTATTACATCACCTCGAGCGAAGTGTCGCGCCGTTTCGCGGGGAACGATCCGCGGTACGAAGGGGAACGTCGCTTCTACGAGTGGATCCGAACCCACGGAGCGAGGATCTGGACGAACGACCCCCGATCCACGTCTGGCCCGACGATGGAGGTGTACCGGCTGCCGGCCGGATCGTCCACCGTGGGTCGTCGCGACTCGCTCTGGTCGATCGAGCGACCCACGATCCGCCACCCCGGCCGCATCGCGCGCTGGATCGCCGACCTCTCGCAGGACTTCCTGCTCGCCGGCGATGGTCCCCGCGCCTCGGAGTGGGCGCGACGGGGGCTCGAGCTACGCGACCCGAGCGCTCAATCGAGCCTGCTCGAGACCCTCACGATGGCGGAGCTTCAGAGCAACCGATTCAGCGAGGCCGAAGCCGCCGCGCACGCGGCCACGCTGGCCTATCCGGAGAACGCGATGTTCCACGTTCTTCGGGCGATGGCCCTGGAAGGCGCCGCCCGCCGAGAGGAAGCGCTGGCCGAATTCAGGCTCGCGCTCCCATTGAGCCTCAAGGACGACGCCCGTCGTTATGTCGAGGCATCGATCGTCAGGCTGGCGCGAGGCGCGGAATCGAGGAGATGAGGCTAGACGATCGACCGCAAGCGAAGTTGCTCACTGAGGTTCCGCAGCTCGATGAGCTGTTGGCGCAGCATGCCGCGGCGATGGGAAGCGACGCCGTCGCCAGCCAACTAGCCGACCCGTCCAGCGAGACTCATGCATCCCCTATACGTGCTCGTGTCGATGATGGAGATCCGGCGCATGTGGGTGCGAGTGAGTGATGGGCTCGTGGTCGTGCGGATGGGTATGACGCACCGAGGCCGGGACACCGGGGTGCACGTGGCTGTGGTGGCCATCGTCGTGGCGGTGGCTGTGTGTGTGCGTGAGACGCTCGTGGGTATGTTCGTGCTCGTGCCGCGCGGTCAACATCATGGCAAGCCCCGAGACCATGAGGATGCCGGCACCGAGCTGAGCTAGATAGATTCGCTCTCCGAGGAAGCTCCAGGCGAGAAACACCCCGAAGAATCCCGATGTGGCGAAGATGAGCTGCGAGCGGCTAGCGCCCAGCTGTTGGGCGCCGGAGATGTAGAGAATGATGGATGCGCCGTAGCACACTCCGCCCACCAGCAATGCGAACCCGGCCGAGCCCAGGGCAGGGATGCGCTCCCCGAACGCGAGTCCCAGGGCTAGGTTCACGGTCCCAGCGAAGATGCCCTTGATGCAGGTCGTCTGAGGCGGCGTGAAGCCGTCGATGATCGCCGTCAGATTGTTATCGATTCCCCAGCAGACGCAGGCGAGCGCGACAAACATCCCAGCCCTCATCCCGGCGACGCCCTCGTGCGCGGTCAGCAGAATGCCGCCGAGAAAGACGAGGCCGGCCGCGAGCGCGGTGCGCCGGTCGAGAAACTCGCGGAAGAAGGCGGCCGCAAGAAGTGTCGTCGCGACGACTTCGAGATTCAGCCAGAGAGATACCGATGCCGCCGGGGCAGCCCTCAGACCGAAGAGGAGGAGAACCGGCGCCAAGCCGCCCCCGAATACCACCGCGCCGAGTAGCAAGAGCTGCTGTCTTCGTTCGCTCCACCGCGCCTTCCGGATGTCGCGAAGCCCGGCGGGTAGGGCAACGATGGCTGCTCCCAGGTACAGCAGTCCCGCCAGTGCGAAGGGACCTAGGGAGGCGAGAAGAGATTTTGAGAGCGGTGTCGAGGCACCGAAGAGAGCCGCTGCGGCGAGGCATTGAGTCGTCGGGAGGAAAAGGGCAGGTGTGAGGCGGTTACGCTCGGATGGCATTCCAAGAGGATAGCGGACGGAGCTGAATTGCGTCCGGGCTTAAATCGTCTTCTCACGAAAGGCGAATGTTGCTAAGTCGCGACACCACCGCCAGCCCACTCAAAATGGGCAAATTGTGCGATGGCGCGGCCCATGGCCGAGTAGTACCGTTCGCGATTCTCCCCAACCTGCCC
>Ga0111538_10006120_pt1 | contig 16333 bp, 16 predicted proteins | sample SoiMethybrSBSTD1_FD_79669 | JGI IMG/M metagenome (GOLD analysis project Ga0111538, IMG submission 79669) | Bulk soil microbial communities from a Populus tree surrounding site in Tennessee, USA - Soil MetaG P. TD hybrid SBSTD1 (version 2)... | ecosystem: Environmental > Terrestrial > Soil >...
AGGCGCTGGAAGGTGACTTCCACCAGTACGCGGTCACGTGGGGCGCGCCGAACCTGCGCCGCGCTATCGCCAACAAGTACCGCACGTTCTACGGGATGCCGATCGACTCCGAGCTGCATGTCACCGTGTGCTGCGGGGCCACCGAGACCATGCTGGCCACGCTGCTGGCCGTGCTGAATCCCGGCGACGAGGTCATCGTGTTCGAGCCGTTCTACGAAAACTACGCCCCCGGCTGCATCATCGCCGGCGCCGTGCCCATCTGGGTGCCGCTGGAGCCGCCGGAGTTCAACTTCGATCCCGAGCGGCTGAAGCGTGCGGTCACGCCGCGCACGAAGGCCATCATCTTCAACAGCCCGAACAATCCCTCGGGGAAGGTGTTCTCGCGGACCGACTTGCAGGCGATCGCCGATCTCTGCATCGAGCACGACCTGCTGGCCATCACCGACGAGATCTACGAGCACATCGTCTACGACGGCCTCGGCCACACGCCCATCGCCACGCTGCCCGGCATGGCCGAGCGGACGATCACCATCTCCGGGATCTCGAAGTCGTACTCGGTGACCGGCTGGCGCATCGGCTGGGCGGTGGCGTCACCGGAGATCGCCGTGGGCATCCGCCGCGCCCACGACTTCATCACGGTGGGCGCGCCGGCGCCGTTGCAAGAGGCGGCGGTGACCGCGCTCACGCTGCCGGACGCCTACTACGTGGAGCTGCGCGAGAAGTACCAGGCGCGCCGCGACCTGCTGCTGCCGTACGTGGAGCAGGCGGGGTTCGTGGCCTGGAAGCCGCGCGGCGCCTACTACATCCTCACCGACGCCGCCCACTTCATCAAGGCGCTCAGGCTCGAGGACGACACGGCCTTCGCGATGTGGCTCATCAAGGAGGTCGGGGTCGCCACGGTGCCGGGCTCGTCGTTCTACGCCCATCCGGAGCTCGGCCGCACGAAGATCCGCTTCTGCTTCCCGAAGACGGACGACATGCTGCAGGAAGCCGGCGAGCGCCTGCAGAAGCTCCGTACGCTCGCGCGCTAGCCGGCCGCCGTCGCATAAGCCGAAAGTCCCATCGTGGAGGCTTTCCCCGGATGCCATCCTTGGCCTGGAGGAACACCCGATGACGAGGCGACGCGCGCTGCTGTTCCTGATGCTCTTCGCCAGTGTCTCGCTCACCGCGTGTGCGACCGGCGGCGGCGACGTTCCCGCGGCCCAGCGGTCTCACCCGGCGTGGTTGACGGGCACGTGGAAGGGAGAGGTCTGGCAAACGGGCGCCGCCCAGACGCAGGGCAAGCAGGACATCTCCGTGACGTTCGCAGGCGACGGCGCGTGGAAGTCCACGGCCGGCGGCAGCGGCACCAGCTGGGCGGACGGTGACCGGATCGTGGTCGAGGGCATCACGGGGGATGGCACGCCGATCAAGTACACCTTCAAGCATCGACAGAAGAGCGGCGAGCAGGAGCTCTGGGGGATCGTGCAGGCCCGCTTCGGCACCGGGGCCGTCAGCGTCACCCGCGTGCCCTGAGCGATTGCCAGTACACTGGGCGGCATGCCGAGCCCTCAGGAGGCGGCGGCCGCCATCTGGCGGGCGGCGCTGGCCGCCGCCGACGTCGCCCCGCTGGTCGCCCGTCACCTGCGCGTCAACGGCTCGGCGCTGACCGCGGCCGACCTCACCCTCGACCTCAACCGTCTGCAGCGCATCCTCGTGCTCGGTGTCGGCAAAGCCGCGGCCGCCATGGCGCGGGCGGCGGAGTCCATCCTCGGCGATCGCCTGACCGATGGCTTCGTGGTGGTGAAGGACGGCTACCGGGTGGACACGGCACGCGTCGAGGTGGGGGAGGCCGGGCATCCGGTGCCCGACGCGCGTGGCCTCGACGCCTCCGCGCGGCTGCTGACGCTCGCCTCGTCGGCCGGCGACGGCGATCTCGTGCTGGTCCTCGTCTCCGGCGGTGGCTCGGCGCTGACTCCGGCTCCCGCCGAGCCCATCACGCTCGCCGAGAAGCAGGCGGTCACTCGACTGCTGCTGGAGGGGGGCGCGACGATCGGCGAGCTGAACGCGGTGCGCAAGCACCTCTCGCGCTTCAAGGGGGGCCTGCTGGCCCGCTGCGCGTATCCGGCCACGGTGGTGACGCTGGCGCTGTCCGACGTGGTGGGCGACCCGCTCGACGTCATCGCCTCCGGTCCCACGGCGCCCGACTCGTCGACCTACGGCGATGCGCTCGAGGTGCTGGAGGCGCGCCGCGTGCTCGACCGTGCGCCGGCGGCGGTTGTCGAGCGGCTGCGCGCCGGCGCGCGCGGCGCCATCGAGGAGACGCCGAAGCCGGGTGACCGTATCTTCGAGCGCGTGCGCAACGTCGTCATCGGCAACAATGCGCTCGTGGTCCAGGCCGCTGCCGCCGCCGCCGAGCGTCTCGGCTATCGGCCGTACGTCCTCACGCGCGGGCTGCAGGGCGAGGCGCGCACGGTGGGGCCCGAGCTGATCGAGCGCGCTCGGCTCTTGCCGGGCCCCGTCTGCATGATCGCCGGCGGCGAGACGACCGTCACCGTGCGGGGCCGTGGCCGCGGCGGGCGGTGCCAGGAGGCGGCGCTGGCCGCAGCACTCGCGCTCGCGCCGGGCGAGGATCTCGTCGTGCTGGCGGCCGGCACGGACGGCACTGACGGGCCCACCGACGCGGCGGGCGCGCTGATCGATGCAGGCACGCTCGGGCGTGGCCGCGCCGCCGGCCGGGACGCCGAGCGCGCGCTGGCCGACAACGACGCCTACGCGTTCCTCGCCTCCGCCGGCGATCACGTCATCACGGGCCCGACGAACACGAACCTGCTCGACCTCTATCTCGTCGTCCGCCCGTAAGGCCCTGATGCCGTCGGGGTTCTCGCACGCGTTCGTCGGGGCCGCGCTGGGCGCGCTCTTCCGGCGCCCCGGCCCGCCCCTCCGTTTCTGGCTGGCCGGTGCCGCGTGCGCGGCCTCGCCCGATCTCGACGTCGTCGGTCCGCTGTGGCTCGGCGTGCCGTGGGGCAGCATGTTCGGCCACCGCGGCATCACGCATTCGCTGACCTTCGCGGTCGCGCTCGGAGGCCTCGTCACCGCGCTGTTCTTTCGCGGGCCCGAGTGGCGCGGCCACCGGCTGAGCGCCTGGCTGTTCCTGTCGCTGGCCACCGCGTCTCACGGCGTGCTCGACGCGATGAACAACGGGGTGACGGGCGTCGCCTTCTTCGCGCCGTTCGACGCCGGGCGCTATTTCATGATGTGGCGACCGATTCCCGTGTCGCCGTTCGCACTCCGGTTCTTCAGCGCGCGCGGCTGGGCCGTGTTCCAGGCCGAGCTCCAGATGATCTGGCTGCCGCTGGCGGTGCTCGCGGCGCTGGCGTGGGCCGTCCGGCGGCGGGTGGACCGCCCGCGGTGAGGCTGCCGACGCCGCTGTTCGACCTCGACGGCACGCTCACCGACGCCCGGCCCGGGATCGTGGCGTGCATCCGCCACGCGGTGGAAGGGATGGGACATCCCTGTCCGGCCGACGACGTGCTGGCCACCTTCATCGGGCCGCCGCTGCGCGGCACCTTCGCCGCGCTGCTGGGGACGACCGATCCAGACCGGATCGAAGCGGCCATGGCGCGCTATCGCGAGCGCTTCGGCGTCACCGGCCTCTTCGAGAACCGGGTGTACGACGGGATCCCGGAGATGCTGGCGGCGGTCGGGGCCAAGGTCTCCTCCGCGTTCGTGGCGACCTCCAAGCCGACCGTCTACGCCGAGCGCATCGTGCGCCACTTCGACCTCGCGCAGCACTTCGCGCGTGTCTACGGCGCCGAGCTGGACTCGAGCCTCGACGACAAGGCCACGCTGGTGGCGCACCTGCTGGCACGGGAGGGGATCGCGCGCGGCACCGCCGTGATGATCGGCGATCGCGCCGCCGATGTCCGCGCCGCACACGCCAACGGCCTGCGCGCGATCGGCGTGCTGTGGGGCTACGGCTCCGAGCGCGAGCTGCGCGAGGCCGGCGCGGACGTGCTGTGCGCCGACCCTCGCGTGCTCGTGGCGTGCCTGGGGGGCTGGCCTATAGAATAAGCTCGCGGCCGACACCGCGCAGGTCGACCTCGAACTCGAGGCCCTGGATGGGCGGGCGGCTGGGGAACCAGCGCAGACCGTGGATCGCCGCGGGGCCCGCGGGCTTCAGGATGTCCTCGAGATAGCCGAAGATCGGCTGGGCGGTGTAGACGTCGATCGTCGTCGCCCGCGTCCACTCGGCGCCCAGGGCCCGCATGCGCTCCTGCATGATGCCCATCACGAAGCGCGCCTTCTCCTTCATCGCCTCCGGTGAGGTCTCGCCCTTGCGCACGATACCGTCGGGGCCCTGCGTGCGGTCGCCCATCTCGCCGGCGCCCGCCACGATGAAGGTCGGTGTCGACGTGGCGCCGGGGATCGTGTAGCCGAACGCGTAGAGCGACGGCTCGGCGGGCGCGGCGAACACCGGGGCGACATTCGTGCGCGGGATCGGGTTGTCGTCGCCGACCAGGATGCCCCACTCGGCCAGCACCGCGCGGTAGCCCTCGTTGAACTTGGCGAAGCCGTCGAAGGTGAACGGCGCGGGGCTGCGCAGCTCGATGCCGCACAGGGCGGTGCGCTCGCGGCCCTGCTCGCGCAGGTGGGCGCGGATCCGCGTGAAGCCCTCGCGCCACGGCAGCGGGGCGCCCAGCGTGGCGTGCACGATCTGGTGACCGGGCATCGCGATGACGCCCGACGAGAAGGCCGTGATCCCGGGGATGAAGCGGTAGTTACCGGTGGGATGGTCGCGAAGCATCGGAAGCCCTCCGTGCGGCGCGCAGCGCCTCGAACACGCGCGCCGGGGTGACGGGGAGACGATCGATCGTGACGCCGCGGTCGGCGAGGGCGTCCTCGACGGCGCCGGCGATCATGGCGCCGGGGGAGATGACGCCGGACTCGCCCACGCCCTTGATGCCGAGCTCGTTGACCGCGGACGGGAATGCCACGTGGACGACGTCCAGCGCGGGGAAATCCTCGGCGCGCGGCAGTGCGTAGTCCATCAGCGAGCCGGTCAGGAGCTGGCCGGACTCGTCGTGGACGATCTCCTCGAGCAGCGCGCTGCCGAGGCCCTGCGCGGTGCCGCCGTGCACCTGGCCCTCGACGACCATCGGGTTGATCGCGCGCCCCGGATCGTGCACGACGACGTGGCGCAGCACGCGCACCGCGCCGGTCTCCACGTCGACCTCGACGGCGGCGGCCTGAGCGCCGAAGGCCCACGTGACCGTCCCGGGATAGAAGAAGACGCAGGCGCCGAGGCCGGGCCGGCCCGTCTCGACGAGCGCCTTGCTGCGCACGGCGGCGCGCGCCACGCGGGCGAGCGGCAGCCGGCGGTCCGGCGCGCCGGCCACGTGGACGTCACCGCCGGTGACGACGACGTCCTCGGCGGCGCATTCGAACAGCTCGGCCGCGACGAGCCTGGCCTTCCGCACGACCTCGCGCGACGAGCGCGCCACCGCGGGTCCCGCCACCGCCGCCACCCGGCTGGCAATGGTGCCCATGCCGAAGCCCACGCGATCGGTATCGCCGCCGCGCACGCGCACGCGCGCGAGCGGCACGCCGAGCTCGGCGGCGGCGATCTGCGCCAGCGTCGTCTCGTGCGCCTGGCCCTGTGCGCCCACGCCGAGGTCGACCAGGACGTCGCCGCTCGGATCGACGCTGACGTCGGCGCCCTCGAAGGGCCCGATGCCGGTCCCCTCGACGTACGCGGAGACGCCCAGGCCGAGCGGCCGCGGGCTGCCTCGCCGCGCCGCCTGCTCCTTGCGCCAGGCCGGCCAGTCCAGGCGCGCGAGCAGCGCATCGAAGGCCGCGACGTAGTCGCCCGGGTCGTAGGTGATGGCCACGCCGTCGCGGTAGGTGAGGCCGGTGGCGAACGGCATCTCCTCGCGCCGCACGAGATTGCGGCGCCGCAGCTCGGCTGGATCGAGGCCGAGGCGGCGCGCCGCGCGGTCGAGCAGCCGGTCGAGCACCAGCGCGGCCTCGGGCCGGCCGGCCCCGCGGTACGCCCCGGCGAACGTCTTGTGGGTGACGACGTTGTCCCCGCGGGCGCGGTAGTGCGGGACGCGGTAGGGGCCGACCAGGTGGTTGATCGTGTTGGCCGTCATGGCGCCGCCCAGCGTGGGGAAAGCGCCGTGGTCGCGCGTGAAGCGCGTCTCGATCGCGGTGATGGTGCCGTCGTGCTTGACGCCGATGCGCGCGGCGTGCGTTTGATCGCGGTCGCCCGAGGCCGTCAGGAAGTGCTCGTGCCGCGTCTCCACCCACTTCACCGGACGGCCGAGCCGGCGCGCGACGGCGGGGATCATTACCTCTTCGGGATAGACGTGCCCCTTGATGCCGAAGCCGCCGCCGACATCGGGCGCGACCACGCGTACGCTCGCCTCCGGGAGCTCGAGCGCGCCGGCCACGGCCGTGCGGACGTTGAACGGGACCTGGGTGGACGACCACACGGTGAGGCGCTCACCGTCGGGCACGGCGAGCACCGCACGGCCTTCGATGGGCACACCGGTGACGCGCGGGTACACGACGTCGACACCGACCGTCACGTCGGCCTCGGAGAATCCGCGGGTGACGTCGCCGACCGAGGCCTCGTTGGGCCGCAGGACGTTGTCACGCCAGCCCTCGTGCACGAGCGCGCCGTCGCGCGCGGCCGCCGGCGTGACGGCCGCCGGCAGGGGCGCGTACGTCACGCGCACCGCCTCGACGGCGTCGGCGGCGCGGTAGGGGTCATCGGCGATCACGGCGGCGACCGCCTCGCCCACGTGGCGGACCCGCGCACCGGCCATGATCGGGTGGGTGTGCTCCGGCCATCCGGGCTCGCGGATCAGCGGAGGCACGGAGGCGCCGAGCTCGGGAGCCTCCGCGACCGTGAGGACGGCGACGACGCCGGGCGCCTTCAGCGCCGCGCGCGCGTCGATCTTAATGACGCGCGCGTGGGCATGGGGGCTGCGCACGACCGCGAGATGCAGCAGCCCCGGCAGGCGGATGTCCTCGACGTACCGGCCGCGTCCCGTGACGAGACGCCCGTCTTCTTTCCGCTTGACCGAGACGCCGATCAACGGAGGTGCGAGTCGCGCCGCGACTGGAGCCCGGCGTCGGCGTACGACATCAGCTCGGGCTTGCCCTTGCCGAGCATCACCTGCAAGTACGCGGGCTCGAGGCCGACGTTCTCGTAGCCGTGGATGACGTTGGCCGGGCAGGACACGCAGTCCCACTCCCCCAGCACGGTCTCCACGCGCCCGCCGGCGCCATCCTCGAAGAACACCCGCACCTTGCCGCGCAGGATGAAGAAGATCTCCTCGACCTCATGCGTGTGGGCAGCGTTGCCCTGGCCGGGCGGGACGAACATGATGCTCAGCGTGAAGTGCTCGGCCGGAATGTAGCGGCCGTCGGCCTTGCCGGAGCCTCCGTAGCCGACGAACCGGTGCTGCGCGCGGCGATAACCGTCCACGCGAGCGTCGGCGAATGCATCCCAGTCCGCAGTTCGGTCAGTCCAACGCGCGACCTGGCGCTCCAGGAGTTCCGAGAGTGGCTCGCCCATGAGGACCTCCGGCGGGATTCTAGCAGAGCGGTGCTCAAGACCTGGGCGACTCGGTCTAAGTCGTGAAGATCTCGTGACGGTGGCTCACTCACCCACCGGCTTATCCACGGCCCGCTCACAAGGTCTGTGGAAAAGTCGCCGCCCAACCCCCGTGATATTCTTCCAGGGATGTCGCGCTCCAACCTGGTTGGCCTCCTTCCTTCCGAGCTCGAAGACCTCGCCGTCTCACTCGGCGCGTCGCGCTATCGTGGCCGCCAGCTCGCGACGTGGATCTATCGCAAAGGGGCCCGCGAGCTCGATGCGCTGACCGATCTGCCGAAGGACCTTCGCGCACGGCTGGCGGAAACCCATGAGATTGGTCTGCCCGAGCTCGAGCGGACCACGCCGTCGCAGGACGGCAGCCGCAAGCTGGTCTTCCGGCTCGTCGATGACCGCCGGGTGAGCGCGGTGCTGATGCCCGACGACGGGCGCATCACGCTCTGCCTGAGCACGCAGGTCGGGTGCGGCTACGCCTGCGCGTTCTGCCTCACCGGCACCATGGGCCTGGATCGCAACCTCACCGCCGGCGAGATCGTGGGGCAGCTCCTCGCCGCCAACGAGCTGCTGGGCGAGCACGAGCGCGTCACGCACGTGGTCTTCATGGGCATGGGGGAGCCACTGGCCAACTACGCCAGCCTCGTCGCGGCGCTGCGGATCATGATCGATCCCAAGCTGGGACTGGCCTACTCGCCGCGGCGGCTCACGGTCTCCACGGTCGGCCTCGTCTCGGGTATCGAGAAGCTGGGACGCGAGGATCTCAAGGTGAACCTGGCGATCTCGCTCCACGCGGCCACCGACGAGGTGCGCGGACGGATCATGCCGATCAACCGCTCGTGGAACCTCGAGGCGCTGATGGCGGCGGTGAAGCGCTATCCGCTCGCCTCGCGCCAGAGCGTGTTCTTCGAGTACGTCATGCTCGAGGACGTCAACGACTCGGCCGATGACGCGCGTGCGCTGATCGGGCTGCTGCGAGGCGTGAAGGCCAAAGTGAACCTGATCCCGTTCAACGACTGGGAGGGGGCGCACTTTCGCCGCCCGCCGCTGCCACGGATCCTGGCCTTCCAGGGCATCCTGCTGGACGCGGGGATCACCACCACCGTGCGCTGGTCGAAGGGCGAGGACATCGGCGCCGCGTGCGGCCAGCTCAAGGAGCTGGTCGCCAGCGCATGAGCGCGACGGTGGCGTTCACCACGCTCGGGTGCCGGCTGAACCAGGCCGACACCCAGGCGCTCCAGCGCGTGCTCGAGAGGCGTGGGTTCCGCACGGTGCCCCTGGAGGCCCTGCCGGACGTCGTCGTCGTCAACACCTGCACGGTGACCGCGCGCGCCGAGCTGTCGGACAAGCGCGCCATTCGTCGCGCGGCGCGGCTGAGCCGCGACGGCCGCGTCGTGGTGATCGGCTGCTGGGCCCAGACGAGTCCGGCCGAGGTGGCGGCGCTCGGCGGTGTCGACCTGGTGGTCGGCAACGCCGACAAGGCGCGGCTGCCAGATCTGCTGTTCGAGCTGACGCACGGGCGCGGGCCGCGGATCGAGGTGAGCGACATCGCCGGCGCGCGCGTCGAGCCGCTCCTGCCGCCCGCGCGGTCCGAGCGCGCTCGGGCCTTCGTCAAGGTCCAGGACGGGTGTCAGCACCGCTGCGCGTTCTGCGTGGTGCCGCGGGCGCGGGGCGCCAGCCGCAGCGTGGAGCCGGCGGCGGTCGAGGCGCACGTGGGCGCGCTCGTGGAGGCCGGGCACGCCGAGGTCGTGCTGACGGGCATCGATCTGGGTCACTACGGCGCCGATCTGGTGCCGCGTACGAGCCCGGCGGCGCTCCTGGCGCGGCTGGTCACAATCCCCGGCCTGCGCTGGCTGCGCCTGTCATCGCTGCTGCCGGCCTACTTCACCGAGGAGCTGCTCGAGGTCGTCACGGGCTCGCCCGTCATCGCGCCGCACCTGCACGTGCCCCTGCAGAGCGGCAGCGACCGCGTGCTGCGCGCGATGCGGCGGCCCTACACGGCGGCGATGTACCGCGGCCTCGTCGAGCGCCTGGCGGCCGCGATCCCGCGGCTGGGGCTCGGCGCCGACGTGATCGCGGGCTTCCCCGGCGAGACCGGCGAGGACTTCGCCGAGACGCTGGCGCTGGTGGAAGCGCTGCCGTTTTCGTATCTTCACGTCTTCCCGTACTCTCCGCGGGCAGGCACCGAGGCCGCGGGGCGCCCCGGCCGTGTCGACGCCGCGACGGCGGCCGAGCGCGGCCGGCGGCTGCGCGAGGTGGCGGCGGACAAGAATCGCCGCTTCCGCGGGACCATGCTGGGGCGGGTGGAGGACGTGCTCGTGCTGGAAGCGCGCGACCGGACGACCGGCGACCTGGTCGGCCTGACGGGCAACTATATAGAGGTGACGTTCCCGGGGCCCGACGGCTTGCGGCGGCGCCTGGCCCGCGTGCGCGTCACCGCCATCGAGGCGGCCGCCACGCGCGGACGTCTGGAGAAGGCATGAGCGGGCCCGCGATCGGGGTCATCGGCGGCAGCGGCCTCTACGAGCTGGAAGGCATCACCGACGTGCGCTGGCGCCGCGTGCGCACGCCGTTCGGCGATCCCTCCGATGAGTACTGTACCGGCAGCTTCGCGGGCCGCCCGGTCATCTTCCTGCCCCGTCACGGCCGCGGCCATCGCCTGACCCCCTCCGAGCTGAACTTCCGGGCGAACATCTGGGGGCTCAAGTCGCTCGGCGCCGAGTGGGTCGTGTCGATCTCCGCGGTGGGGAGCATGAAGGAGACGATCCACCCGCTCGACCTCGTCGTGCCCGATCAGTTCTTCGACGCCACCAAGCGCCGCGTGTCGACATTCTTCGGCGACGGCATCGTGGCCCACGTGGGCATGGCCGATCCCGTGTGCCCGACGCTGGCGGCCGCACTCGAGAAGGCCGCTCGCGCCACCGGCGCCGGCGTGCATCGCGGCGGCACCTACGTGTGCATCGAGGGGCCGCAGTTCTCGACCAAGGCCGAGTCGAGGATCTACCGGGGCTGGGGCGTGGACGTGATCGGCATGACGAACATGCCGGAGGCCAAGCTCGCCCGCGAGGCCGAGCTCTGCTACGCGACCCTCGCGCTGGTGACCGATTACGACGTCTGGCATCCCGGGCACGATGCGGTCACCGTGGAGGCGGTCATCCAGACGCTGCTCAAGAACGTGGAGACGGCGAAGGACGTCCTGCGCCGCGTGATTCCCGCGGTGGGCGGTCCGCGCACGTGCGCGTGTCCGAGCCTGCTGCGCAGCGCGGTCATCACGAGCCCGGCGGTGTTCCCGCTCGGGACGCGGCGGCGGCTCGACCTGCTGCTCGGCAAGTACTTCCCACTCGAACGGCGCGGCCGGCCGGCCGGCAAGGCCAAGCGCAAGGGGATGGCCCGTGGCTGATCTGCTCGTCGTCGGCTCGGTGGCGCTCGACAGTGTCGAGACGCCGTTCGGCAAGGTGCAGGAGGTGCTGGGCGGCTCCGCGACCTTCTTCTCGTATTCGGCGAGCTTCCTCACCCAGGTGCGGCTGGTGGCCACCGTGGGCCAGGACTTCCCCGAGCAGCACGTGAAGCTGCTGCGGGACCGCGGGGTGGACGTGCGCGGGCTGCGCGTGGCCAGCGGCAAGACCTTCCGGTGGACCGGCGCCTACGGCTACGACCTCAACGAGGCCAAGACCCTCGACACCCAGCTGAACGTCTTCGCCGACTTCCGCCCGGAGCTCGACGACGCGCAGGCCCACACGCCGTACCTGTTCCTGGCCAACATCGACCCGGAGCTGCAGCTCGCGGTGCTCAAGCAGATGCGCGCGCGGCCCAAGCTGGTCGCGCTCGACACGATGAACTTCTGGATCCGGGGCAAGCGTGAGGCGCTCGGACGCGTGCTGCGCGAGGTGGACGTGGTCACCATCAACGACGGCGAGGCGCGCCAGCTGGCCGACGAGCCCAATCTGATCAAGGCCGCGCGCAAGATCGCCGCCCTCGGGCCGCGCACGGTGGTGATCAAGCGCGGCGAGTACGGCGCGCTGCTGCTCGACGGCGACGCCTTCTTCGTCGTACCCGCCTTCCCGCTGGAGTCGGTGTTCGATCCGACCGGGGCCGGGGACACGTTCGCCGGCGGCTTCATGGGCTACGTGGCCTTCCGCGACCGGACAGATGCGGCGACGCTGCGACGCGCGATGGTGTACGGCTCGGTGATGGCCTCGTTCACGGTCGAGGACTTCTCGTTGAACCGGCTGGCGCGGCTGGACACGCGCGACATCGACCGGCGCTACAAGGAGTTCGAGAACCTGATCCGCCTGGAGCGCGACTGACGTGCCGACGGCGAAGTACGAGCAGCTGCTGGCGATCCTGCGCGAGATGCCGGGCGTCGTCGTGGCCTTCTCGGGCGGTGTCGACTCGGCGCTGCTGGCCCGCGCCGCCAAGGACGCGCTGGGCGACCGCGCGATGCTCGTCACCGCCGACTCCGAGACGTACCCGGCCTCCGAGCTGGCCGAGGCCCGGCGGCTCGGCGAGCTGATCGGCCTGCGCCACGTGATCGTGCGGACCGACGAGCTGACGAACCCCGACTATGCGAAGAACGGCGCCAACCGCTGCTTCTTCTGCAAGGACGAGCTGTTCACCAAGCTCGAGCCCATCGCGGCGCGCGAGGGGATGGGCACGCTGGTGTACGGCGCCAACCTCGACGACCTCGGCGATCACCGTCCCGGGATGAAGGCGGCCAGGGAGCACGGCGTGCGCGCGCCGCTCATCGAGGCCGAGCTGAGCAAGCAGGAGATCCGCGACCTCTCGCGCGCGCTCGGTCTGCCCACGTGGGACAAGCCCTCGTTCGCGTGTTTGTCCTCGCGCTTCCAGTACGGCGACCAGATCACCGCCGACAAGCTTCGGCGCGTGGACGCAGCCGAGGAGTTCGTGCGCTCGCTCGGGTTTCGCCAGTTCCGCGTGCGCCATCACGACCGGCTGGCGCGCCTCGAGATCCCGCTCGAAGAGCTCCCGCGCCTGTGGGAGGACGGCCGGCACACGGCGATCGTCACGCGCTTTCGCGAGCTCGGCTACCTCTACGTGACCGTGGACCTGGCGGGCTTCCAGTCGGGCAGCGCCAACCTGCTGCTCGGTCTCGGGCGGCGCGCGAGTGGATAAGGCCGCGCTCGCGCGGCTGCTGGAGGACGTCCGCGCCGGCCGCGTCGACGTGGACGCCGCCGCCGCGCGGCTGTCGGCGCTGCCCTACGAAGATCTCGGCTTCGCCAAGGTGGACCACCATCGCGCGCTGCGCGCCGGCGGACCCGAGGCCGTGTTCTGCCCGGGCAAGACTCCGGAGCAGGTGGTCGCGATCGTGGGCCGGCTGGCCGCGCATGCACCGAACGTGCTGGCGACGCGCTGTGACGCGACGATGGCGGCGGCGGTAGACGCGGCGGGCCTGCCGTGCGCCTATCATGCGCTCGCCCGGCTGCTCGTGGTGCGTCCCGAGCCGACCGAAGGGCTCGGCCTCATCGCCGTGGCCGCGGCCGGCACCTCCGACCTGCCGGTGGCCGAGGAAGCGGCGCTCGTCGCCGAGGCGCTGGGCAACCGCGTCGAGCGACTCGTGGACTGCGGCGTGGCCGGTTTGCACCGGCTGCTCGCGCACCGCGACCTGCTGAGCGAGGCCAACGTGATCGTCGCGGTGGCCGGCATGGAGGGCGCGCTGCCGAGCGTCATCGGGGGCCTCGTCGATCGGCCCGTGATCGCCGTGCCCACCAGCATCGGCTACGGCACCTCGCTCAACGGTCTCGCCGCGTTGCTGGCCATGCTGAACTCCTGCGCGCCCGGCGTGTCGGTGGTGAACATCGACAATGGGTATGGCGCGGCTCATCAGGCCAGCCAGATCAACCGCCTCATCGCCAAAATCCGCTAGCGCGCCGCCGATGAGCTTCGCATTGCTTCGTTGGCCTCCTCGGTTCCGCCTGCGGCGTACGCGGCGTACGCCTCGGCGAGGCCTTCGTCGGCCGCCTCGCACTGCTCGCTCCTCGGCGCCGCGCTACGCGCCAGTCGATGGATCCAGATGAGAGCCGTTTACTTCGATTGTCCCAGTGGGGCTTCGGGGGACATGATTCTCGGGGCGTTGGTGGATGCGGGGGTGTCGGTCGAGGCATTGCAGGGGGAGCTGGCGAAGCTGGGACTTCAGGGGTGGAGGTTGAGTGCGCGGGAGGTGAGGCGGGGGGCGTTCCGGGCGACGAAGGTGGATGTCGAGGTCGAGGCGGGGATGCAGCAGGCGCATCGGCACCTGGGTGACATCGTCGGGATCCTGGAAGGCAGCGGGCTGCCGCGGCCGGTCGTGGAAGGCGCGGTGCGCGTGTTCCGGCGGCTCGCGGAAGCCGAGGCCCGCGTGCACGGGCACTCGGTGGAGGAGGTCCACTTCCACGAGGTCGGGGCGGTCGACGCGATCGTCGACGTGACCGGGGCGGTGGTGGCCTTGAGGCTCCTCGGCGCCGAGAGCGTTCACGTCTCGGCGCTGCCGATCGGCGGCGGGTTCGTCGAGAGCGCTCACGGGCGCATCCCCATCCCCGGTCCGGGCACTGTCGAATTGTTGCGCAACTTTCCAGTGGTAGACACCGGAGTGCAGATGGAGCTCGTCACGCCGACCGGCGCGGCGATCCTCACCACCCTGGCCACGGGCGCCGGCCGCATGCCGGCCATGACCGTGGAGCGCGTCGGCTATGGCGCCGGCACGCGCGATCTCCCGGGGGTGCCCAACATCCTGAGGCTGTTCGTCGGCGACACGGCCGGCGGTGCCGCCGACGAGACCGTGGCGCAGGTCGAGACGACGATCGACGACATGTCGCCCCAGCTCTACGAGCCCCTGATGGAACGCCTCTTCGAGGCCGGCGCGCTCGACGTGTTCCTCACGCCCGTGATCATGAAGCGCAGCCGGCCCGGGACCGTTTTGACCGCGCTGTGCGCGCCCGAGCGGGTCGGGGACCTCTCCCGCGTGCTGTTCGAGGAGTCCTCCACGATCGGGCTGCGCTGGAGCGAGGTGTCACGGGCCCGGCTGGAGCGGGAGATGGTCACCATCCCGACCGCGTACGGCGCGCTGCCGTTCAAGGTCTCGCGGCTGGGCGGCCGCGTGGTCACCGTCACGCCGGAGTTCGCCGAGGTCGTGCGGCTCGCGCGCGAGAAGTCGCTGCCGGTGCGCGAGGTGCTCGACCAGGCGCGGGCCGACGCGCGCCGGCACTTCGGGGACTGAGGCGGCCACACCCGCTTCGGCAGGACGCTTGCAGCTGCATCGGACGATGACCCCGCACGCACGGCCGAATGGTCGCCCTGGAGTTCCGCAGCCGTGGGGCTGGGAGATGCTCTGGACCCTCACGCCGCGCTATGCCAGCAAGGTCCTGTTCATCCGGCGGGGCCACGAGATCGCCCTGCAGGTCCACCGCGAGAAGGAGGAGAGCTTCCTGCTTCGCAGCGGCCGCCTGATCTTCCTGGTGGAGGACCGGGAAGGCGACCTGCGCGAGGTCTGGCTGGACCCGGGTGACTCCCTGCATGTGCCCCCGGGCCGCCGCCACCGCATCATCGCGCTGGAGGACTCCGAGGTCCTCGAGGTCTCCTCCCCGGAGATCGACGACGTCGAGCGCATCGACGACCTGCGCCACCGGCGCCGCCCCGGTCCTGACCTGCACTCTTCAGCCTACTAACACACGGCTTTCCTACCCCGCGCCCGTCGGGGGTCATTGACACAGGTCGCGCCGAGCCTTAGGCTCTTGCCCCGCGAGCTTTCAGCGCACCAAACCGCCGCGAATCCTTGGAGGACGAGTCGTGAAACTCCCAGTGAAGATGACGATCAACGGTCAGAGCGTGAGCCACGAAGTGGAGCCGCGACTCCTGCTCGTCCACTACATCCGTGAGACAGTCGGGCTCACCGGCACGCACGTCGGCTGCGACACGAGCCAGTGTGGGGCCTGCACGATCCTCATGGACGGCAAGGCGGTGAAGGCCTGCACCTTCTTTGCCGTCCAGTGCGACGGCGTCAAGATCACCACGATCGAGGGCCTCGCCAAGAACGGCGAGCTGCACCCGATCCAGCAGGGGTTCTGGGAGAAGCACGGGCTGCAGTGCGGCTTCTGCACCCCCGGCATGATCCTGGCCGCCCACCAGATCCTGGAGCGCTACCCCAAGCCGACCGAGGATCAGATCCGCCACCAGCTCGAGGGCAATCTGTGCCGCTGCACGGGCTATCACAACATCGTCAAGGCGATCCAGTGGGCGGCCGAGAACATGGCCGGAAAGAAGTGAGGCTGCGCCATGGCAACTGTTGAGCGCGTGCTCGGCAAGTCGATCAAGCGTCGCGAGGATCCCCGCTTCATCACCGGGCGGGGCACGTACGTGGACGACGTGAAGCTGCCCGGCACGACGTTCGCCGTGTTCGTGCGCAGCCCGCACGCGCACGCGCGCATCAAGAAGATCGACACCGCCGCCGCGCTCAAGCACCCCGGCGTGGTGGCGATCTTCACGGGCAAGGACATGACCGGCGTCAACTCGCTGCCGTGCGGCTGGCTGTTACCCGGCCTCAAGGTGCCGCCGCACATGCCGCTGGCCAGCGACGCCGCCCGGTGCGCCGGCGACCCGGTCGCGATCGTGATCGCCGAGACGCACGACGCCGCCGAGGACGCCGCCGAGAAGGTGAAGGTGACGTGGGAGGTGCTGCCGGCGGTGAGCGACACCGCGAAGGCCACCGCCAAGGGCGCGCCCCAGATCCACGAGGTGGCGCCG
>Ga0111538_10006123_pt1 | contig 16322 bp, 14 predicted proteins | sample SoiMethybrSBSTD1_FD_79669 | JGI IMG/M metagenome (GOLD analysis project Ga0111538, IMG submission 79669) | Bulk soil microbial communities from a Populus tree surrounding site in Tennessee, USA - Soil MetaG P. TD hybrid SBSTD1 (version 2)... | ecosystem: Environmental > Terrestrial > Soil >...
GAACGCCGTCCGCAGCGCCGGCACCAGCTTGAACCGCCGCGCGCTGCCGACCGCGGCGACCAGCTTGACCGTGACGTGCACCGGCGTCCGCCGGCCGATGCGCGGCCGCGGCCGGTGCGCCACGCCGGCGCGCGCCCCGCGCGGCTTGCGCCCTGCCCCGGCCCGCCGCCCGCCCCGCATGCGGAACGGCAGCTCCTCCTGCCGCCAACCGCCGCCCGGTCCAGGGTTCCCCCGCCCGCTGTCGCCAGCGCGCCCGCCACCGCCACCGCTGTCGCCAGCGCGCCCGCCACCGCCACCGCTGCCGCCAGCGCGCCCGCCACCGCTGCCGCCCGCCCGACGGCGGCGGCGGTTCATGCGACCCGATCGATGTTCGCCCTGTTTCATTTCGAGTTTGATTGAGCATATATTATTTCCGGCCGAAGTCAAGGGGCCAAGCCGGGTACATGACTGACAGGTGCAGTTCATGTACATCGCTGACACGTCAGCCCTCGGACTTCGCTGACACAGCGGCGTCGCTGCCCACGGACATCGCCGACACTCCCCCCCGGGCACGGAGGCCGAGGACGTGGCTGAGAGGTGGACTGCCCACGGGTGGTTCGGGCGCGGCCTTCGGGCCGGGGGCTCGAGGCGCTGGCGCGGGTCGCCGGGACCGGCCCGGGGGCAACGAGGGCTTGCGCCGGGCGGCCCGCGCACTATGTTCCGCCCATGGCCACCGTCATCGGCATCGCCGGCAGCCTGCGGGCCGGCTCACTGAACAGCGCCCTCCTGGGCGCCGCGAGCGAGGTGGCCCCTCCCGGGCTGACCATCGAGGTCGCCTCCATCCGCGACATCCCGCTCTACGATGGCGACGTCGAGAGGGAGGCATACCCGCCCGCGGTGGCCGCCCTCAAGGAGCGCGTGGCCGCCGCCGACGGCCTCCTCGTCGCCTCTCCCGAGTACAACAACTCGATCCCGGGAGTCCTCAAGAACACGATCGACTGGATGAGCCGACCGCCCGCCGACATCGCGCGAGTGTTCGGCGATCTCCCGGTCGGCATCATCGGCGCCAGCGGAGCCATGGGTGGCACCCGCCTCGGCCAGGTCGGCTGGCTGCCGGTCTTCCGCGTGCTCGGCACGAGCTTCTTCTCGGGCAAGGCGTTTTACCTGGCGAACGGCGGGCAGGCGATCCAGGACGGCCGCCTGGTCGACGAGAAGTCGCGCGAGGTGCTGCGCGGTTACATGGCCGCCTTCGCCGACTTCGTCGCGCGGGGTCGCAAGCGAGGTGCCCGATGACCACGACCACGCCGAGCGCGATCCGCCGCGCCGGCGACCGCGGCCGCGCCGACCACGGCTGGCTCCGCTCGCTGCACACCTTCTCGTTCGCCGACTACTACGACCCGGGTCACATGGGCTTCCGCACCCTCCGCGTCATCAACGAGGACCGGGTCGAGCCGGGACGCGGCTTCGGTACCCATTCGCACCGGGACATGGAGATCGTCTCGTATGTCCTTGCCGGCGCGCTCGCCCACAAGGACAGCATGGGGTCGAGCGGCGTCATCAGCCCGGGGGACGTCCAGCGCATGTCGGCCGGCACCGGCGTGTCGCACAGCGAGTTCAACCACTCGGGGAGCGAGCTCGTCCATTTCCTCCAGATCTGGATCGTTCCGGAGCGACGCGGGCTGGCGCCCAGCTACGAGCAGAAGCACTTCGCCCCGGCCGAGCGCCGCGGCCAGCTCCGCCTCATCGCCTCGCGGGACGGCAGGGACGGCTCGGTGACCATCCACCAGGACGCCGAGATCCGCGCCGCGCTGCTCGCCCCGGGCGAGATCGTGACGCACCAGCTGGCCGCCGGGCGCGGCGCCTGGCTGCAGGTGGCGCGCGGCTCGCTCTCGCTCCACGGCGGCGACGTGGTGCTCGGCGCCGGTGACGCGGCCTCGTTCGAGAGCCCCGGGAGCATCGAGATCGCCGCGCGCGAAGACGCCGAGCTACTCCTCTTCGATCTCGCCTGAGCTCGCCTGAACGCTAGCCCGAAAGCGCGCCTGTCAGCGGTCTGACCGGTCCGTCGACTTGTGTCGCCGGGTTTCGATTTAACGAAATTATTCCGCCGGGGTCGGCCAACGCAAGATCGGGCCGCGCGCTCTACCCATCCTTGCCGCACAGGAGGCGCTGATGCACTGCGCAAAATGGGAGCCAGGTGTTATACGTCCGCCTAAACCAGGGACGGTGAGCACCACATGCGCGTCTTCGTAACGGGCGGAAACGGTTTCATCGGATCGGTCGTCGTTCGCGAGCTGGCTGCCGCGGGCCACGAGGTGGTCTGCCTCCTGCGCCCGTCTTCGAACACCGACCGCCTGGCCGGCACGGCCTATCAGCGCGCCGACGGGGACGTGCGCGACCCGGAGTCGCTGCGCGCGGCCATGGCCGGCGCCGGCGCCGTGATCCACCTCGCCAGCCTGAGCTCGTGGGATCTCATCGACTCGCCCGAGATGAAGGACGTCGTCCTGGGCGGCACGAAGAACGTGCTCGAGGCCGCCGCCGCGCTGGGCAATCCGCGCGTGGTCTTCGTCTCCAGCGTCACCGCGGTCGGCGCCACCCCCGGACCGACGCCGCTCGACGAGAGCGCCCCCTACAACCTCGAGAAGACCCGCGGCCTCAAGTACTCGCAGTACAAGTACCAGGCTGAACAGATGTGCCGGGACGCCGTCACCGCCGGCCAGGATGTGGTCATCGTCAACCCGGCCGAGGTGTACGGCCCCAACGACATCGCACTCATCACGGCCGGCAACCTGGTCGACTTCGCCAAGTCGAGCCCGGTCCTGGTCTGCCGCGGCGGCACCAGCGTCGCCTACGTCGACGACGTCGCGCTCGGCATCGTGCGAGCGATGGAGCGCGGCAAGCGCGGCGAGCGCTACATCCTCGGCGGCCCCAACGTGACCCTCCGCGAGCTGGCGCGCGAGACGCTCGACATCCTGGCCAAGCGCTCCAAGATCTGGGTCCTGCCGAACGCGCTCATCCGGTTCGTCACCAAGGTGGCGACAGGACTCCGGATCAAGCTGCCGTACAATCCGCGCGTCATCCCGTACGCCACGCGTTACTGGTTCGTCGATGCGAGCAAGGCGGAGCGCGAGCTCGGCGTGAGCTTCCGGTCGGCCCGCGACACGCTGGCGCCGACGCTGGCCTGGTTGAAGGAGGCGGGGCACATCCAGTGAACGGCCGAGGGATCGCCATCGTCGGGATGGGCTGCCGGCTGCCCGGCGCCGCCGACCTGACCCAGCTCGCCCGCCTGGTGCGCCGCGGCGAGGTGCCGGTGCGCGACGTCCCGGCGGAGCGGTGGAATCACGCCTCGTTCTACGACCCGAATCCGCGCCGCCTCGATCACACCTACGCCCGCCGGCTGGCCAGCGTCGACTCCATCGAGGAGTTCAGCCCCGAGTTCTTCGGGATCCTGCCGCGGCGCGCGCGCGCGATGGATCCCCAGCAGCGCCTGCTCCTCGACGCCGCCCGCGCCGCCATCGAGGACGCCGGGCTCCGCCCCGACGCGCTGTCGGGCACTCGCACCGGCGCCTTCGTCGGGATCTCGGTGGCCGAGCACTACCAGCTCACCACCGCGCGCCTCCTCGCCACCCAGATGCGCGACGAGGCGCTGGGCCGCTTCGCCCCCGGCATGGCCCCGGCCTGGGACTTCCTGGTCGAGGACGTGCCGCCGCTGCAGGCCTACAGCATGGTGGGCCAGATGCTGAACATGACGGCGGCCAACGTGGCTCAGGCGTTCGACCTGCGCGGCCCCGCCTTCGCCGCCGACTCGGCCTGCTCCTCGGCGCTGGTCGCGCTCGGCGAGGCGGTCCTCCACCTGCGTTCCGGCGCCTGCGACGCCGCGCTGGTCGGCGGCGTGTACCTCGCGTGCACGCCCAACAACATGGTCGCCTTCTCTCGCATCGGCGCCATCTCGCGCGCCGAGGTGTGCCGCCCGTTCGACGCCCGGGCCGACGGATTCGTGCTCGGCGAGGGGGCGGGCTGTCTCCTGGTCAAGCGGCTGGAGGACGCGCTGGCGGCCGGCGACCGGATCTGGGCGGTCGTCCGCGGCTTCGGCATGAACAACGACGGCCGCGGTGAGGGGCCGATGACCCCGCGGCTGGATGGCCAGGTCGCCGCGCTCGAGGCCGCCTACCGCGACGCCGGCATCGCGCCCGCCGAGGTCGGCCTGGTCGAGGCGCACGCGACCGCGACCAGCGTGGGCGATCGGATCGAGTCGCAGGCGCTGGCCGCCGTGCTCGGCGCCGGACGCACCGACCCGTGCTGGCTGACCGGCATCAAGGGCAACATCGGCCACACGCTGGCCGCGGCCGGTGCCGCCGGCCTGATGAACGCCGCGATGGCAGTGGCAGAGGGCGTCGTGCCGCCGCTCGCCGGCCACGAGGAGCCGCGCCGCGAGCTGCCGCTTCGCGACGCCGGCTTCGTCATCCCGCGCCGGGCGGCCGACTGGCAGGCCGCGCGTCGGATCGCCGGCGTGAGCTCGTTCGGCTTCGGCGGCACCAACGTGCACGTGGTGCTCGAGCAGCCACCGGTGACGCCCTTGCCGCGCCGGCGGGCGCGCGCCGCCGAGGTCGAGCCGGAGCTGTTCCTCCTGTCGGCGCCGACCGAGGCGCGCCTGGCCGAGTACGCGCGCGAGCTGGCAGCGTTCGTCACCCGCGAGCAGCCCTCTCTGCGCGACGTGGCGTTCACGCTCTCGCGCCGCCGGGTGGACGCCGTGCGCGCCGCGGTGGTGGCGGCCAGCGCGGGCGAGCTGTGCGCCGCGCTCGAGAAGGTGGCGGCCAGTCCGCGCCTCGAGGGCGGCGTCGCGCTGGTCTTCCCGGGACAGGGCGCTCAGGCGCCGGATCTCTGCCGCGACCTGTGGCAGCGCTTCCCCTGGTTCCGCGGCCGGCTCGAGGAGGTGGCGGCGGCGGCCGAGTCAGTGGTGGGGCGCAGGCTGCTCGATGTCCTCTATCCGGACCCGCGGCCCGATCGCGACCCGGAGAGCTCGGTCGAGCTCCTGCGCCGGACCGAGATCTGCCAGCCGGCGCTGGCGGCGGTCGAGCTGGCGCTGGCCGGGTTCCTCGCGCGCCTCGGCGTCCCGGGAGACGTCGTGCTCGGCCACAGCCTGGGCGAGTTCGTCGCGGTGGCGGCGGCCGGCGGGCTGGCGCCCGAGGAGACCGTCCGCCTGGTGGCCGAGCGCGGGCGATTGATGGCGGAGCTCGACGGCGACCCCGGCGCGATGGCGGCGCTGGCGACCGATCGGGCGGGCGCCGCGCGCCTGGTAGACGGCACCGGGGCGGTGCTGGCCAACTTCAACCATCCGCGCCAGGTGGTGGCGTCGGGCGCGAGCGCGGCGATCGACGCGGTGGTCGCGCGGGCCGAGCAGGCCGGCGTGCGCGCGACGCGGCTCCCGGTCTCGCACGCGTTCCACTCGCCGGTGGTCGCGCCGATGGCGCAGCGCTTCCGCGCGCTGATGGACGAGATCGCGGTCGCGCCGCCGGCGCGGCGCGTGGTGTCGTGCGCCGGCCAGCCGGCGGTGCTCGAAGAGCCGGGCGCGCTCCGCGAGCGCCTGGCCGGGCACGCGACCAGCGCGATCGACTTCGAGGGCGGCGTGCGCGCGGCCTACGCCGAGGGGGCCCGCGCGTTCGTCCAGATCGGCGCCGGGTCGGCGCTGGTCCCGATGATCAACGCCACCCTCGCGGCCGACGGCCACACAGCGCTCGTCCTGGCCGCCGCGCCGAGCGAGGCGACCGGCGGCGCCGGTCTGCTCGCCGCGCTGGCCGCCCTGTGGAACGCCGGCGTCGCCATCGCGCCGGAGGCGCTGTTCGACGGCGTCGAGGCGCGCCTGGTCTCGCTGCCGACCACCCCGCTCGAGACGCGGCGGTTCTGGCTACTCCGCCCGCCGGCCGAGCTGGCTCCGCTTCCCGCTCTCGGCCCCGCCGCGGTGCCGACCGCCGCCGACTCGCCGCCCGCCGCGGATGCGGAGGTGGACGCGCACCCGGAGCTCCTGAGCCTCTTCCGCCGCCAGCTCGACGTCATCGAGGGGCAGCTGGCAGTCTTGCGCGAGACCCACGGGGTCATCCCGCGCGACCTGGCCGCGGCCGCGACTGCGGATCGCCCGGTCGGGACGCGCGGCGTCGAGGTCGCGGCGCGCATTGCCGCCGCCGCGGCTGCCCCCGCGCGGGCTCTGGAGCCGGCCCCCGCCCCGGTCGCCCGCATCGAGCGCGGCGAGGTCGAGCAGCGCCTGGTCGACATCGTGGCGCGGGTCAGCGCGCTGCCGGCGGCCAGCGTCCCGGTCTCGGCGAAGCTGGCGTCGGATCTCGGGCTCGACTCGCTCATGATGGTCGAGCTCGGCGCCGCCATCCAGGAGTCCTTCGGCCTGGTGAGCGCGCCGGTCGATCTGGTCGACCGCGACACCAGCATCGCCGAGCTGGCAGCCCGGCTCGCCGAGCTCGCGGCCGGGCCGCCGGCGCCCGCCGCCGCGCCGCGCCCCGCCGCAGGTCAAGTGGCGCCGCGCCACCTGGCCGGCTGGGTCGCCTGCCCGCTTCCGCCCGAGGGCGCGCTCGCCTTCGAGGGCGGCGCGCTCATCATCGCGGATCGCGGCGGCGTCGCCGAGGCGCTGGCGGCGCGCCTGGCCGGCCTCGGCCGCGAGGTCCACCTGGTCGCGCCCGACGAGATCGCCGGCACCGCCTGGCCGCGCGGGGCCGACCTCCTGGTCGATGTCGCGGCGATGGACGGCGTCGATCGCGTGGGGGTGGACGAGCTGCGCGCGCCGATCGATCGCGCGCTCGCGCTCCTGGCCGCCGCGGCCAGCGCCGGCGTGCGCCCGGCCTATCTGGCCGCCTCGCGCGGGCCGCGATCGGCCGCCCTGGCCGGCTTCACCCGCGCGCTCGCCCTCGAGTGGCCGGACCGGCTGGCGCGCGCGGTCGACGCGCCCGGCGGTTCGAACGGGGCGCTGGCGCGCGAGATCGCCCGGCGCATCGCGGCCGAGCTGGCCACCAGCGACCGGGTGCCGGAGGTGAGCTGGCAGAGCGGCGAGCGGCGCTCCGTGCGGGTGACCCCGGCCCCGGCGAGCGCGGCGCGCGAGCCGATCCGCGGGGCGACCGCGATCATCAGCGGAGGCGCGCGCGGGCTCGGCGCCCGGCTGGCCCGCGAGCTGGCCGCCACCGGCGCGGCGAAGAACCTCCTCCTCATCGGGCGGCGGCCGGCCGACGACGAGGTCACCGCCCTGCTCGCCGATCTGACGCGGGCCGGCGCGGCGGTGCGCTACGCCGCGTGCGATGTCGCCGACCCGGCGGCCCTCGAGCGCGCGGTGGCCGACGCGCGCGCCGCCTTCGGCCCGATCGATCGGGTGGTGCACGCCGCCGGCGAGACGGCCGACGGCCCGGTCGAGCGAGCCTCGGCGGGTGACGCCGCCCGCGTCTTCGCCGGCAAGGTCGGAGGCGCGCTGGCCCTGTGGCGCGCGTGCCGCGACGAGCCGCTGGCCAGCTTCGTCCTCTATGGATCGTGGGCGGGCCGGTTCGGCAACCGCCACCAGACCCTGTACGCCGCGGCCAACCGCGCCCTGTCCGGCACGGTGTCGGCGCTGGCCGCCGAGCGGCCCGGAGTGCGCGTGGTCTCGATCGATCTGCCTCCCTGGCAGGGCGGCGGCATGGTCGATCGGCTTCCGGACGCGGTGCAGCGCGCCATGCGCGCCCGCGGTGTCCCGTTCCTCACCGACGAGGAAGGCCTCGCCGCCGTCTGTGCCGAGCTGTCCGGCGAACCGGGCGGCTTCGAGGTGGTGCTCGGCGCCGGCCTCGCCGCCGGCCGCCGGGACCGGGCGCGGATCGCGCTCGATCCGCACGCGCCCTGGCTGGCCGACCATCGCATCGACGGAATCCCGCGCCTGCCGCTGGCCGCCGTCCTGGAGCTGGCCGCCGCCGCCGCGTCGCGGGTCGGCCTGGCGGGTCCGCTCGCCCTGCGCGAGGTGCGCGTCCTGGCCCCGATCGCCGGCACCTCGGCGGTGTCGGTCGAGGCGCGCGCCGGCGGCGCCGACCCATCGACCGTCGAGGTCGAGATCTCCGCCGGCGAGACCGTCTCTGCCACCTGCCGCGTGGTGCCGGGCGCCGCGCTGCCGCCGCTGGCGCGGCCGGCGACCGCCCCGCCGCCCGGGCTCACGGTCGACGAGTTCTACCGGTCGCACACCTTCCACGGCCCGCGCATGCGCGGAATCGCCGCCGCCCGCGAGCTCGGCGCCACTCACGTCGCAGGCACCGTCGTCGCCTCGCCCGCCGGCTGGCCGCGCGCGAGCGACATCCTCGCGGTGGACGGCGCGCTGCAGCTGGCCGGACTCTTCGCCCGCGAGCGGCTCCAGCGCGCTGCCCTGCCGGTCGCCGTGGAGGACGTCCGCATCCTGGCGCCCATCCCGCCGGGCGGCGAGCTCGAGTGCCTGGCCGTCCTCGAGGCCGCCGGGGGCGACACTCTCTTCGGGCACATCGATCTGGTGGGATCGGACGGGCGCGTCGCGGTGCAGATCCGCGGCCTCGAGGCGCGCGTCGTCGGGGAGGCCAGCGTTCGCGCCGGCGGCGACGGCAACGCCGGCGAGCACGCCGGCAGCGCGAACGGCAACGGCAACGGCAGCGCGAACGGCAACGGCAACGGCAACGGTCATATCGATCCCGCGACCTGGCGCATCGAGGAGTTCCCCGAGGTGCAGGAGCTGGCGCAGCGGCGCCAGATGGTGTCCGCCATCGGCCTCGAGAACCCCTACTTCCATCTGCACGAGGGCGTCACCAACCAGCGCTCGCGCATCGACGGGGTCGAGTACGTCAACTACTCCTCCTACAACTACGTCTCTCTGTCGGGCCACCCGGACGTCAACCGCGCCGTCGAGAGCGCGGTGGCCCGCTACGGCACCTCGGTGTCCGCCAGCCGGGTCGCCTCGGGCGAGCGGCCGCTTCACCGCCAGCTCGAGCGCGCCATCGCCGACTTCCTCGGCTGCGAGGACGCCGTCGCCATGGTGAGCGGCCACGCCACCAACGTCAGCGTCATCGGCCACCTGCTCGACCAGCGCGACGTCATCCTGCACGACAGCCTGGCCCACGACAGCATCCTGGGCGGCGCCCGGCTGAGCGGCGCCCGCCGCCGGCCCTTCCCGCACAACGACGCCGACGCTCTCGAGCGGCTGCTCGCCCAGATCCGCCCGCACGCGCGCCGCGTCCTCATCGCGGTCGAGGGCGTCTACAGCATGGACGGCGACCTCGCCGCGCTCGACCGCATCGTCGAGCTCAAGAAGCGCTACGGGGCCCTGCTCCTGGTCGACGAGGCGCACTCGCTCGGCGTGGTCGGCGCCACCGGGCGCGGCATCGGCGAGCACTTCGCCATCGACCGCGCCGACGTCGATCTGTGGATGGGGACCCTGTCGAAGTCGCTGGCCAGCTGCGGCGGCTACATCGCCGGCTCGGCGGTCCTGATCGACTTCCTCAAGTACACCACCCCCGGCTTCATCTACAGCGTCGGCCTGTCGCCGGCCAACGCGGCGGCCGCCCTGGCCGCCCTCGAGATCCTTGCGCGCGAGCCCGACCGGGTCGCCACCCTGCAGGCACGCTGCCGCTTCTTCCTCGAGGAGATGCGCCGGCGCGGCATCGACACCGGAATGTCGCGCGACTCGGCAGTGGTTCCCTGCATCGTGCCGAGCTCGCTCGACTGCCTCCGCCTGGCCCAGGCGCTGCACGGCCGCGGCATCAACGTCCAGCCGATCCTCTACCCGGCGGTGGAGGAGAACCTGGCGCGGCTGCGGTTCTTCGTCACCTCGGGCCACAGCGAGGCCGACCTCCTGCGCACCGCCGACGCCGTCCGCGACGAGCTCCTGGCCATCGGGCCGCGCCACCTGCGCCCGCCGGAGTCGAACGCCGGCGCGCTGGCCGCCGCGCCCGCCGCGCCGAGCTGGGAGCAGACCTCGTGAAGCCGGCGACCGACCGCGCCCGCCCGCTGCCGACCATCGACGGCGGCGCCTACTACAAGGGCAGCGCGCGCATGTTCGAGAGCCAGCTGCTCGAGAAGCTGTCGCACGTCCACCCCGCCACCCCGGCGGTGCTGTTCCTCCCGGTGGTCGCGGCCGCCCTCTACCTGGCGGCCACCCGCGACGGCGCCGGCCTCGCCACCATCGGCTGGCAGTTCCCGGTCGGCTACCTGGCCTGGACGCTGACCGAGTACTGGCTGCACCGCCTCTTCTTCCACCTGCCGGTGCGCGGCCAGATCACCCGGACCATCTACTTCTTCGTCCACGGGGTCCACCACGACTGGCCGTGGGACCGGAGCCGCCTGGTCCTGCCGCCCAGCGTGAGCATCCTCCTGGCCGGCGGCTTCTACTTCCTCTTCCGCGCATTGTTTGCCCCCACCTACCACGCCCTGTTCGCCGGCTTCGTGCTCGGCTACGTCATCTACGACAGCGTCCACTGGTACACGCACGCCGGCGCGCCGAAGGCGCGGCTGTTCCGCTTCCTCCGCAAGCAGCACATGGTGCATCACTTCAAGCAGCCGGGCACCCGGTTCGGCGTGAGCTGTCCCTGGTGGGACGTGGTGTTCCGGACCAGCGGCGAGGCCACCGACGCGGACTAGCGTGATGGCGCCGTTCTTCCGCAGCGACGGAGATCGCATCAAGGGCCTCTCGCCCGAGCGCCGCTTCCTGCCCTTCATGATGCCGACGCGCAACGAGAGCGTCGTCTATCACGAGCAGACCTACGACATCAGCAAGACGCGCCGCTGGCTGCGCGACTTCAACCGGGCGTCCCCGCCGCAGACCGCCACCATGTTCCACCTCTTCCTGTGGGCGAGCGGCCAGGGGCTGAACCTCTACCCCGCGATGAACCGCTTCGTCCTCGGCCGGCGCATCTACCAGCGGCGCGGGGTGCAGGTCTCGTTCGCCGCCAAGAAGGAGTTCTCCGCCACCGCCCCGCTGGTCACGGTCAAGAAGCCGCTGGCCCGCAACGAGCCGTTCGCCGCCGCGGTCAAGGACATGACCGACCGGATCGGCGAGGGGCGCGGCCCCAACCAGCGCCGGGTCGACAAGGAGCTCAAGCTCGCCCTGCTCCTGCCCGGCCTCATCCTGCGCTTCGTCCTCTGGTGCCTGCGCGGGCTCGACTTCCTCAACCTGATGCCGCGCTCGATGATCGAGAGCGACCCGATGTACGCCAGCCTGTTCGTCGCCAACCTCGGCTCGGTCGGGCTCGACAACACGTTCCACCACCTCTACGAATACGGCACCATCTCCATCTTCGCGGTCATGGGCACCCAGAAGAAGGCGGTGGTGGTCGCGCGCGACGGCAGCCCCGAGGTGCGCGAGGTGCTGCAGATCCGCTGGACGCTCGACGAGCGGATCATCGACGGAATGTACGCCGGCGAGTCGATGCGCCTGGTGCAGAAGATCATGGAGGACCCGGAGAAGTACCTCGGCAAGCCGGACGAGGTGGCCGCCGGCTCCAACCCCGAGTTCGCCAGGCTCTACCAGGAGCGCCCGGCCGCATGATGCGCTACCGGCATACCCGCTACCGGGTGCTGGACGCGGTGACCATGGGCTACATGGCGGCGACCGGCGCGCTCCTGCTCCTGCTCGGCTACGGCCGCGAGGGCTGGCTGCTCGGCGTGCTGCTCCACTTCGCCTACGTCGCCTACGGCCTCGAGATGATCCGCGCCCAGGAGCTCAGGCCGGACAACCGCACGCTCCTGTTCCTGCGCACCTTCTATCCGGCCTTCATCATCATCTACGGGTTCTTCGACGTGAGCCGGCTGCAGGCGCTCATCTCCCGCGACACGTTCTGGGCGACCGATGCGCTGGCCGATTTCGACTACGCGATCTTCGGGACCCACCCGACGATCTGGATCCAGCGGCTCGAGCGCCCCTGGCTCGACGAGCTGGTCTCGTTCTTCAACGTCTCGTACTACGCGATCGGCTTCATCTTCGCGGTACCGGTCCTCCTCATGGGGCGCCGCGAGGAGGCCTGGGCGGGGGCGTCGATCGCGCTGTTCACCTACGTGGTGAACTACACGCTCTTCATTCTCCTGCCCGCCGTGGGGCCCCGCATGATCCCGGAGATCGAAGCCCTGCGCACCGCGCACCACCTGGACGGCGGCTTCTTCGCCGGGATCCACACGGCGCTGCAGGGGGACCACGGCGCCGTGCGCGGCAACGCGTTTCCCTCCGCGCACGTCTCGGCCTCGGTCGCCTGGGCGATGGTCGCCTGGCGCTACCAGCGGAACCTGTCCTGGCTGCTGTGGATCCTGACCGCCGGCACCGCGTTCTCGACCGTCTACCTCGGCTACCACCACGCCATCGATCCGATCGCGGGGCTCCTGCTCGGCCTGGCCTGCTACTGGCTCGGCCTCAGGCTCGTCCAGAGGCGCGGCGAGGATCCGCTGCATGATCCGGAAGCAGCCCGGCAGGCACGCGGCGCGGGTACACCTTCTCCTCCGCCAGCTCGAAGCGCCCTTCGGGCGTGAAGTGCCACCAGCCGACCGCGATGCGGTCGACGGCGGTCTTGACCACGCTGAAGGAGTTGGCGTGGGCGGCCGGATGGCGGCGCGAGCAGGTGGCGGTGCCGGCCTGCGACCACAGCATGACGGCGCCGTCCTCGCGCGCCAGCTCTTCGGTGTGCCAGAAGTGGCGGTGGCCGGTGAGGATGAGATCCACGCCGGTGTCGAACAGCGGCTTCTCGAGCTTGTGCGCGCCGCGCAGGTGGTGGCGGAAGTATCGTTTCCACACCGAGCGGGTGCCGTGGTGCACCACCAGGACCCGCGCGGCGCCCTCGTCGGATCGCCCGAAGCGATCGCACGCCCATTCGATCTGGCGACACGACAGGTAGCCGAGGTCCATGGTCCAGCGGCTGGCGCTGGTCAGGCCGACGAGATGCGCGCCCGCGACCGTCACCTCGCGATCGAGGTCGGCGTGGATGTGCCGCCGGTAGGCGCGAAACGGGCTGATCAAGCGGCCGATCAGGTTGGCGCGATCGATGTCGTGGTTGCCCGGCACCGAGATGACCGGGGCGTCGAACCGCGCGAAGAAGGCGGCGACCCGGCGCCAGGCGGACGTCTGCTCTGCCCACTCGACCAGGTCACCGGAGGCGATCACCGCGTCGGGAGCGATGCGCTCGGCGGCCTCGAGGACCGCGTCGGCCATCCGCTCGGCGAACCGGCCACCGAAGTGCAGATCGGAGATGTGCAAGAGAGTCGAGCCGCCCACCACGCGATCGATCGTACCGTGGCCGGCCGCCGAGTGCCGGATTAATCAAACCGAGGGTGCCTCGCTTTCGCTACATGGGGCGCCAGGGTATGGTGCGCGCGTCCGGACGAGGACAAGAGCGAGGGCGCGGCGTGGGAGCGCCCGAGGACAAAGGAGGGACCGGATGGCCAACTACCTTCTCATCGAATCGCGTGACCCGTGGGAGTCCAGCGACACCTCCAGCTGGCTGGAGCTGGCCGCCAGCCTGGCGAGGGAGGGCAACACGGTGAGCTTCTTCCTGGTGCAGAACGGAGTTCTGCCGGCGCGCCGCAGCGCGAAGTCGGCCGGGCTGACCGCCCTGGCGAAGGCCGGCGTCGAGGTGCTGGCTGACGAGTTCTCACTCCGCGAGCGGGGGATCGACGCCGGGCGGCTCGCCGACGGCATCAAGGTGGCTGCCATCGACGTGGTCGTCGATCAGCTGGCGGCGGGTCGCAAGGTCATCTGGCACTAGGAGCCATCATGGACAAGAAGACGCTGACGTTCGTGTTGATGGACGCGCCGTACGAGAACTCGCGCACCACCACCGCCTTCCGCCTCATCGACAGCGCGCTGCGCAAGGGGCACGACGTGAAGGTGTTCGCCTACGAGGGGGCGGTCGCGCTCAGCTTCGCCAGGCAGGCCCAGCACCCCAACGCGGTGCACGGGCGCGACGCCGCGCAGGAGGACCACCCCAACCCGAAGGAGTGGATCGTCGCGCTGCAGCAGGCGGCGGCCCAGTCGGGCAGCAAGCTCGAGTGGATGAACTGCGGCCTGTGCGTCGACGAGCGCGGGGTCGGCGAGGTGGTCGCGGGCGTCACGCGCGGATCGCCGGTCGATCTGTGGAAGTGGTCGGAGGCGTCGGACAACACGCTGGTCATCGCGACCAGGTAGGCCAGGGGGAGCATCATGGCGAGGAAATATCTGCAGATCATCGAGACCGCCTACCGCGCCACCATCGAGGAGCAGGACGACACCTGCGTGTGGATCGCCCACGCGATGCGGGGCGGCGGCGCCGACATCGCCGTCCTCCTGCGCGGAAACGCCGTCAACTACGGCTGCAAGGGGCAGGACGCCTCGGGACTCGCGTTCGGCGAGAAGCGGCAGAGCCACCCGCCGGATCTTGCCGGCGACGTCGCCGGCCTCATCGGCAAGGGGGTCGAGGTCTACGTGGTCGAGGACGACTGCGCCGAGCGCGGCCTCGAGCGCAGCGACCTGGTCGACGGCCTGAAGCCGGTCAAGCGCGCCGGGCTGGCGGCGCTGCTGGCCGGCTACGATCAGGTCTGGCACTGGTAGCCGTTCACCGCCGTTGTAGCGATCTTGCGAGGCCGTGGCGGGCTGGCCCGTGCGGCCCCGTGTGATCGAGGCGCCTCGGCCCCGGGTGTGCGGGGCGATGGCTGGCGGCACGCGCGTTGCACCACGGTGTGCTGGCCCGCGCACCGCGCGCGCAGAGGCAGGCTCGTCGTGCCGTTGACCATCTTCCTCTTCGTCTGCGTCGGAATCGCGATGGAGGTGGCCTTCACTGCGGTGGCCAGCTTCTGGCAAGACCGGTGCCCGCGGCTGCGCGGCCATTCATATCTGTGGATGGTGTTCGCCTACGGCGCGGTCCCGCTCATCCTGGCGCTGGTCTACCCGCCGATTCACGATCTCCCGATCGCCGCGCGCCTCGCGGTGTACGTCGCGCTGGTCTACCTGGTCGAGTACGTCTGGGGCTGGCTCCTGCGCCGCACCACCGGCCAGTGCCCGTGGGACTACGGCGGCGCCCGCTTCGCGGTGAACGGACTCATCCGGCTCGACTACCTGCCCGCCTGGGCCGGAGCCTGCTGGCTGTTCGAGCGCCTGTTCGTGACGCTCCACACCCGGCTCGGCTGACGGCGCGCGGTCCCGCCCGCGCCCGCTAGCCTGCGTGGCGCAGCCTGGCGTCGAGCGAGTAGGGCCCGGCGCCTCGCACCAGGACGAGGAGAAAGACGAAGCAGTTGAGGACGGCGGCGTCCCCATGGTTGGCCGCCGGGGCCCACATCGACGCGGCCATGTTCAGCTTCCAGTGGAACTGGAAGTAGGCCACCGCCATGGTGCCGGAGGCGAGGAAGGCGGCCGGCCGGGTGAACAGGCCCAGGGCGATGAGCAGCCCGCAGGACAGCTCGATGACCCCGCCGATCCACATCTGGCTGCCGACCTCCATGACCTCGCCGCCTACCCAGCCGAACAGCTTCTGCATGCCGTGGAGCGACAGCATGAGGCCGGCGACCACGCGCAGGATGGCGTAGACCGGCTCCTCGAAGTGTCTCAACCGTCTGCTCAGCGAGGTCATGGGTTCCTTCTTGTCCCGCCCGACCGCCTATCTATAGATCGCTCCCGGGCGAACGCAAGCCACCCCGGCCGGGAGCGACCGGCGTGGTAAAACGCCCCGGGTGGTGGCCGGCGAGCACTTCCTCGTCACCGAGCGACTCGACTTTCGCCGCTGGCGCGAGGAGGACCTCGAGCACGCCCTGGCGCTGTGGGGCGACCCGGACGTGACCCGCTTCATCGGCGGCCCCGCCTCGCGCGCTGCCGTCGCCGCTCGTCTGGCCGCCGAGATCGCGACCGAGGCAGAGGTCGGATTTCAGTACTGGCCGATTTTCCAGCGCAGCGACGGGGCCCACGTCGGCTGCTGCGGCCTGCGCCCCTATCGGCCCGAGCAGGCCATCCACGAGCTCGGCGTCCACGTCCGGCCCGCCTTCTGGCGCCGCGGCTTCGCGCTCGAGGCCGCCCGCGCCGTCATCGCGCACGCCTTCGGCCCGCTCGGCGCCCGCGGGCTGTTCGCCGGCCACAACCCCGACAACCAGGCGTCACGCGCCATGCTCGGCAAGCTCGGCTTCCGCTACACCCACGACGAGCTCTACCCCCCCACCGGCCGCCTCCACCCCTCCTACTTGTTGGAGCCCCCAGAGGGTTGAACCGCCAAAACCGCCAAAGCCGCCAAAGTTTTTCTGGTTCTGACTCGCGTTTCGCCCTTACGCGGCCCGTTTCCGGCGCCTCGTAGTCATCGGTCGCAGTCGTTGTCGACGCGGACTGGCTTGAACGCGGGGGCCCGACGGCGCATTGCGTAAGTTATCGAGGC
>Ga0111538_10006125_pt1 | contig 16320 bp, 15 predicted proteins | sample SoiMethybrSBSTD1_FD_79669 | JGI IMG/M metagenome (GOLD analysis project Ga0111538, IMG submission 79669) | Bulk soil microbial communities from a Populus tree surrounding site in Tennessee, USA - Soil MetaG P. TD hybrid SBSTD1 (version 2)... | ecosystem: Environmental > Terrestrial > Soil >...
GCCTTCGCGAACATCGGGTCGTCCGAACGCGGTGGCCGGGGCGCCGATCGTCGCCAATCCCTACCTCTCGCTGCCACCGAAGGGGCGCCGCCCACCCATCACCGGGCGGCTCGCTGGACAGAGTTGTCTGACCACTGTTGTACGACGAGTGACGTGGTGTCGCACATGCTAGCGGAGGCCGTCAAGCCCCTGGGAGGGGCTCGAAAGCCGATGCGGCTCATGGGTCCGACAGGGTCAGATCAGGGCGATCGGCCGGACCCACGACCCGGTTCCGCCCGTGATCCGGAGGGGTATCGCGACGAACAGGAAATCGGTCCGCTCGTGCTCGACGAGCGCGGTCGCGAGGGTGTCGAGATCCATCCATTCGACCAAGTGGATCCCGCGCCGGGTCAGCAGCTCGACGTGCACCGTCCGCGACCAGTCGCGGACCGGTTGCGGCTCCGTCCCGCCGGTATCCGAGCCGAACACGGCCATCCCGGCGTCAGCCAGGTGGACGGCGGCCTCGACACCGATCCCGGGCTGGGCGTCGAGGAATGTCGCCCGCGCCGTCGCCAGCTCGCGGATCTTGCCCGTTCTGAGAAGCACCGCGTCGCCCGATCGGACGGTCGCGCCAGACCGCGCCAGCGCCTCGTCGATGTCTGCGACGGTGACCTCCTCCGAGCCGGTCAGCGGGCGCCCGTCCCGGGCCGGCAGGCGGTCGATCAGCACGCCACGGGTCACGATCGGCGGGACGGTCTCGATGCCGCCGAACGTCCATCCCTTATCGGTGCGTGCCGAGCCAGCGTCTTGGCCGTCGAAGACCTTGCCGTCGTTGACGACGTGGACGAGACCGTCGATGTGGGTCCCCTGATGGATGCTCCCGCCGATCGCGTCGAGGTGGAACGCGTCCTTCTCCGAGCCGACCCGCTCGTGCCACTGCTCCGGGGTCAACACGTCCCAGCGGTGGAATGGCTCGCTGAACGCCGGATCGCCCTGCGGAAGGACGTCCGCATCCATCGGTATCGACAGGTCGATGACGAGGCCGAGTCGAACGAGCGACGCGGCGGCGACGATCGCATCGGGCGTCAGGCTCGCGAGGACACCAAGCGCGGTCACGAGACCGCTCCGGCCGGTCCCTGCGTTTCGGCGGGCAAGTCCCCGTTGAGGGCGATCTGACCACCGTCGACGACGATGGTGGCGCCGGTCACGTACGCCGCCTCGTCGGACGCGAGCCATAGCACGGGCCACGCCACGTCGATCGGCTCGCCGATCCGGCCCAGTGGGACCGAGCCGAAGCCGAACCCCGCGGCGAGCATCGGCTTGGTGATCTCGCTGACGATCGTGCCGGGCGCGACGAGGTTGGCCCTGATGCCCGCCGCGGCGAGGTCGATCGCCATCGACTGGACGAGCAGGACGAGCGCCGCTTTGCTCGCGTTGTAGGCCGCCATGTGCGGTTCGGCGACGAAGCTGTTGGTCGATCCCACGACGACGATCGAGCCGCCGCCAGATCGCTCCATCGCGGCCGCGGCGGCGCGACAGGACAGGAACGCCCCACGGACGTTGGTGCGGAAGACCTCGTCCCAGGTCTCGTCGGTCGTGTCGCGGAATGGCACGACACGATGGATGCCGGCGTTCGATACGTGGACGTCCAGTCGGCCGAAACGCGTTTCTGCTCCGTCGATGAGGCGTTCGACATCGCCAGCCTCTCCGACGTCGCCTGCGATGGCCAGGACTCGATCAGGGGCTCCGAGGGTGTCGGCCGTGGCAGCGAGGCGGCCGGCATCACGTGCGAGCAGGGCGACGCTGGCGCCTTCGCGGACGAACAGCTCGGCGATGCCGCGACCGATCCCGGTCGATCCGCCGGTGATCGTCGCCACGCGCCCCGCCAGCCGACCGGTCGCTTCGTCCACGGCATCACTGTACCCACGGGAAGTGAGCCCTACACTCCGGCCGAGCGAGGAGGACCGGGCGATCGCGCATCGTGACGATGGGTATCGGATCGGGATCGACGCGGCGACGGGCGTGGTCCGCGTCGCGGCGGTACGCGATGGTGACGGCCGCGTGCTCGCCAGCGCCACGTCGCCGTTCGAGGTGGCCAGCGATGGTGCCCGTCGGGAGGTCGACTTCCTCGGTGTCGAAGCAGCCGTTCGTGACGCGCTCTCCGCGGTCGTCACGATAGTGCCCGAGGGTCTCGACGCCATCTCGGTCGGGATCGCAGCGACCGCCTCGACCGTCGCGGTCGCGGATCGCGGCGACGGCGAACCGCACGGTCACGGTCTCATGTGGGCCGATCACCGCGCGACCCGGGAAGCAGCCGCCATCCGAAGGGCCGGCCATCCGAACCTCGTGCGGATGCTCGGTCACGTGTCCCCAGAGTGGGGGATCGCCAAGCTGGCCTGGCTGGCAGGATCGGGGGCGGTGGATCGGTCCTCCGGCGTCGTCGTGGAGCTGGCCGACTGGCTCGGATTCCGGGCGTCCGGTGTCTGGGCCGCGAACGCCGGAACGCGGGAGTGGGGATGGGCCGGCGGTGACGACGGGGCGGTCGACCCCGCGCTGATCGAGGCCGCTGCTGTCCCTCGCGCCGCAGCGGGATGGGTCCTGGACGACGTTCGGGCCACCGGCGCGGTCCTCGGCGTCGTCCAGGACGAGGCTGGATGGCCGCGCGTCCTCCGCGGCGTACCGGTGCTGGTCGGCGGGATGGACAGCTACCTCGCCGCGGTCGGGATGGGCGCCGCCGCTTCGGGCCGCCTGTGTCTGACGGTGGGCTCATCGTCAGCGGCCATCGGCGGGGTCGCATCCGGCGACGCGACGGGGCGGATGTTCGGTCCGTTGCGGAATGCCGTCCCGGGGCTCACCGAGGGGGCGTGGCAGGGTGGCCAGACGACGGCAGGACTCGCCGCGGCGTGGGCCAGAAGGGTCCTCGGGGGCCCGGAGGGCGCGCTGGAGGAGGCGGCGGCCGATGCCCCGCCCGGCAGCCGCGGCGTCACGTTCCGGGAGACGATGCTCGACCGTCGCAACCCGGCCCCGCGATCGCCGATGCGCGGCAGCTGGTCGGGGCTGGGCCTCTCCCATGGTCCGGGCGACCTCTACCGCGCTGTGCTCGAGGGGATCGCGTTCGGTCTGGCCGATGCGTGCGGTGGGCTGCAGCCCGCCGAGGTCGTCGCGACCGGCGGCATGCTGCAGAGCGAGCTGTTCGCGACGATCCTCGCCGATGTCCTCGCACGACCGATCGTCCGCCTCGCGGAGACGACCAGTGCTGCCGCCCTCGGAGCGGCCTTCGCCGACATGCCGGAGCGCGTCGCCGACATTCTCGAGGCGGCTGCGACGACCGAGCCCAGCGGTGCAGACTACGAGGAGGCCCGTGCGAGGTATCGACGGGCCGAGCTTCCCGATCTTGACGAGGCGTGATCCAGACGTGACGGCGCCCACCGCGATCAACCTGCGTAGCGACACCCAGACCCTGCCGACCGAGCGGATGCGCCAGGCGATGGCTGAGGCGCCCCTCGGCGACGACACGTACGGCGAGGACCCCACGGTCTTGCGATTCGAGGCGATGGCCGCCGAGCGCCTCGGGACCGAGGCCGCGATGCTCGTCCTGTCCGGGACGATGGCGAACCTCATCGCGCTGCTCGTCCACTGCCGTCCGGCCGACGAGCTGTTCGTCGATGCCGGTGCCCACGTCGTCTACTACGAGTCCGGTGGACTCGGGGCCGTCGCTGGCGTCACGCCGACGGTCGTGGCCTCGGATCGCGGCCACATCCTGCCCGACGCCCTGCAGGCAGCCATCCGCCGACCGAACATCCACTACCCGCGCGCTCGGCTGGTATGGCTCGAGAACACCCACAACCGAGGCGCGGGGTCCGTGATGCATATGGACCATCAGCGCACGGTCGAGGCGGTGGCGCGCGAGCATGGTCTGGCGGTCCACCTCGACGGAGCCCGCGTCCTCAATGCCGCGGCCGCCCAGGGCCTCGACGTACGCGAGCTCCTGGATGGCGTCGACAGCGCGATGGTGGACCTCACGAAGGGGCTCTCCTGCCCGCTCGGGGCGCTGCTCGTCGGGTCGAGCGCGTTCATCGAACAGGCGCGCTTCCGGCGGCGACTCGTGGGCGGGGGCATGCGCCAGGCAGGCGTCATCGCGGCGTGCGGCATCGTCGCCTTCGAGGATCTCCTCGGCCGGACCCTGGACGATCATCGGTCGGCGCATCGACTCGCCGATGGCCTGGCATCGATCGACGGGTTCGAGATCGACCCTGCGTCGGTCGAGACGAACATGGTCTACGTCGACGTCGGTGCTCTTGGGCGGTCGACGGACGTGGCGGCGGCGCTCAAGGCGGCCGGCGTCATCGTGTCCGACCGTCCGCCGCGGCAGATCCGGCTGGTGACGCACCTCCAGATCACCGACGAGATGATCGAGGGCGCGCTGGGACGCATGGCGGAGGTCGCGGCGAGCCTGCGGGCCACGCCTGCCGTCTGAGCGTCGCTGGGTGAAGGCCGCGTCCTCGGCGGTCATCGGTCTCGACATCGGGACGAGCGTCGTCAAAGGCGTGCTGATCGACGCCGACGGCCATCTCGTCGCTCGTGCCGCACGCTCGCAGGCCATCGACATCGGGCCCGGTGGGAAGGTCGAGGTCGACGCGCTCGCCGTCACGGCGAATGCGCGGCACGTGATCTCGCGGCTCGCCGGGGCGGGCCAGCGCAGCGGGGTGACCATTCGAGCCATCTGCGCCGGCGGGTCCGGCGACGAGGCGGTCTGGGTCGACCGCACAGGCGTGCCGGTCGCGCCGGTGCCACTGAGCCTCGACACGACAGATGCGGCGGCCGGCGAGTCCCTGACGACTGCGGTCGGGGCAGATCAGTTCCGGAGCGTGACCGGGCTGCCGACGAGCGGGGCGTATCCGCTGACGCGCTACGTGGGCTTGCGCGCGGCGCGCCCGGACCTCGGCGCCCGGGTGTCCCGTCTGCTCGCATGGCCCGAAGCGCTCGCGCTCGACCTCGGGGTCGAGGTCATGAGCGAGCCGACGCTCGCGGCGCGGTCCGGCGCGTGGCGGCTACCGGTACGGGGGGAGGACGGCAGGTACGAGCAGGCGTTCCTTGCGGCTGCCGGCGCGTCCGCCGACCTCTTCCCACCGCTGGTCGCGACGGGCACGGTGAGCGGGACGATCCCCGCCGTTGTCGCCTCAGCCGTAGGGCTGCAAGCGGGGGTCCGGCTCGTGGCCGGCGGCTTCGACCAGGCGATGGCGACGCTGGGCGCGCAGATCACGACGAGCGGGATCGCCCACGTCGGGGCGGGGTCCTGGCAGGCAATGACCGTGCTGGCAGAGACGCGGCCGTCCGTCGACCTGGTCGCCGACGGGTTCTCGATCGGCCCGTCGATCGCCGCCGACGGCCGCTGGTCGATCATGGCGAGCGGGCCAGGGACGGTCGTCCTCGGTTGGCTCGGCAGGATCGGTGACGGCGCGGGGGACCCGGTGAAACGGATCACCGCCCTAGCCCGGCGTGCGGGCGACGCCCCGACGGGCCTCATCGTCATCCCGGATCTCGGTGGCGGGGCTCCGCCGCATGCTGATCCGGTGACGCGTGGCGTCATCGCCGGCCTCGGACTCGGCGACGGTGCGGACCGCCTCGCCCGGGCGCTCCTCGAGGGTGTCGCGCTCGGGCTCGGCGAGCGCCTGGATCGTGCGGCGGCCGCCGGTCTGGCCGTCGGGGAGATCCGGTTCACCGGTGGCGGCGCTCGCGACCCCCGCTGGCGTCGCCTGACCGCGGACGTGACGGGGTTGCCGGTCCGGGCAGTCGACCCGCCCGATGCCGGCGCCGTCGCTGCTGCCGCGCTTGCCGCTGCGGCCACCGGCGTCGCTCCGGACGTGGCGTCTGCCCTGGCTCGGAGCGTCCGCATCGGACGGCCGATCGCGCCGCGCGCGCGCCACCATGCCGCCTATCGCGAGATCGCCGAGCGGGTCGCTGTGGTCCGCTCGAGCATCGAGACCGTGCAGCGCACCCACCCGGGAACGTAGGCTCAGGGAGGTCCAGCCGAGCTCGGCGGCTGGCCGTCTCGACACGGAGGAGGCGAGAGTGGACAGGCTGGCCGGCCGTCGGGCCGTCGTGACTGGTGGGGCCCGCGGGATCGGGGCAGCGATGGCTCGAGCGTTCGTCGAAGAAGGCGCCGAGGTCGTGATCTTCGATCTGAACGGCGATGGCGCGGCGGCGACCGCGGCCTCGATCGGGGAGGGCTGCCGCGGACGGGCCGTCGATGTCCGTTCCGAGACGCAGGTCGACGAGGCTTTCGCGGAGCTGGAATCAAGCGGGTTCGCCGTCGACCTCCTCGTGAACGATGCGGCGATCCAGCGCGAAGCGGCGCTCGCCGATCAGACGGTCGAGGACTTCCATCTCGTCGTCGACACGAACCTTCTCGGCACGTTCCTTTGTTCGCGTGCTGCGCTTCGCGGGATGCGGCAACGGCGTTCGGGCGTGATCATCAACATGAGCTCGGTACTCGGGTTGACCGGCGATTCGCTGCTGCCGATCTACTCGGCGACCAAACACGCCATCCTCGGGCTGACGAAGTCGACGGCCGTCGCCTACGCCGAGGAAGGCATCCGCTGCGTCGCCATCTGCCCGGGCGACGTCGACACCGAGCTCAACCAGCAGTACTTCGGATCGCAGCCCGACCCGGCCGAGTTCCGTCGCCGCGTCGAGCGTGAGTACCCGGGACGTCGGATGGCACAACCCGCCGAGATCGCCCGGCTGGCCGTCGCGCTCGCGACGGATGACGCCTCGTTCGTGAACGGGACGCATGTGCTCGCCGACGGCGGGATCATGGCCCGCCTGTTCGACCTGTATTGACCGCCCCCTCCGCGCCCTACCATCGACCCGTGATGACCGACTACGGAGCGGACTGGAGCGCGGGACTCCGTCGCGCGGATCCGGACGAGCTTCGCGAGTGGCTCGACTTTGCGATCGCAAGCGCCGACGTCGCCGACGAGCTCGCCCTCAGTGGTTTGCGCCAGGAGTTGACGGTCGAGGCGAAGGCCGACGGGTCATTCGTGACAGAGGTCGACAAGCTCATCGAGACGACCCTCCGATCGCGGCTGGCGGAGCGTTTTCCCGACCACGACATCGTCGGGGAGGAGTACGGGTCCGCGGTTGGCTCCAGCTCTACGCGGTGGTACGTGGACCCGATCGACGGCACGCACAACTACATGCGCGGCGTCCCGCTGTTCGGCACGCTCCTCGCCGCCGAACGTGATGGCGAGATCCAGGTCGGTGTCATCAGCGCCCCGGCCCTCGGGCAGCGCTGGTGGGCCAGCCGCGGGGAGGGGGCCTGGACGATCGGCGGGGGTCGCCCCGAACGCCGGCGCCTACATGTCTCCGACCGGGCCGACTTGGACGTCGCCCAGGTCCTGTTCCGATCCGTCACCGACATGCATGCGTCGCAGGTCGCGGACGGCTTCGATGCCCTACTGCCGACGGTCTGGCGAGAGCGCGGATTCGGTGACTTCTGGGGCTATGCGCTCGTCGCCGATGGCGCCGCCGAGGCCATGATGGAGCGCGATCTCGGACCATGGGACCTGGCGGCGCCCTGGATCATCGTGGAGGAGGCTGGCGGCCGGATCACGGATTTCGACGGGCGCCGGTCCTTCGCGGCGGGCGAGGGCCTTGCCACGAACGGCGTGCTCCACGAGGTTCTGCTGGACCGCCTGCACGGGCGGACGACGGGCGCGGCCCTGCCCCCGATGCGCTGATATACCTCGAGACGTTCGCCGCTGACCGCTGCGGCCGCCGCGCAACGCCGGGGGCTTGACCGCGCCGCTACTATCGTCCACACGTCCGACAACAGTGGTCAGACAACCCGAGGGAGTGATGGGGAAGGCCGTCCAGGCGGTCATGGGCGAACTTTCCACGGCGATCGAGGCCGAGTACCGGCCGGGCGACCGCCTGCCGTCCGAGCCTGCCCTGGCATCGGCCTATGGCGTCAGCCGCGCGACCATGCGCGAGGCGCTCCAGAACCTGGCAGGGGCGGGCCTCGTCCGGCGCGTGCACGGTCTGGGGACGTTCGTGACGAGCGTCAGCACCAAGATGGAGAGCGCGCTCGACGTCGACCTCGGAGTGACCGAGGCCATCCGGGCGGCGCATCAGCAGCTCGGCGTCCAGGTGATCCGGGCGGCCGAGCAGCCCGCGCCCCAGGAGGTCGGTGAGGCGCTCGGTCTCCCGCCGGCGGGCCGCGTCCTGTGGATCGAGCGAGCGATCCTCGCCAACGACGTGCGCGCCGTCGCGGCCGTCGATGCCATCCCCGTAGCGATCGCCGCCCGCGCGGCCAATCCATACGAGGGCGGCTCGGTCTACCGCTTCCTCGAGGTCGATTGCGGCGTGACGCTCGCCGGCGGATCGGCATCCATCACGGCTGTCGGGGCCGAGCGGCGGGTCGCTCGCGTCCTCGATCTCGAGGAGGGCGAACCGGTCCTTCGTGTCTCACAGACGGAGCGCGCCGACGACGGGACCCTCGTGCTCTATTCGGAGGAACACTACGTGCCCAATCTCTTCGAGCTCACGATCCGGCGGACGCGACGCGGAAGGGGTGTGGCATGACACGCGTGACGGACCCCGCGGGCGCGACGAACGCGACCACGCCCGGCGCGCCGGCCGCTCCTGAGACCGACGATCCCGGTCACGACGGTCACTGGCTCCGCTCGTTCGCTCGTCCGGAGCTCTGGGCCGCGGCCGGCTACGACGCGAGCCACCATGATTTCGCGTGGCAGCATCGCGAGCTCGCCCGGCTCATGTCGAACGAGTGCCCGCTACCGCCCGACGACGTCGTCATCGAGGCGGCTTTGAGCGCGATGCGCGAGGCCAACTTCTACCCCAACTCGGCGTGGGAGCTCCGTGACGCGCTGGCCGACTTCGCGGGCGTCGAGAAGCATTCGGTCATCCTCGGCAACGGCTCGACCGAGATCCTCGACGTGGTCACGCGCACGTTCATCACCCCCGGCGACGAGGCTGTCATCCCGGTGCCGACGTACGCCTTCTTCGAGACGCAGGTGCGGTTGAACGGCGGCGTCGCGGTGCTCGTGCCGACGACCGCCGATCTCGGCTTCGATATCCCGGCGATCCGGGCGGCGGTCACGCCACGAACCAAGCTGATCTTCCTGTGCAGCCCCAACAACCCGATCGGTCGGAGCTGGACCGAGGAGGAGGTCGTGGCGGTCCTCGAGACCGGCATCCCGACGGTGATCGACCAGGCTTACCTCGAATGCGGGTACGGCCGATCATTCGCCCCGCTGATCAGCCGGTTCCCGAACCTGATCGTCACGCGGACCATGTCCAAGGCGTACGGGCTCGCTGCCGTTCGCGTCGGGTACGGCCTGGCCGACCCGGCCATCATCGATCTGCTGCTCCGCGTGCGGATACCGTTCAGCGTCTCGCTGGTCGGGGCTCGTGCGTGTCTGGCCGCCGTGCGCGAGCCTGGCTACCTCGACCGACGCCGCCGGTACATCAGCGACGAGCGCGATCGTCTCTTCGCGGTGCTTTCGACGCTTCCGGGCGTCGTGCCATGGCCGTCCGAGACGAACTTCATCACGATCGACGTGACCGCCACCGGGCGTCCCAGCTCGGACTACGTCGCCGAGGCCAAGGCCGAGCACCTGCTCCTGCGACGCGTCGCGGCCCATCGGCTCGAGGGCCAGTACGTCCGCGTGACGATCGGGACGATCGACGAGAACGATCGCTTCCTCGAGGTGTTCAGCAGGAGCGTGCCCGGAGCCGAGACGCCCGGCGCGGATGCCGCCGCCCGCTGAGATGACGAGTCCGGTCGTCGTCGCCTACGACGTGGGGACGAGCGGCGTCAAAGCCGTGGTCGTGGATGCCGCCGGCCGCGTCCTCGGGTCTCGCGTTCGAAGCTACGGCCTTTCGACGCCACGTGCCGACCACGTCGAGCAGGACGTCGAGGCGATGGTCGCCGAGCTCGGTACGGCCAGCCGAGAGGTCTTGGCGGACGTCGGTGTGGATCCGGTGAACGTCGCCGCCGTCGCGCTCACGGCGCAGATGTTCTCGGTCGTCCCGGTCGATGCCTCGGGTGTCCCGCTCGGACCGATGCTGTCATGGCTCGACCAGCGCTCCAGCGTCGAGGCCGCCCGGATCCGGCGGGCGGCCGGGCCTGACGACGGCTACCCCCGGTTCGACGCGGTGCTGACCGCGAAGGACATCGTGCCCCGCATCTGCTGGCTCGAAACGCATGAGCCGGACATCGCGCGGCGGACCGCCTGGTATCTCGACTGCAAGGAGGCGGTCGTCGCGCGCCTCACGGGGATCGCGGCGATCGATCCCACCGGAGCGAGCGCATTCCGATTGGTCGATCCCGAGACCGGTGGCTGGGATCCCGATCGATGCCGGCTCGCCGAGACGCCGATCGACAAACTCCCGCCGATCATCGGAGCCACCGAGGTCGTCGGCTACCTCACGCGCGAAGCCGCCGAGGCGACGGGACTCCGGGCCGGGACCCCGGTGGCCTGCGGTGCGGGCGACGTGCCCGCGAGTCAGATCGGGGCGGGTGCCGTCGGGATCGGCGATGTCCATCTGTCACTCGGCACCGCCGTCTACTTCGGGATCCTGTCCGATACGCGCCTCGAGGACCCGGGCCGTCGGTTGGGCCCGCTCCGCCACATCGCACCGCCCGGGTGGCTGCTGTGGCTCGAGATCGCGACCGGCGGCGCCGCGCTGTCCTGGCTCGATCGGCAGATCGCCGGCTTGGGCGGTCCGCAGGAACGCGACCACGCCTCGATCGATGCGAGTGTCGAGGCGGTCGCCGATGAGATGGAGGACCTGCAGTTCGTCCCGTGGCTGACCGGCGAGCGCGTCCCGCTGTTCGATGATGCCGCCCGGGCAGCGTTCGTCGGACTGGCGCTGCACCATGGCCGGGCGCATCTGATCCGGGCTGTCATGGAGGGTGTCGCGAGCCAGATCGCCTGGGCGTACGAATACGGCCTCGCGTACGGGATCACCCCCGGCACGATCCGCGCCGTGGGCGGTGGCAGCATCGGTGACGTGTGGACGCGGCTGATCGCCGACGCCCTTGACCGCCCGCTCGAGATCGTCGCGGATCCCCAGGATGCGGCTGCGCGCGGTGCCGCGGCCTGCGCGCTCGTGGCTGCCGGGCTCGCGGACGATGTCCGGACCGCCGTACCGCCCAGGATCGAGCGCTCCGTGGCGCCGGACCCGGACCGCGCCGCACAGGCGAGGGCACGGCTCACGACGTTCCGTCGTCTCTACCCGGCACTGCGCGAGGCGGTCGCATGACCCGCGTCGAGCTCATCGCGACGTACCTGGCAGACCTTCCGTCTGGTCGTGAGCAGGAAGCGGCCAACGCCTTCGCGACCGGCCAGACGATCGGGACCTGGACTCCGGTCCCTGGCATCACCGATGCGATGCGCGCCGAGTACGGCGGGCGGGTCATCGAGCTCCGGCCGCTCACAGCCGATGAGGTCATCGCCGGCGAGCCCGTCGAGGATTCGACCTCGTTGCTGCGCGTCGGGTTCCCGATCGTCAACTTCGGCCCGCAGTTCCCGATGCTGATCACGACGCTGCTCGGGAACGACCCGTCGACGTCGATCGCCGCCCGTCTGGTCGATATCGAGGTGCCGTCGGAGTTCGTCGCGGGTTTTCCGGGGCCCCGACACGGGACGGCCGGCTGGCGCCGGATCACGGGTGTCGCGGGCCGCCCGATCGTGATCAACATGATCAAGCCGTGTACCGGCTATCCGCCAGATGTCGGCGCTCGGTTCGTGGAGGAAAGCGCGCGCGGCGGCGTCGACCTGATCAAGGACGATGAGCTGCTTGCCGATCCGACGTTCGCCCGGGTCGCGGATCGCGCCACGGCCTACGCCGCGACCCTCGATCGGGTCGCCGATGAGACCGGGCACCGTGCGCGGTATGTCGCCAACGTGACCACCCGACCGGCTCGCCTCGCCGACATCGCGAGCGCGGCCCTCGACGGCGGAGCCGACGCGCTGATGGTCAATGGCCTCGCGACCGGCCTCGATGCCGTCCAGGCCCTCGCCGAGGCGGATCTGGGGGTCCCCATCCTCGTCCATACGGCTGGTATCGAGACGTTCACGACCCCGACCGCCGGTGGGTATGGCCATCGACTGCTGCTCGGCCGTCTTGCCCGCCTGGCAGGAGCCGATGCCGTCCTCAGCAGCACGCCCTGGGCGCCGCGGCCGCTCGAGATGTCGCGCTACCGGGCGGTCCTCGACGGCTGTCGGGACGGCTGGCAGTCACTCCAGCCGACACTCCCGATGGTCGGCGGTGGGATCCGCGCCGACCATATCGCCTCGCTCGTCGAGGTCGGCGGGGCCGACCTGATGATCGGCGTCGGCGGCGCCATCCAGGGGCATCCTGAAGGGACGGCAGAGGGCGGGCGGGTCGTCATGCGGGCCGTCGATGACGCCATGGCGCGGTTCGCCGGCGTGACCGCATGAGCCGGCCGTTGATCGGCACGAGCTGGAAGATGAACTTGAGCCCGAGCGAGGCGGGTGCCTGGTTCGCGCATGCCGTCCCCGCGCTCTCGAAGCTCGACGACCGCGACCTGTTCGTCCTGCCACCGTTCACGGCGATCCATGTGGCCCGCGACGCCCTGTGTCGGACGGCGATCGCCTGGGGCGCGCAGGACGTCCACGCTGACGATGCCGGGGCCCATACCGGTGACGTCTCGGCGGCGATGCTCGCTGATCTCGGCTGCCGCTTCGTCGAAGTCGGTCATTCGGAGCGCCGGCGCGACCACCGCGAGGGCGACGCCCTGATCGCGGCCAAGATCGGCGCGATCCACCGTCACGGCATGATCCCGCTCCTGTGTGTCGGCGAGCGTTCGCCGGGATCCGTCGCGACGGCACTCGCGGTCGTGACGCGCCAGCTCCGCGGTGCGCTCGGTGCCCTGGACGCCGATGCGCTCGGGCGCGCGGTCGTCGCCTACGAGCCGGTCTGGGCGATCGGCGTCGGGGCGATGGCGGCGCCACTCCACCACATCGAGGCGATGCACGCGGGCATCCACCGCTGGCTCGCCCGGCACGGGGCGTCGTCGACCCGCGTCGTGTACGGCGGCAGCGTCGACACGGCCAACGCCGCCCCGATCGCGAACCTCGCCGGTGTCGACGGCCTGTTCGTCGGACGCGCGGCGCTCGACCCCAAGACCTTCATCCGCATCGCCAGCATCGACATCGAGAGAGGACACGAGCGTGACTGACAACAAGCCGATCGTCATCGGCGCCGACGATGCGGGCCTGGGGCTCAAGGGCATCATCAAGGGCTATCTCGACGACCTCGGCGTCGCGTACGACGACGTCGGCGTCGACACGCCGGACGCGACGTCGCTCGGCATCGATTACCCGGACGTCGCTGAGACGGCGGCGACCGGCATCCGGGATGGCCGGTATGACCGGGGCATCCTGATCTGCGGGACCGGCATCGGGATGGCCATCACCGCCAATAAGGTCCCCGGCGTCCGCGCAGCGCAGGCGCACGACGTGTACTCCGCACAACGCGCCCGGAAGAGCAACGACGCCCAGGTCCTGACGATGGGTGCCCGGGTCATCGGTCCGGAGACCGCGAAGACGATCGTCGCGGCCTGGCTCGAATCGGAGTTCGATGGCGGTGGGTCCACCCGCAAGGTCGCGAAGATCGCCGACCTCGAGCGGCGTCTGGGCGAGCCTGAGTCGGCCGCGACCGAACCGGTCTGACCCCCGGCGGTCAGGCGGAGGCGCCCGACTCCGAGGCGTGCCGTGATGGGATCGATATCGCCCCGGCGGCGGCGACGCCCGTGCCGATGGCGATCAGGTCGCCAGGCACCGGCACCGGGATGCCGGCTTCCTTGACGAGGAACAACGCGAAGAGTGCGAGGACGCCGGCCGACGCGACGTCCACGTCAGCAGGCCCGGTCAGGCCCCGGCGGCTGCGAGCGACTCGTCGAGGATCGACAGTGCCAGATCGACCTCATCGGATGTGGTGACCAGCGGCGGGATGATCCGGACGACGTTCACGTAGGTGCCCGCCGTGAGCACGATGAGGTTCCGCGCCAGCGCCTCCGCCTGGACGCGCTTGGTCAGGTCAGGGTCGGGGATGCGGCCGTCGCCCTCGCCGGGCTTCACGAACTCGAGCGCGACCATCAGCCCGAGCCCGCGCGCGTCGCCGATCGAGCCGTACTTCTCCTTCAAGCCCTTGAGCCCGGTCAGGAACTGGCGGCCGCGCTCCGCGGCATTGGCCACCAGACCCTCGTCCTGGATGACATCGAGGGTCGCGTTGGCCGCTGCGCACGACACGACGTTGCCGCCGTATGTGCCGCCGTGCGTGCCCGGCTTCCACTGGGCCATGAGCTCCTGCCGGGCGAGGATGCCCGACAGCGGCAGCCCCGACGCGATGCCCTTGGCCATGACGAGGATGTCGGGCTCGACGTCGTAATGCATCACCGCGAACATCTGCCCGGTCCGGCCGAAGCCGGTCTGGACTTCGTCGGCGATGAGCAGGATGCCGTGGCGACGGGTGATCTCGCGCAGACGCGGCAGGAAGTCCGGCGGCGGGACGATGTAGCCACCCTCACCGAGTACCGGCTCGATGATGATCGCCGCGACCTGGTCGGGGTAGATGAACTGGTGGAACGTCAGGTCGAGCTGTTCCTCCCAGTCGCATGTGCAGGCAGACGGGTCATGCGATCCACCCGCGGCCCGATAGCAGTACGGGTAGGCGGTGTGGTACACGCTGCCGGGCAGCGGCTCGAACGCGCCCCGGTAGACGTCCTTGGCGGTCGTCAACGCCATCGTCTGCGCCGTCCGGCCGTGATAGCCGTAGCGGAACGCGATGATCGCCGGACGTCCGGTGGCGACCCGGGCGAGCTTGACGGAGGCCTCGATGGCCTCAGCGCCGGAGTTCGAGAGGAACGCCTGGTACGGCCCGCCGGGCAACAGGTCCGGGAGTCGGTCGTAGAGCCGCAGGCCGGGCTCGTGGTACAGGATGTTCTGCTGGCCATGGAGCAGCTTCTGGGCCTGCGCCGCGATCGCCGCCGCGACACGGGGATGCGCGTGACCGGTGTTGGTGACACCGATCCCCGACGAATAGTCGAGATAGCGCTCGCCGTCGCGGGTGATGAGCCACGATCCCTCGCCGCGGTCGACGTCAAGGTTCGTGATCCGGCTCCAGACGGGCGGGATGACGCTGTGGTCGGGCAGGGGAGCGCCCATCGCGCTCGGGGACTGGGCCCTCGTCTCGGTGGTCATACACCCGCTCCGTAATCGCGCGCCGCGACCCGGCGCTGCCAAAGGGTCGTCAACAGCACCAGCAGCACCGCCGACACGAAGATGATCGTCCCGATCACGTTGACCTGGACGGGGATGCCCCGCAACTGGGAGCCGTAGATGAACAGCGGGAACGTCTCGGTCTGCCCGGAGGTGAAGGCCGTCACGACGTAGTCGTCGATCGACAGGCTGAACGCGAGCAGCGCCGCAGCGAGGATGCCCGGCAGGATGAGCGGGAACGTCACCTTCCAGAAGGTCGTCCACTCGTTCGCGCCGAGGTCCATCGCGGCTTCTTCGAGGTTCCGCGGGAAGTTGGACAGGCGCGCCTTCACGGTGACCACGACGAAGCTGATGTTGAACATGATGTGGGCGATCAGGATCGTCCGGATGTTGAGCGGGAACAGCACGCCCTGCGGGATCGGCAGCTGGACCGAGGCGACGAACATCGTGAGCAGCGACGCGCCGAGGACGATCTCCGGCGTCGCCATCGGCAGGAAGATCAGGACATTCGTCGTTGCACGGCCGCGGAACTGGTAGCGCGTCAGCGCCAGCGCGATGAGCGTCCCGAGCGCGGTCGCGATGATCGTCGAGAGGAAGGCGACGACCAGGCTGTTCCGGACGGCCTCGCCCAGGCCGGGGCGGCCCAGCGGGCTCAGCCACGCTTCGAGCGAGAACCCGCGCCAGACCAGGTTCGAGCGGCCGGTCGGGTCGTTGAAGCTGAACAGGATCATCACGGCGACCGGCAGGATCAGGTAGGCCGTCACGCCCACGACGTAGATCGGCAGGATCCAGTGGTCGACCGCGCGTGCGACCCGATCCGCACGGCTGCGGCGAGCGCCGACGGCGACCGACGACGTCGCCATCAGATCGATGCCCCGGTCAGCTCTTCGGTCCCGATGATCCGGGCGTAGATGAACAGCCCGATCAGGATCGCGAGCATCAGGATGAACGACAGGGCCGAAGCGGTCGGGTAATCGGTGACCTGCAGGTAGCGGGCCTGGATGACGTTGCCGATCATCAGTGACTGCGGGTTGCCCAGCAGCTCGGCATTGACGAAGTCACCGACCGC
>Ga0111538_10006127_pt1 | contig 16317 bp, 13 predicted proteins | sample SoiMethybrSBSTD1_FD_79669 | JGI IMG/M metagenome (GOLD analysis project Ga0111538, IMG submission 79669) | Bulk soil microbial communities from a Populus tree surrounding site in Tennessee, USA - Soil MetaG P. TD hybrid SBSTD1 (version 2)... | ecosystem: Environmental > Terrestrial > Soil >...
CCCGGCACCGCCTATCAGTGGCTGCCGATGGAGGACGACCGCTCCATCGAACGGAAGATTGTCCGGATGCGCTCGCTGATGGCGGGCATCGACAACGTCTACTTCAACATCAAGTCCGAGCGGCACTCGTTCTATCAGGCGCTGCTCTCGCTGGGCGACCGGCGCGTGGCGCCGGCGATCGAGGTGGCCGAGCGCAACGGCGGCAACTGGCGCGCGGCGGTGGCCGAGGCTGGCGTGGACGCCAATTTCTTCGTGTTTCGCGATCGGTCGCACGACAGCGTCCTGCCCTGGGACATCATTGACGGTGGCATGAAAGACGGCTTCTTCCGTGCGGAAGCCGACAAGGCGATGCGAGCCGAATGGACGCTGCCTCCGAAACGACAGAAAGAGAACGCGCGTCTGCTGACGGTCCTTCACGAGACCTGACCCGCCTTCGCGTGGCGCTGGCTCGAGCCGGGATCGGTGTCGGTATCACCGCGCTCATGATCGCGGCCGTGATCGCCATCACCGGCGGTTTCGTCGTCGACGCCGGTCCGCTTCATCTGTCTGCGCATCGTCTACTCCCTCCGATCGTCGTCGCGGCTGCCGCGTATCTGCTCGCGTTTCTCCAGGGGCGCCCATCCATCGTTGCGGCAGATGCCACGCTCTCCGCGTTCGTTCACCGGCATGCCCTGGCGATCGCGATCGTGCTCGCTGCGGTAGCCGCCGGCGTCGGCGTTGCCTTCGGCACCTACGTCGTCGCCGCATCGGACCCGAGCGCGTACATCAGTCAGGCCCGCCTGATCACCAAGGGCGACCTCGTCGTGGCGGTGCCGCTCGCGTCGCAGGTGAGCTGGCCCATGAGCGAGGGGAGCTTCGCGCCGCTTGGCTATCGTCCCGGGCCTCATCCCGCCGAGATCGTCCCCACCTACCCTCCTGGTCTCCCGTTCATCATGGCCATCGCGTTATTCGTTGCCGGTGAGAACGGACCTTTCTTCGTTGGACCGTTCTTCGCTGCGCTCAGTGTGTTGGGCGCCTACGGGCTGGCGGCGCGACTGCATAGCCGCACCGCGGGCGTCATCGCGGCGGTACTGATGTCGTTCAGCCCGTTGCTGCTTTCGCAGGTCGTCCAATCGATGAGCGACATTCCGGCCACCGGGCTATGGACGCTCGCGTTGCTCGCCGCGATGGCCGGACGGCCGATCGTTGCTGGCGCGCTGTCGGGACTGGCTATAGCCACTCGTCCAAGCCTTCTTCCCCTCGCCGGCGTCGTTGCCTTGCTGCTGGCGATCTGGTCCGAGGGAGGTGGCCGCGCAGCATTTGCCGCACTCGTCAAGTTCGCGTTGGCGGTGGCGCCGGCTGTTGCGGCCCTCGCATGGATCCAGTGGAGCCTTTACGGTGATCCTCTTGCGTCTGGTCACGGCACGTTCGCGGAGATGTTTTCCATCACGAACGTTGTGCCCAACATTCGCGCCTACGCGATGCGCGTGCTCACGGGCGAGACGCCGACGCTGGCCTTGATCACCACGAGCGTCGTAGCGTTGGTTGCACGGCGAGTGGTGCCGGCGGGTCTGGAGAGCACGACCGGCCCTCCAATTGCTGCGACTGAGCCGCCCGCGGTCCTACCGTCCGTGTGTCTCGCCGTGCTCATGGCGATGCCCGTGCTGGCGTGTTATCTGGCCTACGGCGTGTTCAGTGATTGGGCGTATCTGCGTTTTCTCCTCCCGATCTGGCCCGCCGCGTTTGCGGCGGGCGGCGCCCTCATCGGCAACGCCGCCCTGCGACTGTCGCCTGCGATTCGCACACAAGTCCTTCTGGTCGTCCTCACGCTCGTCAGCGCGAGAAACGTGGTGACTGCGGCTCACGAAGGCTCGTTCACCTTGTGGGTGGACGCCTCGCGTTACGGCACGGCAGGGCGGTATCTCGATGCGGTCCTTCCACAGAACGCGGTGATCGTCGCGTCGCAGCACAGCGGTAGTGCCAGCTACTACACGAGCCGTCCCGTCGTTCGATGGGACTCCCTCGACGTCGGATTCGACGTGGCGCTCGACGATCTCGCGCGGCTTGGGCGCCTGCCGGTCATCGTGGTCGAGGATTGGGAAGAGAGGCTGCTACGCCAGAAGTTTCCTGCCTCCACCTTCGCGCGGCTCGACTGGCCAGCGCGCGCGGACTTCGGAAGCACGACGCGCGTACGCCTGTTCGATCCCGCGGACCGGGAACGACCGACGGGCCGGCCGGCAGATCGGCTCCCTTAGTCCCTTGTCCTTGGTGCTTAGTGCTTAGTCCGTCTCTTGGTCCCGGGTCCGTGGTCCACTCAGGACACCGGACCAAGGACGAAGGACGGACCAGGCACCAAGGCCCAAGCACCAAGGCCTATGTGGTAACAGCAGCCCGCTCCTCGTACTCGGCGTACGCCTGCAGCACCAGCTCGCGCAGCTTGTCCTGCGCTGTGGCGTCGCCGGTGACCGGGCGCAGCAGCGAAAAGCTTCGCCGCTCACCGTTCACGGAGTACTGACGCGCGGGAAACGTGACGTTTCGTCCTTTGCCTGAGCGGCGCTCCCACACGGCAAAGCCGATCAACTTCAGACCAGCGAGTACACCCTCGGTGAAATGGATCTCCGCGTCGGCCAGCTTGCCGGGCGGGTTGTTCGTGTCGTTCGGTGTGATCTTGACGTCCACAGCGCCCTCCGTCTCTTGGCCGACACCAGAGGCAAGTGGCGCGCCGGATGTCAGGGAGAGCGGTTGACGACGCAAGCGCCTGAGCCGTCGAGTGTTGCCGCTCACGGCGAGCGTGATGCTAGGCTGCGTGCATCGGAAGTGACGACTGCGGTTGTCAGCTCTTGAGCAGCATCACATGCGCGATCGCGAGGTCACGGGAGTGCGTCAGCGTGACGATCGAGCGCGTGCCGCCCATCTTGGCGAAGCGCGCCGCCGCGCCGGCATGAAACTGCAGAATGGGAGGACCGTGATGCCGGACCACCTCGATGGTCGTCCAGTACACGCCGCGCGAGAATCCCGTGCCCAGTGCCTTCATCGTCGCCTCCTTTGCGGCGAAGCGCGCGGCGAACGACGCGGCCGCGCTGCGCTGCTTGGCGCGGCAATAGGCGATTTCGCCTTCAGTGAAGACGCGGCGGACGAAGTGATCGCCGTAGCGCTCGATTGCCTCGGCAATCCGTGAGATTTCGGTGGCGTCGAGACCGGTTCCTATAATGTCCATTGCGCTCGTCGATCCTACATGAGTCTTCCGACCATTCCTGACGCCTTCCAGTGGACCACCGAGTCGTGGGGCGCGGCGCTGCGCTGCACGCCGCTCGGCGCGACCGCGCCGCATCTGTTCACCACCAGGCAGCTCTCCCTCGCGTCGCCGGGAGACAACACGATGCTGGCTGCGGCGGTCGGTGCCGGTGCCGTCGCGATGGCCAAGCAGGTCCACGGGCGAACAGTCGTTGTCGTGCGCGATGGCGATGCGCCGCCGTCGATTGCGCCGGAGGCTGACGCCTTCGTCTCGAGCAGTCGCGATGTGGCGGTGGCGATTCGCGTCGCCGATTGCGTGCCGTTGCTCATGGCCGATCGGCAACGAGGTGTCGTGGCCGCCGTGCACGCGGGCTGGCGTGGCACAGCGGCGCGCGCGGCGGTCGCGGCGCTCGAATCGCTCGAGCATGAATTCGGAACGAAGCCGGCAGATATCGTCGCGGCGATCGGGCCGAGCATCGGTCCGTGCTGCTATGAAGTCGGAACAGAGCTGGTGGATGCGTTCGCGGCGGCCGGTCACGAGCGCTATCTCATCGATCGGTGGTTTCTTGCGCCAGCGCCTTCGCGCGGATCGCGCGAGCGTCCCAGGCTGCGGCTCGATGTGGCCGGCGCCAATCGCGATCAGCTGCTGCTCGCTGGAGTACCTGACGAGCAGATCCACGCGTCAGGTCTGTGCACGGCGATGCATCTCGATGTGCTCACGTCGTATCGCGCTGAGAAAGACAAGGCAGGCCGACTCGCCGCAGTGATCCGCGCACGCTGACCGGTCCCGCCGGCGCCTTGGCGAAGGCGGAAGCGTGCGCTCTACGAGGAGCTCTGTCCCTCGTCCATAGCGGCATTGGCGAGGCGATCCGCGTCTTTGTTGAACTCGCGGGGTACGTGCTCGAACGCCACGCGTCCGATGCGGCGCATCAGGGAGCGCGCTTCTTCATAGAGCGGCAGCAGCCCAGGATTCTTGACGCGGTATTCGCCGCGCATCTGCTTGACGAGTAGTTCCGAGTCGGAGCGGATGAGCAGCGGCGATGCGTGATGATCCGCGGCCCAGCGCAGCGCCGCCACCAGCCCGCTGTATTCGGCGAAGTTGTTCGTGTGCGTGCCGATGAACGCCTTTAGTTCGACGATGGTGCCGTCGGCCTGCTCGATGCGGACGCCGTAGCCCGCCGGACCCGGATTGCCACGCGATCCACCGTCGATATTCGCCGTGGCGGCGCTGCCTCGCACGTCGCCAAAGAGCGACGGCTGCGTCACCCCTCGACCCGGCTCGGGGTGACCGTGAGCGCAAGTCGACCGGTCACGTGTGAACGACGGCGTGTTCGATCGGGGGCGGCGGCGGGATCCAATACAAGATGCGATGACAGCTCTCGCACTGGATGATGGCGTCGTTCTGCCGTATCTGCTGGAAAACGAATGGCCGCAATCGCACGTGGCACGCTGCACACAGGCCGTCGCGGGTGGCCGTCGAGATGGCGACGCCTTTCCGCACGCGTGCGACCTGCTCGAAGATCGCCATCAGCCGCGCGTCGAGGTCTTTCACGAGTTCGGCCCGCGCTTCGCTGGCCGCCTTCAACGAGGTTTCGACGGACGCGAGCTCCTCGGTGAGCTCCTTCTTCTCCTTGTCGATTTCCTTCTGCCGTGTGGTCAGTGCCGCCTCGGTGCGCTTCACGTCCGCGGTGATCGTATCGGCTTCGAGCATGAGCTCGAGCACCTTCTCTTCCACGCCACCGAGATCGGACTGGGCCGTCGCGATCTCGTGTTGCATCGCCTGGTATTCCTTGTTGGTCTTGACGAGGGAGAGTTGGTCTTTGAACTTGGTGAGCCGGCCCTGGTAAACCGCGACGTCTTTTTCGAGATTGCGCCGGGCCTCCTGGTTCTCTTTCAGCCGGCCCTTCGCCGTCTCGACGGCCCGCTTGCTCTCGTTCAGACGCGCATCGGCATCAGCGAGACGTTGCGGATGTGCGGCGATGGTCGCCCTCGCGTCCGCAAGCGTGGACTCGAGTTGCTGGAGCTTGATGAGCCGTTGTAGATCTGGAGACATTCACCCCTGTTTCTGGCTTGCAGTCCACCTTCGCGGCTTCGCCGCTACGGTCGACAACCTTCGCTTGGCTGGCCAACCGTAGCTCACGGGCCCGGTGGCAAGCGTGAGCGAAGGTTGGTGGGCCCGCCAGGATTCGAACCTGGGACCAACCGATTATGAGCCGGCCGCTCTAACCGCTGAGCTACGGGCCCGCAATCATTGATGATTTCGCGATCTTTGATGGTTGATTGGTTGTTATTCAATCAACCATCACAGATCCCAATCACCAATGATTAGGTCCTTCCTTCTAAAAACGCCTTCAGCTTACGCGATCGCGACGGGTGGCGCAGCTTGCGCAGCGCCTTGGCCTCGATCTGCCGGATGCGCTCGCGAGTAACGGCGAAGTTCTGGCCGACTTCCTCGAGCGTATGCTCGCTGCCATCGCCGACGCCGAAGCGCATCTTGATCACCTTCTCCTCGCGCGGCGTCAGCGTCTTGAGCACCGCCTCGGTCTGTTCCTTCAGGTTCAGATTGATGACCGCCTCGGCGGGCGACACGATGTTGCGGTCCTCGATGAAGTCGCCTAGATGCGAATCCTCCTCTTCGCCGATCGGTGTCTCGAGGGAGATGGGCTCCTGGGCGATCTTCAGCACCTTGCGCACCTTCGACACCGGGATGTCCATGCGCTTGGCGATCTCTTCCGAGGTCGGCTCGCGGCCCAGCTCCTGCACCAGCGCACGCGACGTGCGAATGAGCTTGTTGATCGTCTCGATCATGTGGACCGGGATGCGGATGGTGCGCGCCTGGTCGGCAATCGCGCGGGTGATCGCCTGGCGGATCCACCATGTCGCGTAGGTCGAGAACTTGTAACCGCGGCGGTACTCGAACTTGTCCACGGCTTTCATCAGGCCGATGTTGCCTTCCTGAATGAGATCGAGGAATTGCAGACCGCGATTGGTGTACTTCTTCGCGATCGAGACGACGAGACGAAGGTTGGCTTCGACCAGCTCCTTCTTCGCCTGTTCGGCCTGGAGCTCGCCGCGCTGAATGACCTCGATCGTCCGGCGCAGGCGCTCCGGCGTCTCCTCGAGGTCGTCGATCATCTGCTTGACGTGAACGCGAATGTCCTTGAGCTTCCGCTGAAGGTTCTTCTTCTCTTCTTCCTTCAGCTTCGGTGTCTTGGTCTTGATCTTCGGGTTCAGGAAGCGATCGAGCTGATCGGCCTCGCGCTGCACCTTCACGACGGAATCGACCGCGTCCTTGACCTCATCGACGAGCCGCCGCTTGATGCCCTCGGTGAATTCGATGTCGCGGATGCGGCGTGAGACTTCGACCCAGGCCCGCAGCGTCTTGAGCCGGGCTCTCCGATACTTGCGCTTGTCCTTCTTCGGGACCAGGTCCAGCTTCTCAATGTACTTCTGATAGTTGACGCGCGCTTTGCGGACCGCTTCGATCTCACCGAGGACTTCGACGGCGCGCTCCTGGATCACTTCGTCGGTGATCTCTTCGTCGCTGAAGATCACCAGCTCGCGAATCGTGCGCTCGCCGGCGCGCAGCTGATCGCCCATGATCAGAATGCGCTTGGCGATGGTGGGCGTCCGGGAGATCGACTTGATAACGGCGAGCTTGCCGCGCTCGATGCGCTTGGCGATGGCCACTTCGCCTTCGCGCGTGAGGAGGGGCACGGTGCCCATCTCTCGGAGATACATGCGCACCGGATCGTTGGTCTTGTCCAGCGCGCCCGGGGTCAGATCGAGCTCGGGCTCGTCGCCCGCGCCGTCACGATCGAAGTCCTTGTCGCCGCGGTAAGCCTTGTCGGAATCGACGACCTCGATGCCCGCGGCACCGAAGGCGTTGAACAGATCGTCGAGTTCTTCCGACGAGGTGATCTCGGAGGGTAGGATCTCGTTGACCTCGTCGTAGAGCAGATAGCCCTTTTCTTTGCCGACGTTGATTAGCTGCCGTACTTCGTCGTATTTCTCTTCAATCGACAAGCTCGTCCTCCGCAATGCGACTCACTAGATAAGGCCTTCAAGGCGACGCAAGAGTTCGTGTTTCTGTGCCCAGAGTGCATCAATCCGGCTGCTGTGCTCTGAGGCGCCGAGTTCCTGCAAATGATCGATTTCCCGTTGAATCGCCGCGTGCTCCCGTTCGCACCGCATCCGTCTGATGATTTGCGCGCAGCTCTCAGCGTCGTTCACGTGGGGTTCCTTCTCGCTCGCGATCCCGGTGACGAGTTGTGCCTCTATCGTGCTTAGACGCTCGAGTAACACAGAAGGAGAGAAACCTCTATTTTCATTCAGTTCCAGCGCCAGATCCAGCACCGAGCGGGAAATCAGGCCGGCAAAATCTTCGGGATCGAGGCTTTCGAGAGCGGTCAGGGCCTGCCCCGGTTCATGGACCAGCCACCAGATCAGGCCTTTTTCGGCCTTGGTCACGTTCCCAAAGCTGGTCAGGCGGGGCTGAACGCCGTCCCTGACAAAGGTCGTCTGTTTCTGGACGGCGGCTCTGCGGATCTGTGCACGGACGACTTCGTCGGTCACCCGGGCCTTGAACGCCAGACGATCGCCGAACCGGTCGCGCATCGCCTCGTCCGGAATCCGAGCGGCAATCGGCAGCATTTCGGCGAGAAACTTCACCCGGCCCTCATCGCTGTTCAGGTTGTGACCGGCCGCCGCCCGGTCCAACAGATAGTCTAGATACGGCTGGGACTGCTTCAATCGTTCACCGTATGCCGGACCGCCGTTCTTCTGGATAAAAGTGTCCGGATCCGCCCCGGCGGGCAGCTTCGCCACGTTGACGTCGAAGCCCTCTCCCACCAGCAGTTCACTCGAACGCGCGGCCGCGCCCTGGCCCGCTGCATCGGGGTCGTAGCTCAGGACGACTTTGCCGACGAATCGCCGCAGCTGCTGCGCCTGCTGCGGCGTGAGCGCCGTGCCGCAGGACGCGACGACGGGAAACCCTGCCTGATAGACCTGCCCGAAATCGAAGTAGCCCTCGACCAGCACCACGAATCCGCTCTGGCGAATCGCGGTCTTGGACAGGTGCAAACCGTACAGCGTCCGGCTCTTCGAGTAGATCGGCGTTTCAGGTGAGTTCAGGTACTTCGGCTGCTGATCCTTCTCCAGCGCGCGTCCGCCGAACGCGATGATCGACCCGGTGTCGCGCCCGATCGGGATCATCAGCCGGTTGCGGAACCGATCGATCGCCTGGCCCTCGTCTCGCTGGACGAGCAGGCCGGCTCTGAGGAGCGTGGCTTGCGAGAAGCCCTGGCTGAGGAGCGCCTGTTTCAAGCCTTCGCGGCCTGGCGGCGCGAATCCGAGACCCTGCGCGTCGGACGTCGCGTCGGTGAGGCCGCGGTCAGCGATGTATTTGCGGATGCGCGTACCGGCGGTGGAGAGCAGCTGCTCCCGGAACCACTTGGCTGCGACGTCGTGAACGTTCAGCAGGGTCTCGCGCTCGGCCGCGCTGGCCCGCTGTTCGTCGTTGGCCTCGAGCTCGGGCAGCGACAGGCCGACGCGCTGCGCCAGCTGCTTCACGGCATCCTGGAATCCGGTCTTCTCGTGGAGCTCGAGGAACTTGATGACGTCGCCGCCGGCACTGCAGCCGTAGCAGTGGAAGAAGCCTTTCTCGCGATTGACGTTGAAGGACGGCGTCCTCTCGTTGTGGAACGGACAGAGGCCCTTGTAGCTCGCCCCGCTCTTCTTCAGCGACACGAATTGCTGAATCACGTCGACGATGTCGACGCGTTGCTTCAGGTCTTCGATGAACTGCTGGGGGTACAGAGCCACTAGTCCTTCAACTCCACCACGGTCACCCCACCACCACCCTGCTCCATTTTCGCGGCTTCGAAGCGTGCGACCAGCGGATGCTCTCTCAGAAATCCTGCGACCGCGCGACGCAGCTGGCCCGTGCCGTGCCCGTGAATGATACGCAAGACCTGTTGATCCGTGACGGTCGACTCGTCGAGGAATTTTTCGAGCCGCGAGAGGGCTTCGTCCACCGTGCATCCGATCACATTGATCTCAGTCAACGATCCGGCGCGCGGCTGCAGATCGATGTTGACCTTCACTTTCGCAGACGCCGACGCGCCGCCAATGACGCGCAGATCGCGCATCGCAGCCCGCAGCCGCTTGCCGTTCATGTCGATCTCGGCGTGGTGGCCATGCACGTCCATCACCGTGCCCTCGAGACCGAGTGCGCCGACGGTGACGCGTACGCCCGGCTCGATTGGCGCGTGGTGTTCTGGGCGCGCCGGTGCCTGCGTAGGCGATCCCGGTCCCTTCTTCAGCCGGCCGACGACCTCTTCGATCGCCGACCGCGCATCGGCGCGGGCCGAACCGGTCTCGCCCGTACTGATTGCCGCCGCTGCGCGGCGCGCCGCCTGATCCGACAGCGCGGTCGTCCGCGCCTTCAAGCCCTCGATGATCGCGTCGATCTCCCGCCGGCCCTCGCGCAGTTGCTCGTCCAGCTTCGCGTCCAGTCGGCGTCGATACGTATCTTCGCGCTCGCGCACCGAGTCCTCGCGCGACCGGAGCTTGCGTTCGGCGTCGGCCAGCGCCGCCCGCTCGCGCCCGACTTCGCGGCGATCCTGCTCGAGACGACGGACGTCTTCATCGACCCGCGCGAGATGCTCGGCCAACTGCTTCTCGCGGTCGCTCAGGCTCTCTCTCGCCTTGGCAACGACCGATGGCGGCATGCCCAGACGCGCGGCGATCTCGATCGCCAGGCTGCGCCCCGGGGAGCCGTACTGCAACGAATACGTCGGTGCGAAGGTTTCCGGATTGAATCCAAACGCCGCGCTTTCGACGCCATCCGTGGTCGAGGCATACGACTTCAGCGAGTCGTAATGCGTCGTCGCGACCAGATGGGCACCGCGAGTGCGGAAGTGATCGATGACGGCGATACCGAGCGCGCCGCCTTCGACGGGATCCGTTCCGGCGCCGACTTCATCCAGCAAGACGAGCGCCGGCAACGCCAGATTCCGGTTCATGGCGACGATGTTCGCGATGTGCGCCGAGAACGTACTGAGGCTCGCCGAGATCGACTGCTCGTCGCCGATGTCGGCAAACAGCGATTTGAAGACGGGCAGCTTCGAACCTGGCGCCGCTGGGACGTGCAGCCCCGCCTGCGCCATCGCGACGAAGAGGCCGGCGGTCTTCAGCGCCACCGTTTTTCCACCGGTGTTCGGTCCCGTGATGATCAGCACACGGGTCGGCGGCCGCATGTGAATGTCCACCGGGACCGGATCGTCGACGTTGCCGCCGACCTTCGCCATCAACAGCGGATGACGCGCGGCCATCAGATCGAACGTGCCGTCGGCGGCAATCACCGGTTCCACTCCGCCGACCATGATCGAAAACCGCGCCCGCGCCTGGATGACGTCGAGCTCGGTCGCGACCTCGATCGTCCGCTCGAGCTCTTCCGGCCTGCGGCGGAACGCGTCGGTCAGCTCGAGTAGGATGCGGCGCACTTCCTCGGCTTCCTGCTCCTCGAGCGCCACGATGTCGTTATTGATCTCAACGGTCTCGAGTGGCTCGACGAACAGGCTGGCGCCGCTGGCTGATCCGCCGTGGACGATGCCCGGAATCGAGGCGCGATGCTCGGCACGAACCATCAGCACGTGACGGCCACTGCGGTCGGTCACCACCTGCTCCTGCAGATACTTTGCGTCCCGTCCGCGCAGAAACCCGTCGAGCGTCGTCCGCAGGCGCTGCTTCTGTTTGCGCAGACGCTCGCGAATCGAGGCGAGCGCGGGACTCGCATTGTCGGCGACCTCGCCCGACGGCTCGATCTTGCGCCGTACGTCGGCGATCTCCTGTTTGAACGACGCGACCGTTTCCACCAGGATGCGTAGCAGCGGAAATGCCGCCCCGACCTTCGTGATCGCTTGACGCGATTGCTCGATCGACTCGAGATATCCGGACAGTCCGAGCAGCCGCATCGGCTCGAGCCCACGGCCCTCGACGCCGAGTGCGTCGATGATCTCGCCGAGATCCGACGGCGCCCGCAGCGGGAATCCTGGATAGTCGGCCAGGAAGCGCGTGCCCTCGGTGGTGGCCCGTTGCGCCGCGAGGACCTCCGCCGTGGTCGTCAACGGATGGAGATCGGCGAGCCGGTCGCGGCCAAGTGTCGTGACGGCGAGGCCCGTGACGACCGAAACGATGCGATCGAACTCGAGGGCTTTTAGCGCGCTGGCATTCATGAGCGCTTCAACACCCAACTTACCAAATCCCAACGGGAATTGGGTTTTGGGCGTCGGGAGTCGTCACAGGTGATTAATCCGAGACGCCAGACAGGCGGCGCCAAATCCGTTGTCGATATTGACCACCGCGACGCCGCTCGCACAGGAGTTGAGCATCCCCAGGAGGGCGGCGATCCCGCCATAGCTGGCGCCGTAGCCGATGCTGGTCGGGACCGCGATCACCGGCACGTTGACCAGCCCACCGATCACGCTCGGCAACGCGCCTTCCATTCCCGCGACCACGATCAGGACGCGCGCGCGACGCAACCGGTCATGTTCGCTGAGGAGGCGATGCAGGCCGGCCACGCCGACGTCGTAGAGGCGATCGACCGTGTTTCCCATGATCTCCGCAGTGACCGCCGCTTCCTCAGCAATGGGAAGATCTGACGTCCCTGCGCATGCGATTAATACAGTGCCGATGCCGGCGGGAATGTCAGCTTGCTTCAGGGTGATCGCCCGCGCATCCTCGTGATAAGTCGCATTTGGGACGAGGGCTCTCACGGCGTTCGACGCCTCCTTCGACGCGCGCGTCACGAGCAGCGAGTGTCCGTTCGCGACGATACGCTCGGCGATCGCGGCGATCTGCGATGGCGTTTTGCCAAGCCCGAGAATGACTTCGGGAAAGCCCTGCCGATGATGGCGATGGGTATCCACCCGCGCGAAGCCCAGGTCCTCAAACGGCGCCGCGGCCAGCGCCTCGCGAATTCGCGTCGCGGCGGCGTCCGCATCGAGTGTGCCCGCGCGCACGGCGTCGAGCATTTGGCGAAGGTCGGATTCAGTCATGCGGAAACAGCCGAGAAACGGTGAAAAAGGGCCTCCTTCTTGCATCGACGGCGCACGAGGACACTATAATCAGGTGATTTCTCGCGCGCAGCCCGCATGACGCCTTCAGAGACGCTCATACTCGCCACCTACTTCTTCGTGCTGGTCATCCTAGCGGTATACGGATGGCACCGGTACTACCTCGTTTACCTATACATGAAGAACAAGGGACGGATGCCCGTCCCGGCGGGGAAGCTGGAGGCGTGGCCCGTGGTCACGATCCAGCTGCCGATCTATAACGAGATGTACGTGGCCGATCGGCTGATCGACGCCGTCTGCCAGATCGATTATCCGCGGGAGCTCCTCGAAATCCAGGTCCTGGACGACTCGACTGACGAAACGCAGAGCGTGGCGGAGCAGGCCGTGCGGCGCAATGCCGCCCGGGGCGTGGACATCACCTTCATCCATCGCACGGATCGTTCCGGCTACAAGGCTGGGGCGCTCGAAGCGGCGCTGAAGGTCGCCAAGGGTGAGTTCGTTGCGATCTTCGACGCCGACTTCATTCCGACGCCCGACTTCCTCACGCGTACCGTGCCCTTCTTCACCGATCCGAAGGTGGCGATGGTTCAGGCGCGCTGGGGACATATCAACCAGGACTACTCGCTGCTCACGAAGATTCAGTCGATCCTGCTCGACGGTCATTTCGTGCTCGAGCACGGCGGCCGCAACCGCGCCGGTCTCTTCTTCAACTTCAACGGCACGGCTGGAATCTGGCGTCGCGCCGCGATTACCGATGCAGGCGGCTGGCAGCACGATACGCTGACCGAGGACCTCGACCTCAGCTATCGCGCGCAGCTACGCGGCTGGCGCTTCGTCTTCCTGCCCGATCTGATCGCGCCGGCGGAAGTTCCGGTCGAGATGAACTCGTTCAAGTCGCAGCAGCACCGGTGGGCGAAGGGATCGATTCAGACGTGCCTCAAGCTGCTGCCGCGCATCCTGCGGTCCAACGTGCCGCTCCACGTCAAGACCGAGGCCTTCTTCCACCTGACGGCCAACTTCAACTACCCGCTCATGTGCGTGCTGTCGGTGTTGATGGCGCCGGCCATGGTCATCCGCTACAACATGGGCTGGTACGAGATGCTGCTCATCGACGTGCCGTTGTTCTTCGCGGCGACGGCGTCGGTGGCCAACTTCTACATGGTGTGCCAGCGTGAGCTGCACGCAGACTGGATTACCCGGGTCAAGTACTTGCCGTTTCTGATGTCGATTGGCATCGGGCTCGCCATCAACAACACCAAGGCGGTGTTCGAGGCGCTGTTCAACAAGCAGAGCGAGTTTGCGCGCACGCCCAAGTACCGCGTCGAAACCGGCGCCGACGAGTGGATTGGCAAGAAGTACCGTCAGAGCTTCGTCGTCCAGCCGATGATCGAGCTGGCGCTGGGCCTCTACTACACAGCCACGGTGTTCTACGCGCTCGCCAACGGCATCTACGGCACGCTGCCGTTCCTCGTGCTCTTCCAGATCGGTTTCCTCTACACGGGCCTGCTCTCGATCATTCAGCAGTACGCGGGTGACGTGGTCCTGAAACCGGTCGCGGAAGAAGAGATGTAGGGCGACGCAAGCATCGCCGGCGACGCAAGCGTCGCCCCCTTACCTAACAGGTACTTGCCGGGCGCAGTCGGCTTTGGCGGCGGCGCGCCGCCTGTAGGGCCGCCTCTGTCCGACGCGAGCTATAGTTCCACCAGGAATCAGACGTATGCCTAGATCTAGCAGTCTCGCGGCTGTCCTCGTACCCGTTTGTCTTCTGGCTCTGACCGGTCCGGCTTGGTCTCAGGCCACTCAAAGCGCCCCGGCGATTCCGCCGCCGCCGATCTCCGCGCTGGCGCCTGAGAACCGTGCGAAGCCGCGTCCGAAGGCGCCCTTCGATCTGACCGGCACGTGGCAGCATGACGGCCGGGCGAACACCTGGCGCTTCGTTCCCGAGATGTTCAAGCTGACGCCTCAGGCACAGGTGCACTACGACCTCGGGGTGAAGGCGCTCAAAGACGGCGGCGTGTATCGCGACGACATCGGTCAGTGTTGGCCAGCCGGGATGCCGCTGATCATGACGCGGGTGTGGCCGATCGCCATGATCCAGTTGCCCACCGCGATCTACATGGTGAGCGGCTTCATGAACAGCATGCGTGTGATTTATCTCGACGGCCGCGGTCACACCGATCCAGACATCGTCGTTCGCAGCTTCAATGGCGAGTCGATCGGACGCTGGGATGGCGAGGTCCTGGTCGTGGACACCACGTATTTCCCTGGCCATCACCACTGGATGGACCAGGGTGGCGCATCAGTACCAGCAAGCGAGGATCTGCACATCGTCGAACGGTTCCGGATGCGACCCGATGGCGCGCTGGACATCGAGTACACGATGACCGATCCAAAGAACTGGGAAGGTGAATGGAAGATGGTAAAGACCTTCCGTCGCCGAAACGACACCGACATCACTGAAGTGCAATGTCTGCCCGATCTGAACGATCGCCTGCCGGCGACGTCTTCGAAGAGGCTGGTGAAATGACGATGAACCGCTCGATGCTGACAACGTTGGTCCGTCGAAGCACGGCGACGGTGGCGGTGATGATCATCGCCACGGCCACTGTCGCGCTGTCCGCTCACCACTCGCCGGTGATGTTCGATCGCAGCGTGAGGAAGACGCTGGTCGGGACGGTCGTCGAGTTCGCGTGGATGAATCCACACGCTTCGATTCAGCTCGATGTGGCCAACGAGTCCGGCGGCATGGACCGTTGGGGCGTTGAGCTCGGTAGCCCGAACTCGATGGTCAGAAACGGCTGGCGGTCGTCGCTGCTGAAGCCGGGCGACAAGGTCACGGTCGTCGTCAACCCGCTCAAGAGCGGCGAGCTCGGCGGGATCTTCGTCTCGATCACGCTGGCCGACGGCCGCACCTTGGGGGGAACCGCGACCAATTGAACGTGTGAGGTTCGGGGCGTCTGACCCGTGTGCCACGGGCGACGCGTGATTCCGTCGGCGGTCCTGCGCAGGCTCAGTAGAAGGTGCCGGCATCACCAGCATGTGCTTTTTGCATTTTGACTTTGGCAGTTTGCATTACAAGATCCGATCACATGGCTACCGCTGAAAAATCCAAAGCCGGACTCGAAGACGTCGTCGCGACCACGTCCGCCATCTGCTATCTCGATGGCGACCGCGGTGTGCTCGCGTATTGCGGCTACGACATCCACGATCTCGCGCAGTCCGCCACCTTCGAGGAAGTCTGTTTTCTGCTGTGGCACCGGCGCTTGCCCACGCGCGCCGAGCTGGGCGACCTGCAATCGCAACTGGCCGCGGCGCGGCCATTGAAGGAGCCGATCATCCGGCTGATGCGCAGCCTGCCGACAGTGAACGGCATGGATGCGCTGCGCACGGTCACGTCGGCGCTCGCCCATTACGAGGCCGATATCGAGGAGACCTCACCGGACGCGCAGTATCGGAAGGCGGTTCGGCTGACGGCGCAGGTCGGCTCGGTCGTCGCCACGTGGGGACGCCTGCAGGCTGGCGGGGGACCAATCGCGCCCGATCCGGTGATGGGTCACGCGGCGAACTTCCTCTACATGCTCACCGGTGAGCGGCCCAACTCGACGGCGATTCGTGCCTTCGACATCGCACTCACGCTGCATGCCGATCACGAGCTCAATGCGTCGACGTTTGCCGCGCGTGTCGCTGCCGCAACGCTGACTGACATCTACTCCGCAGTCGTCGCCGCGATCGGCACACTCAAAGGACCGCTGCACGGCGGCGCCAACGCGGAAGTCATGAAAATGCTCCTCGAGCTGGGGCAGACCGCGAGCGGCGATCGCGTAGACGATGTCGTCCGCGGCAAGCTGGCGCGCAAGGAGAAGATTCCGGGGTTCGGTCACCGCGTCTACAAGACCGAAGACCCGCGTGCCACGCACCTGCGTCAGATGTCGCGCGAGTTGGGCAAGCGCAGCGGCAATACCGCCTGGTTCGACATGTCGCAGCGCATCGAGGCGCTGGTCAAGGGCGAGAAGAAGCTGAACCCGAA
>Ga0111538_10006128_pt1 | contig 16317 bp, 15 predicted proteins | sample SoiMethybrSBSTD1_FD_79669 | JGI IMG/M metagenome (GOLD analysis project Ga0111538, IMG submission 79669) | Bulk soil microbial communities from a Populus tree surrounding site in Tennessee, USA - Soil MetaG P. TD hybrid SBSTD1 (version 2)... | ecosystem: Environmental > Terrestrial > Soil >...
ACAGCTGCCAGCATCTTCCTGGCTTCGCCCAAGGTGTTGGCCAGCGGCTTCTCACAAAGGATCGTCTTGCCCGCCTTGGCCGCAGCGATGGAGATCGGCATGTGCGAATCGCCGGGTGTGGAAACATCAACGACATCGATGTCCTTGCGCCGAACCACCTCTTCCCAGGAGGTGCTCCATTCCTCCCAGCCATACTTCGCGGCTGCCGCCTTCACTCCGGCTTCGCTTCGGCCACAAATCACCTTCATCACCGGAATGGCATCGCTGTCGAAGAAGCACGGCATCTGGCGGTAGGCGTTGCTGTGCGCTTTGCCCATGAACTGGTAACCAATAAGAGCGACATTAATCTTTCGAGGCACTGCCAGATCCTTTCTTTCGGTCTTGGAGGTCTAATAGCAAGAGGCTTGCCCGGGCTCCGCCGCACCTGGATGCCTCCAGGAAACCCCGGCTAGAAACCGGGTACGGCCTGGGTTCACAGCGGGTCTTGAATCGAGTTCAAAAGCAGCGTTGCGGAAAACTTCCAGCACTCGCGAAACGATGACATAATAGCTGCAAAACTTGTAGTGCTGAACGACGCCACTGTATAGCAAGATTCGTTTTGCAGGGTCAAGGGAAAAGGCGGCTTTCAACAGGCTCGTAGAGCCTGTTGCAGCGCCTGCAGCGATTCCTGCGTGAACCATGTCTGCTCAATCCTACAAAATCCGCGACCCATACCGCCTGCCCAGATGGTCGCGACGCATCCGTGAATCAGGCGGAATGTGGTGCGATGCAGAACGACAGGAACGGCTGCAGCTCAAAGCCCGGATTGAAAGCTGGATCGAGCAGCAGTCAGAACCTGTTCTTTACCTTCAAGGCCGCCGCGTGGATCGGCTCAACCAGGTTCGCTTCAAGCTCGATTGCGTTGTCAAAAGTCTGGTGCTGAATTGCCGCAACCGGGGAATGAACCTGCGCGCCAGGGTGTTGCAAGCGAGCCAGGACGATTTCGGAACGGTGGCCCTTCGGACTGAGCTTTGGGGAAGGATCGAGGTAATTGAAATTCGTCCCGCGCTTGAAACTCCAGTCCGACGCCCACTTCTAGAAACGCGGACCGGCTTTCAGCGTACGGTCGAGAATCTCATTCGCAGGAGCTTTCCAGCGGCGCAGATTCTGAAGTCGACTGTGGCGTCAGATCTGGAGCATTCGCTCTCCGGGAAGTACGTGCGCCTGCAGTTTCGGTCCGAAGGATCTGGATGGGTTGTCATCGCGGCGGGTCCTCATGAAAACCAGGCTACCGTCGACGGACTGCTCAGCAGCGGGTTGCTTTGGAGAGGTTTCCTCAGAGAACGGGGTCTGGCCGGTCAGGACAAGCTGTTGCTCCTGGGACCGTCGAACAAGCTGCTGGTGCTGAAGAGCCGACTGGCATGGATTTCAGGCGCGGGCCGCGACATTCAACTGATGGTGGTGGATTCTGAGGCAGAGACGCTGACTGCGGTGGAACTGGGGGACTGCGGCAATCTGGATACCGCACTCACTCAGGTGCAGACGTTCTCAGACGGAAGAGGCGTTCATGACGACGAGCGCGTGCGACGGGTGCTGGGCCTGGCACCGGAGCAAATCACCTGGTCACGGTCTGGGAACGGCAAGAGCGTTGCGTTTCGGATTCGCGGATTGGAGTTTGCGCACCTTCACCTCGGGCATCGCTCAAGGTTGACGTTTGGCCTAGGCATGCTGGCCGTCGTCCGTACCGAGGCCGATTGGCGCCGATTGAAGGACACGGTCGAACAAATCCTGGCAGAGCAAGGCACACTTTTGCGAGGGAGAAATTCGAAATGTGTCCCACAACCAGAGCGGTGGCTCGAAAGCATGCTCCTGCGGGATATCCAGTGCATCGATGCACGCCTCGATCCCCGTTTTGTTTATCCGCAAGTTCCCGCATTCCTTGGAGGGGATCGCGGGATGATTGACATTTTGAGTCTCACCAGTGAAGGCCGTCTGGTCATTCTGGAACTTAAGGTCAGCGAGGACATGGAACTGCCGATGCAAGGCCTCGACTACTGGCTCAGAGTTCGCTGGCACAATGCAAGAAACGAGTTTCAGTCTCGCGGTTACTTCCCGGGTGTCACGGTCAGCTCCTTGCCGCCTTTGCTCTACTTCGTTTGCCCGCAGTTCCGTTATCACAGTAGCTTTCCGGCGCTCGCTGGGTACCTTGACCCATCCATACCGACGGTTCAGGTAGGGATCAATGAAAATTGGCGCGAAGGCGTTCGTGTGCTATTGCGGCGTCCTCTGACCGCGGCCTGTGGATAGACTGTCAGGAATGCACAAGAATGTTCGACTGTTTTCTGTCTGAGATGACACGATCAACCTTACAACGAGTTCAGTGCTGCGTTTTGGTCTCGACCTTGGCCGGCGGCTTTTTATTCGCCGTGGATGCGGGCAAGTCCTCGGCGAAGTTCGAGCTGGTGGGCGAAGTTCGGCTTGCGCCACCTCTGAAGCCCCGCCGGCTGGTCGCCTATGTGGCATTGAACGGAAATACCACGCCCTATTCCGTCCACACTTGGACTGACTTTGGAGGCAAGTTCAAGTTCAAGAAAGTGCCTCCCGGTTCCTACTCGCTGCAGGTGGAAGTGCGCCGTCGTGGTGACAAGCATCTAACGGTCGAAGTTTCGCCAAGTTTGGCGGATCGCAAAGGCCAGATTCATCACGTCATTACGGTGGAACCCACGCAGTCTGTGGCGGTCAAGCAAAGACCCGACGTGGTTTCGGTCCGGGAGCTATCGATTCCCGAGAAGGCTCGCAGCCTCTATCTGAAGGCGGAGAAGAAACTCTCGAAAGGCGAGATTGAGAAGGGCATTGCGCTTCTTGAAAGCGCGGTGAACCTGGCACCGCATTTCGTGGCAGCGATCAACCGCATTGGCACGGTATTTCATATGCAAAAGGACTTTGTCAAATCTGAGCAGTACTTTCGTGAGGCGCTAGAAATCGATCCGAACTCATACGCTCCGTTGGTTAACCTGGGTGGAAGTTTGTTGGCGATGGGAAGATTTGAAGAGGCACTGGCAATCAATCAACACGCGGTCACCGTTCGCCCTCGGGACGCTTTGGCGAACGCTCAGATGGGCGTCAACTATCTCAGCCTGAAGAACGATGCCAAGGCTGAGGAGTATCTGATCCGTACCAAGGAACTGGATCCGCTGCACTTCACTTATCCGCAACTGGCCCTGGCCGGAATTTATAGCCGCCAGAACAGGGTAGCTCTCATGGTTCAGGAGCTTCGGGAGTTTCTCAAACTGCATCCCGATGACGTACAGAACAAACTCATTCAGAAGCAGCTCGAGACGCTACAGAGCATGAAGTGAGCAGTACAGACTTCGGAATGTTCCGAGGAACTCTGCTCGACGAACATCCAGTCTCTGCTACCCGGATAGATCTTTCCTTCAAGAGGTCTCTGCGCCTCGGCGTCTCTGCGGTAAGTCTCCTATTGCCTGAAAGGCTGCCTTCGAAGCATTCTTCTGCAGGATCACAATGGCCAGCAGCACACACAGTCCACCACAGAGCTGCAGTCCGGTGAGCTTCTCCTGCAAGAAAACCCAGGCAATCACCGCTGCCACCACCGGTTCAAGCGTGCTGATGATTCCGGTGTGACTGGCTGAGAGATGCTTCATGGCGCGCATGAAGAGCAGGAAGGGGAAAATCGTTCCAAAAACGGCAACATAGAGAATCATCCAAATCTTGAACGACTCGAGTTGGGAAAGAGGCGCCCACGAGCCAGGGCTGGCACTCCAGAACAAGGCGGAGAATAGAAAGCTGTAAAAGAGGACCGTCAGATCGCGATGCGACCTCAAAGCTTGCCGGGTCATCAGCGTATAGAATGCAAAACAGACACCCGCGGTGAGACCGAGAAGGACACCCACGTTTCCCCACTGCCGGGTCGATCCTGTTTCGACCGAGACCATCGCACATCCCGCCAGCGCCAGCATCAGAGCGGCAAGCCGCGCACGCGTGAGCGGAATCTTCAGCCACAACCGCTCAAATAGCAGCATCCAAAGAGGCGCAAGATACTGGAGCAGAATCGCCATTCCAACACTGAGCGATTGGATGGCCGCATAGTAGGTAAACTGCGTCAGAGCCAGTCCCAGCGTGCCCATCGCTAGAAAGAACGGGAGATCCCTCCGGCTCAGCCTCAGCAAAGTGCGGTCGCGCCATAGCAATACCGCCAGCAACATCAAGGTACTGAGCACGGAACGATAGAACACGAGCCGGGCCGGCGACAACGATCCTGTCATCACAATCTTGCCGAAAACCCCGGAAACAGCCCACAAGTGAGCAGCCGCGACCGCAGCCAACAGCCCGACGACCGGGCTGGACACCTCACTGCCCAGCGCCTGCGGCGGGGTTTCTTGATCGCTTCGCGTCAGTTGTGTCATTCTTGCGCCGGCTGTCCAGTTCATGATTCATTGCATCCAAGGAGAGTTGAATGCCAGATACCAAGATTATCGTCAATAACGACGGTTCGCTCAAAGTAGAGGGAGATTTTACGGTGTATGACGTGGAGGGAAATGCGTTCGACCTCGCGGGGCGAAAAGTCATCTCGTTCTGCCGCTGCGGGCATTCCGAGAACAAGCCCTTTTGCGATGGCAGTCATCGCAAGGTAGGATTCCAGTCACAAATCAAAGCCCGGGCTCTGGCGCCGCCCGCTCCGAAGGTCTGAGAAGTAAAGAGCCGGCGCGCCCGCTGTGCCGCTCATTTCCCTTCTCTTGCCGCGTGCCGAACCTAAGACTGAGCTTCTCGGGCTTTGAAGCAGTCTGCCCGGTTACATTTGCGTTTCCGCAATCGTGGACCGGATTAGGAGGCAGCGGAGCCTGAACCTGAGGAAGCCAACACTTGCTCTTTGGCCACGATTCTGTTCCGTCCCTGGCGTTTGGCTGCAAACAGACGGCGGTCGGCAGCGTCCAGAATCTGGGTTGCGCTCGGGCCGTCCTCAGGAAAGCAAGCCAGCCCGGCACTGATGGTCAGTTTCTCAACGATGCCATGGCCGGAAACTGGAATTGGAGTGTTTTCGATCAGTTGGCGCAGCTTCTCAACCTTTTCCGCCGCCGCAGTTGTGTCTGTCTCCGGCAGGATCCCCACGAACTCCTCGCCTCCGTAGCGGGCGATGATATCACTCTGCCGAAATGAAGATCGCATGATCGAAGCCAGAATCCGCAGCGCTTCGTCTCCCGCCGAGTGCCCATGACTGTCGTTAAAGGTCTTGAAATGGTCGATGTCGATCATGACCAGAGTGAGCGGTCGATTGTAACGGTTGGCCCGGCTGACTTCTTCCAGGACTCGTTCATCAAAGTAACCACGGTTGAAAAGGCCAGTCATGCGGTCGCAAGTGGAGAGTCGCAACAACCGCTGCACTCGAAAGACCACCGATGTGCCGAGTACGGTTGCGGCAAGTATCAACACGAGGCGGGAAATCTGAACGCTCCAGTTGAAGTAGCCGTAGGCAAAGGGGGAAAACTGTGGCGAGTTGAGATCCCACATCGTTGCGGCACACGTAACGATGAGCGCGTATTCAATGATGGCAGAAACCCCGGCGAGCACACAAATGCGCACATCGTGCCTCAGGCAAGTGGCAGCGATGGCGAGAAAATACGCTTCGAAAGTTACCTTGCTATTGACCGCAGTATGCGGGCGATCGAGGAGGACGAAAATGAACAGGGCAGAACTGACCAACGTAACATCGAGCAGACTGCTGGCAAAACCCAGCCAATGGCGGTACATGCCTTGCTGCACCAGCCAGAACCAGAGAAGAGCCACTAGAAAGGCGGTGAGCGTTACCGCCAGCCCGATCAAATTCTCCCAGGTCTCCTGCTCATACCAAAGACTGATCAGGGGAATAAGCAGCAGGATGCTGGTGAGCAGCAGGCGAATGCGAGCGACCAGCATTTCACCAGCAGCGCCCGCTTCAATGAGAAACTGATCCGGCGACTTCCACAACGACTTCCAGAAGTTGCCTGGTTCGCGCAATGAAGCGGGCTGGCGCATTCGTACCGGCCGGGGCCGAAAAAACCTGATGCTGTGATGATCTAGAAGGAAAAGAGTAGTCCGACGCTGCCTTCGACAAAGTTCAACGTCTGGCTGAAAACTCCCGGGACTGAATAGCCGCGGACGTCAAAACGTACGCCCAGCGGCCCTGCCAGATTCCTAAGCTTGACTCCGCCTCCGTAGTTGAAGGCAAACTTCGTGCCGAGATCAAAAACAGAGTCTCCAAAAGTGGCTATCAAGCCGACGCCAGCGGTACCGTAGGGCACCACATGGCCGGCTGGAATTCCAACGTGCAAATTGGATTGCGCAGTAAACGCCTGCCGGCTCGATTCAAGAAAATTCGGGCTGTAGGCCAGGGTCTGCTCGAAGCCGATGATTTGACCTCCAGAGAACCGGGCACCAAAAACGCCTCCCAGTTTCGTGTCCCTGACCACGTTGTTGATCGTGAGTTCGCCCGGGTTCTGAACACCGGTAAACAAGGTAATGTCAGCCGCCAAACTCGCTTGCGTGCAAACTCCGAGAAAGAACAGATACAGAAAAATTCGCTGCAGCGACGATCTTTTCATCAGAAAGCCTCCAAAGAGATTTGCCCCCCTTCGAAGTTCCCCGCCGCCCACTGGCACTCGGTTTATCTTTTCTGTCTTTTCCGGTAGAATCCGTCCTCTTTTGGACGTCGGGCGTTTTTGAAACGCCGTGATCTATGAAGGATCTTCTTTCCTCAATCAAACCGGCAGTGCGCCAGCTTCAGGCCTACACGTTGAAGCATTTCGAGGCACAGGTCAAGATCAATCAAAACGAGAATCCGTTTGATATGCCTGCCGTGGTTAAAGCGGCTGTAAACAAGGTGATGGCGGACAGGGCGTGGTGTCGATATCCCTCGTTTGTGCCCACCGAGTTGGCAACTCGCCTGGCTCACTTTGCGAATTGGCGCAGCGACGGTGTTCTGGTGGGAAACGGCTCCAACGAACTCATTGAAGCCGTCTTGATGGTGACCGTCGAGCCAGGCAAGTGCGTAGTGATCCCGCAGCCTACCTTCACCTTGTACCAAATGCTGACGACCATCCTGGGTGGTGAACCACGACCGGTTCCCTTGACGCAGACTCTGGGCTTCGACGTGCCTCGAATAGCTGAGGCGGCAGCCCAGGCTGACGTGACGCTGCTGTGCTGCCCGAACAATCCGACCGGCAGCATGCTGAGCTTGGACGAGATGCGAAGTATTCTAACCGCGGCCCGAGGCTTGGTGATTATCGACGAGGCCTACCACGAATTCAGTCGCCAGTCGGCCGTGCCGTTGCTGCGCGAGTTTGAGCATTTGGTCGTGCTGCGAACCTTTTCCAAAGCCATGTCAATGGCAGGTCTGCGCGTGGGGTATTTGCTAGGCCATCCGCCATTGGTGGAGCAGATCGCGAAAGCAAAACTGCCGTATAACCTCAATATTTTCTCCATGACTGCTGCCGAGGCCGCTGTGGAGCATTTTGGTTTGCTGCAGCCGCAAATTGAGCTGTTGATCAAGGAACGTGAACGTCTGCTGGGTCAATTGCAGCAAACGCGTGGTGTGACTGCCTATCCCTCTCAGGCAAACTTCATCGCCTTCAAGACACAATTCCCGGCAGCCCGTGTGTTTGAGGCACTCTATTCGAAGGGCATTTTGGTGCGCGACATCAGCCGCTATCCAATGCTTGAGAACTTCCTGCGGGTTAGCGTGGGTTCACCTCAGGAGAATGATCAGTTTTTGGAGGCCTTGCGCAGCTTCCTGGCAACGAGACTCTGAACGGCGAAGACCCACTCAAAGCGAGGTGTGTTTCTTGAACAAGAAACGTGCAGCCGAAGTTTCCCGCAAAACCAAAGAGACCGACATCACTGTAAAACTCAGCCTCGATGGCAAGGGCGAGTCGCGCATTACCACCGGTATTCATTTCTTCGATCACATGCTGACGCTCTTCGCAAAGCATGGGTTGTTTGATATGGATATCGCCTGTGCCGGCGACCTCGAAGTGGATGGCCATCACACCGTCGAGGATGTCGGCATTGCTTTGGGGGAGGCCTTTCATCAGGCGCTGGGATCCAAGGAAGGCATCACGCGCTACGGCACGGCCTATGTTCCAATGGACGAGACGCTGGGCCGTACGGTGGTGGATTTCTCCGGGCGGCCTTACCTGGTATGCAACGCAGAATTCCCTTCAGAGAAGGTCGGCGCCATGAGCACTGAACTCGTTGAGGAGTTCTTTCGCGCTCTGGCGGTCCACGCGCGCGTCAACCTGCACGTCGAGGTGCTGTACGGTAAGAACTCCCACCACATGGCGGAGGCGATGTTCAAGTCGGCCGCACGGGCATTCTGCATTGCGGTGACCAAAGATCCACGGGTTACCGGTATCCCTTCAACGAAAGGAGTGCTCTGATGGTCACAATCATCGACTATGCCATCAACAATCTGCGTAGCGTTGAAAAGGCCTTCGTAAGCATGAGCATTCCGGTCGAGGTAACTGATGACCCGGAAAGAATCCGGAAGGCTCAGAAACTCGTGCTGCCTGGCGTGGGTGCCTTTGCAGATGCCATGAGTAACCTGCAGGCAAAAAACCTCATTGCCGCCATCCGCGAGAGCGTCCGCTCCGGTACGCCGTTGCTTGGACTTTGCCTGGGCCTGCAACTGCTGTTTAGCGAAAGCGAAGAGTTCGGGCGTACGGAGGGATTTCAGTTCATACCCGGAAAGGTAAAACGTTTACCCGATCGGATGCTGGTTCCTCACATTGGTTGGAATCAATTGCACTTGCAGCGTTCCGACCCTCTCTTGGATGGAGTTCGTGAAGATAGCTTCGTCTATTTCGTGCACTCCTACTATGCAGAACCGGAAGATCGACGGGATGTCCTGGCGACCACCGACTACGAGATCGAGTTCCCATCCATTGCACGGCGCGACAACGTCTGGGCTACTCAGTTTCATCCGGAAAAGAGTCAAGACGTAGGTTTGCGGATGTTGAAGAACTTTGCAGCAATGTAGGGAAGGTCGAAGTGCGAAGTTCGAAAGCCGAAGTGCGAAGTGTGAGTTCTTGAATTGGCTTCTCTGGACTTCGTGTTTGCTCGCAGCGAGTCACAAATGGGCGGCTGGACAGGGGGTTGGCCGTGCATCTTAAATTTCGTCCCTAAGCCGAGAGAGGACTCCATTCATGCGAACGATCAAGGTGGGTATTATCGGGACTGGCTTCATTGGACCGGCGCACGTCGAAGCCTTACGACGGTTGGGTTCCGTGGAGGTTGTGGGCTTGGCCGAAAGCAATCCGGAGTTGGCGAACGAGAAGGCCAAATTACTGGGCATCCCCCAAGCCCATGGCGACTACAAGGACCTCCTCAAGGACGGCCGCATCGAAGCCATCCATAACTGCACCCCCAATTTCGTTCACTTCAAGATCAACAAGGATGTGATCGCCGCCGGCAAGCATCTGGTTTCGGAAAAGCCGCTGGCTATGAATTCTAAAGAGTCGGCAGAACTGGTGCGCCTCGCGAAGAAGGCAGGGGTCCTGAACGGCATCAATTTCAATTATCGCTTCTATCCGTTGATTCAGCACGCGCGTGCCCTCATCGCCGACAAGAAGGCCGGCGATGTTCGCCTGGTTCACGGCTCATACCTGCAAGACTGGTTGTTGTTCGACACAGACTACAACTGGCGGCTGGAGCCGGCCGTGGGTGGCAAATCACGCGCCGTGGCCGACATCGGTTCGCATTGGTGTGATCTCATTCAACACGTGACCGGCTTGAAGATTGTGGAAGTGATGGCCGATCTATCCACCGTCATTCCGGTTCGGAAAAAGCCGAAGACCGCCATTGAAACCTTTGCCGGCAAAGCGCTGAAGCCGTCGGACTATGACCACATGAAGATCGCCACTGAAGACTATGCTTCGGTCTTGTTCCGGTTCGACAACGGTGCCCGCGGTGTCTTCACGGTTTCGCAGGTCAGCCCGGGCCGGAAAAACCGGCTGTACTTCGAGATTGACGGCTCCTATCACTCCATGGTTTGGGACCAGGAGAAGCCTGAAGAGATGTGGATGGGTTATCGCGACCGTCCCAATGAGCTGTTGGTGAAAGACCCGTCGCTGCTGCACCCTCAGGCGAAGCCTTACGCCCACTACCCTGGTGGGCACCCCGAGGGTTATCCGGACGGGCCGAAGAATTTCTTCCGGAATTTCTATCAATGGGTCGCAGAAGGAAAGGTCCCCGCAAAGGGCCAGGCTGATTTTGCAACCTTCGAAGACGGGCACTGTGAGATTCTCATTTGTGAGGCCATCCTGAAGAGCGCAAAACAGAAGAAGTGGGTAAAGGTGTAAGCGAGGAAAAGCAAACCACGGAGACACAGAAGCAGAGACTCCTACTGGGCCTCACTCCGCAGGAATCTCGACGTTAGCCTGCGCTAGGACCTTGGCGACTTGCTGGCGACCAGTGCTCCGTGGTGGTTTGTTGAGGTCACGAAGGTTCCGAGTGAGCGGAATCAGATTGTTGTTTGCAGAGTACGTAAAGTTGCGGGATGGAGCCCGGTCTCTCTGTGCCTCCGCATCTGTGTGGTTTGCTTTTTTGTTCCTTCCAATCCCGAAGAAGATTTCGGTTTGCTGGCCCAGCGTCCTGTGTTACTCTCTCTCCCTCTATGAACCTTGCTTCTACCAGTATTCATCGAGCTTCCTGCTGGCGTCAGCCCCACCATTGGGGGGGCTCCCCCGCTTAGTTTTCCCCTCGCACACTATTTCTGTCTTGAACCCACTTCAGACCTCTTGATCTTGGAGGCTCAGGGATGATCATTTTTCCAGCCATCGACATGCGCCAGGGCAAATGTGTGCGCCTGCTGCAAGGCCGGGCGGACCAAGAGACGGTTTACTTCCAGGACCCCGTCGCCGTGGCACACCGCTGGGAGGCGGGGGGCGCCGCCTGGTTGCACCTCGTCGATCTGGATGGCGCAATGTCCGATGGGTCTGGAAATCGAGCGATTGCGAAGAGAATCTTCGGTGCGCTCCGAATCCCTGTGCAATTTGGCGGTGGGGTGCGCTCAATGGAAGATGTGGAAGAGATCCTGGAGGCAGGCGCGGCCCGAGTCGTCGTGGGCACAGCCGCTGTCCAACACCCGGAATTCCTGGCGGAAGTGGTGCAACGATTCGGCGAACGCATTGTTGTCGGAATCGACGCTCGCGACGGCCGAGTGGCAACCCATGGTTGGAACCAAATCGGATCCCTGGAAGCCGTGACCTTCGCGCAAGCGTTGGTGCAAAGCGGGGTACAGCGAGTCGTGTACACCGATATTTCTAAGGACGGAATGCTGGGCGGGCCGAATTTGGAAGCAACGAAACGGCTGTCCGTTGAGAGCCAGCTCAAAGTCATTGCCTCGGGCGGAGTCGCGTCGCTCGACGATCTGCGAGCTCTTTCTGGTTTGGAGGCTACTGGAGTCGAAGGTGCGATTGTGGGCAAGGCTTTGTATGAGCGTCGCTTCACACTGAAAGAGGCCATTGAAGCAGGCAGCGGCAAATGACGAAATGAGTAAAGAAGCCCAAAACACCAATAACGAAAACTTCGCCATTGCACTTCGTTTTTGATTCGTCGTTCGAACTTCGTAATTCGTCATTCTCTTGAACCGGTCTTTCTTCTAGAATCACATTTTATGCTGGCCAAGCGGATTATTCCCTGTCTGGATGTAGATCGCGGGCGGGTGGTTAAGGGCGTCAATTTTGTCGAGTTGATTGATGCCGGCGATCCGGTGGAGTGTGGCAAACGGTATGACCAGGCAGGCGCCGACGAGCTGGTGTTCCTCGACATAACGGCTTCATCGGATGCTCGCAACATTGTCGCCAATATGGTGCGGCGAGTGGCCGACACGGTGTTCATTCCCTTTACCGTGGGTGGCGGCATCCGCAGCGCTGAAGACATTCGCGAGATCTTGCGGGCCGGTGCCGACAAGGTGTCACTCAATACGGCTGCCGTCAGGAACCCTGAACTGATCACAAGCGGCGCCGAAAAGTTCGGCGTTCAATGCATTGTGGTTGCCATTGATGCGAAGCGCCGGCCTGCAGTGGTTGGAGAGACGCACCCATCCTGGGAGGTGTTCGTGCACGGAGGACGCACTCCGACCGGACTGGATGTGCTCGAATGGGCCGAAAAAGCGCAGCGCCTGGGCGCTGGCGAGATTCTGCTGACCAGCATGGATCGTGATGGCACCAAAGATGGCTACGACCTGCAACTTCTGAAAGAGGTAACGTCGAGAGTCAAAATACCTGTGATTGCTTCCGGCGGTGTGGGGGCTTTGGAGCACATCTACCAGGGGTTGACCGAAGGTGGCGCCAGCGCCGCTCTGGCCGCTTCCATCTTTCATTTTGGGACGTTCACCATCGGGCAGGCCAAGAGTTACCTGCGTGAACGGGGCGTGCTGGTGAGGTGAAGCCAAGAGTCATGTCTGAAACCGAGATTGCAGAAGTGTTGAGCCGGTTGAAATTCGATGACCAGGGACTCATTCCGGCCATTGTCCAGGATGCAGCCACGGGCCGGGTCTTGACGTTGGCCTACATGAACCGCGAGACGGTGCAGCTGTCGCTGAAGGAGCGCGAGACTTGGTTCTGGAGTCGCAGCCGTCAGAAGATGTGGCATAAGGGCGAAACTTCGGGTAACACCCAGCAGATCCTTCGAGCGGAGGCGGACTGCGACGGCGATGCGCTGTTGGTGACTGTCCAGCCAAAAGGCCCGGCCTGCCACACCGGTAAGGAGAGTTGCTTCTTTAACGACGTCTTTGACGGAGAGTTTCGGCCCAGCTTCGGGCCGCAGAGCGAAGACCGGTTTCTTACAACCATCGAGCGTCTGGTCGAGGTCATCAAAGCTCGCAAAGTGGAAATGCCAGAGGGGTCGTACACAACCTACTTGTTCAGCAAGGGTCTCGACAAGATTCTCAAAAAGATTGGCGAGGAGTCTGCCGAAACGATCATTGCGGCCAAAAACCACTCCAAATCGGAATTAACCCTCGAGTCGGCGGACCTTCTGTATCATTTGCTAGTCCTCTTTGTGAACGAAGGGTTGGAAGTTGAGAATGTGTTAGCAGAACTCGAGAAACGGGCGCTCAAAAAAAAGGCTGAGTAGATGGCAGAACTTGAGGTTCAACGCGCAACGAACAAAGCAGGGACCCGCGAGGAATTCTTACAAAGCATAGTGATGCCTTCTCTGTTAGCTTCGATTGTGATTGCCTCTCACTCGATTCTGCAGTCATCAATAAGAGACAGTTGGCCGGCTCCCAGCAACAGACGATGATCATACCTACATTTGAGAAGTTCCGAGAGTACAGCAAACAGGGCAACATCATCCCGGTGTACAAGGCAGTCACCGCCGACTTGCTCACGCCAGTCCTCGCCTACCTCAAGATCCAGGCCGAAAATCCACACGCCTTCCTGTTGGAGAGCATTGAAGGCGGCGAGAAGATCGCCCGTTACTCGTTCCTGGGCTGCAATCCGTATCTGACCCTCAGCTCTCGCGGCGACAAGGTCGAGATTGTCCGGTCTGGTGAACGGATGCAGCGCAAAGGTCAACTGCTGGACGTGATGCGCAAGATAACCGAGCGCTATAGCCCTGTCACCGTGCCCGGGCTGCCACCGTTCGTGGGTGGCGCAGTGGGTTATGTCTCTTACGATGCTGTGCGCTGGGTTGAGACGATTCCGCAATCGGGAGAAGACGATCTCAAGCTGGACGATGCCATGATGATGTTTTTCTCCACGATTCTGGCCTTCGATCACGCCCGGCAGCAGATCCTGATCATTTCGAATGCGTTCATCGAAGAAAGCGCACCACAGCTCGAGGCCAAGTACCAGAAAGCAGTGACTGAAATTGAGGCACTGGAAGCCTTGCTGAACCAGCCCGTGGCCATCCCGCCGTTTGGGAAGGCGGGGGACGGGAGCGAGCGCATTCAATCGAATTTCTCAAAAGGGGACTATCTCGCGGCCGTGGACAAAGCCAAGGAACACATCAGGGCCGGTGACATTTTTCAGGCTGTCCTTTCCCAGCGGTTCACTGCGGAACTAACCTGCGATCCATTTAATGTTTACAGGGCCCTGCGCATTGTGAATCCGTCGCCTTATATGTTCTTTCTCAAGCTGGGGGAGTGTTCAGTGATCGGCTCGTCTCCCGAAATGCTGGTGCGCATCGTCAATGGAAAGGCCTATTACCGGCCCATCGCTGGGACGCGCCCCCGCGGCGCCAATGAAGACGAGGATGCGCTGCTGGCAGAAGAGCTAAAGGCGGACGAGAAGGAGAAGGCCGAGCACATCATGCTGGTCGATCTGGGACGAAACGATCTCGGGCGCGTCTGCGAATTCGGCAGCGTGGAAGTGCTGGATCTCATGCTCATCGAGAAATACTCGCACGTGATGCATCTGGTTTCGAGCTTGCGAGGTGACCTGCGTCTGGACCTCGACCGGTTCGACGCCCTCATGGCCTGTTTCCCTGCGGGAACCGTCACCGGCGCTCCAAAGGTACGGGCCATGGAGATCATCGACTCACTGGAACCGACGCGTCGCGGAGTCTACGCTGGGGCGATTCTTTACTTGGATTTTTCCGGCAACTTGGACTCGTGCATCGCCATCCGGACACTGGTGGTGAAGGATGGAAAGGCCTACATCCAGGCCGGTGGCGGCATTGTGGCCGACTCGGTGCCTGAAATGGAGTTTCAGGAAACCATCAACAAGTCCCGCGCTTTAGTAAAAGCTGTGGAGATGGCCGAGCGGGGATTCTGAGGAGGATCTCGTTGTCAGTTGTCAGGGGGCCAGCCCATTCGCACCAGACAACTGGCAGGTAGCCATCTGACTAGAGGCTAACAGCTGACAGCCATCAAGGGACAATCAAACGTCATGATTCTAGTCATTGATAACTACGATTCCTTTACCTATAACCTGGTTCAATACCTAGGAGAACTGGGGCAGAAAGTCGAGGTACATCGCAACGACAAGATCGACGTCACCACGATCGACACGATGAACCCCGACCGGATCGTTATCTCACCCGGACCGGGAAATCCCGATCAGGCAGGGATTACCCTCAAGCTGCTCAAGACGTTCGAAGGAAAGAAGCCTATTCTCGGAGTTTGCCTCGGCCACCAGGCCATTGGCCAGGCCTTTGGCGGGAAGGTCGTTCCGGCTCCCTATCTGATGCACGGCAAGACTAGCGAAATCTGTCACGATAACCGGACGATTTTCGAAGGCCTCCCCTATCGCTTCCAGGCAACGCGCTATCATTCGCTGATGGTAGAGCGGAAGAGTTTGCCCAAGTGCCTGGAGATTTCGGCAACTTCAACGGACGGCCTCATCATGGGCCTGCGACACAGGGAGCACCCGATCGAAGGCGTGCAGTTTCATCCCGAATCGATCCTCACAGGCCAAGGGAAGAAGTTGTTGGAGAACTTTTTGAAACTGGGCTGATACCCAGATCCCCTTGCCCCCTCCTGGCGCACGCACGGGATGTTAGACATCATGGCTTCACACACTCTTTACATCGATGTTCTCAAGAAGCTGCAGAGCCGCACTCATCTGGACAGCGATGAGGCAGAGCAGCTACTGCAAGCCATCTTCGATCAGCAGCTCAGCGAGATCCAGATGGCGGCATTGCTGAGTGCGTTGACGGCAAAGGGAGAAACCGTTGAAGAGATCGTCGGATTTGCGCGTGGTATGAGGCGTTTCGCGGTTGCCTTGAAACACAACCAGCAACGATTGGTCGATACGGCTGGAACCGGAGGGGATGCTTCCGGAACATTCAATATTTCCACGGCTGCCGCGTTTGTGATCGCGGGTGCCGGGGTACCGGTAGCCAAGCACGGAAATCGCGCCATGTCGGGGAAGTGCGGTAGCGCGGATGTCCTAGGCCACCTTGGTGTCAACCTCGAAGCACCCCCGAACGTGCTTGAGGATTGCCTGGCAAGAGGCGGCATCACGTTTTTGTTTGCGCCGCTGTTCCACCCGGCGATGAAGACAGTGGGCAGAGTACGCCGGGAGCTGGGTGTTCGTACGGTTTTCAATCTCCTCGGACCGTTGCTGAATCCAGCCGGGGCGCGGCGACAAATTGTCGGTGTGTTCTCCCCCGCGTTGACCGAGAAGCTTGCCGAAGCGCTGCGTCAGTTGCATTGCGAACAAGCTCTGATCTTTTCAGGAGAAGACGGTTTGGACGAGATAAGTATTGAAGGCGGGACCCAAATTACCGAATTGCGGGACGGGACGCTCAAGACGGAGTTTGTTGCCCCGGAGGATTTCGGGATAACCCGTCGAAACCGGAACGAACTGCAGGGTGGGGATGCCGCAAAGAATGCGC
>Ga0111538_10006129_pt1 | contig 16316 bp, 6 predicted proteins | sample SoiMethybrSBSTD1_FD_79669 | JGI IMG/M metagenome (GOLD analysis project Ga0111538, IMG submission 79669) | Bulk soil microbial communities from a Populus tree surrounding site in Tennessee, USA - Soil MetaG P. TD hybrid SBSTD1 (version 2)... | ecosystem: Environmental > Terrestrial > Soil > Tree...
AATGAAAAAACTTTTTCCAGTCCTGATCATTGTTTGGGCAAGCGTCACGGCTTGTAATGACAAATCGCGCACGCACGATTTGGCGTCCACGGACAGCTTACATTACGAATTGGTTGATGTGAAAATCAGCGACTCTTTTTGGAGCCCCAAACTTCAACTATGGCAAACAAAAACTGTTAGTGACGTCTTCGATAAGTTCGAAGGAAAATATCGGCCTCAAGGACAATCGCTTGAAAAAGATTTCAGGGTTTTGGGAATTACAAGAAACGCCTTTCTGAATTTTGACCTTGTCGCTGAAGGAAAGCGGGGTATAGGCAAACATCATGGTCCCCCTTGGTATGACGGATTGATTTATGAAACAATTCGCGGCGCGGCAGATCTCCTGGCGATTTATCCAAATGCCGAACTCGAGGCTAGAATCGATGGCTATATAGATCGTATTGCAAAAGCCCAGATGTCTGAGCCCGATGGATATATAAATACTTACACGCAGCTTATGGAACCCGACCATCGGTGGGGTTTCAACGGTGGCATGCTTCGTTGGCAGCATGATGTGTACAACGCTGGTATGCTCGTTGAGGCGGGAGTGCACTATTACCAGGCGACAAGAAAAACAAAACTGCTTAATGTAGCCGTAAAGATGGCTAATTACATGTGTAAGGAGATGGGTCCACACCCTAAGAAAAATGTTGTGCCTGCACATTCTGGTCCGGAGGAGGCTTTTATGAAGCTCTACCATCTATTTAGTCACGAACCGGAATTGAAGAAACAAATGGACGTTGAAGTTGATGAGAAGAATTATTTTGAGCTGGTTCGCTTCTGGATCGAAGGTCGGGGAAAACACGTCGGGCTGCCCGAATGGAATGCGTGGGGAAATGAAAAATCAGAAAAATGGATCAGGGATGTCAAATACGACGACCCAAAATTTGGCGAACACCGTCGCCCGTCATGGGGCGACTATTCACAAGATTCTATTCCTGTATTACAACAAAAAAATATTGTCGGACATGCCGTTCGCGCCACGCTGCTGGCAACAGGAGTCGCGACCGTTGCTCTAGAAAATAGAGACCAGCGTTATGTGGAGGCTGCAAGCAGTCTTTGGGACAACATGGTCGGAAGAAGAATGTTTATCACGGGTGGCGTGGGCGCAATAGCAAACGACGAGAAATTCGGTGATGATTATTATTTACCGAATGATGCATATCTCGAAACCTGTGCCGCAGTGGGAGCAGGTTTTTTCAGTCAGCGAATGAATGAATTGACAGGTAAGGGCAAATACATTGACGAACTTGAGCGGGTTTTGTACAATGGTGTTCTGACTGGGATATCCCTTAACGGCGACAACTATACGTATCAAAATCCATTGGTTTCGGATCATCATCATAGATGGGAATGGCATGACTGCCCTTGTTGTCCACCTATGTTTCTGAAAATCATGGGAGCAATTCCGGAATTTATTTACGCAGTGACCAACGATGGAATTATGATAAATCTGTTCATTGGTAGCGACGCCGAAATTAAAATAGGTGATAACAAGGTTCGCGTAAAGCAAGTGACAAATTACCCATGGGATGGAAAAATCACGATGACTGTCGATCCCGAGCAGGAGAGCGAATTTAAAATTAAAGTCAGAATACCCGGTTGGGCTACGGGCGTTGAAAACCCTTTTGGCTTGTATTTGTCAAAAGTGAAAGGCATACCTACATTAATGGTGAATGGATCTGCAATAAATGAAACTGTAACTGATGGTTACATATCGATTAATCGCGCCTGGGCCAAGGGCGATAAGATTGAGCTTCATCTTCCCATGGACCCGCGTTGGGTACACGCAAATGATAACGTTCATAATCTGAAAGATATGGCAGCCGTTGCATCTGGGCCACTCGTGTATTGCTTTGAGAATAGCTTGAGTAAGGAATTTGATCGAATAGAAATAGATCCGAACAAACTTGGTGATTTGAAATACCAATCTGATCTCTTGAATGGACTGAATATAATAACGGGTCGTACAAATTCAGGTAGCAGTTATAAGGCAATACCTTATTATGCCGTTGGAAACGTTCAGCCAGGAGGTCGTTATAGGGTTTGGATACCTGTCCGAAAGGGCAAATAGGTTATGTCGCTTGGGCCCCTGTTTACACAGTTTTTTTACTCAAAAATTCGTTGGGTGCGACACCAAATTGTTCTTTAAAACATTTGGCGAAGTAGGAGAGGTTTTGGAAACCTACCTGATAAGCAATCTCACTTACATTGCCGGATTTTTGTTCCAAGAGTTGGGCGGCTCTTTTCAGTCGAAAAATTCTTATAAATTCATTGGGTGATTGGTCAATAAGCGCTACCAACTTTCTGTGAAAGTTCTTTCGGCTCATGCCGATTTCCATGCTAAACGTTTCTACAGAAAAACTGGAATCCGAAATCTTCTCTTCCATTTTGGCGATTACTTTTTGCAAGAACCGCTCGTCCAAAGACGTAACAGTGATATCTTTTGGCTGCACCTTTATTTCTTTACCAAATCTTTCCCGTAGGTTCCTTCGTTGCTCAAGTAAATTATTTATCCTTACATTAAGTTCATTCACATTAAATGGCTTCGTTAGATATTCATCGGCTCCCAATTCAAAACCTTCAAGGCGGTCTTCGATAGCAGCACGCGCGGTAAGCAATACAAATGGAATATGGCTCGTCGTTTCCTCCCTTCGGATCTTTGTACACAATTCAAACCCATCCATTTCCGGCATCATCATGTCACTGAGAATAAGATCAGGAATATTTTCTAAAGCTATTTCAAAGCCTTGCCTTCCATTAAATGCAGTAATTATTTTAAAATTCTTGTCAAGGATTCCTGTTAAATAAGCACTTAAATCAACATTGTCCTCTACCAGAAGAACCAATGGTAATGTGTCGCCGTCCTCCCTTTCCGTTTGTAGCGTTTTTTTATTTCTGAAATTTTCACTGACTTCAATTTGATGATCATGGAGAATAAGACTGTTGTTTAATTCCTTTGGAAAAATATAATCTTTATCGGGTGCTGTGATCGCGGGTATCTGCAAAATAAAAATACTGCCCGCTCCCTCTTTGCTTTGCACCGATATCGTGCCATTCATTAAAGTAACCAACTCCTTAGTAAGGGAAAGGCCAATTCCGCTTCCCTCAAATTCCCTGGAACTGGAGGCGTCCGCCTGATAGAAGCGATCAAAAATTTTTGGTAAAGCGGTTTCAGGTATGCCTTTACCTGTATCGGAGACGGTAAACTTCAGGTATTCCTCTTTATTTTTTTGATCAAAGTCCAGTACTAAATCAACTTTACCACCTTCCGGGGTAAACTTAAATGCATTGGATAGCAAATTATTTAATATTATTTCAAGTTTATCGGAATCGTAAAAGCAGGAATAGGCCGTTTTTGATATTCGATATTGAAAAATTATATTCTTGCTCTGTGCCAATGATTCAAACGACGCTATGATGACTTTTACGAATTGAACTATATCTCCCTCTGACAGGAATAACTTCATTTGACCGGATTCCAATTTTGACAGGTCCAACAGCTGATTGATGAGCGTCTGAAGTCGTTTTGCATTTCGAAACATCATTTCAGTTACGTTCCGATCACTTTTCCATCCATTCTCAGTTGATAAAGCCCGCTCCAATGGGCTTAGCAGTAACGTTAAGGGAGTCCGGAATTCGTGGGAGATGTTGGCGAAAAAATTGGATTTCATTTTGTCCAATTCTTTAAGTTGTGTTGCCTGAGTCTCAAGTTCTTCAGCAAGTTGTTCGAGTTGCTGATTTTTGTCAACGACTTCCGTGGTTCTTTCAATAACTTTTTCTTCCAATGCTCGGTTTGCTTTCTCCAACTGCGCTGAACGCCATTTAACCACCCCCATAATGAAGACCATTAAGGCAATCAGATACAACCCATAGGCTAGGTAGTGTCGGTACCAGGGAGGCGAAACACTAAAAGTGTAAGAAGCTAATTCGCTGAATCCATTATAGATATTTTTCCCCCTCACCTTAAATGTATAGGATCCTTCCGGAATTCGGGTGTAGCTTTTGTAGGTTTCACCTGTCAATGCAGACCAATCATCATCAAAACCCCCCAGCCAATATTGATATTGATTGTATTGCGGCGCATCATAAGCGCTGGCGGCATATTCAAACCGGAACGAATTATATTTGAATGGAAAAGTTAAATTTTGAAGCGGTGCTTCGGTGCCAGTAAATAGTACGGAATCATTGTTTAGCGAAATCTTGTTAATATAAGCTTTGAATGCTCCTTTAGGTTTTTCATCAAATCGGGAAATTTCCAATCTCACTATTCCATCATGGCCTCCCCACCAGGCTATATCATTTTCCTCAAATAAGACTCTGAATTTATAATCTTTCAATCTTGAAAAATCAATATGCTGAAAATCGAATTGCCCGTCGGCTTTTCGGGTTGCAATGATCCGGTTGTGGATATTGGATCTTACCTCCTTCACCCAAAGTCTCCCATCTTTCTCTTGTGAGATTGGATAGGCTAAAACATCGCTTAAGCCGAGATAGGTAGCGAAACCCTTATATTCTGTAAACTTAGTATTCGCTTCATCAAAAAGGTAGTTTTGTTCAGGAAGTTCATTTCTTTTTACCCAAAAAACTACCATTTCCCCGACGCTAAATATCCTCGTGTAACCAAATGGAAGACCTTCATCTTCGCTGAAATTTTTTACGAGCGGGTTCAGATAATCTTTTTTTTCAGATCGCGGAAATTTAAGGAGGAATACGCCCTCTGAATACGTGCCGGCCCAGAGATCGCCTTTTGATGTTTCAAATATCTCGCCCGTCTCCGCTTCAATTCCTAAAAGTTTTCCTCCATCGGTCCATTGACCATTAACTTTTTTTAGAACAGCTACTCCGTCGGACAGGCCCGAGTAAATAATATTCTCATCAAATTTGCTTTGCAAAATTGGACTTGATGGAAAATTATTTATTTGGCGGAATTTATCACCCTTAAAAATGAATGCCCCTTTATCGGTGCTTATGAACAATGAATTGTCTGCAACGGTCATTCCCCAGATACCAAAATTCAATTCATCTATCTTTTTAAAATGGGCAGCTTTATCAGGCAGTTCCGCCGGTAGTAATTTGTACATTCCTTGAGAAGTTCCCACATATAGATATTCATCGTAGCGGATAATGGCATTGACGGAACCATCGAGCCCTGAATTTTCCATAAAGTGCCTGATGGGTGTTTGAATTTCTATTCTGGAAATTCCATTGCTCAATGTTACCCATAAGGCGCCTTGTTGATCCAGGCAAAAACTATAAACTTCATCAGAGCCTAATCCACTGGCCTTATTAAAAAATGATTTTACGATTCCCTTGTTATCTATAAAAAGCAAACCTTTCTGGAGGGTTCCAATTGCGTACGTCCCATCAGGCAAAGCGATACCGCAATACACAGAACTATTTTTTAAATAATCATCGATTTCAGTTTTAAATGGCACGATCGCATTTTCATTGTACAAAAAAAGGCCGTGTTCAGACGTCAATATGAGTTTGCTCTCATCATTAAAAGGTAATACTCCCCTGACCTTTTTGTCTTTGAAGAATTCTCCGCCATTGACCAATTTAAATTCATGATCCTGTAATACACAAAGCCCTATGCTCTTGATATGGACATAGAGGATACCGCCTGCTAAAAATGACATTTTATAGTCGTTCCGCTCAGGCCATGGTATTTCGTGAAATTGATCGTTGTCCCATATTAAAAGACTTCGTTCTGTGTTGAATATTACTGCTCCATTCAACACATAGGTTTTATGAACATTGTCAAATACCCTTTGCTCCGGCGATAGATGACTTAAGAGTGAAACATATTCATGATTGCCTTGCTTATCTGCAGCTAGATACCCCAATTCATTATAGGCTCCTACATAAACGCGGCCATTTTCATCCATTGCAAGTGAACGGACTACACTTAAGTTGGGTAACGAGTGAAACTCCCAGGCAACGCCATCGTATTTAAGAATTCCGTCACCGTTAGCAAAAACCATTACACCTTGAGCGTTCTGTAATGCAGACCAGTTTTGCGGAAAGGCACCGAATTCTTTTGGGGAGTAGTGCCTGTTAAAAAAGGATCCTGTTTCTCTAGCTGGATCTATTTTTGATATCTGAGGAAAGGCCGGAAAAGAATCAAATAATATTGTCCAAAGCGCAAAGGCGTAACAAATTAGAGGATTAATCGGATGAGGAGGGTACATAAGTCGCATCGCGAGAAGTGAAATTATGATATTCCGGCAAACGATACATCATGATGCATCATTCTGATTGATTTTATTTTAGCTTTTAAATCAGCTAGACCAAAGGGAATGTAAGTAAATCGCGCATTGCCGTCTCCTTTTTCCGGCGGGGTCAATTAGTCTGTACTGCGATAACATCCAAAACTATTTTCCAAACGCCACCTTCGAGTTTCCAAACTCTTTGGAAATTGGCAATCGTCGTTTTCCCTGAGGCGTCGTGTGTCGATTCAAACTGCACGCGTCCGTAGGAATAACCCAAATCCTTTGAAGACGCGACACCTCCTCCCAAAGTACTGTATTTGTATGCGCGGTTTGTTGCCGACGGGTTTGTGAAAGGATAGTAGTTTGGAAAGGAACCAGTCCGAAGTATCAAACCGTCTTTAGAAAAATCTTCTTTGATAAACGCCAGGCCGCCGTCATTCAATTTATGGTTGTAGTTCTTGTCAACTTGCAGGAAAGTATCTTTCGTAACTTTTTTAGCAGACGATTTTCTGGAAATGCCCTCCGGATTGGAGGAATGTAAGGCAGCAGTATTTGCTTCTGGGCCTGGCATTAAGACGCCAAGATCAAGTGCCATCTTCCAACCTTCTGGGAATTTCTGCCAAATCGTTGCATAGTATCCATGTGCTTCTGGTTTTACAGATTCTTTGGTGGGACTCCATTCCCAGGGGCCAGTAGAAAAGCCTAAGTCACCACTTTTAGATATCCCCACAAATACAGGACGCCAGAAGAGTAAACTGTTGTTGACACTTCTTTCGGTCCAAGACATTTTTCCCTTCATGGGTCCATTTTTGTCAAACAGGACAGTGCTATCGGTCAGGTACATAAGAAAAGCATCCCGCGTATTTTTTTCCTTCGAATATTTTGCAAAAGCATTTTCTGCATCCACCATAGACTGCAATTCAGAAGAAAAATTTTGGGCGGCGACTGAATTTAAAAGAATCGTTAGTGTGAAAAAACAAAGTAGTTTCATGGCCTAAATTTGTTAAGAGAAGAAAAAGATAATTTATTCAAAAAAAGCTTGCTCAGGACCTTCCATAGAGTGTTAATTTTATGATTAGTCGATTCTGTTATTGTAAATAATTGCCAGGCGATGAAATTCCTTACTACCACCATTTCGTTGTTACTTGTCTCGGTAACAACATTCTCACAAGTCAACCAAAAATTCAAAATAGTGGATCTTGCATTTATGACGGGCGATTGGAAGACCACTTCCGGTTGGGGTGACATGGATGAGACGTGGAGCAGTCCCAGGGGAAATTGCATGATGTGTACGTTTCGCTGCGTTAAAGATGGGAAAATTGTCTTCTACGAATTTATTGTTATCGAACAGAATGAAAATGACAGTGTGCCGGTTTTAAAATTGCGGCATTTTAATCCTGGATCAATCGGCTGGGAAGATAAGGACAAGCCATACTTATATCCCCTGACATTATTAAATGGTCAAAAAGCAATTTTCGAAAGGCCCGATAAAAAAATGATCATCACATATGAGCGTTTGTCAAAAGATACACTGAAGTCTGTGCTGATTCAAGAAACTGGAGAAAAGCAAAAGACGACCGAATTTATTTATTCAAGTTCCGAAAAATAGCAGTTACGGTTGATTGTTAAAAAAATTAATACTTTCGCTTAACCTTAATATAGTTTGCAACGGTGCCAACGGGCGCAATCCAAATACCATGTGATGGATCTTGTGCATATTCTAGCAATTCCTTCAGCATAGAGAGACGTGTCGTTTGTGCGCCGGATTCATTCATTTCATGGCCAGCCAACACGAGCCATTGGCTATTCTTTTTTGCGGATTCAATCAAGGGCAGAATCTGCTCGAAATCTTTTCCATCACTTTCAATACCCGTGAGCTGAGCAAAGTCGCAAAATTGAGGATCATTGGGCCCTTCATCGAGCCAGCCTCGTCCCGTAAAAAAAATATCTGCAATAACAGGAACGTAACTTTTGGTCTCCTTACCTCTACCCACAAAAGTTTGGCCGCAGGGATAGGCGAAAGCGCTGCATTGTACTCCCAGTAAATTTTGAATTTGTTTATTGGCTTCAATAAGTTCTTCTCGAATTTGTTCAACTGAATAATTTTCCAATGCATTTTTTCTTGCCCATGGAAAATTTCCACTACAAGGATGTTTAAGCGAGTGATTGCCGATCTCGTGACTGTTGGCGACAGCTTTTTTCCAGCCTTCGAGTTTTCGTTCCACAGCAGCGGGAACAACATAAAATGTCCCTTTCACGCCAAACTGATCCAGCAAAGCGGTGCCAACCTCTACCTGGCTTTCCCGTGCATCATCGAATGTAAGGCTAATGGCAACTTGTTTTCCGTCTGGCCACGCGAAGGACGGCTGAGGTTGTGCAAAAGATACTTGCATTGCGACAAGAACAAATGAAAACAAGGGAAGCACGAAATTTTTGTGACTGAGATTCATATTTGATTTCGGTATCCTATTAAGTTATTTGTTTTGCTTGAGAAATGCCAGCAAGTCAGCCATCTGCTGTTCACTGATTTGTTTCTCCAACCCTGTGGGCATGATGGACATGTTCAACGCTCTCAATGATTTGATATCACTACGATTGATTGTCTTGTCTGCCGCGCCTGTATTGCGTAGTGTTAATGCACCTGGTGTTTCGCTTGCGATAATTCCTTGCAATGATTCACCGTTGTTTAGTTCAACCGACCACAGATCAAATCCGCTTGAAATGGAAACGTTGGGGGCAAGGATATTCGCCATGATTGCAACAGATGACCAATTGTGAACCGTTCCTAAATCAGGCCCAAGGGACACGCCCATTGTTCCGCGGATCTGATGACATAGTGCACAATTTTGTTCGTAGATCACCTTTCCATTTTCAATATGTCCTTTTAGTTGCAAAGCGGTTCGATAGGATTGCGTTATTTCACTTTCATTATTGGCTGTAAAGATTGCGCGTGATCGATTCCTTAGCCCTTCATCACGTTGCGCCATGAGTCTGACTTTGCGGGGCCAGCTGATGCTGGCCGGCGATATCTTATTTGCTTCAATGGCGTCCAGGAGAAGGTCGATTCTTTCACTGCTTGTTAAGAAGCTACTTACCATTGCATCCTGCACCTGTGGTGTCAGCAATGGCCATTTCTCCAACAAGGACTGAGAAACGGAATGGTCCGGAATTGAACTTAACGTACGTAATGCTGCCAGCTGGACGGTAAGCGGTTCTTGCGGTACAAAAAAACCCTTTAGCTGATCATAATACTTCGCTGGATTTCGAATAGAAATAAAATCGATGGCGTCGGCCCGTTTATCTTCTGGCGTATTGCGGTCTCCGGCAATCTTCAAAGCCCGCACTATTTCATGGGATATTTGTCCCTCGTTTTGCACATTGATTGTTTTCAGGACGTTTAATGCAGACTTGCGAACCGGGGAAGCCGTGCTTTCAAAAAATGTTTTAATCAGACGTGATTGATCGGATGCAGAAAAGGTTGCCGTTTTTTTGTTTTGTAACCCTTTGGCTAAGCCTTCCAATAGCGCTGCCTGCATGGTCAGTTGATTTTGTTTTTCAGCCTTTGCAATGTATCGCATAACTTCCTGAATTGAATTTTCCAGGCCAGCGGATGCCATCATTGCGGCGATTTGTTCAAGCAGTTTTGCGTAAGAAGGTTTATCCTCGCGGAATTTTTCCATGACAATATTGAGCAAAGCAGTGGGCTTTGAAGATGCAGACAATGCCGCTACCTGCATCCATTTGTCATCAATGTCGCGAAATAACAACTGCTGTCGAGCTTTATCTGTTGCTTCGGAATGAATAGAACCGAGGGTACATAAAAGCTGAAATCGAACCCTGGCGTCGGGATCCGATTGCAGGTCAATGAGGGCATTTTTCAAGTCCGGAAAATCAGAAAGGTGAAGTTCTGCCAACTTTATAGCGTTTTCCCGAATGCCAGCTTCTTTATCCCGAAGCGCGGCTGCAATTTGTTCAGACTTTAACTTGCCCAGGCCTTCCAGTGTCCATAGTGCGTGTAGCCTTCCCATTGACGATTCGTTTGCGACCATCGCATTTAAAGGATCGACGGACCCCTTGCTGTTTCGATCGACCAGTAACCTTTGTGCGTTTTTTCGCCACCAATCATTTGAGCCTGCTAGCCTCATGACAAGCGATTCATCTGTTGCGTTGGCTAAGTCCAGCCCGTTCATCCATTCTGCTGGCTTGGCGTCTTTGGCGCTGATGCGATAAATTCTTCCCTTATCAGTATCATTGTAAAGCTCGCCGGATTCAATAACTTCTTTTCCCATCCATTCGGGATGCTCTATGATTTGTCTGTAGTAATCCACGACATACAGCGCCCCATCCGGACCTGTATATAAATTCACCGGCCGAAACTTTGCATCAGTTGACGCAAGAAATTCCTGGTGCGGTTTAATGCGGCTCGCGGTAAACATTACCCCTTCAGGTTTTAGTTTATCGACATGGACGAGATTGCTCACAGGTTCGGCTACAAACGTTACACCTTCATTGTAGGGAGCTGGAAATGCGCCACCTGAATAAGCTGTAAGGCCGCAGGCGGAAGTGATGACACCTACGTCCGTTAATAGTTGATGCTGGGGATTTTGCGTGATGGGAAAAACTTCAGCGGCGCTACCGTGATCCGAAATGGATTGCGTCGAATTTGACAGCAGAAGATTTGGATTTCTCCTGAGGTAAGGCTCGGCAATTATTTCCTGGTAAATATGATTTGCATTGCCAACAAGTAGATAGTGACCCCAGGGGTCAAACGCATGACCAAATTGTGTATGACTGGAAAGCAATTCCAGTTGCTGATTGTCGGGACGAAAACGTACAGCTCTTCCGTTGGCGTTTTTCGATAGTCTTGGCGCATTCGGGTGATCCGGGAAATAGATTTCTTGGCCCGGATCTCCAAACTCCCGTTGATATGTTTCCGTAGAAACAGCTCCTTCGTGGGCGAGGTAAATCCAGTTATCAAGTCCAAGCAGCGGACTATTTAGATTATGTTGGGGATTGGATAATGCAAATCCGGTGAGCAGGGTATCGCGAATGTCAGACTTGCCGTCGTCATCGGTGTCCTCAAAATATAAAACATTCGGTGCGTCGGTTACAAGGAGACCTTTCTTCCAGCGCATGACACTATTGGGAAGAATAAGATTTTCCGCGAACGTAGTACTTTTGTCCATTTTACCGTCACCATCGGTATCAGCTAATAGTTTTATTTTGCCAGAACCACTCTTATCTAAAGGATAACCTGGCATTTCAACGACATACAATCTTCCATATTCGTCGATTTCCATATCGACAGGGTCACCGATGAGGGGTTCGGAAGCTATCAATTCGATCTTGAAACCGTCAGCTATTTCGAAAGACGCAATGGCTTCCTCCGCGGCTGATTTTTTTTCAAGAGGTGATTTTGAATTACAGCTTGATAAGATGTTTGGGCCGAAAGCAATACAGGATAAGGCAAAAACTATTGTATATGGACGCCAGTTTTTTTTCATGTTGGGTTGGTAAGCATTCGGTATAATTTAGAAAATCAAACCAAGGATATCAAAACAACGCTGTGTCTTTTGAGTGACAGCGTCAGTTTCAAAACAAAAAAAAGAGCCCTTCAATTCTGAAAGGCTCTTGTGGTTAGATGCAATTAATTACGTCACTTCACGTCCCAAAACAATTTGGTTTCTGCAAGGTCGCCGCCCATGCCATCTGAAGCGGCCTGACGGTTTATGCCATTTAGAGTTTGCTCGTTAATCGGATAGATTATTCGTACGGGAATAACTAACCCGACGGGCACATTGCCACCTGATGGAGGCAGTAATACAGGCGCGTCAAGCCTTCGCCATTCGGTCCATGCGTCGATGCCACGATTATATAGGGCAATCCATTTTTGAAGCCCAATTTTTTCTTTGTACGTACCGGCCGCAGACGTATACTTTACGCCGGCTTGATTGAGATAGGTTGTGGCATCAGTGGCAGTACCGCCCCAATAAACGATGGAAGCTTCTATCGCTTTGTTGTAATGCGCTTCTGCCGTTCCACCGACCGTAAATCCACGTTCTACAGCCTCAGCGAGTAAGAATTCCACCTCTGAATAGTCCAGTAAGAGCGCCTCAAAATCCGGCGCGATGGTCTTATTACTCGTATGTGAGAAGTCACCATAGGCATTGGCGAAGCCGTAGTTTCCACCTTTGTATTCTCCATTAACAGTGGTAAAATAAAAAGGTCGTCTGGGATCATTCAAGGCATTCATTTTGTCGGTGATGGTACTGGCGACGACATAATCTTGACGAGAAGAGAATGCAGGGTTCAGATTTGCGGACAACGGATTATTGTTCGGAGGGGAAGAAAGATAAGGAAAACGCGCATTGTCAGCATTGCTTGTGAAAACATTGGGGGCAGCTTCTTCAACGACTTGTTTTGCCTTTGCATTATTTACATCCGCGAGCAACATGCCAAGTTTTAACTTGAGAGAATTAGCAAACTTCATCCACTGATCGAGATCGCCGTTGTATAATACATCAGCATGATCAAATCCGTCGCCTCCCGATGATAATGATGCAATCGCATCGTCAAGTCTGACGAGAATGTCGCCATATATAGTTACATCGTCGTCGTAAAGAGGCACTGGGTTCTTATAATCCATCGCCTGCGTGTATGGAACGTCACCGAAAGTTGTCACCAGAACAAACCAGGTGTATACCTCTACTATTTCCAATTGTGCTATCATCGCGGCTTTGTCTTCGGCGGGAACAAGTTCGTCCTCTTCTGTTAGCCGTCTGGATTCACGAAGGTCGGCAATTACATCCTTATAAAGAGTCTGCCAGATATTCTGAGGTATAATTCGCGATGTCAGATCATAACGTGGCTCCTGCAGGTATGTCGTGGTAGCCCATTGCTGTGTATACAATCGGAAATTATTGACATTCACGTTGGGCGTTGCTATCAAATCTGATAGTAGCTTCACAGATGCCGTTAAAAATGTTTCCGCCGGCGCGGTGCTTGGCCTTTTCTGATCAATGTTGTAATCATCCAAACTGTCTACACACGAGGTGATCAACGTCAGGGAAAGAAAAATTATAATAAAATGTCTCATGGCTCCTAAAGATTAAATTTCACATTGAATCCATACGTCTTAACGGCCGGGTAGGCGCCGCTTTGATAACCGTTCGTGCTGTTACCAGAGCTTAATGTTTCCTCCGGATCAGAATATTGCATGTTCTTGTCAATGATCCACAGGTTGCGGCCGACCAGGGAAATATCGATTCCCTTTAGCGGGCGAAGGTTTTCAATCCACGATGACGGTAACGAATAGGTTAACGCCACCTCACGTAGTTTTATATAACTGCCGTCGTAAACATACCATGCACGCGGCGGACTGTTCGGATAGCCAAATACGGTTCCGTTGCCATCTTGATTTGAGGCGCGAATATCATTGGGTGTTCCGTCTTGCTTGACTCCGGGTAATATAACGCCTCCACCTTCCGCAACAGGCGCTCTTTTTGGTACGCCTAGTTCGTTCAAACCTGCAGTATTGGGATACAAACCTGTTCCTTCACCATACCATTGGTCCAATGAAAATATGTCCCCGCCATGACGGATGTCAATGAGGAAATTAAACTTCACATTTTTGTAGTGGAATGTATTGGTGATACCTCCCAGCCAATCCGGATTCGGATTGCCGATGATTTCTGCAGAACTTGCGGTCGCGATATATCGGCCTTGTGAATTTACGGTACGTTGACCGTCGGTATAAACAAAATTAGTTCCCTTCAATACTCCATACGGGTGGCCTACTGCCGCATTGGTAGTAACACTACCCTGTAACGGATTGATAACGTCTGATAATTGAACGTTGGTTACCGCATCTGAGTAAAGACTGACGACGGTATTCCTGTTCCGGCTAAAGGTAAGCCCGAGTGTCCATGAGAAATTTTCGGACTCTACAGGAGTTGCAAAAGCTGAAACTTCAATGCCCTTATTTTGCACTTCGCCTGAGTTAACAAACCGAGCAACGTATCCGGTAGCTGACGTCAGGTTCACAGGGATAGCCTGATCAAAGGAATTGGATTGGTACCAAGTAAAATCAAATCCTAAGCGGCCTTCAAAAAATTCCGCTTCAATTCCAGCTTCAATGCTTTTTGTTCGCTCGGCAACGAGATCGGGATTATTCTTCGTGTTGGGCAATGAAAACATTGCAACGGATCCGAATGCTGTCGGCTTATCGTAGACGTCATACAGACTCAAAGGCACCGGATCATTTCCAACTTCAGCGTAGTTGACTCTCGCTTTACCAAAAGTCAGCCAGGATGTAGAAATGAGTTTAGAGAATACAAAACCCCCTGACGTAGAAAAATAGAAATAAGAATTATTGTCTTCCGGGAGTGTTGTCGATTTATCCCGACGGGCAGACAGATCTAGAAATAACATTTCCTTGTAGCCAAGGTTTGCATTCGCGAAAATGCCATCTACTCCAACGCGCACGTAGGTTTCAAGTGGTGCTTGTAAGGGACTCACGGAATTAGAGAGTGAATATAGTTCCGGAATAACAAGTCCGCCGTTCGTTGCTGCCTTCATAGAGCTTAGGCGTGTACGCCTTACATTGCTACCCAATAACCCAGTAAAACTGAAAGACTCAGAAATCTTCTTATTGAAGTTTAACAACAGGTCATAATTTGTCTCTGAATATGATTGATTAAATCTCGAATAGAAACTGGGCACCGAGGCGGGTGCGACTGTCGGATCTAACCCAAAACGTACGCCTGAACTTCCCACGGCTACCCGCTCTTCCTGGAAGTCTGTTGTCGCATCAAAGGCAATGCGTCCTATGGCCTCCATCCAATCCGTTATCTTATAAGTCATTGTTGCATAACCAAAGTAGTGATCGCGCGAGTCGTTGGCATAATTTTTATAACGGGTCCAATAAGGGTTATCGGAGTAAATAGGAGGGCCAACACCGGTCAGATCCGGCCAGTTCCACGAGATGTTCAGCCCGTTACGGAAGTAAGCATCTTTTTGCTCCTTGATATCGGTGTTCACCTGCCACCACTGCCTGAATTGTTGATTTGGATTGTTTCCATTGTATCCTGTTCCGTATCGTCCCACTCCTATTATACGGGAGTAGTTGGCAGACGCACCCACGGTCAACCTATTGGAGACGTCGTAGGAGGCCGAAAAATTCACTAAGTCTTTTTCCAGCTTACTGTTTGGTAAAACTCCTTTGTCATCGACCCGGGTATACGCTAATTTGAAGACTGTTTTATCTGTACCACCCATCAGGGTAATGTTCTGATTTGAGGTCACCGCCTGTTCATAGAATTCGCTTGGATCATTTTTCGCGCCGACCCAGGGTTTCATTTGTCCATATTTGGGTGAAAATGGGTCGAGCGCATCCCAGTGGTAAACCATGAGGTTCGGATCGAACTGTGTGCCGAATGACGCATCGGCGTCAAACTGTACTACTGGGCCGACTCCTGAGCCCAGGTCTCCTGAATAAAATCCCGCGTTATAACCAGCACCATATTCGCGTTGGTATTTTGCGTAGGTCGTTTTATCGATTACTCCTACCGTTACGCCGCTGTTTATAACTACACTAAAAGCATCTTTCTTACCCTTCTTTGTAGTGATCATGATTACGCCGTTAGCGGCCCTTGATCCGTATAACGCTGTGGCTGCAGCTCCTTTTAATACATTGAGCGAGGCAATGTTATCAGGATTGATATCGGCGGCTGCATTACCATAGTCGACGCCAGTACCACCATTGCGCTGTTGAATGGAGTTAGTATTGGCGTTTGATACGGGAACACCATCAATTACAAACAACGCTTGATTATTTCCGGTAATGGATTTGTATCCACGGATAACAACATTCGTAGATCCTCCCAAATTGTTATTGGTTTTAATGTCGATACCAGCAACTTTTCCGGAAAGGGCGTTTACAAAATTAGCATTTCGGGTCGTTGTTATCTGGTCGCCGGTAACTTGTTGTGCTGCATAAGGCAGTTCATTTCGCTTTCGCTCGATACCAAGTGCGGTAACAACCACTTCACTCAATTGTGTTAT
>Ga0111538_10006130_pt1 | contig 16316 bp, 12 predicted proteins | sample SoiMethybrSBSTD1_FD_79669 | JGI IMG/M metagenome (GOLD analysis project Ga0111538, IMG submission 79669) | Bulk soil microbial communities from a Populus tree surrounding site in Tennessee, USA - Soil MetaG P. TD hybrid SBSTD1 (version 2)... | ecosystem: Environmental > Terrestrial > Soil >...
GACAAGGAAACTGGCAAACCACTTGGGGCGAAAATTGTCTATGAACGTTTGCCTGATGGTAAAGGGCTTGGTATCTCACAATCCAACCCAGAGACAGGTGAATATGAGTTCAGATTGCCTGCAGGTGAGTTGTATGGATTAAGGGTTGACTCTGACAACAAGTTATCCGAGAATCAAAATCTGGATCTTAGAGATATCAAGCAGGATCAGGTAATTGAGAAGGATTTTACGCTTGATCCGATCGGGGTAGCGACGATCGCAGAGAATGTTTCAATCACTCTGAATAACCTGTTCTTTGATTTTGACAAAGCCGTGTTGAGACCCGAATCATTTCCCGAACTCGACAGAATTGTTTCGCTTATGGAGGAGAAGCCAACAATGGAAATTGAGATCTCTGGTCATACGGACAACGCAGGACCTGATAAGTATAACATGGGTCTGTCAGAGCGCAGGGCGAGGTCAGTCGTTCAATACCTTAATGGAAAGAAAATTGAAAAGAATAGAATGAACGTCGTGTTCTTTGGCGAAACCAAGCCAGTGGATACTAATGATACAACGGATGGAAGAAAGAGGAATCGCAGGGTTGAATTCAAAATCTTGAAAATATAATCTTCGCCATATGGTAAGGAAATTTTTTAAACTTCTCATTCTGCCTCTCTTTATTGCTACTACTTCATTTTGCCAGAGCGCAGACAGTCTGGTTTATGCAGAAGGCCAGATTCTAAATGCAGCAACAAGAGAACCCGTCACCGCAAGGATTACCTATCAAAGTCTTCCATATGGGAATAAGGTCGGAGTCTTGAACAACGACACCTATTCGTTCCCTATGTTCGACCGGGTGAAGTATTCAATAATAGTGGAAGCTCCAGGATTCGATGTCGCTAAGTATATGCTGGATCCTGCTGAGGCCAATGCCGATAAAAGGGTCATAAGGAACATAGAATTAACAAAAGGCACAGTAAATCAAAGACTGGCTGTGGGTAATGTTATCCGACTGGATAATCTTATCTTCCAGGTGGGCAAGTCTAAGATTACCGAGGAGTCTTATCAGGAGCTAGATATCGTTCACGGTATGATGACAGAGAACGAAAAGATGGTAATTCAGCTCGAAGGTCACACCGATTACCAGGGCAACACGAAAGAAAACCTAAAGCTGTCACAGGCGCGTGTTGACGCAGTTAAGCAATACCTTGTATCCAAAGGAATAAATAAGAGCCGCATAAAGACGAAGGCATTTGGAAGTACAATGCCGCTTTCCAGAGAAGAAACCCCGGAAGCCCATCGGATGAACAGACGGGTGGAGATGCGTATCCTGGAAAATTAATCTAATTCCTGCTGGCGGTCACGATCAGGTGCTTGTTGTGCAGAGCACGGATGCTTTCAAGACATCTTTCTTTCTCGGAAGGATTGAGGTTCCCCTCCATTATTGTAAGTAGAATAATTTTGGAAAACTCTTCAAAGCGCGGCGATTGATAGACTTCCATTGCCTTACTCAAATGATCTATGGAAACTGTGAGATCCTTTGCATTGAAAGCAACAATCGAAAGATTATAGTGAAGAAGCCCTAACACCTGGTCGAGGGTGACGGAGTTATACAAATCAAAATTATATCGATAATACGTCTTGGATGGCCCATCCGCCTGAATTGAATTTTGTCTGTACTTCGCGATACGATTGTTAATCTCTTCGGCGTCTTTCACGAATCCGCTTGCCGGATCCGTTGTCTCAAAAAGAATAGGTCCTTTTTCAGAATGTGCAAGCAGAAATATATGGTAGTTAGTCTCAATGATCTGATAGCGAATATCAAAATGATCGAGAAGAAGGGCGTACAATGCCGTGCCGGTAAGGCAATTGTAATTTCCTTTGTCCAGCATCTCCGGGAATGAAGCATACTCAGAGAAGTTCCTTAAGAATTTCTGATGGGTCTTGTTGAAAATGTATTCGAGAAAATCAGCAGTGTGCTTGAAGTTGGATTGCTTTTGTTCAAGTTTATGAACGAAGACTGCCAGGTCGTCTGCAGTTTTAGCAGGCGCTCCTGCCTGGCTATAAAGGTTGACATAAAAGGCGAGCCGGCCATCCAATGTTGACGCTGGCTCTTTTGAAGCCCGTCCGAAGACAACCAGAGGAAACAACAGCAAAACTAATCCGCAGACGCGCATGTTACGCCAATGTTATCAATTTGTTAATAAAGATAATAATTTGGTAAAAAGTATCCATGAATGGGTAACATAGACGTAATGTAACTGATTAGATTGCGAAATTTGGGCAGGGTGAGGAGTTAGGAATTTGGTTAATTTTGAATCTTATGATTGCGTTGGACGAAAAACAGGGAACAGAATTAGTAAGAGAGGCCTTCAACAGGCATAAAAGCATAGTAGCGACTTTAAGAAGGGAGTCCGTCTCGAACCGGAAAGACCGGCTAGTCAAGCTCAGGGATTGGATTCATTCCAACCGGACGGCAATTCACGAGGCGATGTATTCAGACTTTCAAAAGAATCCCACGGAAGTCGATACGATAGAATTGTTCCACGTTCTTCAGGAGATCAAACACACGTTATCCAACCTGGATGTTTGGTCACATCCCCAAAAGATCGATGCTCCGCTCACCTTGTTAGGCACGCGTTCGTTCATCCAATACGAACCTCGCGGTGTTTGTCTCATCATCTCGCCGTGGAATTATCCTTTTAGCTTGTGCGTAGGTCCAATGGTTTCTGCGCTTGCAGCCGGAAATGCCGTCGTGCTGAAACCCTCAGAGATGACACCTCATGTAGCCGCAGTCATATCACGAATGGTAAAAGAGGTATTTGATCCTGCTGTCGTCTCTTGTTTCGAGGGTGGGCCAGAGGTTTCCACACAGTTACTCAAACTCCCCTTTGATCATATTTTCTTTACGGGAAGTCCCGCAATAGGTAAGGTTGTGATGAAGGCTGCCTCGGAAAATCTGGCGTCGGTAACATTGGAACTCGGAGGTAAGTCACCGGTAATTATCACAGATGGCGCAAGCCTCAACGACGCGGCAAAACGTATTGCATTTACCAAGTTCGTCAACAATGGCCAAACCTGCCTTGCACCGGATTACGTTTTGATCGATGAAAAACTAAAGGATTCGTTTACAAAAAAACTTATAGAGCAGGTAAAGAAATTGTTCGCAGAGAACGGTGGTTCTATCGAAAAGTCGGCTTATTACTGCAGGATAGTAAATCAAAAACACTTTGCCCGGTTAAACGATCTCCTGTCAGATGCATTGCAAAATGGTGCGCAACTCGAACTAGGAGGCAATGTGAATGCTACTACACGATTCATACATCCCATTGTACTCACAAATGTTTCTGCATCTTCGCGCATAATGGAGGAAGAGATCTTTGGGCCGATACTTCCAATTATAAGTTACAAGAGCACGAGCGAAGCGGTCAGCATTGTAAACAGTAAACCAAAAGCCCTGGCGTTGTATCTGTTCACCAACAGTACGAAACTGGAGAAGCAAATACTTAGTGAAACCAGTGCCGGCGGTGTTTGTGTAAACGACTGCGGAATACATTTCTTTCACCACAATCTGCCGTTTGGTGGCGTAAACAACAGCGGCATTGGAAAATCGCACGGACATTATGGATTTCTCACATTCTCTAATGAAAAGCCTGTGTTGAAGCAGCGTGGAGGTCTTACATCTACTTTACCCTTCTTCCCCCCTTATACAAAATTCTCGCAGAGATTTATGGACTGGTTCCTCAAGCTGTTTTGAACGAAATCTCCATTCCTATTAACAAAGAGCGGGATAAATCTTTTAATGGTCATCCGCCTGGATAGCCATCCACGCTATTCGACGATTTTAGAGTAGTCTTTAGTAACTTTCCGACTTAAATTGCTATAAAACAACCCTTTGTCGTATGAAAAAAGCACTTAAGTGGACATTTATCATAGTTGGAGGATTATTGATTTTGATCCTTGTAGCGGCTTTTATCATTCCAATCATTTTTAAGGATGATATCAAGGCTGCAATTGACAAGGAACTTGCGAAATCAGTGAATGCCGATGTGGTGTTTGATGTCGATAAATTCAGCCTCTCGCTTTTTAGCAACTTCCCCAACATTACAGCCGAGATGAATGACCTTGGCGTCATCAACAGAGAGCCATTTGCGGGCGAAGTCTTGTTCGCTACAGAACAGTTGGAAGTTGAGGTGAACTTGAAGGATATACTATTCGGTGATCAACTCAGACTGAAGGGAATTTCACTCGTTCGTCCGGTGATCAATGTTAAGGTATTGAAGGATGGCCGGGCAAACTACGATATCGCTGTGCCCTCCACGGACACGACTTCAACGACAGAAGAGTCAGGAGACTTCTCTTTAGGAATTGATCACTGGGAAATAGTAGATGGTAACGTAGTGTACGACGATAAGTCCATTCCATTTTTGATGGAACTTAAGGGATTGAATCACAGTGGAAGCGGAGACTTCACACAGGACGTATTTGACCTTACTACTAAAACTGTAGCTGATACGTTGAACGTCAGCTATGCGGGTGATGAGTACCTGACGAACAAGAGAGCGGAAATTGACGTTGTGATTTCCATTGCGGAAGAGTATACAAAATACACTTTCAAGGAGAATACAGCCAAGATCAACGACTTCGGCATGAGCTTCGACGGATGGTTTAAGATGAATGAAAAGGATTATGGCATGGATATCACATTCAAAAGTCCGGATAATTCATTTAAGAGTCTTCTTTCAATTGTGCCCGGCATGTATTCTTCAAGCTTCAACAACATCGAAACCAAAGGGGATCTTGCATTTAATGGCGCAGTGAAGGGAACTTATAGCGAAAAGCAGATGCCCGCGTTCAATGTGAATCTGTTAGTGAAAGATGCAATGTTTAAATATCCCGATCTCCCTACGGCTATCAATAACATTAATGTTGATCTGTTGGTTGATAATAAGGATGGAGTTATTGAAAACACAGTGATCGACTTGAAGAAATTGCACCTCGATTTTGGAGCGAACCCTGTAGATGCAAAAGCGCTCGTTACGAAAATGTATCCTACGAACATTGATGCAAACGTTGCGGCTAAGCTTAACCTTGCGGAACTGAGCAAAATGTTTCCATTGGAAGGATTGGACATGAAAGGTAATTATGCTCTTAACCTCACGGCAAAAGGCGTATACGACAGCCTCAAGAAAGTAATACCTGCGATAGATGCATCCATGTCACTCGATAACGGATATGTGAAATCCAATGAGTTTCCGCTTCCGCTTCAGGATCTACACTTTAATTCAACAATTAAGAACTCATCGGGAAAGATGGCTGAAACGGTCATCCGCGTGAATGATCTTTCAATGGTGATGGACAATGAAAAGTTCAATGCCGACCTCTTATTACAGAACCTTGATGATTATACATGGGACCTGAAAGCAAAAGGTGGAATCGATCTTGAGAAGATAACAAAAGTTTTCGCCGTTGAGGGCATGACGCTCGCTGGCAAAGTGAAGGCAGATCTTCAAACAAAAGGAAAGTATTCGGACCTTATGGCTGAGAAATATGATCGCCTGCCTACAAGTGGAACGGCTTCATTGACCGACTTTAAGTATACTGCGAAAGATCTTCCTTACGCGGTGACACTATCGCAGGCGGCGATGGTCTTTGATCCCAAGAAGATAGATCTCCAGAAGATGGACGGTAAAATCGGAAGGAGTGACTTTAGCGTAACGGGATCGGTGTTGAACTATTTAGGCTACATCTTCGGAGAGAATCAAGCTATCAAAGGAAAAGTGACGTTCAAGTCCAACATGCTCGACCTTAACGAATTCATGACGGAGACTGAAGAAACAACAACGACCGACACGGTTTCTTATGGAGTTATTGAAGTGCCTAAGAATATTGACTTCGTGCTCCAGTCGTCTATCCAACGCGTTAAGATGATGGATTACAATATGACAAACGCCGTCGGCGACGTGATTGTAAAAGATGGAATTGCAAACCTCAGTGGGTTGAAGTTCAATATGCTTGGAGGGGCGTTTGTAGTTAACGGAACATACAACACGCAGAATCTAGCGCACCCGAAATATGACCTAGCGTTAAAGGTTGAAAACGTGTCTATCCGGGAAGCGGCACATACTTCTTCGATCATTCAATCGTATGCCCCGATTGCCGGGTTGGTGGATGGAAACTTTTCGACTGATTTCAAGCTTAGCGGCGAATTGCACCAAAATATGATGCCAAATCTGACGACTGTCAACGCGGATGGTTTCGTGAAGATCCTCGAGGCAGCATTAAAGGGCTCCAAACTCGTCTCCGGTATCACCTCGCTTACAAATCTTGATGATGCAAATGAAGTAACTCTGAAAGATGTGTTGATGTCGGCGTCGATCAAGAATGGAAGGTTGGGGGTGAAACCATTTGATGTAAAGTTTGGCCAATATAAGACGAGCGTAGCGGGAAGCACGGGTTTGGATGGTTCGCTGGATTACACATTGAAGATGAATGTTCCGGCGGGTAAACTTGGAGCAGAATACAACGCGCTTATTGCCAAGTACACAGGAGGTAAGACTGATCCGAAAAGCGAGATCCCCGTCACGATAGGGCTAGGCGGGAAGTATAATAGTCCGGCTCCGAAATTGTTAATGGAGGACCAGAAAGCGCTGGCTAAGGAAGCAGCGACGAATGCTGCCAAAGAGGAAGGGCAGAAGGCTATCGAAAAAGCTGTTAAGGGAACCGAAGCTGAACAAGTGGTCAAAGATATATTAGGAGGAGGGAAGACTGATAGCACGAAAGTAGCCACCGATACGACCAAGGCCGCAACTGACGACGTCCAGAAAAAGGTTGAAGACGAAGCGAAGAAGAAAATTCAGAATCTGTTGAAGAAGAAAAAGACGGACCAGTGAGCAATGAGGAATGAAGAATGAGGAATGATGAATGTGCTATGAATTGATCCATTCTGCATTGGTCATTATTCTTCATTCTTCATTCCTCATTCCTACTGATCCGCTCATCCTTCTTTAAGGTTGAGAGATACTCTACAAGATCAATCAATTCCTGCTCAGTCATAACTGATTGTAAATCCGACGGCATCAATGACGTCTCCAGTTTCATCCGCGATACAATTTTTTCTTTGTCAACGGTCTCCTGATTGTTCATGTACTGAATGTCGATTTTTTCGGCAGTTTCAGATACAATCTTTCCCATTGCAACGGCACCATCATCCAATTGAATACGATATCCTTCAAATCCGAAACTTATTCCCTGATCCGGAAACAATATGGACGTGTACAACGCTTCTCTCGATAGTTTGCCGCCGATCTCACTGAGGTCGGGACCGAAGTTCACACCTTCACCCTTCACCTGGTGACAGTTGAGACAAATGGTCTTGACTACTTCCTTTCCTTTGGCCACATCACCCTTCTTCTCTAGCATTGCCGATATCGGAGGCATTGAGGCACCCTCCTTGTTAGCCGGGAGCTTCAAATACGATGCTGCTTCTGTTCGAAGTGCCGCGCGCCATGCGGTTTGAAACACACCACCGGCTGCCGTGTGAAGCTCTTGAGGGATCTTGTTTTCTTTAGCCAACGCCAGCAGTCTGTCTTCTGCTTGCCACGGACCGCCAAAAGTTTTCACTGCGAGTTTCCGAACGTCGATATCTCTGGTAGTGTCCATCATAACACCCTCCATCAATGCTATCGTCTTCCGATTGGACATATGTGGCCACAATGTCTTTATCATTGCCAGCGATTCAGATTTGTTAGTTCCTTTGAGAACGGTACTTATCAAATCGGTTTTATCCCATCTTAGCAATGTTCTTGCTGCTTCTTTTCCTACGGTACTGTCGGGGTATTGCAGACAAAGGTTGAGAAGCTCATTGGATCGATCTTTTAGGTTGAATGTAGTTACAAGCTCAACATATTCGATCCTTCCTTTCTTATCGTCGAGCGCTTTATTAAGAGCTTTGCTAATGGATGGCGTCATTTTCAACCTGGATGGATCCATGTGCTTAAGAGCGTATAAGACATGGTTGCCCTGAGTTTGGTCTATCAGTTGGGCCAGTACCTGCTGTTTAGACGGATCCGTTTGAAAATCGAACGCGCGATAATATCTCAACATTTCATTATCATCCGATGCCTTGATCAATTCAGCCATCAGAGGCATTGCATCCTTTGAACGAGCTCGCCATACAATGTCGCGATTGACAGGAGTATTCCATTCATTTCCGACGCGGTTCTTCCATGTTTTAAAATACATATCCCAGTTAGGAGCTGCTCCAATACCAAGCGCCTCAAGATACCAGCGATCTTTACCATCATATTGAACGGCAAGGTCTGTCCATAATTCAGATGCCTGCGGCGACTTATTTCCTCTCAGCGCTATGGCTAACTCACGTCTTACCTGCGGAGAAGCATCATTCTTCAAAGTTGAAGCGATGGGTATTATGTCCATCTTATGCAATCGCGCAATCCGTATTCCTGTGATGCGAATATTGGCATCGGAATCCTTCAAAGACTGATTCAGATATTCGTTTTCCTTTCCGGGAATCTGACACAATAACCATAGTGCTTGTGCCCGCTGCCGTTGATTGGATGAAGTCCATAATTTCTGAAGGGCAGCTTCGGCCTTTTCACCATATGATGCTAATACAGTCCACCCTTTAAATCGAATTACGGAATTCGGATTGAGCAAGGCCGATACTGCTCCATCAATTGACGTAACATCCGTCGGAGATATCTTGTAATTCGTATTAGCTGGCGCGATCCTGTAAATTCGTCCACGGTCGACATCCCCTGCCTGGTGTCCTCCTACACCTGGATCGTACCAGTCGGCGACAAACAATGAACCATCAGGAGCGACCGCCACATCGACGGGTCGGAACCATTGGTCCTTCTGAGATTCCAGGATGTTCACGATGGACGCTTTGTAGCCAGCGCCATCGTTCTCGACCACATAAGATCGTACGACGTTATTGCCGGGCTCTGCATGAATAAGCTGGCCCCGGAAAACTTCAGGTAGCATATCGCCTTCATATATCGTTATGCCCGACGGGGAACCTGCACCTGTTTGCAGCATATTCGGTACAACCCCTGGATCGTTGAGATGCCAATGACGCAGTGGGATCTCCTTTTCCATGTTGGTTCGCCGCGCACCCCAGCTGGCGCCCGTCATCTCGTCGCGGAATCCGAAGTTACCGTACTCCATCACGTAATTGATGCGGGTACCTTTATTGCCATCGTCATCATTATCTGATTGCCACATCGTGCCGTACGGATCTACCGATACTTCATAGTTGTTGCGGAAGTTATTGCCCAGGACTTCTACATTGGAACCATCCATAGACGAGCGCATTACCATTCCTTCTCTGAATGGCTTTCCATTGGCGACGACCTTATATCCATTTACATCCACCACGGTATCGCCAGCTGCTGTCAAGAGTGAGTAGCCTGCATTTCCAAAATTGAAGTATAACCTTCCATCAGGGCCAAATACGAAAGTGTGCATTCCATGATCGTGCTGTAGTCCCTCTATACCCTGATAAAAAACTTCCTTCTTCTCAGGGATGTCATCCCCGTTGTCATCCGTAAAGACAAACACGTTTGGGCTACAAGAAACGATGATCTTATTTCCAAGCAGTGCGATACCCAGAGCCGAGTTGACGTCGGTACCCTGATAGAAGACTTTGCTTTTGTCGGCTTTACCGTCCCCGTCTGTGTCTTCGAGGATCATGATGCGGTCGCCTTCTTGTTTCAGCGGGTTCTTTGGGTTGAATTCATTCCGATAGTTATACGCTTCACAGACCCAGACGCGACCTTTTTCATCCACGGCGATATTGGTGGGGTTGGAGAACATAGGCTCGGACGCGAATAGGGAAACGGTGAGCCCCTCATGTACTTTCAGGTCGGACAATGAGCTTTCCACGGAGTGGTCAGACGGCGGATTGCTTTTGTTACATGACGACCAGGCGATGGTCAGCGCCAAAATCGAAATAAGGTAATGGTTACGAGTGCGCGACATACTGGATTTATTGGAAACGTTTGAAAGGTACAAAGGGGGGTGCTTATTGTCAATCAAACTATATGCTAACGGGCGGGTTGACTGGAATTGACAAACGTTGGAAAGGCCCTGGAAATCCGACTTTTTCAATTTCAATATTACTCCCGTGTTGTCAATTGGTTAATAACTACCTAATCTGTTGAACCACAGTGCCTTTATTTACGTTATTTGTATTGTCAAACAACCACTACTGTAATGACACCAATCAATCAAAGACATCAAATCCTGGAGTCGCTCGATTCGCTTGATTCAAGTCAGGCGGAGAAGGTGCTGGAGTTCATCAAGGGACTCCTCTACAAAAATCCAGATGAAGCTTCCAAAAAGAAGTTTAAACAGGAAGCGATGAAGGAGATACGATCTGCATTAGGAAAAAGAAGCCAGCTGAGATCGGCATTCTAATCCTTTTGGTATCTGCTTCGTGAGTGTCAGTGCGTATATACGTACTGTTGTACCCTTTACTCTGTCAAAAAAAACCGATCATTATCTGACCAATCAAAAATCTCTCTTTTCGCATTAGTTGTACTTCACGTAATTCTCCCATTTCTCAATTACATCCTTCATGTCCTGCGGAAGTTCGGAATTGAACTGAAGAAATTGTTTTGTCATAGGATGAACAAAACCCAACGTCTTCGCATGTAACGCCTGTCGCGGCAAAACTTTGAAACAGTTTTCCACGAACTGTTTATACTTTGAAAACATTGTACCCTTGAGGATCTGATCTCCTCCATATGTTGAGTCATTAAAGAGAGGATGTCCGATGTACTTCATATGTGCCCTTATCTGGTGGGTGCGTCCTGTTTCGAGCTTGCATTCCACCAACGACACATAGCGTATGTCTTTCAGAACTTGATAATGAGTAATGGCGTTGCGCCCCATGTCGCGATCCGGAAATACAGTTGTTATTCTTCTGTCCTTCAAACTCCTTCCGACAAACTGATCGATCGTTCCTTGCGCGGGCTCAGGAACACCCCAAACCAATGCGTTGTAGCGACGGTCAATCGTGTGATCGAAAAATTGTTTGGCTAGTCCTGTAATCGTTTCCTCATCCTTGGCTATGACCAATAGCCCAGACGTTTCTTTATCTATGCGATGAACAAGTCCGGGACGTCCTTCATTGCCGGGCATCTGTGGAAGACTCTTAAAGTGATACGCGAGTGCATTGACCAATGTGCCCGTCCAATTTTGGTATGCAGGATGAACTACCATGCCTGCAGGTTTATTGATCACCATTAGATGTTCATCTTCAAACACAATTGACAATGGAATATCTTCGGGTACAACGTCTGTGTCCCTTGGCGGTTCAGGAAGAGATACAGTGATAATATCGTTAGGACGTACCCTGTAATTAGGCTTCACTCCGTTGTCATTAACCTTCACAAATCCATCGCTGATACCAGCCTGGATCTTCGTTCGAGTAACGTTCGGCAGCCGGTCCATAAGAAATTTGTCAATGCGGATGAGACTTTGCTTAGGATCTGCCACGATCCGATGATGCTCAAAAAGCTCGTCGTCCTGGTCATCAGGAATAATGTCGGTGTCCGTCATTTCTTCTTGGCGGTTTTTCGTTTGAACCGATATTCGTTAAGAATAGCCGCTTCATTCAGGATGTGACGAATGGATTCTTCCTGTTCTTCAAGGGAAGTGAGACTGTAAAAGGTGACGGACCTTACCATTTTGCGCCCTTTTGATTCCAGGAGCCGGTCATCGTCCGACAGTTCATAGCCTTTGGCAAAGCCCAATTCAACACCATCATCGGAGGGGTTGAGGTTGCATAGGGGCCCGAAAAAGGAGAAGTAGGGGATATTGTTGCTGATTTTTTCCTCCGTATGACTCCCCAGGTCAAGCACCCAGGAGCGCAGGACGATCATTATTCCGCGGTTAGGTTCGGGCTGATGTGAAATGAACTGGCTGACGTTCATACGTGCAATATAACAAGGTCAATGATCATAGCGATGTATCTCACGGGTGGGTTAGTGATCACCTTGTGAACCATATGACTGAGTAGGCTGTTTAGGAAATGTAAATGGTGTGACAATGGTTTTCGCAGAAGAGATACGACGTGCAATCTTACAGGTGGCCGAGGAGAGGGGTCCTGACAAGACCTTTGGGCCGGCTGATGTGGCACGGTCTATGGATGCCAACAATTGGCCGCAGCTTGTTGATCAGGTTAAGTTCGTCGCAGGAATTCTGATTAATGAAGGAAAGATCATCGCCAAAAAAACGTTGGGGAATATTCCACAGGAGTTTTCAAAAGCTCCGAGCTAAACCAGCTCCATTAGTAATTCTGTGACAATAACTCGTGCGCATAAAAAAAGCTGCTCTAAAAAAGAGCAGCTTTTCGCTTGAAATCTCCATGCGTTTATACGACTTTCTTGCGTATCAGCTTGGCATACGTGCGGCTCACGGGGAAGCTCTTTCCGTTCAGCATCTTCACCACCATACCTCCATTGAAATGCTTTTCGATCTCTTTGAGATTATTGATGTTTATGATCGTGCTTCTGTGAACGCGTATAAATATTTCTGGATTCAAAATCTCCTCCAGCTTACCAATACCAGAAGAACTTACGAACTGGTCATTTTTCGTGGTAAGTATTGTGTAATCGCCGGAAGCCTCCAGATACACAATTTCATCCACTGGAAGGTTCAACAGTTTCTCGGATTTCTGGACAAAGATATGGGAATCATACGATGTCTTGTTTTCAGTTTTCAGGTTGCGAAGTAACTCGCCTACGTTGTTCTGCTCTACCTTCATCCGGTTGATGGCACGTTCGACACCAAGTTTGAACCGTTCCTGATCCAACGGTTTCAATATGTAGTCAACGGCGTTTTTCTCGAATGCCTTGATAGCATACTGATCGTATGCAGTACAAAAAATGACGTATGGGTCGTGAGTTATTTCATCCAATACATCAAATCCTGTCATGCCTGGCATTTGTACATCCAGGAAAACGAGATCCGGTTTTAATTTGTCGATTGTTTCTACGGCGTCTTTGCCTTTCGAGCACTCGCCTAAAACCTGAATATTAGGCATCTGTTGTAAGTACTCTTGTAACAGGTCGCGCGCTAGTTTTTCATCGTCTACAATAACACAGGTTATGTTCATACGGCTTTATTTAGATCAATAGTAAGTTGCTCTTGCTTTATTTCTTCGAACGGGATAAAAAAGCTTACAGAATATCCCCATTCATTCGATCGGATCCGCAATCCTGATCCCGGTCCGAAAATGCTTTTCAATCGTTGGTCAGTATTCTTTAATCCCACACCATTTGAACTTCCGTCCATGACTTTCTTTGCATTCGATCCGAGGCCATCATCTTTCACTTCAAAGAAGATCATGTTGTTGAAACGTTTTACCGTCAGGATGATTGTTCCACCTTCGTCTTTTGGAGCAATTCCATACTTGACGGAGTTTTCAACGAGAGGCTGAAGGATCATAGGAGGAATATGTACGCTGAGGCATGTAAAGTCTACCTGTTTTACAAATTTCATCCGGTCTCCAAAACGCACTTGCTGAATGCGAATATAGTTGTCGATAAAATCCAGCTCATGAATAAGCTTTACCATATGGTCGCTGTGAGAATCAAGAGCATAACGGAAAATATCCGATAGCTGCGTTATAACTTTTCTGGCTTGTTCTTTACTCGAGCCAATAAGGGTGTTGATAGAGTTTAGCGTGTTAAAGAGAAAGTGTGGGTTGATCTGCGACTTCAGAAGGGAGATCTGCATTTCGCGGTTCTTCAATGCGAGCTCGCTCTTCTCCTGCTCCTGCCGCTGGAGTCCCTGGAAGTAACGAATTACGTAGTACACACCCACAGTGATGATATACTGATCATGAAAGTGAAGACCTTCCCACCTCAACAATCCAACGAGGTGGTCTTTCCAGATATCCCAGCCGATAAATCCTTCTCTGTGATTCTCCAGATAATGAGACAAGGATCCCATCAGCACAAAGTGGATCATAGCACCGGCCAGGTGGCCTGCAACCTGAATGTAAATACTAAACTTAAAAAGCCAGTTGCAGTAGAAAAAGATCCCAACAATTAAAATGCAAAGCGCCTCAAAGAGGTTGAGGGCGTTCCAAAAAACGAAGGTATGCGGAGTCTTAAGCTCCCACTCAATGAATGCACCTACACCATAGTTAATGGCGAACCAAAAACATAGCCACACGTAAGCACGCTTCCATGTCCCTGGTATGTTGTCTAAAATTTTCAAGATCCGCAAATTGTGCACTAAAGTTAAGGAATGAAATTTAAAACCGATCAGGAAAGGTTTATGGCGGTAAATCTTCGATTTAGGGGAATATCCTACACGCCGTTTGAAAGACGGAGGTAAATAGCCAACTTGAGGGACCATTCATAGCGTCTATGCGTGACTTGTTGCTGTTTTTTACTCTTTTGATCGCTTTTTCAGCCCAGGCGCAGAAAATCACCTTGTCTGCGACGGTCCAGGATAATCGAAGCCAGGAACCGCTGCCCTTTGCGTCTGTGGGAATAAAAGGAAAGTCCATCGGGACGATTACTAACCTTCAGGGTCAGTTCGATTTCCATTTTCCGGCCGAATTCAGAAATGACATCCTCGTGATCAGTATGCTGGGCTACAATGATTTTGAGGCCCCTATTTGGTCGCTCCTGGATAGTAAAGTCACTGTAATTCCGATGACACTATCAACAACCGTATTAAAGGAAGTGGTGGTCCGCGATTCTCTCAGCGGAGGTGAAATCTTACAATTGGCAATGGCAAGAATTGAAGATAACTATCCCATGGACCCGTTTCTCTTGAAGGGTTTTTACAGGGATGTGAAGAAAGTTGGTGGAACATATATCGCCTTGCTCGAGGCCGCCGTGGAAATTTATGACGAGAATTATTCGGAACCGCGCAATAAGGCTAAGCTCCGAGAGCGCGTGAAATTACTGGAAGTGAGAAAGAGCGTTGGATACGACAATAAGTTTACCTCCTACTTCGGGCAAAAGAATCTGCTTGAGGACCTATTGCTTCACAACAACATTCGTTATCGCCAGATCGATACACAAACGGACCTTTTCACAAATACGAAGCGGGAAGAAGATTCATATTATAACGGGCACGAAACATTTGTTCTTAGTAACACCGAGGGCTTTAATCTCAAAATGTATATCAACAAGACTGATTATTCAATTTCTCATTTGGAGTTTGAGATAAGTGGAGACAATGCCGAACGCAAGAAGAATCTTGTAAGCAAGTTCGTCAGCTACAAGAAGACCATTGATTTCAAACGCTTTAATAACAAAATGTACCTTAACTACATAAGCGTTACTTCACATGAGAAATGGTACGATGCGGCCACGGACGAACTGCAGTTTGAAACCGAGCTGGTTCAGAATTTACTTGTGAACGAAATTGAGCCAAACACAGGCTCGCGAATTAGCTCGACCGAAAAAATGCGGAATTACGGTCTTCAATACCAGGACTATCCATATAACAAACCGTTCTGGGACAGCTACAATGTCATAAAGGAAACGCCTGTTGACCGCAAGGTGGTTGAGGATCTGGAGAGAGTGGCTCCTCTTGACAAACAATTCGAGAATAACTGACGGTTTACCGTCACCCTGAGCTGTGGTTTCCAGAATGAGAGACGCGCAGCGCAATCATTCTTGTTTTACGATTTTAGAAGTATGGGCAATGCGAAGGGTCTTTGTCAGAAAGGCGAATTTTCTTAGTTGGGCAGATGCCACAGCTCAGCATGACGGTGTTATTTCTTTTTTTTTTGATGTCGCCGCAGGGTTAGCCAAAAAAACAACCGTCACCCTTCGCAGGATGACGGTGGATTAAAGCTAGCGATAATTGTAATATCAGTTAGAAGCACGTTTTGCGTATTCACGCGGAGTGTAATTATGGAACTCCTTGAAACATTTCGCGAAATAGGAAAGGCTATTAAAGCCAACCTGGTATGCAACTTCACTCACATTGCCTACTTGTTTTTTCAACAACTCACCAGCGCGTTGGAGTCTCATCCTGCGGATAAAGTCGTTCGACGAATAGCCAGTGAGTGATATCAGTTTTCGATAGAGTCGTGTTTGACTGAGCCCCATTTCCCTTGCAAAGTCTTCAGAACCAAACAACGGGTCCCCCATTTTATCTTCGATTACCTTCATGATTCGCTGAAGCAAAAGTTGATTCTCCGATGGCGTGTCCATTGTTGCCGGTTTAAGGTGAATAAGGTGATTAAGTTTCTGTAGCAGTTTCTTACGTGACTGGATGAGATTTTGAATCCGGATCTGCAACTCCACTTCCTGTAAAGGCAGCTGCATAAA
>Ga0111538_10006132_pt1 | contig 16315 bp, 9 predicted proteins | sample SoiMethybrSBSTD1_FD_79669 | JGI IMG/M metagenome (GOLD analysis project Ga0111538, IMG submission 79669) | Bulk soil microbial communities from a Populus tree surrounding site in Tennessee, USA - Soil MetaG P. TD hybrid SBSTD1 (version 2)... | ecosystem: Environmental > Terrestrial > Soil > Tree...
ATCAAACAGCAGTGAACGCCTACGACTGATCGCAACCAGCGACAATCCCGTGCCCCTCGAACGCTTCGCACCAGCACTTCGCGCTTACATCTGCTGGACCGGGGGTTACGTGAAGCCATTCCTGGATCGCCTCGCCCGCCACTTACCACCGGCGCGTTATCGACTGATCCCGATGTATTCGATGTCGACCGAAACGGTCGAAACAGAAACAGTCTTCCGCAACGGCGAGGTCTACTTCCTTCCGCTCGCAACTGGTGTCGTTTACGAGTTCAACGAACCGGAGTTGCTCACGCCCGATCAACTAAAGCCCGGCCAAACCTATTCCCTCGTGGTCAGCGATCGCTATGGCCTGCGACGATATCAGACGGGCGATCTGTTCGAATGTCGCCGCATGCTCGACGGCCTGCCGGACCTCGCATTCGTGCGCCGCCGCGCACTCGAGTACTCCTTCATCGGCGAAAAAGTAACTGCAGACCAACTGAACATCGTCTTCGATCAGCTTCGCGCGCAGTACCCCGAGGCCCTTGCAGGAGCATTCCTCACCTGCGTCCCATCGCTGCCGCACAACGAGAAGCCTCATTACAAAATCGTCTTAATCCGTGATTCCGATATCCATTTCAACTCGCATCTCATCGCCCTCGCTTGCGACGAACTCCTCAGCGCCCTGAACTGCGAGTACAGGAACAAGCGCGCCAGCGGAATGCTCGCCGCGATCAGCTTCATTCAAACGACCACCGCCGACTTCGCCGCCCGCTTCGCCGACACATGGGAGACACAGTTCAAGTTTCTCCCTCTTTACCAGCGCACCTGGGAATCAGTTGAACTGCCACGCGATGTCCCTCATCTGAACGATTCCTACATTAGTCTGTCTGATAAAAATACGCGCGGACTCACACAAACAACATCATTGCAATGAATCTCACTCTGGCCTGCTGCTTGCTCAACTAATCTCGAAGATCTGATTCGAAAAGAACACTTTCAAGAGGGAGCAAGGGGCATGAAAGACGAACAAGTGCGGGAACTCTTATATCAAGCGCTCGAAACGGAGCTCGGCGGCGTCCAGGTCTACACGACTGCGATCCGCTGCGCCGAGAACGACGATTTGAAGGAAGAGTGGGAAGAATATCTGGAACAGACGCAGAACCACGTAACGGTCGTGCAGGAATGCATGAAGCAACTGGGACTGGATCCGAAGGAAGAAACGCCGGGACGCAAAGTAGTGCGGCACATCGGCGAGGCGCTCGTGCAAGCGATGGAGATGGCGTTGCAGGAAGGCAAACCCGGCGCGGCTCAATTGGTCGCGGCCGAGTGCGTCGTCCTCGCCGAGACAAAGGACCACTCGAACTGGCACCTGCTTGGCGAAGTGGCGAAGAAGGCCAAGGGCGAGGTTGCCAAAGCGATCAAGACGGCGCATGAAGAAGTGGAAGACGAAGAGGACGAACACCTCTATCACACGAAGGGTTGGTCGCGGGAACTCTGGATCGAGTCGCTCGGCATGAAGGCCGTGCTGCCGCCACCCGAAGAGGTGAAACAGGTGGAGACTGCGATCGGCGCCGCGCGCGCGGAGCAGGCACGCTCGAAGATGGTGTAAAGCTCTGATCAATTTGTCGGCGGGTCAAAATTCAGAGTTGGTGTGACTCTGGTTTGGGGGCACGAAAAGAGGCGAGTACGTTATACCACTCGCCTCTTTTCGTTTTTTGATCGCGCGATCCGTGATATTTTTGGAACCCACGGTACTGACATCAGTGTTAGCCCATAATTCTCTCCCAAAATATCCTTCTAAGGAGACACACAAATGTTCCCCAAGCGCGTGGTCCTGTTGTGCGCCCTCGTTCTCTTCTGCTTCTCATCTGCTCTGGCCCAACGGCCGGGGCCGCAGTTCTGGCGCAATGGCGACTGCGAACCGTACGAGCCGCGCACCACACTTGAAAGATTGGACAGGATACAGGGCGCAGTGATCGTCAAAGGATTTACCCGGATTACAACTGTGGAAGTGCGCGGCGTGCGAATCGATGCCGTCGAGATGCGCCCTCTTACCGATAAACTTCGCCTGGCGGGCTATTCTTACGCTAAAGGAATCGTCGTGTCGTTGCGAGAAGGTCAGCCGATCGGCGACAACCGCGAACGCACGGTCGAGAGTCGAGCATTTATCGATTACGCGGAGATAGATGGGCTGCTCAACGCGATCGACGTCATGTCTCGCGTGGACGAGACGACGACGAAGCTCGTGGGCTTCGAAGCGCGGTATCGAACTTACGGCGATCTCGAGATTGCAGTCTTTCGTCAAACGCGCAGCGGTAACGCCGTCACGTTGAGCACCGGCATTTGCGAACAAGTGACCGGGGCGCTATCGCTTGACGAGCTCGCGAAAGTGAAAGCGATGATCCAGGAAGCAAAGGGACGCTTGGACGAGCTCGGTCGTTAGTCGCCATTGTTAATCGATTACGCGGATTCTCGTTTCAGAACCGTTGGTGCGAATCTCCGGGACGTACATCGCATGGCCCAACACGGGCAGCGCATGAAAAGCTCCCGGAGCTTCCGCCCGCAACTCGTAACTGAGCTGCCAGACACCCTGCGGCAAACGATCGATGAACAACGCCACCTTGCGATCGCGCAACTCCTGATAAACCCAGCGTGAGCGTCCCGTGAAGTCGTTCTTCGGATCGAAGTCCCTCAGCGCCGCGTTCTTGTCGTTCAACGCCCCTGACTTGAGCTCGCGAATGTAAAGACTCTGACCACTGCGAACTTGAACGGCTTCCAGCCCTGCCGGTTTCAGGTCCTCGAACAACAGGTACTCGTAGTTGTTCTTCGCTTCGACCGTCAGCACCACTTCGACGCGTTCGCCGCTCTTCACCGTTTCGCCGTCGTTCAACGGCACGCGTTCCGAAACAATTCCCTTCAACAACGTCGGATGGTTCACCAGTTTGAAATACTGGCGGCGCACGAAGATCTCGTTACCGGCCGGCTTCAACGGTTCTTCGAGACTGAAGAACTCGGCCTCGGCTGAAAAGTAGAGCGGTCCGGCGCCATTCTTTCGCACGATCGAAACTTCGTTCTCTCCGTCGCGAATCAATTCACGAGGAATAGCGAACCGCGTCGGCGCGCTGAGTGCTTGCTCAGCCGTCACCTGCCGCGTCGCCACGGACGAACCGTTGACCAGTAACTGGTAACCAACCGCCGGTTGTAATTCGCCACTCGTGCGCAGGTAGTCGTTGAGTGTCAAGACGACGATCGCCGTGTCGCGCGTATTGCTCCATTGCGCGCCGCGGCGGTTTTTTACGAGCCAGTTTGTCACCGGCTCGATCAGCTTGTTCTTCGGATCGATCGCGAGCAGCGCACGCAACGCAAACGAAGTCGCCTCGACTCCGCCATCCGACCAGCGCCAGTAGATGCCGTCTTCGCCCCAATGCGCGGTACCAATCACGGAAGGATCGGACGACTGCGCGCCGCGTTGCACGATCGACGTGTCCGGACGCGAGTCGATCTTCACACCGTTCTCGAGATTCTCGACGAGCGTCTTTGCCTGCGCGCTGTATCCGTAGTTGTGTGCCGCCAGGGCAAGCAGCGCGCGGGTGTAAGCATTCAACTTCTCGCGGTTGTTCCAGAGGTTTGTAAATGCCGTCGCCTGAAACTTCGCGACTTCCTCCCGCTTTACCGCTGCGTGATAAACCGACAACGCGTGCAGCATCCACGCTTGCCCGTCGTAACTGCTCTCTTCCTCGACCAATTCCTTATCAAGAAAAGCAACCGCCCGTGAGAGTGCGTTCGAACTCACATTAACCCCGGCCTGATTTGCGAGGACCATTCCCCAAACGACATACGCGGTCATGAAGTGATCGCTTTCGCCGTCTTTCCACCAACCCCAGCCGCCGTCCGCATGCTGGAAGTCGGAGAGACGTTCCATACCCGCTTTCGTGACCTGCTCAAGCTCGCGCAGATCGCGGCGCGCGTTCGTGTGTGTTGCCGCAGCGCTTGCCGGTTCGATGCCGCCAAAGATCTTGTTCATCGCGGCTTCCGGTCGCAGACCCAGATCGCGGAGCGTCTTCGCCGTGATCACTGCCGGCAGGAAGCGGCTCATCGTCTGCTCAGTGCAGCCGTAGGGATACTCGATCAGGTATGGAAGCGCATCGAGCATCGTCGTGGCCATGCTTGGTGCGACCTGGACCGTGAGGGTAGTCGACTCGCCGCGACGTTCTTTCGGAATGTCGAGCTTGATCGAGACGCTGTCGCCGCGCATCTTTCCGGATCGCGAAACAAACTTCTCGATGCCGTGTTCGAAGATCGGGAACGTCTTTTCCATCGCATCGGCATACTTCGCGCCGCGCGCTTCGACCTTGAGTTTGGCTTCGCTCGCGTGCGTCACGAGCACCTGCCAATCGACACGCTGCTCGCTGTTGGGTTGGACCCGAACGGGTTTATTGTTCGATGGTTGAAGGGTCAGACCGTCGGCCTGCAACGCGGGTGAAACAAGCATCGGCTCGTCGGTGTTATTATTGACAACTGCCGAGACTGTCACCTGATCGCCGACGACGAAGAAGCGCGGCGCCTGTAACCGAACGATGAGCGGCTGTTTGGTTCGCGTTGACGAATTGCCGAAACCGAATTGATTTCCGGTGGTGACTGCACGTGCTGTCGCCGACCACGTGGTCAACGAATCTGGATACTTCACCTTCACAGTCGCGGTGCCGTCAGCGTCTGTTTTCACATCCGGCAGCCACAGGATGGTCGAACGAAAGTCGTTGCGCACCTGAACCGCCGCATCCTGAGGCGCAGGCGGCGGTGGTTCGAGACGATCCTCCTCCTTGCTCACATACCTCAGCGTTTCACCGTCCTTGTTCGCCCACGCAGCCTTCGGAGCCTGTGCGGCGCCACCGAGCGACATGTAATTAGCGCTGATGCCCGACCTACCACCGTTAAAACTGATCTGTTGGTCCCCACGCCGAGCCACGCTCCGCGTGAGATCAACTTCTTTCGCTCCTGCTTCATTGCCGTCAAGCAAACGTCCATCGACTTCCGTGAACCGCGCGTATCGCTTTTGGTTCAGCGTGTTGGTCGTGGTGACTCCATTTCCTCGCTTGCGGCCGTAATAAAACTGGCGCGGATCGCCGGCATAGTCTTGCTGAATATATTTGACTGACTCGTCCACGAGACCCAACGCGATCTCCGCGGACACCGGACGCCCGTTCGCGTCCTTCGCGTTAACAAACAACGTTCCTTCTTCACGGGGCTGGTACTGTTCACGATCGGGTTTCACGTTTACTGCGAGAAACTGTTCGACGGGCGGCACGATCACTTGTTTCATGTCGAAATATGCCTCTGCATCAGCCGCCATGAACGCGCTCAGGAAAATGTTCGGAACGTGTTTCTCCTCGATCGGGAGCTCGATCAGTTTCGCGGTGCCGGTGACGTGAATGAGTTTGTAACTGAACAAGTCTTCGGCTTCGACGCTGAACAAAACGTAACGATCGCTGCTCGGCACCGAGATCATGACCGGCGCAGTTTGGCCCGCGCGGAAGGTATCTTTGTCGACGACGATCTCGAGCCCGCCGCGTCGATAACCCAGATCGGTCGTCGCATTTGTCGCGACAAACAGGTACGTCTCAGCCTGGATTGGCGGCAGGAACCGGTCGCGTATCGGATCGGCTCCCTGACCGCTCTCCCACGCGATGCGGTAATAGCCCTCGCGAGACGGCGTGAAGTTGAGTCGGGCCTCGCCCTGGGCGTCGGTCTTCAGCGTCGTCGTGAGAATGTCTTCATGCTGGTAGCCGCGAAATTTAAGTTTCCACTCACCTTGCTGCGTTTGCGGCGGAAACGCACCGGCGCGCTGCAAACGACGCAACTCGTCGCCCTGCACTTCGCGTCCGCGTGGGTCGACCCAGATCTCCCACCAGTAATCGCGGGTGATTTTCACCTTCCCTTCTGTTTGAACGGGCTGCTCGTTCGCATCGATCGCTTTTACATCGACGGCGACTTTGTCTTGCGGGCGGTAGATGTTTCGTTCGGGCCGGGGATAAACGTAGTAACGCTGACGGGTGACGCGCACCGAGTCACTCGCAACGATCTCCCGTCGCGATGAGTCGACAACGCGGGCCTCGATGCGAAATTCGAAGTCCTGGTTGTAGTTTTCGCGTGGTGAATCGAATGTCAGTCGAGCTTTGCCGGTGGAATCGGTCTTGATCGTCTCGCGTTTGATGACCTGTCCGCGGTAGCCGTAATAGCCGCGCTGTTGTCGTTCCATGTCATCGTAGTACCAGGGGTAATCACGCCGCGGGAACCAGTAGTGATAGAACGGAGTCTGATAGACCACCACCTCAACCGACGCATTGCTCACTGGACCACCGAAGTAATAGTCGGCCTGAATATCGACCTCGACGTTCTCGCCCAGTCGAAACGCTTTCTTCTTTCCGTCCTCCTCGGGAGTTCGCACTACGACTTTGAACTCGGGCAGCTTGTACTCTTCGAGTCTGAAGAGTGTTGCGGAGCCGATGTGATGGCTCTTGCTTTGGTCCCAGAATTGAATCTGATATTGGCCCAACGGCAATTGCTCACCCAATTCGAGCGATCCCCAGGCACTGCCAAACGAGTTGAGCGTAGCCGTGCCCTCGGTGACTTTCGTTCCGCGTGGGTCGTCGATGCGGTACGCGATCACCTGGTTGGCGGGATTCGAGTAGACTCCGTTTTCCGATCGACGCGCGATGATCTTCCACTGCATCGTCTCTTTCGGACGATAAGCAGGGCGATCGGTAAACGCATAAATGCGCCAGTCCTGGGAATAGGACCGGCTATAACTGTTGCCCGAGGCAAACGCCTGCCGTTCATTACCCGACGCGGTGACAAACAGGTTGCGCGATGAAGAGAGCCCACTAAGTGAAAACTGGGCCAGTCCTTCGGCGTTGGTTGTTTGCCGCACGCGACGCCAATGCCACGTGTTGCCAAGGTAGTAGTTTTCCCACAACGTGATATTCGCGTTGCCGATCGGCGCACTCGTCAGCGCGTTTGTGAAATAGGCCAAAGCTTGCTGGCCTGACGACTTCAGCAGGACTGTCGCATCCGACACGAGCAACATCTCGCGAGCGGTAACCCCGCCGGCATCAGTCGTCGCTTCGATCAGGTAAGCTCCCAATGGCAACTTTCCGTCGACGCGGGCCGGTTCATTGACGGGCTTGTAATCAGCGGTGTCGACATTTTTGGACCATCGCTTGACCGCTTCTCTGTCGCGAGTTGAGATCCTGAGAAGCCAGTTTCCCGGTTCACCCGTGCCTTCGTCTTTATCGACGGGAGTGTTGTACGGAACGTCGCGCGTCATGTCGATCTTGTACAATGCGAAGTCGACGCGCCGTACATTGCGAGCACTGAGGTAAAACTGAATCTCTGAATCCGGCAGAAAGAAATTCGACACTCCGATGCTGACGTCCGGAGTAGTGATGGTGATTATCTGCCGTACGGCCTGCTCGCGGTAACGGGTTTCGCCACCAGAAAACTCGGTCGTCAGCCGGCGATACAGCTCGAGAGCTTTCACGTAATCAGGTTGTGGCCGCCACGTCCCCTGCACTTGAACCATCGGTCCGGTGTTGTTCAACCACTCGGCATAGAAAAACAGAGCGTCGTCGTACCAGGGCGATTGCTTACCCGCTTTAAGCGCCTCTTCGAAATAATCGGGTATGCGCTGGCGCATCCCAATATCGCCTGCGCCGGTGTAACGCATGCTCATCGCGATCAGAAAGTTCAGTTGTGAACGATCGTTGGCGTCAGTGCTGATCTTGAGTGCGTTCTCGAGAATATTCAGCGGAATGGCATTGCCGTAGCTCGTGTAGACGTAATAGTCGCCGGCATTCGGCGGCGTTGCGGCCTTGAAAAGAATCGCCAGATACCGCGCTCGTGCGCGTTCGAGATCGCGTTGACCGGCCCACCAGTCAAGCGCTTGCTCGTAGTGGGGCCAGGCAGCGGCCCAGTTCATGTTGCTGCGCGACCAGAATGAGTCGCCCAAAGACTCGTGCGCTTCTGCCCACACCAGATCGCGATCGACGTCTTTGTCGGCGACGCGGATCAATTCCGAAAGCTGCTTCTGCGCTTCGTCGACCTTCGTCGTGTCGGAAGTTTGTGTCGCAACCTGGGCGCGCCAGGAGGTGTCGGCCAGACGAAACTCGACCCAGCGCACCTCGGCCGGCGACAGTTTCGACTTGTCGACTTGTGCGTAAAGCTCATTCGCACGCTGATACGACTTTTGTGAGTACTCCTTCTCGGCGGCTGCCCGGAGTTGCGAATAATCCGACTGCTGGGCGGCTGCGTTGAATAACAGGAAGGCGAAGACGGCGACGGAAAGGATGATTGTTTTCATGGCGAGTCACTCGTGTCAGAAATCGGCCCGAACGTCTGATTAAACGCCGGACTCGGACCCTGGGTCCGTTAACTGAACGACCAAAAGCGGAGAGACTTGCGGCTGAAGCTCAGGGAGCTTCGGTAGAAAGCAGGAAAACAGCGAACGACGCGAGCCAGTGCTCGCCGGCATAGTCGCCACTCGCGACGTGCGCCAACGCCGCGGCAGCATGTTTCTCGGCAGACGCAGCCAGCGCTGTCCGTGCGGAGTCTTTAGGAGACAGGGCACTGGCAATGCTGCGCATGCACCACGCGCGACTGAGATTCAAACCATCAAGATGTACGAGCTTGGGATCAGTTCGATCCGTCACGATGGCCGGAGTCATGAGTGCTGCCGGTTCGCCCTTCCCTGCCAACGGCAGAAAGCGACTAAACCACGGTCCAAATTCGTTGTAAGGCATCACCCGGCGCATCAGGTCTGCTTCCATCAACGCGGGCGAAAAGAAATCTTCGCCGCCAGGCTCCCAACCACCCGGATAATTGACGTCTTTTGCGAAATACGTCCGGCTGCGTTCGTTCACGAGCGCTTCCAGCTCGCGATCGCCGCTCGTCTTTGCGTAGTCGAGAGCGAAGGCAAGTCCAAAAGCAGTATTGGGATGCACGCCGGTGCGGATGGGATAGGTTTGCTTCGGAAGAAAAGCGCGATACGACTTCGCGATCAGTTCGGCCAGCGGCTGAAGATTGGCAGACCATCGTTTGGCGTCAGCGTCCTTCCATGTCATTAACTCTTCGGCCAACTTCAACAACCACGCCCAACCGTAAGTCCGCTCGAACGATTGGCGGTTCGGCTGCCGCATGTACGCGACTTCAGCCTGAATGTTATCCGCCGTCAGGTTCGCATTGAGCGCGCTGCGGATCTGTGCAGCTTCCGGCAGGTTCGGAAAAATCTTCAACAAGCGGATCAGCATCCAGTGGCCGTGAACGGACGAGTGCCAGTCGTAACAACCGTAAAACGACGGATGCAGATCCTTAGGACTCTTCACCTCGCTCGTGTTGTTGATGACGTGTTCCGGTTTGTTGGGATACTCGCGCGCGACGCATTTCAACGCGAGCGCAGCGAAGTGCGATGCCTGCTTTTCGTTTAAAGAGTTGCCGCCGCCATTCATTTGCGATGGGAGTGCTGTTGCTGGAACGAACAGTATCAGTAGCAGGGTGATCAGTTTCATCGGAGGCTCAGTAACGATGCGATGGCCGCCCGATGTGGATGTGCGGACCAGTCGCCGTGCCGGGAATAGCCGAGCGAAAAGCTGAATAAGGGATTCCGTTCTTCTGTAGAAAACCAAGCAGCGCTTGTCCTTCCGCACTGTCCGGATGAAGCGAGATGTCCATCGCGTTACGGTGGTCCAGGCGCCAGCGATCGTGAATCGCGCCTTGTCCGAAGACGGCGATCGGCAGCTCCTTCTTGAACGTGTCGGAAAAGAACCGCTGAATCTTAAACGCTTCGCCCAGGCCCCAACCATCAGTGCCGGTGAAGCGTGTAAAGGAAGTGGTCCGCACGAGACTCTGCCGGGCGAGTCGCAGGTTTTTGGCGATCGTCTTCTCGGCTTCAGTCTCGACGAGGATCGCTGCGATCTGCGCGTCGGCGTCGGTCATCTGACGTCGCGCGCCGTCGAGCTTTTCCTGCTCGCCTTTCACGGCAAGTTCGTTCTCCTGATATTGAACTTTTGAGATGAGTCCCTCGTCGAGCAGTTTTTGCGACTGGTCCAGCTTGTCTTCGGCCTTCTTGACATTGTTCTCGTAGATCGAGATCAGCTTCTCGAGACTCGACTTGTACTCGTTTGTCGACTTGACGTACTCGTTGCGCAGCTTCGTTAGCTCGTCAACTGGAGCGGGTTTAGGCGTCGCTTTCTTCTTGCTTTGGGCTGAAGCAGAGTGTGAGGCGATTGTGAAGACAATCAAACACGTCAGTAGCGCGAATCGAAAAACATTAACCACCGCAAATCTCACATGTTTCTTCCAAAACGTTTTTACCTGACGAGTGTGCCGGTACGGCTCCAGCGAGTGTTGACGAGAATATCGCCAAGGATGCCCCAGCCGGTTTCCGGAGCGCCTTCATCGTATGACCAGTAAACAAACATCGCGCGGCCAATCACCAGATCGCGTGGCACGAAGCCCCAGTAGCGACTGTCTTCGCTGTTGTTGCGATTGTCGCCCATGACGAAGTAACTGTTCGGCGGCACCGTAATCTCGTCCTTGCCGTCAAACAAGTCGCCCACGGTCATACCTTCATTCGGCTGGTAGTAAACGTCGTACGCTTCGTCCGGCTTTCGTTCTGGCGCCTTGACGACCTGCAACGGATCCTTTTCGCCGCGCTCTAAAGCCTCGATTCGGTGTTCGGGAATGACCTGGTCGTTAACGATGACGTTCTGTCCTTCGATGCGAATGCGATCGCCGGGCAAACCGATGACGCGCTTCACGTAGTTCGTCAATATCGGTCTGTTGTCAGCGCGGTTGTCTCGCGATGGATTGAATGGATTGCCCGGATACTTAAAAACGATGATGTCGCCGCGCCGAATCTCTCGCTGCGGCAGAAAAGGAAGCGATTCACCGGGGGCAAAGATGAACTTGTTTACCAGAAGATGATCGCCGATGGTGATCGTGTTCTGCATCGATCCGGTCGGCACCTTGACGGCCTGGACGATGAAGGTCATTCCGAACAGCGCCATGATCACCGTCACCACTGCCGACTCGAAATACTCACGCATCCACGTCTTCGGCGGGCCTTTCGGCGCCGCTGGTGGGACGTCCTTTTTCTCGTGACCGTTGCGATTGAAGATCCGCGCGAATGAAAAAGGTTTGGCTTCGGTGGTAGTGTCCGGGTCGCCGGTCTTTACCTTGTCAGTAGTTCGGTTAGTCGCCATTGAAAATCCATCCTAGAGACGTTGCTGGCAGCGGTCAAGTTGCTTACGAGAATAGCGTAACAAGGGTTTTTAGGAATCGGGCTCCTGCGCTTTCGTTTCCTGCGCCTTCATGCCTTCAAGCGCGGCCCTCGCTGCCGCCGCTTCGGCAGTTTTGATCGAGTGGCCTTCACCCTGAATGCTGCCGCTGTCCCACGAGACCTCGACGTGAAATATGCGCTGATGCGGCGGACCGAGCGTTTCAATCACCGTGTAACGAGGAGCGGGCCGGCGTTCGGCTTGAAGCTTCTCCTGCAACATCGTTTTGTAGTCGGCTTTTGCCGCCGAAAGCGGGTCCGCGGCTGCCAACTCGGCTCTTAATGCATGACAGACGAAACGAGTCGCCGCTTCCAGTCCGCCGTCCTGAAAAATCGCTCCGGTAATTGCTTCGAAGACGTCGGCGAGCAGCGCGTTCTTCTGACGACCTCCGCTCTTCTCCTCTCCGCGTCCGAAACGAAGAAACTCGCCTAACGTCAGCCCTTGCGACGCTTTGGCCAGTGTCGGCGCGCTGACCAAACGATGCTTCATCCGCGACAACTCGCCTTCGGTGCCGCCGGTATACGTCCGGCATAGATAATTAGCCACCACGAGGCCGAGCACGGAATCGCCGAGGAACTCGAGCGACTCGTTGTGCAGTTTGCGCGCTTCGATCTCCTCGCCCGGTGCGACGCGTTCGTGGGCCCACGAGCGATGGGTGATCGCGCGTTCGAGCAACGCTCGATCTTTAAAGTTGTAATCCAGAACCGTTTCGAGGAGATCGAGGTCAGGGATCGTTTCGGGGTGTTTCAAAGCGTGCCGGATTATACCAAACGCCGGAAGCTTGTCTTAACCGACGAGCTTCCGGCGTTGAGATGAAGAAAACGTAAACGACGTTACCGGCGCGGCTTTTTCGGAGCAACCGGATTTGTTGCCGCCGGTTTACTGCTGGCTGCAGCCGGCGTGGCTGCGGGAGTTGCGGCTGGCGTCGCTGGTTTCGCAGCTCCGTTACCAGTGCCGTTTCCCGATCCTGAGGTGCCGGTGGTTGGCGTCGCGCTTCCCGAAGTTCCAGTGGTTGTCGCGGCCGGTGTTGCCGGCAACGAGACCAGCGGAGTCGGTTCCGGCGGGAGCGGTTTCGCGAGGATGCCTGCTACGACGGCGTCCACGCCAGTTTCCGGCTCGGTCGGATTGCGGAATTTAAACCACTGCTTGAGGCTGTCGTTCCACTGGGTTTTCTGAGCACTCATCTGCGCATTGGATCCGGCCAGAGCGACGGCCCGAGCGTAGCCATCGATCATGCGATCGACGATCTGATGAATGTTTGCCAGCGCCAACTTGCTTTCGGGAGTTTCATCTTTGCCCGAAAACTTATCTTTGTACTCCTGCGACTGCTTCGCGTAAGGGCCAGTCTCATAGGCTCCGGCGATCAACGCGTACGTGACCGGCGACTTCTTGAGCGGCGTCTCAAACTGCGCGGCCTTGATCAGGTACTTCAAAGCTCCAGCCGGATCTTTCTCGATCGTCAGAGACCCAACCGTGTAGTTGGCGTAAGCTAGGGCCACGTCTTTGTTTTGCAGTCCGGTCCAATCTTCGACGGTCTTGCCGCCTTCGAGTGCCGCTATTGCCTTTCGCGCATATTCGACTGCTTCAGCGGTCAACTGCGCGTTGTTTAGACTGGCAACCAGGTAACCGTTCGCGCCGAGATCCAACAATACTTTGGTGTCGTCGGGCTGGTCTTTAAGGATCTCGCCTCCGAGTTTGAAGGCTTCCGGGTAGTTCTTCTCGTTATAGAGTTTGTCGGTAAAGATCTGTTTGCGCTTGCCTTTTTCATAAAGACCGACCCAGCGCGTCAAATACTCGATGATCTTCGTCTGGGCCTCGGTCGGAGTGGCAACCGGGCAAGCCAAATACTTCTTGGCAGCGTCGTAGGCCTTTGCCTGATCGGCCTGACGATTATCGGTAAATGTTTTGTACAACACGTCGCGGGCTTCCGGTGCACAGGCATCCTGCGCCGCGATCGCAGTCGCAACGACTGAATTCTTCGCTGCAACCGGTAGAGCGAGCAATGCGACTGTCGCCCCCATTGTTAAAAGCATCATTATCTTTTTCATTAGTTGTCGAAACCTCCAAAAATCTTTTCAACAGTCGCGCAGAGGGCTCCAGTTCTTCGAACGCCGCATAGGGACTTTAGGATGCGAGCGATAGAGAAACCGGTTGCCGATTTTTGCATCCGCGGGGAATGCGCTTCTCTTATGTTTTAGTAACCCTGGTTTAGAACGCCCGCAATATGCCTGCAACCTGCTGAGTGTGTCAAGGATATGAGTGCTTTGTATGGAAAAACCTTAAAAAAATTTGCGCCGGAAGTGGAATTTCCGGCGCAAAAGCTAATCGAACTATACAGGAGCGAATACTGAAGTACTACGGCTGAATGCGACGCGGGCGCTGCTGCTCAGCAGCAGGTACGGCGCCTGGCGTTGTTGCCGGTTGCGTGCTCTTTTGCGGCTCGGGCTTCTTTTCGAGAGGCATAAGCACTCGCTTGACCGGGCTGGGTGTTACGGTCTTCGCAGCCGGCTTGGTGCCCGGCGCGGTGGTTGACGACGGATTCGCATTCGGCACGGCTGAACTCGTTTCCGGTGTTTCAGCGGCCATCGAGTCGGCTGTTTGTTCCGCTGCTTCCTCGGCGTCCGCGACTTCCTTTTCCTCGTCGTCGAGTGTGGAAGCGACCTGGAGGTTAATGGCAGTGCCGAAGCGGTGGTTCAAGCCACGATAAATCTCGCCTGCGACGGCTGCCGGGAAGTGACGTCGACCATCAGTACCCTGCGCGATAACGACGACGGCAAGTCGCGGATTCGCGAGCGGCGCGTACGAAGTGAACAAGCCAACCCAGCCACCATCACCGATACAAGTTCCGGTCTTTCCGGCCACGGTTTGCGTCGGATCATAAGCCTTGCGGCCCGAACCGTAGTTCACAGCGCCAACCATACCCGGAACCATGCGGTGCCACACGTCACTCGTAATGTCCAACTGGCGGCGAACCTTCGGACTCATCTTCGAAGCTTCTTTCGCCGAGTGCGGGATCTGCGGTTGAAGCAAACGGCCGCCATTCGCCATCGCCGACACCAGGGTGCCTAACTGCAACGGCGTTACTTCAAAACCATCGGCGTGCGAGAAGATGCGCCTGTTAATCTGGTCCGGTTTGACTTCCGGCAGCCGGCCCGGAAACTCGAACGGAACGTTGAGCCCGGTCTTCTCGCCGAGGCCCAGCGCGCGAGCGTAGCTGACCATCTTTTCCGAACCGATCTTGGTGCCGACTTGTTGGAAGAAGGGATTGTCAGAGTGGGCCAGGGCCGAAGTTAAATCGATTCGATAACCATCGCCAACGGTGTCGACCATCGGAATCGCGTTTTCAGAAAGTCCGGCAACACCTGTGACGAGCTTAATCGTCGAGCATGGTTTGAATCCACGACGCAGAGCCCACTCCTGATTTACTACGGAGTAAACACGCCCCGTCATCGGATCCATCACGACGACTGTGCCGGCGTGATTACCCAACGCGTTCACAGCGATGCGACGCACTTCCATGTCTTCGCCGCTGATGTCGTCCCTCGCGATCATCGCTTGCACTTCGTTGCGCAACGCGTTGTCGATCGCTCGTTGACGCGCTATCGCCGCTCGACGAGCAGCTTCAGCACGACGACGCGCTTCGAGCAGCCCACGTCGATGACGCGAGGCAACGCGACGCAACTCAGCAGCACGCTCGCGTTTCGTGGGCGCACGACCGAGGCGACGTTGCAAGGCTCTTAAGGAATTGGATTGATCCCGAGCGACGAGCGCTTGTTGACGACGAATCTCACGGGCGGAAACACGACTGCCTCGTCCACGTCGCGAATTTCTCGCGACCTGTCTCCCACCACGTCGTGAAGACCGACTGCGGGCGGTGGCTTTCTTACTCTTAGCTGAGCGGGCGCTGCGTCCCGAAGAGGATCTCTTCTTCCCGTAAACAATTCCAGAAAAAACAAGTGAACATAGGATAATTGCAAGAAAAAAAACGAGCCGGGTTCGTTTAGGGGAATGGAAATGCAAAGTCATCAGGCCTAAACACCTTTCTCTTTAGGGATTACTTACGAAAGACGATAAATCGGGTCGAAATTCCGGATGCCGACGGCGACAACCCTTCCAAACGCTTCTTCAATTGCAGTTTCTAGGTCTCTCAAAAAACGCCTCTTTTTCTGCCGCTTAAACTAAACACTCCACTGCAACTTAGAGGGTGGGAAGAGTTTCCCTAACGACGGCCTCTGGGGACATTGATTTGAGGCCGACGCAAATATAACATCGCACGAGAGTTGTGGGCAATAAAAAAGTAATCGATTATACATATTTCACTGGAGTGCAGACGCGCGCCGACCGGGTGCGAGTTGCCTGTATCTACAGTTTTCGAACAATCGACAACCAGTAATGCAGTTCCGTTCCTCTTAGTGCGCGATGAGATTTCCTGCTCTGGTAGAAAGTTTTCGTGCCCGGCTGCTCCTGCTGCTCGCTCTGATGCTCGGGCTGACACTCGGCATCCAGTATTACTTCAACCTGCGAGCAGTCAAAGCAAATGCCCGGATGATCATCGAGCAGGAGCAGGCGATCATGACCGGCGTCGCATTGGGATTGAAGAGCCTGCAAAGCGACAAGTATCTGGTTGACATCGTCGGCCAGATGCACGAGCCGTTGCTCAACAACAAACGGGTTCGCGTCCGAAATATCCTGGTGGTCGACGATGCCGGAAACATCCAGGACAGCCTTAATCCCGAGTTCAACCCCCACGAGAACGAAGATAAGTCGACGCGCTACGTTCAGTACAAAGATATTCAACTATTGCCGCTGCGCAGTGTCGTCCAATTCACCGGCGAGAATGAATCGCCACTGCCGGAGTGGATTCCGCCGTCAACCAGCGCTGACTTTGGCGAAGCGGGCGCGTTTTATTTTCCCGTAAAAACCGATCAGGGTCGCCGCTTCATCATCGTCGTACTCGACTCGGCCAACGTCCTGACGAACGTTTTCGAACGACAGACGTCTCG
>Ga0111538_10006136_pt1 | contig 16313 bp, 9 predicted proteins | sample SoiMethybrSBSTD1_FD_79669 | JGI IMG/M metagenome (GOLD analysis project Ga0111538, IMG submission 79669) | Bulk soil microbial communities from a Populus tree surrounding site in Tennessee, USA - Soil MetaG P. TD hybrid SBSTD1 (version 2)... | ecosystem: Environmental > Terrestrial > Soil > Tree...
CGCAGTGAGGTCCAGAATGTTGTTGTAGGACAGTTCTTTGCCGTGGAGTTGGTCGAAGTATTCGTGAAAACGACCGTAAAGGGCTGCGCGCTGGTGAGGGTTTTCGCCGTAACGCAAGGATTGTGCGAGTTCAGCTTCGATCCGCAACTGCTCCGGCAATTCGACTGGCCGCGGCGCTACGACGGTGTCACCTGTGCGCGGGGGCGTCGCCCGAATTCCAAACACTTTGATCAAATGGCTGGCGATGGTGGCGTCGTACGCGCTAGTGCGGGCGAAAACGCGCGTGGCCAGGATGCGCCGCAACTCCAGCGTCGTATTGCCCTGCTCCTTGACCTGGTCCGCGACCTCGGCGTAGTCCATCGGGTCCATGACCACCGTAACACTCTCGTGGTTCTTTGCTGCGCTCCGCAGCATCGCCGGCCCGCCTATGTCGATATTCTCGATGGCTTCTTCGAGCGTCACTCCCGGCTTTGCGATCGTCTGCTCGAACGGATAAAGGTTCACCACAACAATGTCGATCGGGCCGATTCCGTGGTGCTGCGCGGCTTCTTCATGTTCCTTATTGCCGCGAATGTAGAGCAACCCACCGTGAATTTTTGGGTGCAGCGTCTTGACTCGCCCATCGAGCATCTCGGGAAAACCGGTATGCTCGCTCAGGTCTTTCACCTTCAAGCCGTGCTCCCGCAGAATGCGCGCCGTGCCTCCGGTGGAAATCAATTCAACGCCGGCCTCCGCCAGGATCTGCGCAAAGGGTACAAGACCGGTCTTGTCGAAAACGGACAGCAGAGCGCGCTGAATTTTCGCCATGCTTAGAACTTGCCGCCGTAGACGGCATTGCCCCCCAGCGTTTGTTCAATGCGCAGCAATTGGTTGTATTTGGCCACGCGGTCCGTTCGACTCAGCGAGCCGGTCTTGATTTGCCCCGCGTTGGTGGCGACCGCGATATCCGCTATCGTCGCGTCCTCCGTCTCACCCGACCGATGGCTGATAACCGCTGTGTAGTCATTTTCCTGCGCAAGTTCCACCGCATCGAGCGTCTCGGTGAGCGAGCCAATTTGATTCACCTTCACGAGAATGGAATTCGCCACGCCTTCGCTGATGCCCCGCCTGAGGAACTTGACGTTGGTGACAAAGAGGTCATCGCCGACCAGTTGAATCTTGTCTCCCAATTTGTCCGTCAAGAGCTTCCAGGTTTTCCAATCATTTTCAGCACAGCCATCTTCAATGCTGACAATCGGATATTTGCTCACCAGTTCTGCGTAAAAGGAAACCAACTCCTCACCGGCGAGTTTGCGTCCCGTGCTTTTCTTGAAAATATATTGATTCGTCGCTTTGTCGTAGAACTCCGACGACGCCACGTCCAGCGCCAGGAACATTTCCGTTCCCGCTTTGTAACCTGCGTCTTTCACGGCCTGAAGAATCGATTCGATCGCCGCCTCCGCGCTGTCGAGTTTCGGCGCGAATCCGCCCTCGTCGCCCACCGCCGTCGACAGCCCCCGCTTCTTCAGCACAGACTTGAGCGCGTGAAAGGTCTCGGTGATCGCCTGCAGCCCCTTTGCAAATGTGCCGAATCCCTTCGGCACGATCATGAATTCCTGGAAATCGATCGGCGCGTCCGAATGCGCGCCCCCATTGATCACATTGGCCATCGGCACCGGCAACACCTTCGCGTTCGGCCCGCCGAGGTATTTGAACAACGGCACGCGCAGGCTCTCCGCCGCCGCTTTGGCGTTGGCGAGCGAAACGGCCAAAATGGCATTTGCCCCGAGCTTGGACTTCGTGTCCGTCCCATCCAGCTCAAGCATCACTCGGTCGATTGAAAGCTGGTCACTCGCGTCCTTGCCCCGCAGAGCGGGCAGGATTTGCTCCGTAACGTTGCGCACCGCCTTGCTGACGCCCTTTCCGAGATAACGTTTGGGGTCGCCATCGCGCAGTTCCAGCGCCTCGTGTTCGCCCGTGCTCGCGCCGGAAGGCACGGCCGCCCGGCCAAGCGTTCCATCGGCGAGAATGACATCAGCTTCAACGGTGGGATTGCCGCGGGAATCAAGAATTTCGCGGGCGACGATGTTCTGGATAAGACTGCTCATATTCTAAAAATGCCAACGAATCATAAATTGCGGTCAAGGTGAGTCAAGAACGCTTGCTTCCCAACGCGGGCTCCTCGATGAAACGCTGTGCGGCTGTGCAGCTTTGCCGCGGAATTCTCAATTCTGCACCGTGTACCGTCCGGAAAACTCGATTACATCCCCCGATGCCGTCCGAAACTTTACGTAGTCGGCTCGCTTCTCCAAAACTTTCACATCATCAAAGCGGCGCGGCAAAGCGGCGCCGGAATCGTACAGCAACAGCGTTTTTGTCGGTTCTCCTCTATTGCACCCTGCCAGGAGCACCAGTACTACCGGCCAAGAAAGCGCCGCAAGAAACTGACGAAGCGTCAGCATAAGTTCGATCCCGTCCTATTCCGAATTGCGACAAATGTCAACGCGGCCGCAGCCGTCCTGGGCTTTCAACCCTTCAGAAAATACCCGCGTTGTTTTTCGGTGATCGGCAGCCCGAGCTTTTCCATGACCTGGAGGAGGTCTTCCCACACCTTCCGTTTTTCGGACACCGCCTGGTTGCGCAGCAGAAACGCAGGGTGATAAGTCGGCATCAGCGGGATGTCGCGATAAGAATGCCACTGGCCGCGCAGACGCATAATGCCGGCGGTTTTTCCGAGAAGCCCTTCGATGGCCGTCGCGCCGAGGCCCACCAGCACTTTCGGGCGAATAATATCGATCTGTTCCTGCAGCCATGAAATGCAGGTCTGCATTTCTTCCGGAGTCGGCTTGCGATTCCCGTAGGCCTGCCCGGGCGTGTCGGGACGGCATTTCAAAATATTCGCGATGTAAACCGAGTCGCGCGTGAGGCCCATCGCCTGAATCATCCTGGTAAGCAACTGGCCCGCGGCCCCCACAAACGGTTCGCCCTGCCGATCTTCGTCCGCCCCGGGTGCTTCGCCGACGAACATCAGTTCGGCGTTGATGTTCCCGACGCCGAAAACCACGTTCGTGCGTGAACTCACCAGGTGCGGGCACTTAACGCAGCCCACGGCGCGCGCGCGCAAATCCGCAATCGCCTGGAGCCTCGCTTCGCCCGTGAGGACCGCCGTCTGGACGTGAGCACTCTGTGGCACCTCCAAAAGGGGAGCACACGGCGCGAGGGCCGCCGCCAGCGGCGCCTGAACGCGAACGGAAGCGGCAAGACCAACCAAAGTCTCTGACGATACATGCACCGTGCGCACGCCGCGAGCCTTCAACTCTTCCAGATACTGGATCGTCGCTCCGAGCAGATCGTCTGACACGCTGAGGATTGTAGCGTCAGCGTAATCGAAAGCATCGCAAAGTTATGCGCGACTATTCAGACGTTGTTCAGACGTTATTCACGGATTCTGAGCCACCGTGGGTAACCCGGCTTACGTTTCGTTCTCAAACGCCGCTAAGCCCCAAAGAGCTATCTGGGGGTTGGAAGCTGTGCTGCGGTTGGGCGCGCTCATCACTGTTCCCGCCGGGGACAAATTCGTCTTCGTCGTCCCGCCAAGCCAGGTGAATGGATTGCCCAGTTCGATCCGGCGCGACAACTGAATGATTTTCGCTGCTTCCGGCGCTTCGCTACTCTCACTCTTCAACGGTCCCCGATGGCGTCGAGTAAGTCGCGCATGGCTTTGAGATAGCCCGCGAGAGCTTTGCGGCCGGCCGGGGTCATGCGATAGGTGGTTTTCGGACGCAAGCCGACGAAGGCTTTGTGGCTGGTGATGTAGCCGTTGTCTTCGAGGCGTCGCAAATGGAGGTTGAGGCTGCCATCTGCTGTTTCCAGACGTTTCTTGAGCGTGGTGAAGTCCAGCGCGCCGTCCATCTGCAGAGCGGTGAGGATGCCCAGGCGAATGGGACCGTGGACGTGCGTGTCGAGGCCATTGAAATCAATCGGCGCCATGTTGTTTTTCGATGAGGCGGGATTGCACGGCCTGGATGGCCCAGGAGAGGAACGCGGCGACGATGAAGACGACGCCAAGCCACAGGCCGCCCTTTCTCTCCAGCAAGGGCTGACATAGACCAAACGCCACCATCGGCAGCGCCCAGCCCAGGTAAACCCAGCCCTTAGTCACGGTGGCGAGGAGCAGCATCGACGAACCGCACATGATCCATAATCCGGCCGTGAAAGCTTTGCCGGGGATGCCCTGCTGTGCGCCCCAGGCAAAGTAGAGGGCAATTTGGGCGACGAAACCCACGAGGAACCATGAGGCCTGAGCGTTGATTCGTTTGTATTCCCGCATCACCGCGGTAGGGCGGGCATCGCCTCGCATCATTTTTCCCCAGAAGAAAAGCATTCCCAGCAGGGTGCCGGCGACGGCGAGACCGATCCATTGTGCGGCAACGAGGCCGAAAAATTTCTTCGTCTCATCGAGCGGCGCGAGCGAACCGGCGACAAGCATGAGGCCGGGGAGGCACCACCAGAAATTGAGCCACTTATCGCGATTCAACCAGTGGATCCATTCGCGGCCGAGGGAGGAGGAGAGGCCGATGGCTTTCTGCATGGTTTCGAGGTCGTTTTTAACGCGGTCAAGTTCGGGTTTCATAGGTGCCCATTTTTTGTTGTTGTGATCCCAGGAAAGCTCATTTTTCTTAACTACTTAAATAATTTAAGTATTTAGTTCGTTTTGTCAACAGCTTATTTTTACCTGCGAGCGAAGAGGTTGCAGAGCGCTGGCAATTCCTGACTTAAACGGCCATCAACTTTCCCCAGACGTGGCTTGAGCGCGCGCGAAGTAGCGCAGGAAGGTGATGATCCAAATGACTAGCGCGATGACGAAAGTCCCGAGGGGAACCAAAATGCTTTTCGGAGCGAGGTGGGCCGGCGCGAGTTGGTTTGCCTGGACCACGGCGTAGTGCACCGCGAGCAGAAACGCGAGCATCATGGAGGCGAGCCAAAGGCCGCGCGCCAGGAGATACCGATGCGTGCTCGAGGCGCGCTCTGCGGCCAGCCAGAAGTTGCGCCGCGGGATATTGATCAACCCCGGAGGGAGCCATCGCACCATGTAGAAGGCGGCCACGATTATCGCCGGCACGCCGAGTCCAAACGCGGCGAAGAAGGCGAGATAACTCGACGAACGCATCCACGCATTCGGTTTTCCGTGAGCGTTGAAATGAGTGGCGATCGTCGCAGGCAGACTGGGAGCGGAAGAGACAAGCAACAGGACGAAGAGCGCCGCGAGGAGCAGGAACGCACACGCTGGAATGCGAACGTTGCGCATGTGCGAAACCGTAACCGTCCTGCGCTGGCTGCGAAAGCTGTTAGTTGGCCGTCCATGCAAAGGGGCCTTGCTAAGAGGGGGTGGTGAATCCAAAATCGGGAGTATGTCCCACCCTTTGCGTCGAGTGTTGTGGCTGTTTGTGCTGGCCACGTGGAGTCACGCGGCGCGGGGCGACGGGACGTTCGCGGAGTATCTGGTGGATGTGTGGACCACGGAGGAGGGGTTGCCCAGCAGCACGATCAGCGACGTGGTGCAGACGCCCGATGGTTATTTATGGGCGAGCACTTACGACGGGTTGGTGCGGTTCGACGGGGCGCGGTTCGTGCGGGTGGGGCCGGATGAATCGATGGAGGCGCGGCGAGTGTTGTGCGTGCACTTCGACGGGACGCGGTTGTTGCTGGGGACAGATGGCGCTGGGTTGCTTGCGTATGATGGGCACCGGTTCACGACGTTGCTCGAAGCGGAGGGCGGTTCGTCGTTCAACGTGGTGCGAGCCATCGCGCAGGATGCGAAGGGCGAGTTGTGGCTGGGGACGCGGGGTGGGTTGGGGCATTGGCGTAATGGAAAGGTGACATGGATCACGACGGCAACCGGGTATGAGAACGCGGCGAATTCGATCTGGAATCTGGCGTTCGACCGGCAAGGCGTGCTGTGGGTCACGGATTGGGTGAGCCTGAAGTCGTTCAGCAAAGGAACATTCACAACCGGAGTGGTGCCCGAGCGCAAGCCGGTGCGCGCGATTTATCCGACGGAGTCGGGCGAGTTGTGGGCGGGGATGCTGGGCCGGGCAGTGCAACGGACTGGAGGCGGTGAGTGGATCGCGGAGGAGGCGGACTTCGGCAATTCAGAGGTGGCGGCTTTTTGCCGAACGCGGTCGGGGGAATTGTGGCTTGGCACGCGCAAGGGGTTGTATCAGCGGCGCGAGGGCAAGTGCGTGCGGTTCAGTCGCGGAGGGTTGGAGAGAGCGGAGGTGCGAGTGCTGTTCGAAGATCGCGAAGGGAATTTGTGGGTGGGCACTGGCACGGGGGGGTTGGCGCGGCTGAAGCGACGGTTGGTGTCCACGTATGCCGAGGCCGATGGGTTGACAGATGGACCGGTGCTCACAGTGCGAGCGGCTGGTGAAAAGTTGTGGGCCGGCGCGGCGGATGGACGGGTGTTCGAGTTACAGGGCGAGCCGTTTCGTTCATCGCTCGAAGGCGCGGGATCGCTTGGCGCGCCCGTGAGGTCGATGATTCAGGCGCGCGATGGAGCGGTGTGGATCGGGACATTCGGAAATGGTTTGGTGCGGCGGGATGGGGACGGTTCAGAAACGCGGCGTGACATCGCGCCCAATGCGCGTGAGCGATTTTTACCGGCGATTGGAACTTTTGCGCGCGTGGATAAAATCACGAGTTTGCTTGAAGACCGGGCCGGTACTATTTGGGTGGGCACGTTTTATTCGTTGTATCGGTTGGCCGGCAGCAACGTGCTGGTGAAAGTTCCTGTGGGCGGGCGCGAGATCCTGGCGCAGGTGATGGCGTTGCTCGAAGGACGCGAGGGGCTTTGGGTCGCATTTGAAGGCGTGGGTATCGCGCGCATTTCGGGAGACGAAGCGATGTGGCTCACGCGGCGCGAGGGGTTGGCCAACCACTTCGTGCGCGCGCTGCACGAAGACCGCGACGGCAATCTTTGGATCGGCACGACGGCGGGATTGTCCTGCTGGCGTCGCGGCAGGCTGAGCACGTGGACAAGCGCTCACGGTTTGCTGAGCGACGCGGTTCTTCAGATCATTGAGGATCAACAAGGCAACGTCTGGCTGGGGACGAAGACTGGCATCATGCGGCTGGAAAAGAGCGACCTGTGGCAAGTCGCTGACGGGCGCAAGTCGGTGCTGAATGTTTATGCTTACGGGCAGGGCGAGGGGATGACGAGCGCGGAGTGCTCGGGCAATTCGGGCTCGTCATCCGCGAGGACGGCGGACGGCAAGCTCTGGTTTCCGACGACGCACGGCCTGGTGATGGTTGATCCGGCGCAACTGGCGCGCAAGAGCACCGCCGCTCCGCCTGTGCACATCGAGGAACTGCGAGTGGACGGAAGGGTCGCGGCACGGCCGCATGTCAGCCCGGCGTCGTTCGCTGAAGCCAAAATTGCGAAGGCGAAATCCAGACTTGAAGAAATGGCGTCCGGCACTCGCCGCGTTGAGTTTGTTTATAGCGCGCCCGCACTGACGAATCCTGAGCGCGTGCGCTTCCGGCATCGGTTGGAGGGTTTCGACACGGATTGGACCGATGCGGGTTCAACGCGTTCCGCGGTCTATAATCAGCTCACGCCAGGCGAGTACCGGTTCCGCGTGACGGCATCGAATAATGACGGAGTATGGAACGAAACCGGGCACGAGTATTCATTTCGCATTCTTGCGCCATTTTGGAAACGGGGTTGGTTTCTGGGGCTCACGGGCCTGATCACGGCTAGCAGCCTTGGCGCGATGGTGCGATTTGTTTCGCTGCGCCACTTGCGTCGCAAGCTCGCGCGGTTGGAAGAGGCACACGCGATCGAGAAAGAGCGGATGCGGATTGCACAGGACATGCACGACGAAATCGGCGGCAAGCTCAGCCGCATTTCTTTTCTAAGCGACATGGCGTGCCAAAGCGTGCCGGCGTCGTCGGAAGCCAGCCAGCAGATCGACCAGGTGTCGGAGACCGCGCGGGAGGTCATTCGCACCGTCGATGAAATCGTGTGGGCGGTGAGCCCGCGCAACGACACGCTCGACAGCGCGATTCATTATATTTGCCGGCACGCCGAGGAATTTTTTGAGCTCACGCCGATCGAACTGCAACTTGAATTGCCGGGCGAGGTGCCGGCGCTGCGGCTTTCGGCGGAAGTGCGTCACAATCTTTTCTGCGCGGTGAAGGAAGCGTTGCACAACGTTCTCAAGCACGCGGGGGCGTCGCGGGTGCGCATCACGATTGCCGTGCACCCGTCGAATTTGGAAGTGACGATCAACGATAACGGGCAGGGGTTCGAAGCGGCGGACGTGTTCAAGCCGTCGGGCAATGGCAAACCTGCGGTGGCGGCGGGTGATGGATTGCTCAATATGCGGGAACGGCTGGAGGCCATCTCGGGACGTTGCGTGATTGAAAGCGGGCGCGGGCGGGGAACAACGGTCACCTTCAGAGTCCCGCTTGCCCAAAATCCAAAATCGCAAATCTCAAATCGGAAATTGCCTTGAGCGTCCTCTTTTTATCCGACTCAACAAATTCTGGGCTGGCTTCCAGAGTAAAGCATGGCCGAAACCCGCACTGACATGGATATCACTGTCTCCATCGTCGAGGATGACGACGCGTTGCGGGATACGCTCAAGCGGTATCTGACCACGCGCGGGTTTCGGTGTGTGAGCACTTACGGGAGCGCGGAGGAGGCCCTGCGCGGTTTGCCCGAGGTCAGGCCGGCGGTGGTGCTCATGGATATCAACCTGCCGCGCAAGAGCGGCATCGACTGCGTTTCGGAATTGAAGGGCGTCCTGCCGTCCACGAAATGCATCATGCTCACAGCTTTTGAGGACGCGGATTTGATTTTTCAGGCCCTGGCGGCGGGGGCGCTCGGCTATCTGCTGAAAGGAGTTCGCCCCGCGAAGCTGCTGGAGTCAATTCGCGAAGTGCACTCCGGCGGTTCGCCGATGTCGAGCCAGATCGCGCGCAAGGTCGTGGCGTTTTTTCAAAAGGCGCGCCCGCAACCCTCGGCTGTCGAAGCGCAACTTTCCGAACGGGAACGGCAGGTCCTGGATTGCCTGGTCAAAGGCCTTCTCTACAAACAAATCGCCGACCACATGGGCATCAGCATGGGGACGGTGCGTACTTATATGCAGCGCATTTACGAGAAACTGCACGTGCACACGCGGACGGAAGCGGTGGTGAAGTATTTGAAGAACTGAGGGCTGGCCCGAAGCGGTAATCACTAATCAGTCAGCAAGTAGTCACGGAGAGAGCAGCACCCGGTAGAAGCGGCGCGGTTCCGCTGTTAGGTTGGTGTCGATCGACTGAACGATTCCGCCGGTACCGGGAAGGTTGGCCGCGACGATGGACCAGACGGTGCGAGTGATCTCGCCGGCGCGCTGCACATCGTAGCTCAGGCCCAGCAATGTGGTGAACCTCACCAGCGCATTGGAGCCGGAGAGCCGCAACTCTGTGACGCGCGGCGGGGCATTGGTAGGGAATTCGTCGGCGCCGATGTCGGGGTTGGCTCCTCGCGGACGACGATCTCCATCAAAATCGTTGGTGATTGTATTGAGCGCCGCCGCTCGATCGATGGCGTTAGTGGCGGAAGCCAGCAGGTGCAAGTCGCCTGCGGCCGGGTTTACGAACATGGCGGGCGTGGCGGTAACGAGGTTTCCATTTTGGATGGCAACCGCGTTGTCGCGGAGGCGGATCGGGGCATCGGCGACGTTGTTCCGAGCAGCACCGTTGGTGGCAGTGGCGAAACGAAATTCAATAGCGAACAGTTCGTTGCCGTTGAGCAGAAGGGTGTTGTGATCGATTTGTGTGCCCGGAGAATTCCACGCTATCAACGACCCGTCTGAGCCGGCGCGGCGGCTGGCGCTAATGAAGCCGGGTGCGAGATAAACAAAATTGTTGCGAATGATTCCCCCCACGTGGTCGCGATATGGGACCGAGTTGTCGAGCCCGTAGGCGACCGCGCGGTCCACGCTAATGAAAATGTTCTGTTCCGTGATCGTGTTCGATGACTGGCGCCAGAAGAGCACGGCGGGATTCCAGAGATAGGCTGCGGTGTCGGGATTGTGAAGGTTGCGGAAAAGGTTACCGCGCACGATCCAGTTTCGCGCAGCGTGGGCGCTGATGCCGTTGAAGTAACCGACGCCCGAGCCGTGATCGGCGGGCGGGCTGCCGGTGTATTCGAAGATGCAGTGCTCGACCACGCCATTGTTCACGCCGAGCCCGCCATTGACGTCGGTGGGATTGGATTTGATGAATTGCGAGCCGGCATTGATCAGCCTCACGCAATAGACGCGTGGCGACTGGGCGCCCGTATTGAAAATGATTTCGTTGTCCCAGGTATCGCGAATGGTCAGGTGGGCGATCGTGGTGTTGGTGCTGTTGGACCAGATGCCGACGGGCACGCCGCCATGATTGGAATTGTCCATGCCCTTGCCGATGAGGACGACGTTGGTGCTGCCGTTGGTGCCGCGAATGGTGACGTTGTTGCGGCCGTTAATGTAAAGGCTGCTGGAAAGGTTGTACGTGCCGTTGGCGAGCAGGAGCGTGTCGCCGTGGCCCAGATTGCCCATGGCGCTTTGGAGCTGGGGCTCGGTGCTGATGTTTACGATGCGAGTGCCGGTGATGGGCAACTGCGGGGCGTTGCCGGGTGATGCGGCGAGGGCTGCGCCCTGCGCCGCGAGCAATGCGAGGATCACTTGAAGTCGTTTCATCGATTCGCGGGGATTCTCACACACGAGAGGCGATGATTCAATCCGGCGCGCTGGGACATCGCTCCCTGCCCAAGTCTTGATGTCTACCAAACGTCTGACATGACCGGTGCGGATGCATGGCTACGATGGCAGGGTTCCGCAGAATTATGAAAACTGTTCTGGCCCTCACTGCCGCTTTTTTTGTAGCGCTCATCCCCGCCCGCGCCGCCACCGTCACATGGACCGGCGGCGGTAATAATGATAATTGGAGCACGCCCGCCAACTGGGGCGGCATTGTGCCCAGCCCGGGCGATTCGTTGATCTTCACGACGACATCGCGCCTCAATAACACGAACAACTTCTCGCCGGGGACGACCTTCAACGGGATCACGTTCGAAGTCCCCGCCGGGAACTTCGTGCTCAACGGCAATCCGATCATGCTCGGCGGGGACATCGTGGACAACCAATTCGTGACACTGCAGACGATCAATCTCTCGCTGAGTCTTCCCACGACGCGCAACGTGGACGTGACCGCGGACGGTTCGCTGACGATTTCCGCGGTGATCTCCGGCGCGGGTGGAATCACCAAGAGCGGAGCCGGTTTGCTGACGCTGGGCGCGGCGAACACATTCGGTGGTTCGCTAACGGTCAATGCGGGAACGGTGGCTGTGAGTTCGGATGCAAACCTCGGCGGCGCCCCACTTTCCGCAACGCCAAACAAGATTGTCCTGAACAACGGCGCGCTACGCGCCACATCGAGTTTTGCGATTAATGCGAATCGCGGAATATCATTGAGTGGCGAAGGCGCGTTCGAGGTTGGTAATGGCATTACGCTTTCATACGGCGGCAGCATTGCCGGGGCGGGTGGGCTTTCGAAGTTGCGTTTCGGTGGTTTGACCCTGTCAGGCGCGAACACTTATAGCGGCGCGACTGCCGTGAAGAATGGGACATTGACACTGGACTTCACCGCAGCGGCCTCGCCGGCGAACAACATCATCAATCCGAATTCGGCAGTTTCTCTCGGCGGAGCAACCGCTGGGGCGGGCACGACCAACTTCGCGGCGCTGATCATGAACGGCAAAACGGATACCGCAAATGCTCAAACCTTCAACGGTAGCACGATTGCCCTTGGGCAGGCGCAGGTCCGTGCCAACAGCTCCGGGGCAGGTTCGGCGACCATCGCGCTGGGTGCGTTGTCGCGCGACTTGGGAGGCGTTGTGAATTTCATTCCGCCGAGGCTGATTGGCGGCAATGGAAATATCACGACCACTTCCGGCATCGAGAATGGAATCCTCGGCGGATGGGCGATGGTGAGTGATGGTACGGTGGCGCTTCAAGGCGGCGGTAGTGGAAATCCAATCCCCCCGGCGGTGGCGACGAACTTCGCCACGGTCGACGGAAGCGGTAACATCATTCCGTACACCAACTACACTGAGTACACCGGCGGCAACCTTGCGGACTTTACGTGGGGTACGAACAACGTCCGAATTGGGAGTGAATTGCAAGGTGACATTCTGTTGAATGCGCCGGACTCCGGGACGACGCATGACGTTAATACGATCACGTTCAGCCGTGGGTTTAACTGGGGCCTCAATATCGGACAGGGCAACACGCTGCGGCTCGGCCGCCGGGGCGCGCTGTTCAGCCAACACCACGCGAATTCTCCGACGTGGGGCATTACTTCGTCAGCGGCGGCTGGTGGGGGCGGTGGCAACCAGGACGTCGGCACCCTTACAGCCGGTGGCGCGCCGGATACACCCGGCGAAATTATCATCCACCTTAGCCAGGCAGGCTCCGGTTCCGCTAACAACTTTGTCATCGATTGCAAGGTCACCGACAATGGGGCGGGGCCGGTTTCGATCATCAAGGCGGGTCCGGGCTTTTTCAAGTTGCGTGGGCATAATACGTATTCGGGCGGCACGTACGTTTTGCAGGGACGCATCCAGCTCTCGGGCAGCGAGGTTGGCACCTCGAACCCAGACGGTATCGGCACCGGCCCGCTTTACATCTTTCCAGGCGGCTATCTGTTTTTTGCCGGCACAGGTTCGCCGATCACCAATAAGATGTACATCGCAGGCGACGCGGCACGGCAAGAGCAAGGCATTGGCGCGATCCGCACGTCCGGCGGTTGGAGGGTCGACGGCGAAGTGGAGTTGATCGGCGACGCCACGATCGGCGGTAATGGAAACGTCAGTGGCGGCATCGCCGGCAGGATCACAGGTCCTTACAGCCTCACTCTGTGTTCGGGCGGCACGGTGAACGGCACGATATCAATTTCCAATCCAAACAATGATTGGACCGGCAACACGATCATCCAGGCGCGCAACAACCAGGGTGGCAATACTTTTGTAAGCGGCGGCGATGAATGTATTCCGCACGGCTTCGGCAAAGGCAACGTTGCCCTGCTCGGCTACAGCACGGGAACGATTACATGGAATCTCAACGGTTTCAGTGAGACGATCAATGGCCTCTCCACTCCCGGCACTGGCCCGACATGCACCATCCTCAACAACGGCGCCACGGTCTCCACCCTCACGGTCGGCGGGAACGATCAGTCGGGCGTCTTCGGGGGCGCGGTGAACAATGGCAGCGGCACGCTCGCTCTGAGGAAGATCGGCGGCGGCAAACAGACGTTGACGGGAGGGAATACCTACAGCGGCACCACCACGATCGAAGGTGGCACGCTGGCACTCGGTTCATCGGGTTCGATTGCGAGCAGCCAGCAAATCATCGTCAATGGCGGAACGCTAGATGTGACTGATGTCGCTGGTGGGTTTGCGCACGCGTTTCCAATCAGTCTCGATAACGGCACGCTGGCGTTGCGCAACACCGTGTCTCCAGGCATTGCAGCTTTGTCGCTCACGAATTCCAGAGTGCGCGTCACGAGCGTTGGGAGCAGTCCGGTGACGATTGACACGGCGCTCTTTACGACGGGTGGGGATTCCAACGTGATCGACATCGCTTCGGTGGGCAATGTCTCGGGCTATCCGGCGCAGTTCACTCTCATAAAATATGCGGGCTTCATTGACGGCGCGGGCTTCAACTTTGTGCTCGGCAATGTGCCCACTGCGAGCACGGTCGGTTACATTTCGAACAATGTCGCCAATGCGTCGGTTGACCTGGTGTTGCTGGATGGACCGAAGGCGCTTCTTTGGACCGGTGCGGCCAACAATAATTGGGACATCAATACTTCCGTAAACTGGCAGGCCTTCGGGGTCACACCGTCGGTTTATCTGGATGTTGATCTCGTGCGTTTCGATGACAGGTCCAGCGTGAACACGGTCAACCTGACAACCACGCTGTTGCCCAGCGCCGTAACGGTGAGCAATGAAACGGCGACCTACACCTTTGCCGGCTCTGGAAAAATCTCCGGGCCAACCGGTTTGACCAAGGACGGCGCGGGCACGCTGATCCTGAACAACAGCGGCACCAACGACTTCTTCGGGCCCTTCACGATCAACGCGGGCACGGTGCAGGTCGGCAACAACAGCGCGAACGGTTCGCTGGGAGCGGACGGCGTGATTAATAATGCGAACCTCACTTTTGCGCGGAGCGACAACGCGACGATCGCCAATCCTATTTCCGGCTCAGCCACTGCCACTCTCACGCAAAACGGTCCGGGCGTCCTGACGCTCAGCGGCAACAGCACCTTTAGCGGGCCGGTCGTGGTGGCGCAAAGCACACTAAAAGCCGGCAGCGCGACGGCCCTCGGAAGCGCGGATAATTCGACGATTGTGAACAGCGGCGCGACCCTGGACGTGAACGGCCAGAATTTGAGCACGGAACCGATCGTTGTGGGCGGCCCGGGCGTGGGAGGCAATGGCGCGCTCGTGAACACCGGCGGAGATCAACTCAATGCCTTCCGCGTTATCACCCTCACTGACGACACGGTATTCGGGGGAACCACCCGTTGGGACATTCGCACCAATGCCGCGGGCGCGGGAGAGTTGAGAACCGAAGGGCGGGTTCACAGCCTCTCGAAGGTGGGAAGCAATCAGGTCTCACTGGTGGGCGTGAACGTTGATCCGTTTCTCTCTGATATCGACGTGCGCGAAGGCACCTTCAGTGTGCAGACAACGACTTCGCAGGTAGGCGACCCCGGCGGAGCTCTGACCGTTCACGGTGGAGCGACGCTTGGTCTGTTCGCCTTGAATGCCAATCCTTTGAACAAAGCGATCGCATTGCGCGAAGGGGCCACGCTCTGGAACGAAAGCGGCCTCAGCATCGTCAACGGGCAGATCATCCTGGAAGGCACTGCCACTGTGAACGCCGCGAACGCCGGCACGACGCCTTCGCTGAATGTGATTGGAGAGTTCGGTGGTCCGGGCGGACTCACCAAGATCGGTTCTGGCCAAATGATCATGGCTGGGCCATTCAACGCTTACTCGGGCCCCACGGTCGTCAGCAATGGCACGTTGTTGGTGGACGGCAACTATTCGGATGTCACCACCGGGCGGTTCACGGTGCAGGGCGGCACGTTGGGTGGCACGGGCGCGATCACCGCGCCGGTGACTATCAATGCTGGCGGCGCACTCTCTCCGGGCAGTCCAGCGAATACGCTTGGAACGCTGACGATTGGCAACACCCTGACGCTTGGCGGGACCACGCGAATGGACGTGAACAAAGCGGGCGGCATCATCGCCAACGATCTGGTCTTTGGCGTCTCCGCGCTCCAATTTGGCGGCACGTTGCAGTTGAACGTCACAGGCGAGGCGCTGGTCGTCGGCGATGCGTTCAGCCTGTTCAACTTCGCAAGCGCGTCCGGAAATTTCACGGCGATCACACCCCCGACACCGGGGGCAGGGCTCGCGTGGGACACCAGCCAGTTGCTGGTAAACGGCACCATCGCCGTGGCGGCGTTCACGAGCAGGCCGGAATTTGGAAACGTCCTGCGGTCCGGCAGCGACTTCGTCATGACCGGCTCCAACGGCCCTCCAGGCATGACATTTTACGTACTGTCCTCCACGAATATTGCCACGCCGCTGCCGCAGTGGACGCCGGTGCTGACGAATGCGTTTGATGCGAGCGGGAACTTCAGCGTGACCAACCTGATCGATCCGGCCACGCCGCAACGCTTCTTCCTGTTGCAAACTCCGAACTAACTGAGGAGAAACCTGTCAATGAGATTACCTGTTCCGTTCAGGATCGGGGTAGGGCTGGCGGCAGTTGTATGCTCATCCGCCTTGTTCGCAGCGGATGCGCTGACGGTCGCCAGCCCTGATAACAAGCTGCGCCTCGACTTCGCAGTCGGGGACGGGACGCTTGCTTACTCGGTCGCTTTCAACGGGAAGACGGTGATCGAAACTTCGGCTGTGAAGGTTGGCGTCGACGGCGAGGACCTGACGCAGGGAGTTGAATCGGGCAAAGGCGAATCATCGCGCCACAACGAAAAATACTCCTGGCGCGGAGTTCACTCGGAAGCCGTCAACCATTTCAATGGCTTGAAGTTTCCGGTTTCGCAAAAAACCAATAACGCGCGCTATGCGATCGAAGCGCGGGCGTTCAATGATGCCGTCGCATTTCGATACATCTTCCCTGGGGACAAACAATCGCGCGTGCCGGATGAGTCAACGATGTTCCGTTTGCCGGCCCGCAGCACCGTCTGGTACCACGATCTCGGCGGTC
>Ga0111538_10006137_pt1 | contig 16311 bp, 12 predicted proteins | sample SoiMethybrSBSTD1_FD_79669 | JGI IMG/M metagenome (GOLD analysis project Ga0111538, IMG submission 79669) | Bulk soil microbial communities from a Populus tree surrounding site in Tennessee, USA - Soil MetaG P. TD hybrid SBSTD1 (version 2)... | ecosystem: Environmental > Terrestrial > Soil >...
AAACATCTGGTAAGCATCTTTGTCAGTTATTTCAATCAATGCATTCTGGTTAGGAATTGAATCACCCACTGCAAGCACTGTTGTTTGCAAACGTTCCTGGTCTTCAGCTTCAAATTCTTCGACAAAATCTTGAGTAGGATGATGGAAACCCCAGCCTCCCCATGCACGGTTACTGAAATAAATATTAGCAACGGCGCTTCCATAAGTGTCTTTACTCCATATCGCAAATAAAATTTCAGGATTATCGATCTGCTTATCAATATCGAAAATATCAGCATATTTTCCTGCAAGAGCATAGTTTGGATTTGAGATCACACTCTGTCCACTAACAAGAGCCTTATCGAGTTTTTCCCAATCCATATAGAGCTTTGTGAGCAATGCCAAGGCTGAACCTTTATGCACCCTTCCTCTGTCTTCACCTGTATATGTTTCAGGTAAAAGATCTGCTGCTTTCAACAAATCCGATTCAATCTGAACACGCACTTCTTCAACAGTTTTCTTGGGAAGATTATACTCTCCTGATAATACATTTTCTTCCAGGATTATGGGTACTTCTCCATAGATAGTATTTAAAATGTAGTAAGCGTGAGCCCTTAGGAAATAAGCTTCTCCCAATGAACGGCTCCGGATATTTTCATCCATTGATGGAACCTTAGGAATATAGATCAATGCATTATTGCTACGGGCGATCTGTTCGTATGCAAATACCCAGGTTGCCTTTACCTGGTAATCTGTTGGCTGTGCATTAAGATTTTCAATGCGCCAGTAATCCGCATGGTCGCCATCAACAGATATGTCGTCGCTCTGGTCCTCGAATACATAGTTACCATGACCCACACCATCTTCCTGGTACATGATATTGTAAATGCCCGCTATTCCGGTTAAAACATCATTCTGGTCGCGCCAGAAATTTCCTGTAGTGTATTGTCCCACCGGCTCCGAATCCAATGGCTTCTTTATGCACGCGGGAATAATCACGGCTACAATTACGATCAGGCCAAGTGATTTTAAATATTTATAATTCATAAAGCTTTTTTTAAAAATTTACGGATGCTCCGAATAAGATTGTTCTCGCCGATGGGTATTGTGCCACATCTACCCCACGTTGTTTATTGTTATTGCCATTATCATCTGTATATCCAAGCTCAGGAGTAAAGCCTGAATAATCGGTTATATAAAAAGCATTGTAACAACTTGCATACACCCTTATTTGCGGAAGTGCCTGACCTGATATTTGAAATTTTGGTAAAGTGTAACCAATAGTAATATTTTTCAAGGCGAGATAGCTTCCATCTTCAATCCACATATCGGATGACCTGTAATTATTGTTTAGGTTACTCCTCGTTAGCCTGGGTACTGAGTTGCTTGTGCCTTCGCCGTTCCACCTGTTCTTCTGGTCTTTATACCAGTTGAATACACTTGTCGCATCGAGTCCCGCAACGCGGTCGGCATTATATAAGCTTACACCGCTTACCCCAGCAAACGAAAAGCTGAGATCGAAATGTTTGTATTCAACACTTCCGTTTATACCATATACTGCTTTTGGATGTGGATTTCCAAGATAAACGCGATCAGCATCATCAATTATTCCATCACTATTCTGATCTACAAAACGCACATCGCCGGGTAGGATATTTCCCTTGTTGGGATCGTTCGTTATGTTTGGATCATCCTGGATGTCTTTTGCATTCTGGTATAAACCATTTGTTTTAAAACCATAAAAAGATGCAATGGGCTGTCCTTCGTAAGTCCGCGATGTTTCAAGCAACTGCCGTCCATAAATAGCTGAACCGATATAATTTTTGGTATCACCATAAAGCAGCGTCACTTTATTCTTAATAAACGAAGCATTTACACTAATGGAGTAGGTTAGTTCGCCCGCCCTGTTCTGGTAAGAAAGGTCAGTTTCAATTCCATGGTTGTTCAATGTTCCGATGTTCTGATTAGGTATACCAGCTATTCCATAAGTTTCAGTAAGCGAATATGGAATAAGCATGTCTTTAGTATTCTTGTCGAAATATGTAATGGTACCTCTCATTTTATTCTGCAGCAGTCCGAATTCAAGGCTTACATTGGTCATCTGCGCACGTTCCCATGTTATATTAGGGTTGGCGAGACTTCCCACAGCAGTTCCTACAACGGGAGCATCACCGAATACATATCCCTGGTCGGTTCTGATGATAGCGAGATACTGGAGGTTAGGCACTTCCTGGTTACCAAGTTCGCCGTAACCTGCAGTAAGTTTGAGATCACTAATAAAGTTTATGTGGTTCTTAAAGAAGTCTTCATCCGAAATTCTCCAACCTGCTGAGAATGCCGGGAAGTATCCATATTGATTGTCTTCCGGGAATTTTGATGAGCCATCAACGCGAAGTGTGGCAGTAAGCAGGTACCTGCCTTTGTAACCGTAATTAACACGTCCGAAATATGAAACCAGCCCCGAATTTACAGCTCTTCTTCCCTCATTGAACTGATAGGAAGGGTTACCATTATCAAGGTTTCTTAATGGTGGTGAAGGATCATCATAACCCTGCCTCCAAGTTCTGAAACCTCTTCCTTTGAATACCTGCGCTGAATATCCGCCGGTAAAATTCACAGTGTGACTCTGTGCAAATATGTTTGAATAATTCAGTGTATACTCTTCAAGTGTAGAACTGGTTTCATTCGAACTATTGGTTTGCTGAGCCAACTGAATGGTACGAGTCTGGTTGGGTTCAGCAGGCTGGAACACGGAGCCTGTCGATTGGGATTCGGCATATCCAAAGTTGGCTTTGATTTTTAATCCTTTGATAATATCCACTTCAATGTATGCATTGGTAAGTATATTGTTGGATTTGTTCCTTACGTCGGGACTCGTAGCAGTGAACACCGGGTTATTGATGTCTCCCAGTTCATTGTCTGCTTTCGATGTACCCCATGAGCCATCATCATATTTAACAGGTATGGCAGGATTGAATCGCAATGCACTCCATACGACTCCTGTTTGTGTGGAACGGGTATCGATCGCATTACCCGAAGTTGAAGAATAAAGTAAGTTCTCACCAACCTTAATAATTTTAAGCAATCGGTGCTCTGAATTAATTCTTCCACTCAATCTTTTGAAATTGGTGTTATCAATCATTCCTTCTTCATCATAATAATTTCCCGAAAAACTAAAAGTGGAGCTTTCACTTCCGCCGCGTACAGCGATGTCGGCATTTTTTGTTTTCCCTTCACCTATCAAAGCACGTTGCCAGTCCGTACGTTGTGTAGCATAATAGGGATCGTTCCATATACCGGAAACAGGAGTATTGTCATTTGTGAATGATTCCTTTTTAAGTTCAACAAGTTCCGGTGCGGTTAGCAGATCCAGGTACTTAATAGCTTCAGATGTACCTGTATATGCGTTGAGCGATACTTTTATTTTTTCGTTGAAGCTCCCTTTTTTGGTAGTAACAAGTATAACACCATTTGCCGCTCTTGTTCCATAGATTGCCGATGAAGATGCATCTTTCAAAACTTCTATAGAAGAAATATCATTCGGATTCACATCACTGAGGCTTCCGGCGGGTACGCCGTCGATTACCACAAGCGGGTCGGCACTATTGATGGTGCCTGTTCCACGGATCCTTATCCTCGGTACTGACCCTGGTGCGCCGTCTGCACGTACAACATCAACTCCGGAAGCACGTCCCTGCAAAGCAGCAGCAGGAGTAGCGACGGGAATGTTTTTAAAGTCTTCACCCTTAATACTGCTGATGGTTCCCGTTACATCCCTTTTTCTTTGTACTCCATAACCAACCACTACGACATCGCTTAATCCATAAGCGGTGGGTGTAAGTGTTGTATTGAATTCAGTGCCATTTGAAACGTTAAGAGTTTGTTTCTGAAAACCAATGAGACTTATTTCAATATTGGTAACATTGTTAGGTACGCTGATCCGGAATGTTCCTGATTCATCAGTTACCGTTCCTTTTGTTGTACCGGGAATAAGGATACTTACACCGGGTAGTTTTGTTCCTGCAGTGTCAGTCACCGTACCAGTCACCACTTTTTGCGCAACTACGAGTGTCGACAAAAAAAGTAAAGACAGTATAAGCAGCAAGGTTTTTTTATTTCTCATAAGTATTGCTGTTTTTAATGTTTGGTAAATTGATTTTAATAGACATTTAGACCGATTTTATTTTTCGTTGTTTATGGCAACCACCTGTACCGGGTCGTTGCATTTAGCTACTATGATCAGCTCATGATCCTTTGACTGCATCTTTAACATTGATCTTACATCGCCAGGGATATACAAGCCGGTGTGTTCGTAATTTATGGTTGAAAAATTTCCCTTTCCGTTCCCTTTTAATACAATGCCAAACGATGCATCAAGTGGTCCCAGTTGAACCCGCATAGGATAACAATTACCGGCTACAAGAATATCTTTGTTACCGTCTTTATCAACATCTATGATATCCAATGCAGAGGCTATGCTTTGCTGTGCCAGAACAGGTAAGGAACTTACATTAAATTGCCCTTTACCATTATTGATCAGCACCGAAGAATTGAACGTTTTGATTTTTGCTACCGGTGCTTTCTGTAGTTTTTCAGGGGGAAACAAATCTTCCAATTGTGCATCTGAGTAGTCAGTATAACGCCTGAACTTTTTTTGCAAAGAGGGTACCTGATCCAGCATTTCATCGCGCGTGAAATATGGATAGCTTTTACCCTGCATATACATGGTGATCACCGGATCTAACACTTTGTCATCATTGAAATCTGCATAAGTGACCTGAAGCGGTTCTTTTTCTGATGCCCGGAATTGGGAATTGGTGCCTAGGTTTCCTACCACGAGATCAATGTTGCCATCATTATTCAAATCACCTGCTTTAATCCTGCACCACCATCCCTGTGTATCATCAAGGCCATACTCTTTGGTTTTATTTTTGAGAGCGCCTTTTTCATTTTCGATGATGGTAATGGGCATAAAAAGACCGGCTACTACTAATTCCGGAAATTGATCTTTTTTCAGATCGATCCAAACAGCATCGGAAACCATTCCGGGTTGCAATACTGAAGAATCTTTCTGTATATCATTTTCAAATTTGATTTCTCCACCTTTACTTTTATTAATAAGAAATATACTTTTTGAGGGAGCTGGAAATTGACCGGGAGTGTATTTGCTTCCAATGAAAAGATCCTGTAAACCATCATTATTATAATCTGCTGCCCTTACACAACTGCCGCTTAATGTTTCCTTGGGTATTGCATTAATTTGATATTGGAAATTACCTTTTCCGTCATTGCTGTACAATTCATCCTGGTAATTCTCTGCATTGAGGGGGAAGTCTACTCCTCCACTGACAAGATAAAGATCAGCGTCGCCATCTTTATCTGCATCAAAAAACAACGCATCTGCGAATGTTTTATCTTTTGTATTGTTCCACGGCTGGATTGGTGAAGGTTTAAAAGTTCCGTTTGCAGATTGCAGGTAAAGAATATTTTGCTGCTTAGTGGTGCTGCCGATAAACAGATCTTCGAGTCCGTCATTGTTTACATCCTCTTTTGCGAGACAGGGTCCGATCTTCGAAAGTTGATAGGGTAGAAGCGGAGAAACTTTGAAATCTACAAAACCTGATTGTTTATGGTTGTATTGAATCCCGCTACTCCGGGTGATGTCGTAAAAAATTGCTGTTGTGCTATCGGGTTTTCCTGGTTCATGAAAGACGCCATTGCTTTCAGCAATGATCAGGGTGGAATCGGCTTTTATATTTTGTACATCTGAAATTTTTCCAGATGGCCACTCTACTTTTAAAGTATTCACAATACTATCCGATCCCAATCCAAAATGGATTATGGGATCTACAGATGACTGAAATCCTCTTGAAATATACTGTTCATATAATTGAGTACCGGAAAGAGTTGTAACGGTAATTTTTGCCCCGATACCAAGAGAATTTAATTTTTCTCCCTGTAATTTTATTTTAAGGAAATGTGCATGTGTGTTTTCGGATGTTTGATTTTTAAGGATAAAAACCGGATCATTAAGACAATTGATTACAAGATCAAGATCGCCATCATTGTCAAGATCTGCATATGCTGAGCCGTTGCTGATCTTTTCATTACCAGAGCCCCAGGTTTTTGAAACGTCCGTAAAAGTGAGATCATGATTATTCCGGTAGAAATAATTATTGAGTTTTGTGGAGGGCATGTCTTTTATCAGTTCCCACATGGCGACCTTATCGCCCTTTTGATTAGTGAAATTATTACTGTATCCTGAAGTATATTTTACAAAGTCGAGGTTAGTGATATCTTTAAAAATTCCATTGGAAATAAAAAGATCTTTCCATCCGTCATTATCGAAATCAGCAAAAAGTGGCGCCCAACTCCAGTCTGTTTTTGAAATGCCTGCGAGCTGACCTACTTCACTGAACACAGGCATGCCTGAATTGTCAATGAAATTATTCAGCTGAAGTGTGTTACGCATTTGCTGGTGATGAAATCCGTGCTGAACACGAGTGGAGTATTTATCATAAGTATCGGCACCTTTCAGCAATTTTTGCCGGTGATTGTCTTCGGGCAGCATGTCGAGAACCATTACATCAGTTTTCAGGTCGTTGTTGTAGTCTGCTATATCAGAGCCCATAGCAAATTCTGAAATATGACCTGCAGCCTTATTTAATACTTCTGTAAAAGTGCCGTTATGGTTGTTGAGGTAAAGGAAGTCGCGCTCATCATAATCATTGGTAACATAGATGTCTGTCCATCCATCTTTGTTGATATCACTGGTTGAAACGCTCAACCCGAAATTGAGTCCGCTTCCTGAAATATTAGCCTGTTCACTGATGTCTGAGAAATGGTTTCCATCATTCCGGTAGAGGCGGTTGCCGAATTTGGGATGTCTCTTGGCCCGCAGCTTTTCCGTGTTATAAAATGGATTATAAAACATGTCGGCATGGTTCACAAGGAACATGTCGAGATCGCCATCATTGTCTATATCGAAGAAAGATGCTGTGGTTGAATAGGTGCCTGGTGCGTCGAGTTTATATTCCTTAGCCTTTTCCACAAAAACGGGGATGCCATCTTTAATTCCCTGATTGATAAATAATTGATTGGAGCGGCTTTCATCCGTTCCAGGGCCGGAATAGCAGAGGTAGATGTCGAGTAGTCCATCGCCGTTTACATCTGACATCACCACTCCTGTTTTCCATTTAATTCGATCTGTGAAGGCAGATTTTTCAGTGATATCTTCAAACGCAAGGTTTCCCCTGTTGAGGTATAAACGGCTGTTGACCATATTGCCAGAAAAAACGATGTCTGTCAGCCCGTCATTATTAATATCTCCTGTTGCGACGCCACCTCCATTATACAAATATTCATATGTAAGGATATTGAAGTCAATGTCTTCATTGATTTTATTTTCAAAACCGATGCCTGTATGAGAGGAGGGAATGTTTTTGAACAATGTATTGGCAGATTGCTGGCATCCTGTGCCTGCTACAAACAAAAGCAGGGAATAATATGTAGTTAGTTTGGTTTTCATCTCCGGGATGAAGAAATAAGCCATTTTGCTTAAACGTGTAAGCAAATATTCAAAAAAAATATTAATGACAAAATTATTTTTGATGTGTAGGTTTATACACTTTGTTGCAGGATGAAATAATTATTAATTTTTGTAGGGTTTACAAATAATGAATCGGACTTAAATTAGATGCGTGGTAGCCGATTATTGAGAAGTGATTCTGCAAAACAAAGAACCAGGTTCATTTATTTAATATTTTATTCAGGGCATCAATGTATTCCTTGTTGTAGGTCATTTCATTATGTCCCTGGTCTTTTAAAAGGATAAGGGTATCCGAGGGCTTCAATAATTCTTTTAGCCTGACGGATGATTGATAATTAATTAACTTATCACTCGTGCCATGGAAAATTGCAACCGGCATCCTGCAATTTTTTACATACCTGAAGGTTTCCAGTTTGTATCTGAGAATAAACGGCGGAATTATATGATAGTGGTCGTTCATAATGTCTGTCATGCTGTAATAGGGCGCCTGGAGAATGAGCATATCTACATCATTTACTGAAGCAAGTTTCGCCGCAAGTGCTGTTCCGAGAGAATATCCTAAAACAATAATTTTATTGTATTGATATCTTGCTTTTATCTCATCGAATACAAATTGAACATCTTCATGGAGTTGCCGTTCGCTGGTGATCTTACCTTCACTTTTACCATAACCCCTGTAATCAAGAATGAAACAGTCAAAGTGCTGGCTGGTATATTTCGTGGCTATCTCACCCCATGATTCAACCGAGGCCCCATTGCCGTGCAGGTAAAAGATAATGCCTTGTGGTTTGTTGCTCTTGAATAGCACACCATTCAGCCTGACACCATCCTTAGTAGTTATATATAGATCCTCGAATTTCTGATCAAATTTAAATGCGGCATCTTTATTCATCTTGTCTGGAAAGAAAAGCAGGTGTTCCTGTATAATAAATAATAAAACACAGATAGAGATGTATATGATCAGTAAGATGAGAATTAGTTTCACAAGAACTCGTTTGATAATTTATTCGCGCCGGGTATTGATTTAATTCCGACTTAAAGGAGAACTTTCTTTACGCTTGACATGCCTTTTAAATCAGAGATCTGAACAAGATACATACCTGAAACAGCATTATTTGCAGTTAATACGATTTTTTCTCCAACGAGGTTTGTTTTCTTCTGGCTAACTACAACACCATTCATGCTGATCAAACGAACCATAACATTATTTTCCAGTGAAGTTCTCAGGTCAACAGTTACGGTATTTTTTCCTGAAACATATACCAGCGATTCAATTTCAGTTTTTGAAACACCGACTATCCTTACACTAGAATATTTAACCTCTCCGTCAAAATCTACCTGGCGGATCCTGTAATATGTAGCGGATTTAGCAATGATCTTGTCGTTAAACTTATACTGGTGAAGACTGTTTGCATCATTATTGGAGAAAACTGTAGCAATAGCTGACCAGTTAATTCCATCATTACTTCTTTCAATTTCAAAATGACTGTTATTTACTTCTTCAGCGGTTGTCCATTTGATTTCGTTAACACCTTCTTTTATGTTAATAACACTAAAAGAAACAAATTTTACAGGAAGAGTTGCATTTGACAGAAAACCTAAAGGAGAAAATGAAGTTGACTGGCTTGCAAATACATTACCGCTTACAAAGTCTTCGTTCGCACCATCAAATTTTACTACTCCACCAATAATGATCTGCTGGGTGTATTTTGGCTTCTTATTTTTCTTATCTAGTGTAGCATTATTATCAAGATCAATTATGCCGGTATTTTTTAAGGTGATCTTGCTACCCATTGTAAGTGATAATGAGCTGTTTTTTACCATCTGCAAATTTCCGCTGATCTCCAGTTCAAGGTCACCAAAAGAGGTAAGGTCATTATCGTATTTTACAGAAACAACGATGTTTTCAGGGATGATCACTGAATTCACTTTTTTTCCATCATTTCTTGGAATTATACTCCATATTTTATCATCATCGAAGTCTCCGTTCTTTGTAGCTGTTGTAACAAAGTAACTTTGTGAAAATGAAGTTGAAGCAATCAGAATGAGGGCGGCTATCAGGTAAAAGTTTTTCATTTTGGATTATTTGGATGCCAGTAATAATACAAGGTGCAGACCATATTCTAAAAAGCACTTAATAAATGCTTGGTGAAGGCCCCTAAGATGCTGGTAATTAAATGGATGCGCAAAATAAATTTTAACTGGTTGTAACACTGAACCGGGTAGGCTATTCGCCTATAATTTCTATTATTAGGAATGATTTCTCATTATTGGAGTTATTCCCAAAGTGTAAACGATGAAATTCTCTTAAAAGAGCAACATGTCTGACCAAAAAATAAGCATTCAAATACAACCTGATTGCGGGAATGCCCCGAGGAAGCTATTTCTTAAAGATCTGAATGTTGCTCCTACCATCATCACACATGGGCGCGACGCTTCAGTGAGCGGGAAAATTGTTACAAAGCATGATCTGCAATTCTCATTCTGCAACATTTACAAATTCAAAGGCACCGGTGGAACAACGATTAATTCTATAACTACATTTATTATCGCCCTTTAGATTTTTTGCAAAATTGCCATTTTCTATTTTGGTTAAATCCAATATTAAAATACCTTCATCTGTTACAAAAATTTTAATAGTCAAATGAAAGTGCATACTAAAATGATCATACCCGCGCTGATTGCATTAACCCTATCCTGTGCTGAAGAGAAAAACGAGGAAATCAAAGTAACTGAAGAATCTGTTCAGGTAAATTCCTCTGTTGCAGATACAGTAAACAACCCTTCTCTTGTAACAGCACAATCCGGAATATTACGCCTTACCGCAGAGAACGGAAAACCATTTGGTCCGGAAATTAAGTACATGCCGGAATGGAAAGCATTCGGATGGTTCACTGCAAAAGATAGCGTTGTATGGGAGGTTGAAGTTCCTGAAGCAGGTCAATATAATGTACAACTTGAATGGTCAGTTTCAGATGAGGATGCCGGCAAGGAATTTATTTTGATCGCAACAACTGATGATCTTACAGGAAGGGTTGATAAAAGCGGTTCATGGGAAACATTTAAAACGAAGGATGTGGGTACAATTGATCTTATAAAGGGCACACAAAAAATAATTTTCAGATCTGAAACAAAGTTTGATAAAGGAGCCATCCTTGATCTCCGGGAAATACAGCTGAGAAAACCCTGATTAGCCTATTGAATACACTCACTTGAGTGTAGAAAAAGTTTGACGTCGATCAACATTAAATTCAGATAATAATCGGTATTATCGTTTATACTAGAAATTAAACATTATTCAATGAAGAATATATTTGCAGCAAGCCTATTATTTATATGGGCTTCAGGTTCCCATGCACAATACAGTTACCCCGAAACTAAAACCGTCGACAGCAGCGAAACCTATTTCGGCGTCACCTACAAAGATCCTTACAGATGGCTTGAATATTTGCAAAAACCTGAAGTAGGCGAGTGGTTCAAGGCACAGGCTGATTATACAAACTCTATTTTAAATAAGATAAGCGGCAGGGATCAACTGATCAATGAATGGAAGGAGCTCGATAAACTCCAGCCTGCAAAGTACAACGGAAGAAACTATAAAGGCGGCAGGTATTTTTATCGTAAGACAATGCCCGGCGAAAATGTTGGTAAACTTTATTACCGTGAAGGATTAAATGGAAAGGAAGAGCTTTTATTTGATCCCACCACTTTTATTCCCGGTAAAACACTGACGCTGGAAAACGCAGCCCCCAGCTACGACGGAAAGAAAATGGCATTTTCTTATTCCGAAAAGGGCGCGGAAATGGCTACCATCCGCTTCATGAATGTTGATACAAAGGAACTGTATAAAGATTCAGTGTTTCCTGTATGGTTTGAATTTACCTGGACATTCGATAATAAGGCAGTCCTGTACAACTGGATCAGGAATGCCGATTTCAATGATGTTTCGTCGCGGCTCAATCCCAAAACACGGCTGCATGTTCTTGGAACAGATGAATCAAAGGATCTTGATTTTTTCAGCAATGAAAGCTATCCGGAGATGAAGATTGATTCGAACATTTATCCTACTATTTATTTAAATGAAGATGCAGAAAAGTACATCTTCGGAGCATTGAGAAGCGTGCAGAATGAGTTGGTATTATATTATGCACCGGTTCCCGGAACATACGACGAAAAAATAAAATGGAAACCATTAAGCAGAGAATCTGATAAGCTGGTGCGCAGCGTGATCACTAAAGGTGATGATATGTATGTAATTACCTATAAGGACGCTAAAAATTATAAACTGATCTACACCAGCCTGAAGAACCCTGATTGGGGAAATGCTACAACTATTGCTCCAGAACAGAAGGATAAGACATTGGAGAGTGCTGACTACAGTAAAGACTATATCCTGATGGTTCACAGCGACGGTATCAATAATACTCTTTCTAAATTCAACCTGAATACAAAGAAAACGACACCGGTTAAATTACCTTTTTCGGGGACGATAAATATTGCCTGTTTCAACACTAAATCGAACAAGTGGACTGTTGGCATTACATCCTGGATCAAACCTTATACAGAGTTCAGTTATGATGCGGAGACTGATGCTTTTTCGCCCGACGCTTTTAATAAACCTCCAGTATTTCCCGCTGCCTTCAATGAATTAAAGGTTGAAGAAGTTGAAGTAAAGGGGCACGACGGAGTGATGATCCCATTGTCTATCATCTATAAAAAAGGATCTAAAATGGATGGAAAGAACGTTTGCCAGGTGGAGGCATATGGTTCCTATGGTTATAGTTTTACACCTTTTTTCAGTATGACGCGGATGTCGCTGGCGACGAAAGGAGTGGTTATCGCATTTCCGCATGTACGTGGTGGCAGTGAAAAGGGACAGGAATGGTACAAGGCAGGATTCAAAGCAACAAAACCAAATTCCTGGAAAGATTTTATCAGCTGCGCTGAATACCTTGTCAGCAAGGGATACACATCTCCGGCTAAAATGGCTGGAACAGGTACAAGTGCGGGTGGTATCCTGATCAGCCGTGCGATAACTGAACGTCCCGATCTTTTTACTGCAGCTATTTGCAATGTAGGATGCGCCAATGCGCTTCGCCTTGAATTCTCCGCAAACGGTCCGGTGAATGTTCCTGAATTCGGTTCAGTTAAAGATAGCGTAGAATGCAGGGCGTTGTATGAAATGGATGGAATACAACATGTAGTTAAAAACACCAAATACCCGGCAGTTTTAGGTGTTGGTGGCTGGAATGATCCACGTGTTGAAGTATGGCAGCCTGGCAAATTTGTTGCAGCTGTTCAACAGGCTTCATCTTCTCAAAAACCTGTGTTGATGAAGGTGAACTATGATAATGGCCATTTTACTGAAGATAAAAATGTGACATTTGCCAACTTCGCCGACCAGTATTCATTTTCATTGTGGCAATGCGGCCATCCCGATTTTCAGTTGAAGCAGTAGGCGATAGAATGCTTTATTTTTACAGGAAAATCGAAATGGATAAAGTGCTCTTCATTAAAATGGTGCTGGGTGCATGGAATATCAGGATTGCCCAACTGGATAAATTATTTGGTGAGTTGCCTGATGAACAACTGCAAAAGGAAATTGCGCCAGGAAAAAATACAGGTGTTTATATTTTAGGTCACCTCACTGCAATTAATAACCGGATGATTCCTTTGCTGAATCTGGGAAATGAATTGCATCCCGGTTTATTTAAAACGTTTGTTGAAACACCAGAAAAAGAAATCGTTGCGACGCCCACGGTAAAAGAACTGAGGCAGGCGTGGAAGGACATTAATAAAGAACTGGATGCTTTATTTGAGAGGATGCAGCCAGACGAATGGTTTGAGAGACATAATTCAATTTCCCCGGAAGATTTTGCAAAAGAGCCACACCGTAATAAATTAAATGTGGTCATCACCCGTACCTGTCACCTTGATTATCATGCAGGACAACTTGTATTATTGAAATAAGATCTCAGGTTAATTATTCTCTTATTGTATGAAAAAAACAATACATGATCTTCAGGATGGCGACGCAATAATAAATATTCAATGACAACTCCGCAACAACTATCCAAACACTTTAAAGATGTTTTTTTTGGCGGTAACTGGACAGCAGTCAACCTGAAAGACACCTTAGAAGGAATAACCTGGCAGCAGGCCACAACGAAAGTGCATAACCTGAATACAATAGCTGTTCTTGTTTTTCATATTGATTATTATATAGATGTGGTATTGAAAGTATTGCAGGGAGAACCATTAAATGCAAGTGATAAATACAGTTTCGGACTGCAACCCATAACATCCGGGGAAGAATGGCGGAAATTAGTAAACAAAACTTTTGAGCAGGCCGAATTGTTTGCGAACCGGATTGAAGGTTTAGATGATAAAAAACTTTTTGAAGATTTCGCAGATCCTAAATATGGTAACTATTTCAGGAATCTTGCAGGAATTATAGAGCACACCCATTATCATCTTGGTCAGATCGTACTATTAAAAAAGATCTTATATGAATCGCAGGATCAATAAAAGACCCGAAAAAAGAAACCGCAAAAAGTCAGAAGTATTTTTTTTGGTGATAACTATGCTGATATTTCTATTACTGGCAGTAATTCTGTTTTGGTTTTTCGGCACTTCGTGATGCTTTAAAGGTAATTTGGCGATCTGTAAAAAGATCATTCAAGTGCACGGGAGTACATTCCTGGTGGATAGTCATCAAATGTAGGCACTACTTTCACTTTACGCTTTCATTATAAATTGTATCTCGTATACATTAAATAGTTAGTATTTAAAAATACAGAATAAACAATCGGGATATTCTCGTTTCTCATTTCCCGTTTCTCGTAATATACTAATTAATGAAAGCTCGTTGCATAGTTTACGAATAATTGCTAAAATCAGGTAGCCGATAATGATAATTCAATTAGGTGTCGGCCATAACGCGAAATAGCTTTACGGAGTAAGAATTCGATAAAATGTATCTATGCTTTTTTCACCCCGTATAAGATTGAGATTGTTTTATGGTTTTGCCACTGTTTGTGCCGGAGCTGCTTTATATCATCTGGTTGTTTCCGCATTTTATTGCCTGCGCAATAGGTCATTGTGATTTTTCATGAATGGAGAAATCTTATTAAAACGCGTTGGAGGAAGAAATCAATTTAAAGCATATGCAGATCATACACAATATTCAGGATAAGAAAAGGGCACTTGATATAATGGAGCGTGCATTCTGCTATTCTCCCTGGATGCTTGGGATGCTACCCGGCAAAAATCAAAAGAAGTTGAGAACATTTTTATCCTTTTTCCTTCAAACGGCCCTGGTAAACCAGGGGGGTTGGATCACAGGGAACAGGCATGGCGTTGTTCTTTTTTATAGATTGCAAAACCAAAGGGTGTCTTTGCCACTTATTTTGAAAAAACTCAGGATTCTGTTATTTGTAATAGGTATCAGAAATGGGTTAAAGGCTGCAAAGTATAAATCAATGGTGGATAAAATACGACCATCTGCAGGATGGTTGGGATGGTTGGAAGCAACAGACCAGGATGTGGTAGGGAATGCAGCGGCGTATGAAATAAAGCAGGAAATGTTCAGACTGGCTGATGAAACTAATGAACCGATTTTTGTGGAAACTACAGTTTTCCGGATAAAACAACTGTACGAACGTGCAGGTTACTATGTGTACAATACCATGGATCACCCGTATGAAGATCTTACAGTATGGTTTATGAGAAGAGATCCGCATACAAGGGAATTGGATTAAATAAATTAAGGTATATGAAGACAGCAGCATTTAAAATGCACCTGCATAAAGGACAGGAAGATGAATATAAGAAGAGACACGACGCAATTTCTGATGAGCTAAAATCTTTATTGAAGTCGGCAGGTATTTCGGACTACAGGATCTTTCTCGATCGTTCCACCGGCGACCTGCTTGCTGTGATGAATATACACAATGAAGAAAAGCTGCTGGCATTATCTGCGCATCCTGTTATGAAGAAGTGGTGGACATTCATGAAAGACATCATGGATACGAATGAAGATCATTCTCCGGTCACCATTTCATTAGAAGAAGTTTTTTATATAGAATAGATTTGTGAATTTTATTATCAAATATTGTAATTAACAGAAGTATTAACTTTCGTTAGTGGCAATTACTTCAACGACATACTGGCTCACGCGCTTCATGATCCTGCGGTTGCTGGGCATTATTTATGCTGTTGCTTTTCTCGTCACCATTAACCAGGTTATTCCTTTAATTGGTTCTAACGGACTTCTTCCCTTACCATATTATCTGGAGTATGTACGCAATGCGCTTGGTTCTAAAACCAATGCTTTTATACGGCTCCCTTCCATTTTCTGGTTCTTTAATTCCGATACAGCACTGTTAACTTTCGCGTGGATTGGATTTATACTTTCATGTGTAGTGGTATCAGGTTATGCTAATGCACCTTTGCTCACATTGCTCTGGATTCTTTACATGTCGTTTGTTCATGTTGGGCAGGAATGGTACGGATACGGATGGGAAATACAATTGATCGAAACTGGTTTTCTTGCTATTTTCCTTTGCCCTCTGCTCGACATGCGTCCATTCCCGAAACATCCGCCACCGATGCTTATCATTATATTGTTCAGGTGGCTGATCTTCCGCATCATGCTTGGTGCAGGACTCATCAAGATCCGTGGCGATGAAATATGGCGCAATGGAACTGCTCTGTACTACCAGTTCGAAACACAACCGATGCCAGGTCCGATTAGCCGTTGGTTTCATTTTCTTCCCAAGGCT
>Ga0111538_10006138_pt1 | contig 16308 bp, 16 predicted proteins | sample SoiMethybrSBSTD1_FD_79669 | JGI IMG/M metagenome (GOLD analysis project Ga0111538, IMG submission 79669) | Bulk soil microbial communities from a Populus tree surrounding site in Tennessee, USA - Soil MetaG P. TD hybrid SBSTD1 (version 2)... | ecosystem: Environmental > Terrestrial > Soil >...
ACGGCCGACGCCTATGGCGCAGGCGAGGCGGATTCGCTGCTCGGCCGGGCGCTCGCCGGAGTGCCGCGCGAGCACTACTCGCTTGTGGGCGCGGTCGGCCACGACTTCTACGAGGGCGAGCGCGAGGGCGCCAAGGGCTACCCCCGCTTCACGGACCCGCGCCTGCGCGGCCCGGACGGCTACGGCGACTACCTCCGCATGGCCGTGGAGCGGAGCCTCGAGCGCGTGGGAGTCGACTCATTCGACCTGCTGCTCCTTCACAACCCCGACCGGCGCGGCTTCGAGTCGCCGGAGGTGTGGGGTGCGCTGAGCGAGCTGCGCAGCGAGGGCCTCGCCGGCGAGATCGGCGTTGCGCCAGGTCCGGCGAACGGCTTCACGCTCGACCTGATCGGCTGCTTCGAGCGCTACGGCGAGGTGATCGACTGGGCGATGCTGATCCTGAACCCGTTCGAGCCGTGGCCGGGCGAGCTCGCGCTCGACGCCGCGGTTCGCCACGAGGTGAGGGTGATCACCCGCGTGGTCGACTACGGCGGCCTGTTCCACGACGACGTCCTCCCCGGCCACCGGTTCGACTCCCATGACCACCGCGGCTTCCGCCCGGAGGGCTGGGTGGAGGCCGGCCGCGAGCGGCTCGAGCGCGTACGGCCGATTGCCGACCGCCACGGCCTGACGCCGCTTCAGCTCGCGTGCGTGTGGAACCTCGCGCACCACGCCGTCGAGTGCGTCGCGCCGACGCTGATCCAGGAGCCGGGGCCTGACGCCAAGCCGATCGAGCGCAAGCGCGAGGAGCTGGCCGCGGTGCCGGCCCAGCCGGTCCTGACCGACGAGGAGGTCATCGAGGTCCGGACGATCGGCGACAACCGCGGATCGATGCTGCTGAAGGGCGCCACGCCCGACCACGAGGGCGACGAGCGCCCCGACCGCTGGGCGGTGGACGACGAGAAGGCCGAGCTGGCCGCCCGCTGGGGAATAGAGCTAGGGGCGCTGAAGCAGGTCCGCGCAGCGCTGTAGCGCCTCGGTGTCCTCGGGGCGCGCCTTGTCCAGGCAGTCGGCGTAGTCCTTGAACTCCTGCGACCCCGGGTTGGCGTTGTCGGGAACGCTCGGCGTGGTGCTGGCGCCGCTGCCGTTCCCGGTGCCGGGCAGCGTGCCGCCCGCACCGCCCGTCGCGAGTCCTCCCAGGCCACCGCTGCCGCCCAGCGAGCGGGTCAGCGACGAGAGCGGCCGGGCATGCGCCGGCGCCTCGATCTGCTGGTCGCCGTTCACGTTCGCGAACTCGAGCTTGAACTCGATCGAGCCCGACTGGATGCCGCCCAGGCTGGCCCGGTTCGCCTCGGGGACGTCGAAGTCGATCTTGCCGGAGAGCCGCCGGATGGTGTCGTCCTTCTCGCCGACGTAGACGTTGAACGTCGGGTCGTGCACCACCTCGCCGATCCTGTTGATGTCCTCCGTCGTGAGCGGCTTCGGCGGGGTCTGACCGGTGGTCTGCCCCAGCGTCTTGCCCGACCTGCGCACGAACTCGTTCAGGTTGCGCATCACCGACTCCACGTCGAGCTTGCCGGCGATGTGGCGCGTCTTCACGCCCGCGATCTCGTCCTCGCCCACGTCCTTCGCCTCCGCGAGCCAGGTGCGCGGGTCGAGCCCGAGCCCGCGCAGCGAGCCGCGCTTCGACTTGTTCTGCGCGAGCGACGCGTTCGCCTTCGCCACCTGTGCGCGCGGCTGCTCGTAGTAGATGTCCTGGAACTTGACGAAGGCACGGTCGCCGGTCGAGAGGAAGCCGGTGGTGATGGTCTGCCCGCCACCGTCGGTGCCGATCTTCAGCTCGATGTCGGCGGACGGGATCTTGCCGTCGTTGGTGCGGAACGGGCCCGTGGCGGTGATCCGCAGGGGCTTCTCGAGCCCCGGGCTACCCTTCACCTGGATCGTCGCGTCCAGGTTCAGATTCGCGCTCTTGATCGAGTTGCTGAAGGCCTTGTCCAGGAGGCTCTGGACGTCCTCCTGGTCGTTTCCTCCGCCGCAGGAGGAGAGCGCCAGCGCGGCGAAGAGCAGTAGGAACACGGCGCGGCGCACGCGGCGCAGAGTAGCTGGAGGCACCGCAACTCGGTGCGACTGGGGGCGTTGTTCAGGCGAATGGGGTACGTGAAGCGAATGGCACTCGCGGCCGTCGTCATGACGGCGGTTGCGGCAGCTCCGGCACACGCCGGGACGGTCATCGAGGTGGACGGGAAGACCGCCCACCGGGTGAACGATCCCGCGGTGCCCACACGCGCTGAGATCGCGCTCCCGGTCCCCGGGCGGGTCTCCGCCTCCGGCGTGGTCGCTCGCGCGAGCACGAAGCGCGGCCGCCGCGCCGTCTATGCCGTCCTCCGCAGGGAGCTGCGGCGCAAGCACATAAAGAGGTCCCAGTACCGCCGCTGGCGCACCACGTACGTGCGCTCGGCGGGCACGCTGCGGCGCCTGCGAGGGGCTCGGGCGGCGCAGCTGAGGTACGTGCTCGTGTCCGTCGAGTCGCTGGCGCTCAGGAAGCGGCTGATTCCCTCCCGCATGCCGGCCGTCTTCCTCCAGCTAGAGCGCAACCGCCAGTACTGGCCGGGGATGCCCTACCCGGGGGTGGGCGACCAGGTGAGCTTCAGGGGGAGCGAGCTGCTCTATCAGTACTTCGCGGGCGAGGGGCTCCAGCTGCACCCGCTCTCGATCTTCAAGAAGGCCAACCACCTGCACGGCTTCTGCGAGCGCAAGGAGCCGGCCTGCGACGAGGCCGCGCTGCGGAGCATCCTCGACGAGATGACCGCCCTCGCGGTCAAGCGCAGCCGGGGCTTCATCGCCTGGGAGTACCTCTTCTACTTCGGCGGCGGCACGCCGCCCTGGATGAGCGGGATGGCGCAGGCCACCGGCATCCAGGCGCTCGGGCGCGCCGCGCAGCTTCTGCACGAGCCGAAGTACGACGCCACCGCCCGCCGGGCCCTCGGCGCGTTCACCACCGCGCCTCCCACTGGCGTGCGGACGACCGGCCCGCGTGGCGGAGTGGCGTACCTCCAGTACTCGTTCGCCCCGCGCCTCTACATCTTCAACGCGTTCCTGCAGTCGCTGATCGGGCTGTACGACTTCTCGAACCTGGCCGAAAACGCGCGCGCCCGCACGCTCTACGCCGACGCCATCGACGAGGCGCGCGCCGAGGTGCCGTTCAGCGACGTGGGCGACTGGTCGCTCTACAACTACGCCGGCCACGAGTCGAGCCGGGACTACCACGAGCTGCTGCGCGAGTTCCTGGACAGCCTCTGTACGCGCAAGCAGGGCGCGGTGTTCTGCGAGTACGCGAAGAAGTACCGCGGCTACCAGGTCGACCCGCCCGCGATCGACTACGAGGGGCCGACGACCGCGATGGAGGACCGGCCGGTCGCGCTGCGATTCAGCGTGTCGAAGCTGTCCGCGGTGCAGGTGACGGTGACGCGCCCCGACGGGCGCGTCGTCTTCGACCGGCTGGCGACCTTCCGGCGCGGCACGGGCGCGTTCACCTGGACGCCGAAGGGACCGTCCACGTTCACCGTCCGCGTCGCGGCCAAGGAGCTGCGCACAGGCCTGGGCAAGCGCGACAGCGACACGGCCGACGTTGTGGTGGAGAACCAGCCGGGCTAGTCGCACTAGAGTGCGGCGGCTGATGCCGCGCACCATCCTCTACACGGGAAAGGGCGGGGTCGGCAAGACGAGCATCGCGGCGGCCACCGCGCGCCGCTGCGCCGACGCCGGCCTCAGGACCGTCGTCCTCTCCACCGATCCGGCCCACAGCCTGTCCGACTCGCTCGAGGCTGAGCTCGGCGCCGAGCCCACGTACGTGAGCAGCAACCTGTTCGCGCAGGAGGTCCAGGCCCAGGAGGAGATGGAGCGCCACTGGGACGGCGTGCAGTCGTGGCTCGGCGACCTGCTGGCCGAGCGCGGGATCGACCGCATCTCGGCCGAGGAGCTCACCGTGCCGCCGGGCATGGACGAGCTGTTCTCGCTCCTGTGGATCAAGCGCCACCACGAGGAGGGCGAGTTCGACTGCGTGATCGTGGACTGCGCGCCCACCGGCGAGACGCTGCGGCTCCTGTCCTTCCCGGACGTGGTGACCTGGTGGCTCGAGCGAATCCTGCCGTCGCAGCGCAGGCTCGCCCCGTTCGCCCGCACGCTGTTCGACATCCCGCTGCCCGGCGAGGCCGTGTTCGAGGACGTGGAGCGGCTGGCGCGGAACCTCGTCGCGATGAACGGCATCCTCCGCGACCGTTCCCGGACGAGCATCCGGCTGGTCACGAGCCCCGACCGGATGGTCGTGAAGGAGTCGATGCGGACCTTCACCTACCTGAACCTCTACGGCTATCTGACGGACGCGGTGGTGGTGAACCGGCTGCTGCCGCAGGAGGGGTACTTCGCCGCCTGGCGCGAATCGCAGGAGGAGCAGCTCGAGCTGGTGCGCTCCGCGTTCGCCCCGGTCCCGGTCCTGACCGCCGACTACTTCGAGCGCGAGGTGATGGGCGCGGAGATGCTGGACCGGCTCGCCGGAGCGGTCTTCAACGGGCACGACCCGGCCGCCGTGCTGCACGACCGGCTCTCGCAGGAGCTGGTCACCGACAACGGCACGGCGACCCTGCGCGTGGACGTTCCGTTCGCCGAGCGCGGCGACCTCAGCCTGAAGAAGATCGGCCTCGAGGTGATCGTGCGCGTGGGCGGCCAGAAGCGGACGATCATGCTGCCACCCGCGCTGAGCGCCTACGCGACCGCGGGCGCGCGCTTCGATGACGGCAGCCTCGAGATCAAGTTCGAGAAGGCATCGGATGGAAGCTGAGGAGCAGCCGCGTCATGACTACGAGTCGCGGCCGCCCGACCCCGCCGCCCTCTTCCAGATGCTCGACGGAATGCGCCGGATGGCGCCCCGCGAGCTCGAGGATCAGATCACCAACCTGATCCGCGAGTTCCTGCTCACGCTGCGCTCGCTGATCGACTGGTACCTCGAGCGGCTCGACAACAAGCCGGCCGAGCCCAACATCGAGGACATCCCGATCGACTAGCCGGCTAGCCCTCGCCGCCCACGTTGGGGAAGTGCGGCAGGTGGCCGCCCGCGTCGGCCAGGATCCGGCCCCACAGCTCATGCACCTTCTTAGGGTGCCGGTGGGCGACGTTGTGGCGCTCGAAGCGATCGTGCTTCCGGTCGTACAGCCGGAGCTCCTCGCGGTGGTTGCCGGCGATGAGCAGCCAGCGGCCGTCGGAGGCGCTCACGTAGGTGTTGTAGGCGGCCGTGCGGTAGCTCCGATCTCTCCGCGGCGGCCTGCCGTCGAATAGCGGGGACCAGTCCGCGCCGTTCATCCCGCGCGGCTCGTTCACGCCCAGCACCGACAACACGGTCGGGCCCACGTCGTGGGTCGAGGCGAAGTAGTTCGTCGTGCGTCCGGCGGCCTTTCCCGCCGGGTGCCGCATCGCCATCGGCACGTGTGTCAGCTCCTCGTGCATCTCCGAGTAGCGCTTCCCGACCCAGCCGCGCTCTCCCAGCAGCACGCCATGGTCTGACACCAGCACCACCAGAGTGTTCCCGGCGAGCCCAAGGTTCTCGAGCCGGTCCAGGAAGCGGCCCAGCCACACGTCGACCATCGTCACCTCGGCCGCGTACAGCTGGCGCATCCGGCGCAGCAGGCCCTGCGTCAGCTGCAGCTCGCTCGACTTCCCGGCCGGGGTGGCGAACGGCTGGATCGGCTCGACGCCATGCGGATTCGGGTCCCCGTACATGTCGATCAGCCGCCGGGGCGCGTCCCATGGCTCGTGCGCGTCGAAGGAGTCGACGACCAGCGCGAACGGCTGGCGTGTGCGCGCCCACTCGATCCACTTGATGCCGTTACGGAAGACCTTTGCCGCGTTGTAGTCCTCCTCGTTCCGGCCAGGGCGATTCCAGGCCAGGTACGCCTTCATCCTGGGCTCCGCGCGCGTCCCGCGCAGCGACTTCGGCAGGTGGTGGTCGAGCTCGCGGCGGGACACGCGGGCCCTGCCGTGGTGGCGGCCCGGCACCTGGCCCTCGATCAGCTCGACCCGGTCGAACTTCGACCGGAAGCGCTTGTGCACGGGCTCGAGCAAGTGCGGGTTGTCCGTCACGTAGCCGGTGGTCCAGCCCGCCTTCCCGAGCGTCGCGGTCCACATCTGGCCATCGATCCCGACCGGCTCCCAGCCGGGCTGCGGCGGGAGATTCGGCCACGGATGCCAGCCCCGGAACGGGTACACCCGCCGCCCGGACATGATCGACCTCCGCGCGGGGATGGTGGGCATACCCTCGGGATGCGCGTTCAGGAAGCGCACGCCCTGGCGCCCGAGCTTGTCCCACGCCGCCGTCCGCGCGCGGTTGCCGAAGACGTGGTCGGCCCGCAGGCTGTCCATCACGACGACCACCACGTTCATCCGCTGCGGCGTCTGGGCCGCCGCGCCGCCCAGCCCGAGCGTGGCGTAGCCGAGCGCGCCGGCTCCGCCGGCACGCAGCAGGTCGCGACGCGAAACCTCCCGCTTCACGCGGCGGGCTACCGGCCCTTGCTGATGTCGATCGAGCGGATGGCGTGTTCCTCGGGGAGCTTGGCGAGCACCTCGCGCACCACGTCGTGCACGACACGCTCGTCGTGGCCGAAATCGTCGAGGAACGACCTAAGGGCCGTGTAAGTGATCTTCAGCTGTGCGGGCGTCAGATCCAGCCGATAGGCGATGTCATCGGGCCCGATCAGGTGGAGCTCGTCGTCTGCCATAGCGCGCACAGGGTAACTAGGCTGTCCGTGGTGGCCAAGACCTGGGTGCTCACGGGTTCGCTCGACAACTTCCGCGCCACGCGCCAGCACGGCTTTCGCGTGATCGGCGCGAAGGAGGGCCGCCGCGGGATGGCCGAGCAGATCGAGCCGGGCGACCGGATCGCCTTCTACCTGACGGTCGTCCAGGCGTTCGGCGGGATCGTCCGCGTTACGGGCGAGATGTACGAGGACCGCACGAAGATCTGGCCGGGCAAGCCGGGCAAGGTGGACGCGTACCCCTGGCGCTTCGAGACCGAGCCGGAGATCGTGCTGGAGGAGGACGAGTTCGTGCCGGCCGTGGAGCTGGCGGGCGAGCTCGAACACGTGCGCAAGTGGCCCGCCGAGCACTGGCACCTCGCCTTCCAGGGGCAGCTGCGCGCCCTGTCCGACGCCGACGCCGAGCTGCTCGAGAGCCGCATCCGCGCCGGGGCCGGCGCGGCGGCGTGATCCACGAGCGCCATTACACGCTCGCCGAGGCGTCCGAGCTGCTCCCGTACGTCGTGGAGATCATCGAGCGAATGCGCTCGGCTCGCGACCGGCTCGGCGACCGCGCCGCCCGGGACGCGCTGTCCCAGGCGGGCCCGACGAACGGCGGCGGCGACCCGGGGCGCACGGTCTCGGAGGGATTCGTCGAGCTGCGCGACTCGATGGCCGAGCTGCGCACGCTCGAGGTGGTCCTGCGCGACCTCGACCGCGCCCTGCTCGACTTCCCGTCGATCCGGGACGGCCGCGAGGTGTACCTGTGCTGGCAGGAGGGCGAGGACGCGATCGAGTACTGGCACGAGCCCGAGGCCGGCTTCGCGGGCCGGCGCCCCCTCGACGATGGCGGCTGACGTCCTTCGCCGCACCGCGCGCGCCGCGCGCATCCTCAACTCCGAGCAGCGCGTGGCCGCGGCCGGCGCGCTGCTCCTGATCCTCAGCACGCTCGGGTCGTTCTCGTTCGTGGAGGGCGGCCAGCTCGTCCTCGCGCTCGGCGTCCTGGCGCTCCTCTTCGCCAGAGCGGAGGGCGCCCGCTTCCACCTTCCCTTCGGGGACGGCACCGTGATCGCGGGCGCGGGCGTCTGGGCCGGGGCGCTCGTCTTCGCCGGGCTGCTGGACCGCGGGATCGGTCAGAACATCTTCGGCGCCGCGGGGGCGGCGATCCTGTTCCTTGCGGGCACCCGCGAGCGGGCCAAGCGCCCGGCCGACGACGTGCCGGCCGAGGCGCCCGGCGGAACGCCCCCGATCAGAACCAGGCGCCCGCCCCGCAGGCCTGGCGCCGCCACGCAGGTCGACGCGACGACGAAGCCGCTCCCGCCGCCCGAGTTCAAGCCCTACGAGCCGACCGAGGGCGAGCAGCTCCATCTCGGTCCGGAAGACTCGGAAGACGGGCAAGCGTGAGCCCGGCCACCGCGCCGGCCATCTGCAGGGTCGCCGCGATGACGATGGTCTCGGCCGAGCCGAGGCCGGTGGCGATCACGCCGCCCAGCGCGGAGCCGAGCGCGAATGAGCCGACCTTCAGGCCCACCGCCGTCGTGAACACCTGCCCGTAGAGCGACGGCGGCACGTGCGCCTGGCGGGTGCCGAACTGGGCGGCCAGCGCCGGGCCGTCCACCAGCGCGGCGAGTGCGACCAGGACGAGGAACACCGGCAGCGCGCCCGCGAGCGGCCAGGTCAGCATCAGGAGGCCGAAGATCGCATAGCCGGTCAGCACGATGCGCTCGGGCGGGAAGCGGCGCTGGATCCGCACGAGGCTCAGCGCGCCGAGCGTCGAGCCGACCGCGAACGCGGCCCACATGTAGCCGGCCGCGCTGCGCTCCACGTCGAGGTGCTCGACCGCGAACAGCGGAAACGCCACTGTGAGCAGCCCGAGCCCGCACATGCCGAACGCCGCCGTGGCGGTCACGGCGCGCAGCTGCGGCACCGCCACGATCATCCGCAGGCCGTCGCCGGCGACGCTCCACAGCGTGCGGCCCGGCGAGCGCTCCGGCGGCCGGTCGAGGTTGGGGATCCGCACGATCAGCGCCAGGGCGGCGAGCGCAAGCGCCGCCTCGACGAGCAGCGGCGCGACGGGCGCGACCACCGCCGACAGCGTGCCCGCCAGCGCCGGGCCGATCACGAGCGCCGAGTTGAAGCTGCTCGTCTCGAGCGCGTTCGCAGGCGGGAGGAGCTCGCCGGGGACGAGCGACGGGATCATGCTCGTGAAGCCGCCGAACGAGAGCGGGTAGGTGATGCCGGCGGGGATCACGACGAGCGGCAGCACCCAGTGTGGCGCGTGCCCGACCAGCAGCACGAGCGCGACGAGGACGCACGTGATCACGAGCTGGTCGATCACCATCAGCGTGCGGCGCCGGCCCGTGAGGTCGAGCCACGCGCCGAGGAGCGGGCCGCTCACGAGGCTCGGAAAGGTGATCGCGGCCACGGTCGCGCCCGCAAGCGTGGCGCTGCCGGTGCGGTCGAGCACCAGTAGGACGACGCCGACGGAGAACATCTCGTCGGACACGCGCGCGAGCGTCGCCGCCGACACGAACCGGAGGTAGCCGGGCTGCGCCCGCAGCCGCCTGAGCGAGTCGCGGTCCATCAGCGCGCCGGCGGGATCGCCTGCCGGAAGCGGAACCGGAAGTCCGGGTCCACCTGCTTCTTGATCGCGCGCAGGCGGTGGAGGTTCGAGCCGTAGTACGCCCGCTGCCAGTGGTCGAGATCGGGGTCGATGTAGTTCTGATACGCCTCGCCGGACACGTGCGGCCGCAGCGCATGCCAGACGCCGTTGATCCACCGCCTGCTCGCCCGCCCAGCCGCCGAGCCGCCGAAGTACGCGAGGTACTGAAGCGAGAAGAGCATGTCGCGGTGCACGAAGGCCGTGGCGTCGGCGGCTGGCCGGTTGAGCGCGCCGCCGTAGGCGTCGAGGAGCAGCGCGCCGGAGCCGAGCGAGGGCGTGCCCTGGCGCCGCTCGATCCAGTCGATCATCCGCGCGCGGCCACGCGGGCCGACCGGCCGGTCGAAGTAATCCGACTTCGCGTAGAAGCTCGAGCGCGTCGAGCGGTGGCACGCGGGCAGCCCGCCGTCGAGGCAGCCGGCCCAGCGGAGCACCATCGTGAAGTAGCCCGAGGTGCCGGTGGTGAGGTGCGCGCCGCCGACCGCCGCGAGCGGCCGCACGAGCCGACGCAGCGCCGCCTCGCCGCCGAAGTACTGGCCGAGCGCGGACACCCGCGGGGCGCCCGAGCTGCCGGTGGTGCCGAGCGACAGGATCGATGTGAGCGCCGCCGGCGCGTGCGGCGCGAACCGCTGCCAGGCGGCGATCGCCTCGCTCGCCTGGGACCACGGCCAGGAGACGAAGAAGTACGCCGCGCGCGAGACGCGGTGGGTCCGCAGAGTCATGGAGGTGACCACGCCGAAGTTGCCGCCGCCCCCTCCGCGGCACGCCCAGTACAGATCCTCGTTCGTGCCCGCGTCGACGTGGCGAACGCGGCCGTCCGCGGTGACCACGCGCGCCGCGACCAGATTGTCGCTCGTGAGCCCGAAGCGGCGCCCCGCCAGGCCGTGGCCGCCCCCGAGCGCGAGGCCGCCGATCCCGACGGTGGGGCACGAGCCCGACGGCACGGTCACGCCGTGGCGGGTGAGCGCCCGCTGGACGTCGATCAGCTTCGCGGCGGGCCCGAGGGTGGCGCGGCCGCCGGACACGCGCACGCCGCGCAGGGCGGACAGGTCGAGCACAACCCCGTCCGTGGTGGTCGAGTAGCCGCCGTAGCTGTGCCCGCCGGAGCGCGCGACGAGCGGCACGTCGAACCGGTTCGCCCAGCGCACGGCGGCCGCCACGTCCGCCGTGTCGCGCACGTGCACGACGGCGTCCGGGCGGCGGCCGTCGAAGCGCGTGTTGTAGACGAGCGCGGCGGAGCCGCCCGGCACGGTGACCCGGCCCCGCACCGCCGCGCGCAGCTCGCGCAGCGCGCGCCGCGACAGGCCGGCGGAGACTCCCAGCCCGGCCACGCCGCCGGCCGCACCGAAGAGGAAGTCACGGCGGTCGAGCGAGGCCACGCGCTCATTCCAGCAGACCCCTGCGCATCGCCTCGGCCACGGCCGCCGCGCGCTCGGACACGCCGAGCTTCTCGTAGATGTGCTGGAGGTGGGTCTTGACCGTGGAGGTGCTGAGGTGGAGCGTCGCGCCGATCGCCGGCGCGCTCAGGCCCTCGGCGATCAGCCGCAGCGTCTGCCCCTCCCGCTCCGTCATCAGCGGCCGCGCATGCGGAGTGCGCAGCCGGATCTCCTCGGCCACGCATCCCTGCAGCTCCGGTGCCAGGACCGTCGCGCCGCGCGCCACGGCCGTGATCGCGTCGCACAGCTCGCGCGCGTCGGCGTCCCTCGTGAGGTAGCCGGCCGCGCCGTCCGCGAGCGCGGTGTAGACCTCCTCCGGCCCCGGCCGCGCGGCGATCATCACCACCCGCGTGCCGAGCCCGTCGCGCGCGACCGCGTTGAGCACCTGCTCTCCGCTCAGCCCGTTGAGCGTCCCGCCCACGACCGCCACGTCCGGTCGCGCGGCTCCTATCGCGTCCAGCGCCTCCCGGCCGTCGCCCGCCGAGGCCACCAGCTCGAGCTCCGGCCGCTCGCGGATCGCCCGCACAACTGCGTCGCGGTACAGGGGCTCGGCCTCGGCGGCGAGGACGCGTACGCGCCGTCCTGGCTCCGCACGAGGTACCTCACTCAGCAAGACACATGAGTTGTACCAGCAAAAAAGCTTTTACGCTCTAAGACTCCTGATCATGGACCGGTCGAGGAGGCGACTCGAAGTGCATCTGCGTGAAGGTCGTCGGAATCCCGGCGCCGTTGCCCGCCTTCTTGAGTCGCGACCTGCTGCCGGCCTCGATCTTCTCGACTTCGCCGAAGACGCCGTTCAGGAGCTTCGTCATCTCCTCCCAGCCCTGTTCGTCGAGCACCATCCGGCTATGGGTCAGGTTCCGGTCGGCGCGGGCCTCGAACGTCCCGGCCTTGATGCTCTCGGACACGTCGTCCCACACGATCTGGAGGATCGAGTCGGAGATCGCCTGGCGGCCCGAGCGCGGCAGGCGCTTCCAGTCGCGGTCGCTGAAGAACGGCCGCACGATCGCGCGGTAGTAGTGCTCGATCGCCCCGCGCCGCTGGGCCGTGTCCACGAGCTCGATGGTGCCGAGCTCGAGCAGCGCCCGGACGTGGTAGCTCACGTTCGGCAGCCGCTCGTCGATGGTGTCGGCGATCTCGTTCGGGCTCGCCACCCGTTCGTTCAAGATCATCAGGATGCGCGCCCGCATCGGGTGGGACAGCGCCTTTGCGATTCGCGGGTCCACCAGGTCCAGCGTGGGGCGAGCCATTCAGCGACCTTAATGGAAAGGTGACTGTCGCGGGAAGTGAGACATCCGCGGCGTACGACGCGTTCGCGCCTTATTACGACGCGTTCACCTCCGAATCCGACTACGACGCGTGGGGCCGCGAGACGCTGGCGCACGCCCGGCTCCACGGCCTCCGCGGCGAGCGGCTGCTCGACCTCGCCTGCGGCACCGGCCTGAGCTTCATGCCCTTCCTCGCGCGCGGCTTCAGCGTCACGGCGTGCGACTTCTCGACGGCGATGCTGGCCGAGGCGGCCCGGCGGGCTCCCGCCGCGCGGGTCGTGCACGCCGACATCCGCGCGCTGCCGGATCTGGGCCGATTCGACCTCGTCACCTGCTTCGACGACGCGCTCAACTACCTGCTCTCGGAGGACGAGCTCGAGGCGGCGTTCGAGGGGATGGAGCGCAGCCTCGCGCCCGGCGGGGTGGCCATCTTCGACCTGAACTCGCTGCTCGCGTACCGGACGACGTTCGCCGTGGACAGCGTGAGCGAGGACGGGGACGTCGTGTTCGCCTGGCGCGGCCGCTCGTCGCCCGACGCGCCGCCGGGCTGCGAGGCCGTCGCGGAGCTGGACGTGTTCGAGCCCGCCCACGCCGGCCTCTGGTCCCGCGCGCGCGTGACGCACCGCCAGCGCCACTTCGAGCGCGACCGCGTCGAGGCGCTTCTGGCCAGGACCGGCCTCGAGTGCGTGTCCGTGCACGGCGTGCTCGCGGACTGCTCGCTCGCCGAGCCGGCCGACGAGGCCGTTCACCCCAAGGTCGTCTACACCGCCCGGCACACGAGAGGAGGTGACGACGAGTGAAGATCACGAAGACCGAGCCGGTCCTTCCGGCCCTGTCCACCACCAAGCTCGGCTGACGTACACGGCGGCCCGGCCCGGCAAGACGCCGGGCCGGGCTCGCCACCCCGAGAGAAGCCCATGAACAGACCGCGCATCAAGCGAACCAAGGAGCTGGTGACGAGCGGCGGCCACGTGTACGTGCTCCGCCCCACCGAGGAGTCGGACCTGCGCATCGAGCACCCCGATGCGGTGGCACGCGGGCTGCTCGAGGCGCTCGACGGCACGCGCACCGAGGCCGAGCTCGAGCGCGAGTTCGGCGCGGACCGGGTGGGCGAGGCGCTCGCCGTCCTGGCCGGCGCCGAGCTGCTCGACGACGCCGTCGACGATGCGCGAGTGCCGGCCCGAACGCTCGCGCGCCACGATCGCCAGCTCCGCTACTTCAGCGAGGTCGGCGCGGCGGCGATCGCGCCCTCGGAGTACCAGCGACGGCTGCGCGAGGCGCGCGTCGTGATGCTCGGCGCGGGCGGGCTCGGGAGCTGGGCCTCATACGCGCTCGTGTGCTGCGGCGTCGGCGGCCTGGTGATGGTGGACCACGACCGGGTCGAGGAGAGCAACTTCAATCGGCAGATCCTGTACCGCGAGCGCGACGTGGGCCGCGTGAAGGTCGAGGCCGCGGCAGAGGCGCTCCGCGCATTCGACTCGGAGTGCGAGGTGGTGGCGCTCGAGCGGCGCATCGAGGGCGTGGCGGATGCACGCGCGGTCATCGACGAGGCCGACGTGGTCGTGAACAGCGCGGACTGGCCGGCCCACGACATCGAGCGGTGGGTCAACGCCGCGTGCTTCGAGGCCGGCGTGCCGTTCATCACGCTGAGCCACTCGCCGCCGGTCGGCCGCGTCGGGCCGATGTACGCGCCGGGAGAGACGGGCTGCTTCGAGTGCCAGGAGGCGACCTACCGCGAGCGGTACCCGCTGTACGACGAGCTGGTCGAGCAGCGGCGGGCGAAGCCCTCCCCGGCGGCAACGCTCGGGCCGGTGTGCGCGTTCGTGGGCGGCCAGGTGGCGCTCGAGGTCGTGCACCGGCTGACGGGCCTCGTGCGGCCGGCCACGCTGGGGCGCTCGTACGTCTACGACCTCCGGACGATGACGGTCACGCACGAGGACGTCCCCGTGGTGGCGGGCTGCCCGGTGTGCGGCGCCGCCGCCGCGAGCTGAGGGCACGCGACCAGTCCCGCGCGGCACGACGGCCTCGCGCGTTTGGCCCCACGCACGCCTCGGGCCCGAGAGCACGGGACGTGGTCGCGTGTGAAACGCAAAGCCGCGCGGGCGCCCGATTCGCCCCGGCCGCCGTTCCGTCCGTGGCCGAACGTATGTTCGCTCGCCACAACCAAATAAGCGCCCCGGCGACGCGACCACGTCCCGGGGCATGGCACCGAAGGTGGAGCTTCGGCGCAGCACCACGATACCCGCCTTCGGCTGCCCCAATGACAGGGGGATGAGATGCCGCGCGTATCGGTGGAGGTGCCGGAGGAGCTCTTGGAGCCGGTCAGGGAGACCGCGCTGCTGCTGTACCAGGCGACGGCCGAATCGCTGCACCAGGCGCTCCGGGCAGGCGATCCGGCCGAGGCCCGCTCACATCGCCTGCGCGTCGACGAGCTGGACGACCTGGTGCGCGCGCTCGCGGGCGGCGAAGCCCGGCTCACCGGCTCATACGATCTGCTCCACGACGTTCTCTATGGCGCGCTGATCGACGCGGGAGAGCGGCTGGCGGAGCTGTCGAGCGACGCGTGGCGCGGCCAGGTGCCGCCCGAGCGGATTCAGGAAGCGGCCGGCGTGGTGCTGTCGCTCAACGGCCTGCTCAGGGAGCTCTCGCCATGCCGGTAGAACTCGACCGGCTCCGCGGGCAGCGGCGTGTTGCCGAGGATGAGGTCGGCGGCCTTCTCCGCGACCATCATCACCGGCGCGTAGATGTTGCCGTTCGTCACGTACGGAAACACCGACGCGTCCACGACCCGCAGGCCGTCGGTGCCGTGCACCCTCATCGTCAGCGGGTCCACGACCGCCATGTCATCCGTGCCCATGCGGCACGTGCAGGACGGGTGAAGCGCGGTCTCGGCGTCCTTGGCGACCCAGTCGAGGATCTGCTCGTCCGTATCGACCTCGCGGCCCGGCGACAACTCGCCGCCGCTGAACGGCTCGAAGGCGGGCGCGTCGAGGATGCGCCGGGTCACGCGGATCGCCTCGATCCACTCGCGCCTGTCGTTCTCGGTCGAGAGGTAGTTGAAGAGCAGCGCCGGCTTGTCGCGCGGGTCCGCGCTGACGATCTTGCACGTGCCGCGCACGTCCGAGTACATGGGGCCCACGTGCACCTGGTAGCCGTGCCCGCCGCCGCCCTCGGGCAGAGTGCCGTCGTAGCGGACCGCGATCGGGAGGAAGTGGTACATCAGATTCGGGTACTTCACGTCCTCGTTCCCGCGCACGAAGCCGCCGGCCTCGAAGTGGTTCGTCGCGCCCGGGCCGGACTTGCGGAGCAGCCACTCGGCCCCCACCAGCGGGCGGCGCTTCATCGCGAAGTAGGGCGCCATCGTGACCGGCTGCGTCGAGCTGTGCTGCACGTACACCTCGAGGTGGTCCTGGAGGTTCTCGCCCACGCCCGCGAGGTCCGCGACCACGTCGATCCCGTGCGGCCGGAGGTCCGCCTCGCCGCCGACCCCCGACAGCTGGAGGAGCTGCGGCGAGTTGATCGCGCCGCCGCAGACGACCACCTCGCCCGCGCTCACCCTCCGGCCGCCGCGGCCACGCCGTGCGTACTCCACGCCCGTGGCCCGGTTGCCCTCGAACAGGATCCGCGTGGTGAAGGCGCGCGTCTCGACCGTGAGGTTCGGCCGATCCATCACGGGGTGCAGATACGCGCGCGCCGCGGAGAGCCGCCTGCCGTCGTGCACGTTGCGGTCGAAGGCCGCGAAGCCCTCCTGCCGGTAGCCGTTCACGTCCTCGGTGAGTGGGTAGCCCGCCTGCTGGACCGCCTCGAAGAAGGCGTCGAACAGCGGTCCCCTCGCCGGGCCGCGCTCGAGCACGAGCGGGCCGTCGTGGCCGCGGAACGGATCGTCCGGCGCGGCCGCGAGGCAGTTCTCCATGCGTCTGAAGTAGGGCAGGCAGTGGGCGTGGTCCCAGGTCTCCATCCCGGGATCCGAGGCCCAGCGCTCGTAGTCCATCGGGTTGCCGCGCTGGAAGATCATCCCGTTGATGGAGCTCGACCCGCCGAGCACCTTGCCGCGGGCGTGGAACACCCGGCGGCCGTTCATGTGGGGCTCGGGGTCTGTCTGGTACTTCCAGTCGTAGAGCCGGTTGCCGATCGGGATCGGCAGCGCCGCCGGCATGTGCACGAACGGGTCGATCCGCCAGTCA
>Ga0111538_10006139_pt1 | contig 16308 bp, 11 predicted proteins | sample SoiMethybrSBSTD1_FD_79669 | JGI IMG/M metagenome (GOLD analysis project Ga0111538, IMG submission 79669) | Bulk soil microbial communities from a Populus tree surrounding site in Tennessee, USA - Soil MetaG P. TD hybrid SBSTD1 (version 2)... | ecosystem: Environmental > Terrestrial > Soil >...
CGGCGGCCTCGTAGGGGGAATGGAAACCGCATGGGCGCAGCCCGGGCAGCTGGGCCTGCGCGCCGCCGATCACCGGGTCCCGGCGGCCCACCTCCGGCCAGCCCCGCGCATCAACGTCGAGCGCCAGGAACCGGCACGCCTGCGCCGCGGCCGCCTCCAGGTCACCGTCACCTTGGACCGCCAGCCGCGCGGTGGCCCGGGCCTGAGTGGCCTCAACTTCGGCGCGCCTCCAGTCGCCCTCAGCGCAGAACACCGTGCGCAGCCCCGGCCCGGCAGGCTGGCCTGCCAGCGCAGCGGGGGTGAAACCCTCCCAGAACCGCCGGCTCGTCTCCAGCGACCACGGCCCCAGGACCTCGAACTCAGCCACATGCTCTGCCATCGCCTGCTCCGCCCGATCGCCGAAAGCCACGGTAGCGGAGGGCACCGACATCAATACCACGATCGATCGGGGCATCGGGGCCGCGGCACCGGCGAACCAGCAAACCGATCACCCCGATCGGCGCGGCCGTATTCTCACTGATCGTGGTAGCGCAGCCGATCAGGCGGCTCGGCGTGCGGCTTCGATATCACGCCCGGTGGTGTTGGCGGCGTCCGTCGGTTCATCCGCCTGGCCGCTCCCGGCCAGGCGGGCATAGGGCGATCTCGCCGGGGCGCGCGCTGGCAGAGGCGCCGCTGGGGCAAAGCTTGGGGACTGCCTTTGCGGGAACGCTGCTTTGTAAGGCACCATCAAGTACCGAAGTGGACGGGGATGCGTCCGTTGATCCGCATCGACCGCACCACTCTGTACCACGGGGGGGTTGCTCGACCACTGGGGGTTGCTCGATGTCTCGCTCGCATCGTGGGGTCGCGCCTGCGCTTGCGGTCCCGCGCCGAGTTCTGTCTGTCGGGCGTGTTGACCGGCGGAGCGCACCGTGGGTCAGCGGCCCCGTGACGGCCTGCGCCGCGTCGGCCATCGCAGCCGAACGCGCCACGTTCAGCGGGCGGCGTCTCATCCGCTTCTACGGTGGTTCGATATAGATCTTGCGTACGGGGGGTGGCAGCATGACTGGGTATGCCGGACGGGCGTTGCAGAGGCCAGTGAGCCCCTGGAGTCTGCTTCGCGCCGGCCTGGATGGCGATCCTGAGGGGCTCGCGCTGATCTGTGCGGATACGCGCTGGACGTGGCGCACGCTCGATGACCTCAGCGACCGGCTGGCTGTCAGTTTGCTCGGTCTAGGGCTGAACCCGGGCGATCGGGTCGCTTCGCTGATGCCGAATCGTCCCGCGCTCATCGTTCACTACCTCGCCTGTTTCAAAGCGGGGCTGGTCGCAACGCCCCTCAACTACCGCTACATGGCACCGGAGATCGATCACGCCCTGGCGGTCAGCGAGGCTCGTGCCCTGCTCGCGCACGTCGAGCGGGAGGAGGATCTGGCCGCAAGCCAGCTCGCCCGGCAGCTACCTGTGGGCACCATCAGCTACGGCGGCAAGCGAGGAACGGGCCCGGCTTTCGACGAGCTGATAGAGGGGCAGGCCTCACCTTCGCCGCCGCCGCCTCCTTCTCCAGCGGCGCCTGCGGTGATCTTCTTCACCTCGGGGAGTACCGGGCGCCCGAAGGGGGTCACACATACTCACCAGACACTCGGCTGGATGTTTGCGACGGCGGCGGCAGGGCTCGAGCTCAGCCCCGCCGATCTGCTTCTGGCCGGCTCGTCGCTGTCGCACGTTGGTGCCTTCTACGTCACGTTCGCAGCGCTGAGCGCGGGCGCTGGCGTGATTGTGGCCCGGACCTTCGACGGGGACGAGTTGCTCCCGCTACTTCGCGAAGACCGCCCAACGGTGCTGTCGATGCTTCCTTCGGCACTGTTCGCGCTGACCCGCGACCACGGCGCCCGGCGCGACGACTTCGCCTCGCTGCGCCTGTGCCGCGGGGCGGGCGACACCGTCTCCACGGAGCTGGAGCGGGAATTCACCGCACTAAGCGGGTTTGTGATCGACCAGGCCTACGGCCTGACCGAAGCCGGGCTGGTGACGGTGAGCCCGCCGTCGGGCCGGATCAAGGTTGGTTCGGTCGGGCAGGTCGTTCCGGCGGTCGCGCTGTCCATCCGCAACGATGACGGCCAGGAGTTGCCGGCGGGCAGCGAAGGCCGCCTGTGGATCAAGACTCCCGCGGCCACCGTCGGCTACTGGGACGACCCGGGCGCGACCGCGGCGGCCTTCAGCGGCGGGTGGCTCGACTCCGGCGATGTGATGCGCGCCGACGACGAGGGCTACTTCTTCTTCTGCGGGCGCAAGAAGCAGATCATCGTCCACAACGGCTCGAACATCTGCCCCCAGGAGGTCGAGGGCGCCCTGCTCGAGCACCCGGCCGTCGCGAGCGCCGCGGTGATCGGGATCCACGACCTTGTCCACGGTGAGAACGTTCGCGCCTACATCACCCTTACCGAGGGGGCCGAGCGTCCGGCCAGCCAGGAGCTGATCCAGTTCGCGCGCGCGAGGGTCGGCTACAAGGCGCCCGAGGAAATAGTCGTCCTCGACGAAATGCCGCTCACCGCCACCGGGAAACTGGACCGGACGCACCTGAAGCAAATGGCCGAGGCGAACCTCGCACGCGGGGCTAACTGTTAACCGGTGAAACCCGCCCGGGCTATCCGCTGCCGGCAGGCGATGCCCTAGCCCGTCGGGGTGCTCGAAGGTTCGCGGACCGCCATCAACGACCCCAGCGCATGCGTCCGCGCGCGATCACCCGCTACCTCGTCACACTTGCCGTCACCCGGCCCGGGACCGTCTGCCGGTCCTACTGCCAGCCGTTCGACCCCCGATTCGGCTGCCGCCAGGGTCTGGTGGATAGCGGCGTCCCACTCGTTGCGCTCGTGGGCTTGCCAGACCATCATCACCAGCCGCCCGGCCGGATGCAGCGCCTGCCTGATGTTGGCGAACGCGGCGGCGGGATCGTCGAAGAACATCGTGCCGAACCTGCTGATCGCCAGGTCGAAGCGCTCTTGCGGGAAGCGGTAGACCTGCGCGTCGGCTCTCTCGAAGGCGACGTTGCCCAGCTGCTCTGCCCGGGCGAGCTCGCGGGCGCGCTCGATCGCGGGCGCGGAGACGTCGACCCCGAGCGCACGGCCCGCCTGGGCCGTGCGCGCGGCCTGCCGGGTCGTCTGCCCTGTCCCGCAGCCGATGTCGAGGACGTGGTCGCGGAACTGGATGCCGCAGGCCCGGCGCAGGACCTCGTTATGCCGCCGCAGCTCAGCGTCGTACCCGCCATGGCTCGCAGGCTGCTGCTGATCGGCGTTGATCATGGACAGCACCCCGCCATCAGCCCGCAGGCCGGCCAGGGCGCCGGCGACCGGCGGGAATCAGTCCCTGCCCGGCGGCGTATGCGTCGAGGCGGTCCGCCAGCTCGTGCGGGTGGCTCAGCGCCGGGGTGTGCCCGCCGTCGATCTCGTCGGGGGTGATGCCCAGCCGCTCGCGGGCGACGCGGCGAAGGAAGCCGGGAGGGAACAGGCGGTCATCACGGCAGATCAGGACCCGTGTGGGTACGTCCGGCCAGGCCCGTAGCGGGGAAGGTTCCCCCAGCCGGGTCTCCGACTGGCCGCGTGCCCGCTTGAGCGCCTCGGCGGCCAGCTCCGGCGGGACATCCTGGTAGAACAGGGCGATGGCATCGTCGTACCGTCCCCTCGGCTCTTTCTCATATCCCGTAGCGGACAAGTAGCCGGCGGGCGCCTCGCCCGGCGCGGGGATCATGGGCGCGACCAGGACGAGCAGTTCTACCCGCACCCGGTCGCAGACGAGCGGGGCGGTGAAGCCGCCCAGCGATTGCGCGACGACGACCAGACCGGTCCTGTCGCCGGCCGCGGCGGCCACGGCGTCGGCGTACTCGGGCAGGCCGGCCGAGTCGTCGTTACAGGGAAGATCCGGAGCTACGGTGTCATGGCCCCGCTCGCGCAGTTCGGCCGCCACCAGATGCCAGTACCAGCCGACATCGCCGGCGCCGTGGATGAAGACGAATGCAGCCACCCAGCCTCCTTCCGCTGCTCCGATCCCGACCGAGATCGCCACCTGCTCGTCCGGCCCGGGCGCGTTGCGAGGGGCGCGGTTCCGGTTGCATGATCAGGCTAGGCGACGGTACCGGCATTCCCGGGTACACCGCCGGACTGGCCACGGGCGGTGGCGATACGTGACCGGGCGCGAGCGAGCTGTCGTGCTCCCGCGTGTTGAGCACCCAGTGCGCGCTTTTGGGAGCGTCGCGCGCTTGTGTGTCGGGCATCCGCCGTCTCTGGCTCGGCAGGGTAGCGGCGCTCGAATATTCTGCCCCCGAGACCGCTGTGGTCATGCTGGCCGTCCGTCTTGCGGACGGTCGGCACTGAGACGACGCCGACGGGGAGGACTGTACCGATGGGATGGCTGGAGGGTGACGCAGCGCTAGTGACCGGGGGAGGTTCAGGGCTCGGTTTGGCACTGGTGGAGCGCTTTGTGGACGAAGGAGCGCGCGTAGCGGTTTTCGATCGATCCCAGGAGCGGGTCGATGCTGTGGTGGAACGGCTGGGTGAGGCGGTCGTCGGCATCGTCGGAGATGTAACCACGGTGGCTGACAATGAACGGGCGGTGGCTACAGCGGTAAATGCCTTCGGCAAGCTGGATACCTTTGTCGGTAACGCGGGCATTTTCGACTACTTCGCCGACCCCATGGGAAGCCCAGCCGATGCGTTGGGGCGTGCGTTTGACGAGGTGTTTGCCATCAACGTGAAGGGCTATCTGCTCGGGGCCAAAGCGGCCGCTCCTCACCTGCTCAATTGTGACGGCTGCATTATTCTGACCGCATCGATGTCATCGTTCTATGCGGGTACAGGGGGGATCGTATACACGGCTTCCAAGCACGCGGTCGTCGGCCTCGTCAGGCAGCTGGCCTACGAGCTGGCCCCTCGCGTTCGGGTCAACGGGGTCGCTCCAGGCCCAGCGATCACCGACGTTCGGGGACCACGGGCACTCGGGCTCGACCAGCAAACCTTGTCAGCGGTGCCAGGTATCGATGAGCTAGCGCGGGCGGCGTTGCCATTGCAGTTCCTGGCCTCACCGGAGGACTACACCGGACATTACGTGCAGCTCGCGTCGCGGGCCAATGCCCGAGCGACGACGGGGGAGGTCATCAGTTGTGACGGTGGCCTCGGGGTGCGGGGGCTGCAGCAGCCGGCCGGTGGGGTCAGCAGACGTTGAGTTGATGGGCTCGCGATTAGCTCCTGCCGAGGGCCAGATCGATTGCCTCGGCCGTCGTCAATTGCCGCCCCGCGGACAGCTCACGTTCGGCAAGATCGGTGCCGAGCTTGTCTGCGATCGCCGTTCGTATAGGATTCAGCTCGCGCTCCTCGCGCGGTGAGCACACGGCGCCGAGTGTGGCACGCAATTGCTGGGCTGCACCTAGCAGACGGGCGGCCCGCTGGTGCCCATCAGAGGCGACCACTGCGGCCGCTGTACCTTCCAGAGAATTTGCTATGCCAAGTGAATCCGCAATCTGGGCGCGCAGGGCCAGCGAACGCGCGTTCAAGGCGGCGGCCCGGGAAAGGTCACTCTCGGCGATTGCGACATCCGCGAGGCCCCGAAGAGCGAGGGCTTGGATACGCGGCGATGACGACGCTTCCGATTCGGTGAGGTCCGTCTGGTAGGCGGTTCGGGCCTGCTCCAGGTCGCCCGTCGCCCGAGCCACTTCTCCTTGCACCCAGCAGTGGGTGACCCGTCTCATGGTATGCATGAGTGGCTTGAGCGCCAGCAGCTCTTCGACGAGCCGTCCGGCCTCGTCGAAGCTCGTTTGATCGAGGGCCAAACATGCTTGTGTGCACAAGACTCCCGCGATCTCGGCCGGTGCGGCCAACTGACGTGCGAGCCCAAGCGACCGGTCGAGAAGCTGGTGGGCTTCGCCATAGGCGCCTTGGCACGCGGAAAGCTCGCCCATGAGCCGGAGCGCACCAGCCCAGACCCGTTTGTTGTCGGTGGCTGCGGCGGCCGAAACGGCCTCCGCCGCGCACGTTCGGGCTTCGTCGTACTCGCCGCTCAGGAAGCCGATCCAGCCAAGGTCAGCAAGGAGCGAGGCTCGGCCCGACTGGTCGCCGATCTCGCCAGCGAGCTGCAGCGCCTCTGCGTACTGGTCTCGAGCAAGGGCGTAGCGCCCCATCCAGAGGTTCATCTCCGCCGCGGAGCTGAGAAGCAAGCGACGCGTTTGCTCATCGCGCCCCTTCGAGGCGACGGCCAGCCCCTCCTCAAGAAGCTCGGCACAGCGTTGCTGGTTACCCCGTGCGCCCGCGGAGATTGCCAGGCTGCGTAGCACGGTCGCGGCGACACGGCTGTCGCCTGCCTTCCGGCTGGCATCCAGGGCCTCAGTCCACATCGCCTCCGCTTCGTCCTGGCGGGACCTGCGGAAGGCGATGTAGCCCAGGCCGGACAGGCTTTGAGCCAAGATATCGACGTTCCCGGCGGCGCGAGCCCAGGTGTGTGCCCCTTCAAGCAGCGCCTCTGACCTGTCGTAGTCGCCGCGCAGCAGGAACATGCTGCCGGCAGCCACCAGCGCTTGGCCCAGGTGCGGCACATCGCCGGACGCCTGTTGCAAGAGCTCCTCAAAGTACCCGCATGCCTCCTTCCAGTTGCCATGCGATGTCCAGAACGGTGCCAATGCGGTGGCGAGCCGCAGCCCACGGTCGACTGCGCCCGTCTCGACGCTGTGGTCCAGCGCACGGCGGAAGTTCTCCTGGTCAGCCTCCAAGGACCGCATGAGACGCCCGCGGCCGGGCCCAGCCAGCTGGGGCTCGGTCAGCTCAGCTAGATCCAAGAACCATGCCAGGTGCCGACCGCGCAGTTCAGCCTGCTCGCCAGTGCCTATAACTTTGTCGGCTGCGTAGGCCCGAATCGTTTCCAGGAGCCGGTAGCGCTGGCTGTCGCCTTGTCCGGTGACTACGACGAGCGACTTGGCGGCCAGGTTAGTGACCAGGTCCAGGATGTCGCCGGGATCCAGGCCGGGGCCGGTGGTGACCGCCTCGGCGGCTTCCAAGCTGAAACCTCCCGCGAAAATGGAGAGTCGGCAGAACACGGCACGTTCGAGGTCGCTTAGCAGGCCGTAGCTCCAGTCGATGGCGCCGGCAAGTGTCTGCTGGCGAGGCTGGGCGGTGCGGGGCCCGCGGCTGAGGAGGCCGAAACGATCATCGAGGCGGGTGGCGATTTGGGTCAGGCTCAGCATGTCGGCCCGGGCGGCTGCCAGTTCCAGGGCGAGAGGAATGCCGTCGAGGCGGGAGACGATCTCGGCCAGGGCGGCTATGTCCTCTTCGCTCACCACCAGGTCGGCCCGGACCGCCCGGGCTCGCTCGAGGAACAGCCTGGCCGACTCCGAACCCATGACCACGTCGGGCGAGGCGCCCTGATCGGGGAGGGACAGAGACGGCACCCGCCAGATCTGTTCGCCCGGCAAACCGAGGGTTTCGCGGCTTGTGGCCAGGATCCGTACGCCGGGCCCCGCTCTGAGCAGGTGTTCCACCAAGACCGCGCAGGCTTGGATGAGGTGCTCACAGTTGTCGACCACGATCAGCAACTCCCGGTGGGCCACGAAGCCCTCCAGGGTGTCGAACACCGGTCGTCCCGGTTCCTCTCGTGCGCCGAGGGCGTGAATGACGGTCTGGCCGACCAGCTGAGGGTCTGACAGGGGGGCTAGGTCCACGAACCACACCCCGTCGGCGAAAAACTCGAGCTTCCGGGAGGCCACTTCAAGGGCTAGGCGGGTCTTACCGCATCCGCCGGCCCCGGTGAGCGCGACCAGACGGCCAACGACCAGCAGCTCCTCTACCTCGGCGGTCTCCCGCTCCCTGCCTACAAAGCTGCTGAGGCTCGCGGGCAGGTTATGAACCTCCACCGCAGACGCCCGCGGGGGCGGAAAATCCCGGGGCAGATCCGGATGACAGACCTGAAACAGCATGACCGGAGTGTCAAAGTCTTTGAGACGGTACGCTCCCACCTGCTGCATCGAAGAGGCCGGGAGCGCTTCTGTCACCGCCGCGGCTGTCGCGTCCGATACGAGGACCTGTCCTCCGTGAGCCGCGCTGGCCACGCGGGCGGCCTGGTGAACGGCCAGTGCCACATACCTCCCGTTCAACGGGGTTGCCTCACCGGTGTGCAGCCCCATGCGGACACGGACAGCCACGTCGGAGGGCCAAGGCTCGGTGAGCAGGGCACGCTGTCCTGCGAGGCACGCAGCGACAGCCGACTTGGCCCCCCCGAACGCGAAGAACAACCCATCGCCCTCGCAGTCCACCTCCGCGCCACCATGGCTGGCCACCGCGCCCCTGAGGAGTTCCCGATGCCTCTCCAGTACCCCGGCGTATCGGTCCCCGATACGGCGAAGCAACCGAGTCGATCCCTCGATGTCAGTGAACAGGAAGGTCACGGTCCCGCCGGGCAAGGGGGAACGGAAGCCTGGCCGGGCCGGATTGTCTGTGCTCCGAGCTGAGCGGCGTGCTCTCATTTCGAGATCCGGCGGAAGCTCTGCAGGCCCCTGCGGATTTGATTTCTCGTGCACGATGGCCTCGTGGGCTTACAAGCCGACCGTCGCTAGGACCGGTTCGACAGAGTTGGAACCTGATCCCCCTCACCCGATCAGGTCTGGGCCTGGCGCCTACGCCCCCCGCCTCGCATTATGCCCGGCAACATGCGTGCCTCTCCAGTGCGGTCGGCACCACCACAACAGCGCGTCTCCAGAACCGGCTGGCGGGTCCTCAACTTGGCGCCGTCATCCCATCACCGGGGCAGCGGCCTTGAGCCGGTCCCGCCCCGACGGTACAAACAAGGAGCGCTACTGCTGGTCAGCAATGTGGGAACCATAAGATCGGCTGGCGTTCGCTCCCAGACCGGAGGCCTGGACCAAGCCCAGGCAGCCGACACTCATACGAAACCTGGCTGCGACGTGCAGCTTTGTGGTCGGGGTGGCCGGATTTGAACCGGCGGCCTCTTCGTCCCGAACGAAGCGCGCTGCCAAGCTGCGCCACACCCCGCCGCCTGCCTGAGCGGCGCGAGGTTCCGGGCAACCCCAGAACCCCCGGAAGTCTAACCGATCCGCGGAACGAGCGTGAGCAGGCTTGCCTCCGGCCGGCAGGCGAGCCGGAACGGTGTCCACGGCGAGGTCCCGAGCCCCGCCGACACGTGCAGCCAGGGCCGGTCCGGCTCGCCCTGGGCGGGATGCCGGTGCAGCCCCTGGGCACGCCGGGGCTCGATGCCGCAGTTGGTCACCAGGGTCCCGTATCCCGGCAGGCATACCTGCCCGCCGTGCGTATGACCGGCCAGCAGCAGGTCGTAGCCGTCCGCGGCGAACCGGTCCATGACGCGCGGCTCCGGCGAGTGCATCACACCGAGCCGCAGGTCGGCCGCGGGGTCGGTGGGCCCGGCGATGTGGTCGTACCGGTCCCGCTTGATGTGCGAGTCGTGTACCCCGCCCACCTCGATGTCCAGGTCGCCCACCTTGAGCCGGCCGCGCTGGTTGTTCGCGTCGAGCCAGCCGGCCGCCGCCATCCCCTCACCCAGGTCGGCCCACGGCAGGTCGGGCACCTTCCGGTCGTGCGGCTCGTCGGTGGCACCGAACAGGTAGCGCAGCGGGTTCCTCGGGAGCGGTGAGTACAGGTCATGCGAGCCGAACACGAAGACCCCCGGCCGCTCCAGCAGCGGCCCGAGTGCCGCAAGCAGCGGCCGGACGGCCTGCACGTGCGCGATCGAGTCGCCCGTGTTCACGACCAAGTCGGGGTCGAGGGTGTGCAGGGACCTGATCCACGACAGGAGCCTGTGCCGCCCCGGCGTCAGGTGCGTGTCGGAGAGGTGCAGGACCCGCAGCGGCGCGGCGCCGGCGGCGAGGACCGGGACCTCGTAGCGCCGCAGGGTGAACCAGTTCCGCTCGACGACGCTCGCATAGGCGGCAACGCCCGCGCCAGCGGCTGTGGCCGTGAGGGCGAAGGTGCGCAAGGGTGCTCCCATCCACCAATGGTGCCATGCCCGGCGGAGCGCTATGGCCGCGCGCCCGGCGGAGCGGGGGCCTGGGCGCCCGGTGGGCTATGGCCGTGCGCCCGGCGGAGCGCTGCGCTCGGCGCACCCGGCGCGCCCGGCCGGCCAGGATAGGTCCATGGCTGCACTGAAGGACAAACTCCGCGGCGATCTGACCGCGGCGATGAAGGCACGCGACCAAGTCCGTACCCGCACGCTGCGGATGGCGCTCACGTCCCTGGCGCAGGAAGAGGTGGCAGGTCCCTCAGCGCGGGAGCTCAGTGACGACGAGGTCATCAAGGTGCTCACCAGGGAGGCGAAACGCCGCCGCGAGGCCGCCGAGGCGTTCGCCTCAGCCGGCCGGGACGACCAGGCAGCCGCAGAACGGGCCGAGGGGGTCATCCTCGGCGGCTACCTGCCCACCCAGCTCAGCGACGAGGAAGTCGCAGCGATGGTGGCTGCCGCCATCGACGAGACCGGCGCGAGCGGCATGGCGGCGATGGGGCAGGTGATGAAGGTCGTGACGCCGAGGATCGCCGGCCGGGCCGACGGCGCACGGGTCGCGGCGGAGGTTCGCCGCAGGCTCACCGGTTAGCGGGGATCAGTCGCCGCCGCCCCCGTTGCCGCCTCCGCCGCCGTTGCCGCCTCCATTGCCACCGCCGCCATTGCCGCCGCCGCCCCCGCCTCCATTGCCGCCTCCGCCGTTGCCTCCCCCGCCGTGATGCTTGGGCGGGTTGGTGCTGGCGATGCCGCTGCCCATGGAGAACAGTGGGCTAGACGGATCCACGGGAATGAAGCCGACCGGCGGGCCGAGGCGAGCGTGCAGGAACGTCATCTGCCAGGTCTGGCCGGGCGCCATCGACCCGTACATGACCCCGGGGCAGCCCAGCCGGTAGCAGGACCCGGGGTAGCCCCCCATCGGGCTCCCGTACGGGTCGGACGGGTTGCCGACCCAGACCGCGCCTAGCAGGCTCGGCGTGTAGCCGACGAAGAAGGCGGAAACGTACTGGTCCGCCGTCCCGGTCTTGGCGGCCGCCGGCCGGCCGATGGCGTCGCCTGCCGCCGTCCCCTCGCCGGTGAGGTCGCCCTGGAGGATGTAGTTGGCGGCGTCGGCGACCTCGGTCGACAGGACCCGGTGGCAGTCGGCGGACTTCACCGGCAGCCTGGTGCCGCTGGTGGTCACGATCTTGCTGATCGCGACCGGGTGACAGTAGATGCCGCGGGCGGGGAGGACGGCGTCGGCGGCGGCCACATCGATGGGGGCGACGTTGGCCGCGCCCAGCGTGAACGACGGGAGGTTGTCCGCGCTCTGCCAGTGGCGCTCCTTGGGGTCGGCCTTGAGCAGCGACTTGCCGTTGGGCCAGGTCAGGCCCATCTTGGCGGCGGTGCGGACCACATTGCACAGGCCGACCTTCTGCTCCAGGTAGGCGAACCACACGTTGATGGAGAAGGTCGTCCCGGTGTAGAGGGTGTAGTGCCCGCCCTTTTCGCTCTCGTCGTTGTGCACCTTCCAGGGGGGCAATGGCTGGCCCTTGCAGTTGGTGTAGCCACCGACGGTGGCCGAGAAGCCAACGTTCTTGCTGTAGCCGAACGGAATGCCCTGCTCCAGCGCGGTCACCATGACGTAGACCTTGCCGGTCGAGCCGATCTGCACGCCCTGGCCGCCGTGGTACTGCGGGCCGACCGCGTAGTTGACGGTGTTGCGGTGCTTGCCGGAGCCGTAGGGGCGGTCGATGGCCATCGCGCGCACCCGGCCGGTACCCGGCTGGATGAGCACCTCGGCCGCCGCGTTCCGGCCGGGGTTAAGCGGTGAGGGCGGCGGCGGCATCATGTAGTTGACCGCGCGCTGCGCGGCGTGCTGGTTCACAGGGTCGAGGGTGGTGTAGACCTTCAGCCCGCCGATCCCGTTCAGCCTCTTCCACGCCTGCCTGAACTCCGGGTCGTGCTTCATCGACGCCAGCACGTAGTCGCAGAAATAGGCCGCATACTGGACGGATCTGCTGGTGCAGCCCCGCTGTGGCGCCGAGATGTTGAGCCCGAGTGGCTGTCGGCCTGCGGCATCCGCCTGCGCCTGGGTGAGGTCGCCGACCTGGACCATCCGCTGGAGGACCACGTTGCGGCGGCTGAGGGCCGTCTGCTTGTCGTTGATCGGGTTGTACGCCGCCGGGTTCTCCACCACTCCGGCCAGCAGCGCCGCCTGCGGCAGCGTCAGATGGGAAGCGTCGGTGCTGAAGTAGCGGTGCGCAGCCATCTCGATGCCGTACGCCGAGTTGCCGAAATAGGCCACGTTCAGGTACCCGGCGAGCACCTGGTTCTTGCTCATCGTGTGCTCGACCCGCACCGCCATCCGCAGTTCACGGATCTTGCGTGCGATGGTCTGGTCGGTCGCGGACGCGAACGCCTTCTGCGGGTTGGGCGCGGAGAGATACAGCACGTTCTTCACATACTGCTGTGCGAGCGTGGACCCGCCCTGGACCGGCTTGTGCTCGAGGTTGTTGATGATCGCCCGGAGGGTGCCCTTGAAGTCGAGAGCCCCGTGCTGGTAGAAGCGGGAGTCCTCGATCGCCACGATCGCCTGTCGCATCACCGGGGAGATCTGCTCGTACCGGACCGGCACCCGGTCGATCCCCCGGCTGTAGTAGTAGGCGAGCACCTTGCCGTGGCGGTCCAGGATCTCCGAGCGGACCGGGATCTGGCCCAGCTCCGGCGTGGCCATCGTGTTGAACTTCGTGGCGGTGCTACGCGCCGTCATCCCGGCGAGGCCCACGGCGGGGACGACCACGGCGGCCACCAGCACGCCCGCGGCCGCGGCCAGCACGGCAAGCTGTGCGACAACACCGGCCTTTCTGGCGAAACGTGGTGTCAGCACGCACCAAGGGTACGCCTGGCCGACTCCGGCCACAGCATCCTTGGCCGCTGACTACCCAGCGCCCTGCGGGTGACTACGCAACGCGCATGGGATGGCCCATGCGGGCTATCTGTGAAATGGGCCCAACGGGGTCTAGCGCCCGGGCCCAGACTTCCGTAAGTTACTTTTTCGCAACGATGCCATCCCCGGGGCGGACGACCGTGCTGTCGCTCGCCCCGGACCGCGAGGAAACGCCATCCCGGCGTGACGGCCCATCGGGGCGTGACGATCAGGAGGAGTTGGACCACATGTGGATCGCTGACTGGACCAGCCGTGCCGCGTGCAAGGAGTCTGACCCGGACGAGCTCTTCGTCCAGGGTGCGGCACAGAACAGGGCCAAGTTGATCTGCCGTGGCTGCACCGTGCGAACCGAGTGCCTGGCCGATGCGCTGGACAACCGCATCGAGTTCGGCGTCTGGGGCGGCATGACCGAGCGCGAGCGGCGCGCCCTGCTGCGCCGCCGCCCCGATGTCACCTCATGGCGGGATCTCCTAGAGCAGGCCCGCAACCAGTACGAGCGCCGGGCGGACGAACTGGTCGCGAGCTGACCAGCCAGTCACTTCACCGATCTTCCCGCACCGCCACCCCGCCGATCACGCCCGCGGTCAGCTAGCTGGCGGCGAAACTCTCGCCGATGGTCCGCAGTCCCGCCAGGTCGTGTACATCCTCCGGCTGGGCAGGGATGCGGACGGTCGGCACGCCCGGATGCGCCGCCGTGAAACGCTGCGCGAGCCGGCGCTCGGCGGCGGCGAGCTGCATCCGCTCCCCGTGCAGCCGCAGCGCCGTCACCGCAAGCGGGTGATGCGCTCCCTCGGCGGCATCCTCGGCACCGCCGTTGAGCGCCTCTGGGCGTGAGCCGTTGCCGTCCGCGCCGTTGCCGTCCATACCGTTGCCGTCCATGCCCGCCGTGGCCTGCAGCGCCTCCGCGGCGGCCAGGCTGCGGGCGGCGGACAGCCGTGCCGCCGGCGAGGGGTGGACACGGTTGAGTATCAGGCCGGCGAGCGGCATCCGGTCCTGCGACAGCCGCTCCACGAAGTAGGACGCCTCACGCAGGGCATCCGGCTCGGGCGTGGCGATCACCAGGAACGCGGTGCCAGGCGTCTGCAGCAGGCGGTATGTGTCCTCGGCGCGCTCGCGGAAGCCGCCGAACATCGTGTCGAACGCGGCCACGAACGTCTGCACGTCCCGCAGCAACTGGGTGCCGAGCACCTTGGCGACCACTCCGGTGAACATCCCGAAACCGGCGTTCACGACCTTCAGGTACGCGCGGCTGGAGGCCCGGGTCGGCGCGGTGAGCAGCCGGATCAGGCGCCCGTCCAGGAACCGGCTGAGCCGCTGCGGCGCGTCGAGGAAGTCGAGCGCCGACCGGCTGGGCGGGGTGTCCACCACGATCAGGTCCCACTCGTCGGCGCGCCGGAGCTGGCCGAGCTTCTCCATCGCCATGTACTCCTGGGTGCCGGCGAAGCTCGACGACAGCGACTGGTAGAACGGGTTCGCGAGGATCTGGGCGGCCCTGTCGGGGTCGGAGTGCGCCTCGACGATCTCGTCGAAGGTGCGTTTCATGTCGAGCATCATGGCGTGCAGGCTGCCGCCCGCATCGCCATGACCGTCGGGCAGCGGCACCACCCGCGGGGTGTTGTCGAGCGATGTCAGGCCCATTGACTGGGCCAGCCGGCGCGCCGGGTCCACCGTCAGCACCACCACGTGCCGGCCGCGCTCGGCGGCCCTGAGCCCGAGCGCGGCCGCCGTGGTCGTTTTGCCCACCCCGCCGGAACCGCAGCAGACGATGATCCGGGTGCGCGGGTCGTCGAGCAGGCGGTCCACCTCTAGCCGCCGCGGGCGCAGCTCCACCTCGCCGAGCGCGTCGCCCGCTGCCGCTGTCTCACGTGGCGTCATCCCTACGCCGCTCCCTGCTCCCGCAGGGCGCCGGCGAGCCGGTACAGCCCGGCCAGGTCCATCCCGTCGGTGATCAGCGGCAGCTCGTAGCACGGCTGGCCAATACCGGCCAGCAGCTCCCGCTCCTCGCGCTGGGCGAGCGCTTCCCTGGCACGCTCGGTGAGCTCGGCCGCCAGGCTCCCGGCCAGGTCGATGTTCCCGCCCGGCCCCGCGCCGTCCTCGATCCCGGCCGCTTTCAGCCCGAGGGCCAGTTCGTGCACGTCAAGCCGGCCGGCCGCGGCGGCGGCCAGCTGGTCATCGGTAAGTCCCACCCGGCGCACCATGTTGATCATGATGCCGCCCAGCTGCAGCCCGTCCGGAGACAGGCCACGCAGCTCGGCGACGCCGTCCAGGGTCTCCTGCACCGGCATCTCCTCTAGCACGGTCACGAAGTGGACGGCGGTTTGCGGAGACCGGATGACGCTCTGCACGGTGTCGGCGTGGCCACGGATCGGGCCCACCTTGGCCAGCCCGGAGACCTCCGTGGCGACGTTGAGGAAGCGGGCGATCCGGCCGGTCGGCGGCGCATCCATGACCACCGCGTTGTACACCCGCCGCCGCCCCACCCGCCGCCGGGTGGCCTCGGCGGCCTTGCCAGTCAGCAGCACGTCCCGCAGCCCGGGGGCGATCGTGGTCACGAAGTCGACGACGCCGAGCCGGTTGAGCGCGCGTCCCGCGTGCGGGAGGTTGTAGAACGTCTCCAGGTACTCGACCAGCGCGGACTCGGGATCGGCGGCGAGCCCGTAGACCTCGCCACCGGCCCGCCCTGGCGTACCGGGCGCCACGGCGACCTTGCGCTCCCCCTCGGGCAGCGGCGGGCAGTCGAAGAGCTGGGCGATTCCCTGCCGCCCCTCCACCTCCATGAGCAGCACCTTGCCGCCCGCGGATGCCAGCGCGAGCGCGAGCGCGGCGGCCACGGTGGTCTTGCCCGTTCCCCCCTTGCCGGTGACGACGTGCAGCCGCACGCCCTCCCAGTCGGTGTCCCGAGCACTCACGACTAGGAGGCTATCTCCGTCCAGAGGCTGGTCTGCCCAGGCCGGGACGGGCACGGCGGGCCAGCGGGTGCCTGCGAATTGTCACTAGCCGATTTGTCACTAGGCTGGGGGAGGAGTGGCCGGGCGCGTCACCTGAAAGGGGTGTTCCCGATGACGGTCCTCGCAATAGTGCTGGTAATTCTCGTGATCCTCCTTGTGGCCGGGGCGGTGGTGGCGGGCCGCTCGCTGAAGATTGTGCAGCAGTACGAGCAGGCCCTGATCTTCCGGTTCGGCAAGGTGCTGCCCGGGACCCGGGGTCCCGGGCTCACCGTCATCCGGCCCGTTGGCGACCGGCTGCAGAAGGTCAACATGCAGATCGTCGCCATGGCCGTCCCCGCCCAGGAGGGCATCACCAGGGACAACGTGACCGTCCGGGTGGACGCCGTCGTGTACTTCCGGGTGGTGGACCCGATCAAGGCGATCGTGAACGTGCAGAACTACATGTTCGCC